>Ga0073934_10007763_pt1 | contig 14692 bp, 21 predicted proteins | sample LarsenN4metaG_FD_76834 | JGI IMG/M metagenome (GOLD analysis project Ga0073934, IMG submission 76834) | Hot spring sediment bacterial and archeal communities from British Columbia, Canada, to study Microbial Dark Matter (Phase II) - Larsen... ...
AGCATGGGTCGGCATGGACAGGAACCTCCAGGGGTCAGTTGTTAGTGATGGATTGTTTGAGCCGGCGGCTCCAGGATACTCCCAGGGCCGCTACCAGCGCGGCGGGCAGATCGCTAGCCGCCGCCTCCGCCCAGGCTCAGGCCGCCATCCACGGTCAGCACCTGGCCGGTGATGTAACTTGCGTCCGGACTGGCCAGGAACACCGCCACCCTGGCGATGTCCTCGGGCGTCCCGTAGCGCCGCATTGGGATCATCTTCTTGATGACGTCGCCCGCCATGTTGCGAACGGCCTCGCTCATGTCCGTCTCGATGAAGCCTGGAGCGATGGCGTTCACCGTGATGCCCCGGCTGGCGACCTCCGTGGCCAGGGCGCGGGTGAACGAATTGATCGCCCCCTTGCTCGCCGAGTAATTGCACTGGCCGCGGTTCACATGGTCGGCGGCCACGCTGCTGATATTGATGATGCGTCCCTTGCGCTTGCGGAACATGCCCTCGATGGCTGCTCGGGTGAAGTTGAACGTGCCTCCCAGGTTGGTGCCTATGACCTGGTTCCATGCCGTCGGCTCCATTTGCAGGAACAGACCATCCTTGATCTGGCCGGCGTTGTTGACCAGGATGTCCACCGCTCCCCAGGCCTTCATGACCTCCTCGACGCACTTCTGAGCGGCATCGAAGTCCGCGACGTCGCACTGCAACGCCATGGCAACGCCGCCGCCCTGCTGGATTTCCTCGACCAGCTTGTCGGCAGCCTCCTTGCTGCCCTTGTAGACGACCGCCACCTTTGCCCCCTCGGCGGCGAAGCTCTTGGCAATCCCCCGCCCGATGCCGCGGCTGGCGCCCGTCACGATGGCGACCTGGTCCTTGAGTCGCATGCTTCCTGTCCTTCCCGTCTAGCGCCGCCGCAACGCGAGGAACCGCGTGCGATAGTGCTTGAGTATCTCGTCGTCCAGAGGGGCGAGTTCGGGGCCTCGATCCTTGAGGTTGTAGCGTTCCAGGGTCAGACGGGCGGAAACCGTTGAAATCCCATTTACTTCCCCATTCCCCTTAAAGGTCGCAATTTGCGTAGTTTCGTCAAGGGACTCGGAAGTTTCAACCGAAAGTTGAAGCTGTTTGCCTGGATCGAGAAAACTTCCGTACTTGACCCCCTTCGCCTCACGCAGCACGATGACGCTGTGGCTGAAACCTGTGCTGACTCGCCACAACCACGCCCCAGCTTCCACCAGCGCTTCCAGCATCAGAACGCCAGGCATCACGGGGAACGTGGGGAAGTGGTCCTGGAGATACTCCTCGCCAAGCGTCAGATTCTTCACCGCCTGGATGCGCTTACCTGGTGTCAGCTCGTGAATTCGGTCGATCAGGTCGAAGCGCATAACTCTTTGCCATCTATCAACTAACGCATCACCCTGCCACGTCCCACGACGTCCGGCATGAACGCAAAGTATACTTCTGAATCAGGATATGGGCAATCCTGATTGACTCCTCCGGCTGGGCAGGCTCTGCGTGCGCCAGGCGTTCAAACTTGAGCGTCTACTCGGCTCCTGGCCTACCACCCCCAGGCACAACCTAGTCTTGCCGACAGCCTTGACTGTATCAATCTCACAATGTGAAAAAGCTGCATATGATGGGGCAGTTTATAGCCTCTTTTCCACGCTGAGCGCCTGGGGCTATTCGCACCCTGCAGGGCTAAGACTTTCGCGGCGCCAGGGCGGCGGGAGGCGTCTCGACGAGAAGGGCGGCGTTGCTGGTCCAATGGCGAATGAACTGGGCCAGCTCTTCCCAAGTCGCCGGCTGGGCAGGCCGCCACGATCCGCCCGACTTTGCCATGCGTATCGACTGGGTAGCCTTGCCCGTTCATGCACAAGCACTTAAGATAGCTCAGATTGAGCACCCAGGAGTAGCAACCCCATGAGCCTGGCCCGGCACTTCCGGAGCCAAGCTCTTTGTCTTTTAGGCCAGGCATTGAGAACGCACCCATGTTTGCCACCTTGCTTTCCCTGTTCGCCGACGCAGAACCGAACAAGCCCGCGGCGCCGCCGGCCGGTGGCTTCGGCAGCATGGGTTGGGAGCAGCTCCTGCTGTTCTTTGTGGCTCCCTTGCTAATCCTGTGGCTCTTCGTCTTTAGGCCGCAGCAGAGGCAAGCCAGGGAGCAGAAGGAGATGCTCAGCAAGTTGAAGAAGAACGACGAAGTGATCACGACCGGCGGACTCATTGGCACCGTCGTTAGCGTCAAGGAGAAGGCAGGAGGAATCGCCGGCGACGAGGACGTTGTCACCATCAGGCTCGACGGCAATTCGCGAGTACAGGTGATTCGCTCGAGCATCGCCAAGGTACAGAAGGCCGAGGAAGGCAAGAAGGAATCGGAAGCAACCCCATCCAAGTGACTCCAGTTCCCACTCCAGGAACTCGGGCACGATAAACCCAGCGACCAAACTTATGGACATCCTTCAGCAGCAGGCATACTGGCTCATACCCACTGTCATCGCGGCCCTGATCCTGGCGATTGCCTGGGTGCGGTTCAAGCCGTTCTTCTGGCGAATCTTCATCAGCGTCGTTCCCCTGGCCCTGGCGGGCGTGGTCACTCTCAACGCCTGGCTGAACTACTCCAACGTCGAACATGGCGGCTTCCGCTTCAACCTCGGCGTGGATCTCGCTGGCGGAACGATCCTCGTCTACGAGGTTGATCGCGACTGGTGGGCAACCCAGAATGAACGGGAGCGCGAAAGCTTCAGCGCCGACAAGCTGGCGCAAATCCTGAAGCGGCGAATCGACCCGGCCAACCTTCTCGAAGTGACGATCCGTCCCATCAAGGCTGACCCCCCGCGAGTGGAGATCATCCTGCCCATACGGTCAGCGCGCGGAGGGGTGCAGGGCGCCGCGGACATCGAGAGAGTGAAGAGCAAGGTAAGCCAGGTAGGAAAGCTCGAGTTCCGCCTCGTGGCCGACACGCGCGACGAGAACGGCGAGGCGATCATGGAAGACGCCAAGAATGCCGTGCAGGGCTTCGTGCTGGATGCCAAGAACGTGCCGCCGGCCCCCAGTGATGAGCTGGCCTGGGTCGAATTGTCTCCCCAGGCCGCTAAAGAGGCGAACTTCTCAGTCCAAACGCCGTCTGGGTTCCAGCGGGTCGGCACGATCGCCTTCTATCACGGCACCTACGAGCCCATTGATCCCAAGACTGGAGAGGCGGGGCCGAAGGTCTCGCGTCATTTCATCCTCACGCGCGTCCCGCCCCCCGAGGCGCTGGTTACCGGTGAGGACCTGGCTACCGCCAGCGAGCAACCTGATCCCAACACTGGCCGTCCCGAGGTGGTCTTTACGCTCAAACCCGATGGGGCTGATCGGTTCTACGAGCTCACCAATGCCGTTGGACACCAGATGGCGATCATCCTGGACAGCAAGGTCATGTCCTACCCGACGCTGCAAGCTCGCCTCCGTGAATCCAGCCGCATCACCATGAGCAACCAGGAAAGAGGCTTGGCCCTGAAACGCAAGGTGGAAGAGCTGGTCCTGATTCTTCGCACAGGCGCCCTGCCGGCCACGCTCAGCAAGGAGCCTGTCAGCACAGAGACGATGGGCCCGACGCTTGGCGAGGATACGATCCGCAAGGGAACCTGGTCGATCGGGCTGGCCTTTGCCGCCGTCGTCATCTTCATGGTGGTCTACTATCGCTGGGCTGGCGCCATAGCGAGCTCGGCGCTCTTCGCCAACCTGCTGCTGACCGTTGGCTTCATGGTTGCTGTGAAGGCGGTCTTCACCTTGCCTGGCCTCGCAGGCCTCGTGCTCACCCTGGGCATGGCTGTCGATGCGAACGTGCTCATCTACGAACGCATCCGTGAGGAACGGGAGCGCGGCGCTGGCCTGGCCCTGGCGATCCGCAACGGCTACGACCGGGCATTCCCGACGATCATCGACACCCACCTGACCAGCATTTTCACGGCCATCGTGCTCTACGCCGTGGGCAACGATCAGCTCAAAGGCTTCGGCGTCAGCTTGACGGTTGGATTGCTCATCAGTCTGTTCACTGCCCTCTACATGACCCGCATCGCTTTCGACATCCTGGTGGCGAACAACTGGATCGGCGAGCTCAAGATGATCAAGCTCTTCAGCAAGCCGAACATCGACTTCATGGCTGTCCGGTACTACTGGTTCACTGCTACCGTCGCCCTGTCGATCATCGGCGTTCTGATCTTCGCCCTCCGAGGCGAGAAGGGTCTGAGCATCGAGTTCACAGGCGGCACATCCTACAAGATCGAATTCAAACAGCCGGAGAGCATCGAGACGGTTCGCAGCGAGGTGGCTTCGGCCCGCTTCACGGCTGCCACCGTGCAATTCCCCCAAGCGGTCCGCCTTGATGAGGTTCAACAGCTGCTGGCCAGTGCTCCTGAAGCCAATCGCGTGCCCAATCCGTTCGTGGTCCCCGTCACGGCGGGCTCCACGACCGTGGTAACTGGCAAGGAAAGTCAGGCTTTCACCATCTACACCATAAGCACGGACCAGGCACGAGTGCAGGCCGACCTGGCCGCAGCCCTGGCCAAGTTGTCTCCGAGCATCACCACGGCCGAGGTGGGACTGCCTGAGCCCGCGGTCTACACGCTTTACCGCGCTGGGAGCGGCTACAGCCAGTCGGCAGGAGCCACTGAAGGACCCTACCCGGGCTTCGTCGAGGGCGGCAACCTCACGCCCGACTTCATGATCCGAACCACCCTGAAGAACAGGAGCGTCGTCCAGTGGATGGTTTCCCATATCTTCGGTGATCGGCTGGTCTGGACGAAGGTGGAGGCAGGCCCCGTAAAAACGCTCATGGGAGCGCGACTGGACAAGGAGTTCGAACTCAAGATCTCCGACAGCAATGCCACGGCTGAAACCGTGGGCCGACTGGTCGGCGAGTGGATGAAGGACCGAGGCATTGCCTTGCCCGATCAGTATTTCCAGGTCGACAGCCCCAGCGGCGACCAAGCGCCTCTCGAAGGCGGGACTACGATCGTCCGCGTTCAGCTCACGCCGCCCGAAGGCACAACCGTCGAGGAACTGATCGCGTTCCTCACGGCCAAGGATGGTCCCCTCTATCAACCCAAGTCAGACGGTGTGCAAAACGTCGACTCCACGCTGGCGGCCGAGACGCAGAGCAAGGCACTGGTGGCAATCCTGCTCAGTTGGGGCGCCATCTGCGCTTACCTGTGGTTCCGCTTCGGCAACTGGACCTTCGGCCTGGCGGCTGTTCTCTGCCTGATTCACGACCTGTGCTTTACCGTCGGACTGATAGGCCTGGCTCACTACGTGGTCGTCTACACGCCCTTCGGCGGCTGGCTGCTTCTGGAAGACTTCAAACTGGACATGCCAGCCATCGCGGCCTTGCTCACGCTGGTCGGTTTCTCGGTCAACGATACCATCGTCGTGTTCGACCGGATCCGCGAGGTGCGCGGCAAGAGCCCAGAGCTGACTCCGGAGATGATCAACACGTCCATCAACCAGACGCTCAGCCGAACGTTGCTCACCTCGCTGACCGTGTTCCTGGTAGTGTTCGTGCTCTATGTGGCCGGCGGCGAAGGCGTCCACCTGTTCTCGTTCGTCATGGTGGTGGGCGTGATCATCGGCACCTACAGTTCAATTTTCGTGGCCAGCCCGCTGTTGCTCTGGCTCGGCGAGGGGCAAGCTCCGAGTGGGTCTCGGACTCGCCAGCTGCAAGAGGCGGCCACGTAAGTTCGTTCAGCTACGACACAGCCGCCTGGGAGGATGTTCCCAGGCGGCTGTCTCAGACATCAGCGCCGCCGAATCCACCCCTGAGCTTCGTACTTCGTGGCCGAGAGCTCGGCCGTCCGCGCCGCCGGCCAGTCGGCCAGCGGGCAGTCGGCTCGCCATGCCGACCTAAGCGCGGCTTTGACAGATTCTGGCTCTGCGGGCACGTTGATGACGAACTCCTCGTGGCCGCGCTGTCGGCGGTAGGCAGGCTGACGCCGCGGCGGCCTCAAGTAGCGAGCCAACAGCCCAATGGGAAACCGGTAAAGCACGGTGCCATGAAAGAGGAGGAACCTACGAAGGCGGCGCTGGGCGCTGCCGCCGAATTTACGGTCGCCCAGTCCAATGTCGCTGGACCCGAGGATCACAGCCTCCCCGACCAGAGGACGAAGCGCCGTGCAAACCGCAGTTTGAATGTGCAAGCAAGCCCGCCGCGGATCACTGACCTGGGGTAAAGTTGCGTCGAGGACCAGGCTATAGCAGAGGCAGCCTGGCCCGATGAGGACCGTCCCGCCGCCGCTAGCTCGGCGCAGCACGGGAACGCCGTCGGCACGGCAAGCAGCCTCGTCCACATCGCCCGCAAGCACGGAGCCCGCTCCGAGAACCACGGCCAGGATCGGACTTTCCCACGTTCGCAACACTCCGCCGAGATTCCCAGCCTCGGCTTCGAGAAGGAGGGCTTCGTCGAGCGCGAGGTTGTCGGCGGGCGTGGGCAAGGTCAGGTCAAGGTAGCACGTGCTCATGGGGGATATCAGTACCTCCTGGCCTCTGCGGTGGAGGGGAAATGCTCGATTTCTCCTCGAAATCTTCGCCAGGTGGCGGCCTCCCAGACAATCTTCGACGCGTGCGTCAGCCTGGGCGATGAAAATCTTCGACGCCACCCGTCTTGACGATTCTGGACCTCTTCACTATGGTTAAACTTTCGCCCTAAAACTGCGGTGATTCTGCGAGAGGTGGCAAGGTGGCGGGGTCGAACAGCGAGCGGATACGAATCAGGATGGAGGCCTACGACCATTCCGTCCTGGATGCGTCAGCCCTGGAGATCGTGGATACGGCCAAGCGTACCATGGCGATCGTCCATGGCCCCATTCCGCTCCCCACGCGTATCGAACGCTACACTGTCCTGCGCAGCCCGCATATCGACAAGAAGTCCCGTGAACAGTTTGAGATCCGCACGCACAAGCGCCTGATCGACATTATCCAACCCACCAGCAAGACCATCGACGCGCTGAACAAGCTGTCGCTGCCTGCTGGGGTCGATATCAAGATCAAGGCCAGCGCAGCGGGGAACTGACTGAGTTCATGGGCCGCGCCTGGCAAGGCCGGCCACGAATCCAGGGCCGCCGCCGGTCCTCATGCAGGGCCGCTACGGAAGCCCGCCTGACGTGGAACAGCAGATTGGGCCCGAGTGGGATAGGCCAGCGCCTGGCATGGCCTGCATGGGGCGTTTTCTTCAACCGGCGACGCCGTCGCCAGGTTGAAGGAGCAAGGAAACATGATCACGTTGAACGTGTATGACAAAAAGGGCGACACGGTAGGGACGGTTGACGTCGATCCCGCTGATTTCGGCGGCGAGATCAACCAGCAGCTGCTGCACGACGTCGTTCTTATGCATCTGGCCAACCAGCGGCGGGGCACGCATTCAACCTTGCGCCGCGGCGAGGTGGCCGGCAGCACCAAGAAGCTGTTCCGGCAGAAGGGCACCGGCAATGCCCGCGTCGGCACCCGGCGAACCAACAAGCGTCGCGGCGGCGGCACAGCCAAGGGCCCCAAGCCACGCGATTATGAATACCATCTGCCAAAGAAGGCTGTTCGGGCAGCCACGCGGATGGCGATCCTTAGCAAGTTCCAGGATAGCGAAGCGGTCATCGTCGACAGCCTTGGGCTTTCCGAGCCCAGGACCAAGGAAATGGCCGGCATCCTGAAGGCCTTGAAATTGAATGGGCAGACGTGCCTGATCGGCACCGCGGGGGCGGATCCCACGGTCTATCGGGCAGCCCGCAACATCGCCGGCGTCATGGTGTCTCCCACGTCGGAGTTCAATACGTACACGGTGCTCAAGCAGAAGCGGCTGGTGCTGACGCGTGAGGCCCTGGAAAAGTTGAAGTCCCAGGGAAAGTAGCAAAGAAGCAATAGGGCGAAGGTGGGCAACGTCATGGCCGCCGAAAAGAAGTCGAAGGAAACCTGGGGGCCGGAGCTCGAGGCGCATCAGATCGTGCTGCGCCCGCTGGTCACGGAAAAGGGGACGCATCAATCGACGCGCCACAACACCTACCCCTTTGAAGTGAACCTGCTGGCCACCAAGGACCAGATCAAGGCCGCCGTTGAGGAGCTGTTCAACGTGGAAGTGGCCAAGGTCCGGACGCAGACCCGGGTCGGAAAGCAACGCCGATTCCGCGGCCGGCTGGGCCGGTTGCCGAACTGGAAGAAGGCCCTTGTCACGCTCAAGGGCGAGAACCGGTTGGAGTTCTTCTAGGAATGACCCTCGTCGGCTAGTGCGGCTCGATGGCGATCGAGACCAGAAACGATGGGGAAGCAGGGGTTAGTTCATGGGCATCCGACGCTACAAGCCAGTGACGCCAGGCCGCCGCGGCGGGATGGTAAGCGACTTCGCGGACCTGACTCACGGCAACAAGAATCTTCCGGAGAAGTCCCTGCTGCGCCCCTACAAGCGAAAGGGCGGGAGGAACAACCAGGGTTACACGACCTCTCGCTTTCGGGGCGGCGGCCACAAGCGTCGCTACCGCGTAATCGACTTCAAAAGGGCCAAGGACGATGCCTGGGCTTCCGTGCTTTCCATCGAGTACGATCCCAACCGGACGGTCCGAATCGCCCTCGTCGAATACACTGACAAGGAACGCCGCTACATCCTGGCGCCAGAGGGCCTCAAGGCTGGCGACAAGATCATGAGCGGCGAGCAGGCGGAGCCGCGCGTCGGCAACTGCTTGCCCCTCCGGCGCATCCCGCTGGGCATGACCATCCATAACATCGAGATGCAGCCGGGCCACGGGGGGCAAATGTGCCGGAGCGCGGGCGGTCGGGCCACTTTGACGGCTCGCGAGGGTCGCTGGGCCCAGATCACCTTGCCCTCGGGCGAGGTCCGCCGCATCAACTCCGAGTGCCGCGCGACGATTGGCACTCTGAGCAATGCGGACCACATGAATATCTCCCTGGGCAAGGCCGGACGAAAGCGCTGGCTGGGACGCAGGCCGCACAATCGCGGGACCTCGATGAATCCCGTGGCCCACCCGATGGGTGGCGGTGAAGGGCGGACCAAGGGCGGTAGACGAAAGGGGCCCTGCTCGCCGACTGGCGTGCTTTCCAAGGGCGGAAAGACGAGGAAGAAGCGGAAACCGTCGAGCGCGGCCATTATTCGGCGGCGTCCGCCAGGACCGCACTATGCCCAGAAGTAAGGCTGCCGGCGGGGCTGGACTGTTCTGCCCTGGCTGGCCACGATCAGGATAATCTGCTGGTGGGAGGCCGTTGGAGATGAGTCGCTCGTTGAAAAAAGGCCCGTACGTCGATCAGCGCTTGCTGGCCAAGGTCGAGAAGCTTGGCAGCCGCAAGGAGCCGCTGAAGACCTGGGCGCGCGACTGCACCGTGGTTCCCGAATTCGTCGGGCACACGTTTCTCGTCCACAACGGCCGGCAGCACGTAAAGGTCTTCATCACGGAAGACATGGTGGGGCACAAGCTCGGAGAGTTCGCCCCGACCCGTGTCTTCAAGGGGCACAGCGGCGGTAAGAAGGCGGCTGCCGCTGCTGCCAAGTAGAGCAGCAGTAGCCTTCCAGACTGCGAGGAAATCTATCCCGGGGTGGAGCAGTGGTAGCTCGCCAGGCTCATAACCTGGAGGTCGCAGGTTCAAATCCTGCCCCCGGAACTCGGCCAAGGGCTCTCGACGATCGGCTTCTGGCCCCTGGGTCAGGAACCGACCGGCGAGAGCCGGCAGCCGTTTGAAGGAGTTTGGCCATGCGGTACAAGGCACACCACTACTTCGCGGACATGGGCGCTCGCAAGATTCGGCCCTTCGCTCAGCTCATCCGTGGCAAGCGTGCCGACGAGGCGCTCGAAGCCTTGCGGTTCTTTCCAAACCGCAGCGCCCGCCTCATGGAGCAGGTGGTCAAGAGTGCCCTGGGCAACGCCGAGGATCGCGGCGCACGAGACATCGATGAGTTGGTGGTCATCGAAGCCCGCGTCGATGGCGGGCCGATCATGAAGCGTATCGCTTCCCGTGCCCGCGGCATGGCCTACCCGATCAAGCGTCGGCTAGCGCATATTCACGTGGCTCTGGCCGACGAGGAAGAGCTGGCCAGGTAGGCTTCGCCAGGCGGGGCATGGTCTTGGTGTGACGGTTGTTCGTGCAGCATCGGGTTAGCCGACGCCGCCAGGTACAAAGGGTGATGCATGGGGCAGAAAGTCAGGCCGACCGGTTTTCGCATCGGCGTTATGGAAGACTGGCGCAGCCGCTGGTACGCCGGCAAGCAGGAGTTCGCCGACCTGCTCGTCGAGGACCAGAAGATCAGGGACTTCGTCCGCAACTTCACGTACAAGGCCGGCGGCAGCAAGGTCGAGTTCGCCAAGGCAGGCATTGCTCGGATCGAGATCGAGCGCACTCGCGACGAGGTGAAGGTCATCCTGCAGACGGCCAGGCCAGGAGTGATCATCGGCCGCAAGGGGGAGACCATCGAGCGGCTGACTGCCGAGTTGGAGCGGCTAACGGGCCGGCGCATCAATGTGCAGATGAAGGAGATCCCCCGCCCCGAGATCAACGCCCAGCTCGTGGCTGAGGACATCGCCGAGCAGCTTAGCAAGCGGGCCAGCTTTCGCCGGACGATGAAGAAGGCCATCGACGACACCATGCAGGCCGGAGCACAGGGGATCCGTATCCAGATGTCCGGCCGGCTGGGCGGGGCGGAAATGGCTCGTCAGGAAACCGGCAATGCGGGCCGCATCCCGTTGCAGACGCTGCGGGCCAAGATCGATTACGGTTTTGCCGAGGCAAAGACCGCCCAGGGCCACGTCGGCATCAAGGTGTGGGTCAACCAGGGCGACTATTTGAGCGAGGAGTCGAGCAATGCCGCTAATGCCCAAGCGGGTAAAGTACCGAAAAAGCCAGCGGGGCAGGGTCCGCGGCCTGGCTAATCGAGGGAATCGCGTTTCCTTCGGCGAGTTCGGACTGCAAAGCCTGGAAGCCGGCTGGCTGAGCGCCGAGTGCATCGAAGCTGGGCGCGTGGCCGCCACGCACTTTGTCCGCGGCGAAGGCCGGCTTTACATCCGCGTCTTCCCGCACAAGTCCATCACGGCCATCCCCGCCGAGACCCGCATGGGCAAGGGCAAGGGTGAGCCTGAGTACTGGGCGGCCGTCGTCAAGCCCGGGCAGGTGTTGTACGAGCTGGCAGGGTTGCCCGAGGGAGCTGCCCGCGAGTGCCTGGCTCGCGTGGCCTACAAGATGCCGTTCAAGTGCCGCTTCGTGGCCCGTCGGCCCAGCGTCGGAGGGTAGTCATCATGGCTGGCAAAGGAATCAAGGCTGCCGAGCTGCGGCAAATGTCGCCTGAGCAGCTCGACCTGACCTTGAAGGACACCGTGAAGCAACTGTTCAATCTGCGCTTCCAGTCCGCCACGGAGCGCGTCGAAACCCCCAGCGAAATGCGAAAAATCCGACGAGACATCGCCCGCATTAAGACCGTCATGCGGGAGCGGGAACTCAAAAAGTAGCCAACTGCTAGCCAGTGAGATTTTTGCGAATGTCCACCACGCCAACTGCACGCAAGAAACGCAAGACTGTCGTCGGCGTCGTCACCAGCGACAGGATGAACAAGACGCGCCGCGTCGAGATTCCACGGCTGGTCCGGCACCCGCGCTACAACAAGTTCATCAAGCGGCGCACGATCTGTTACATGCACGATGAGAATAACGAATCGCGCCGCGGGGACACCGTCGAATTGATGGAAACCAGGCCGCTCTCCAAACTGAAGAACTGGCGGTTGGTGCGGGTGGTCGCCCGAGCCAAGGCGGCGGAAGCGGAAGCCGTCGAGCAGGCCCCTTGAAATGTCCAGGCGCGGGAAACCCAGCATGGGGCTCGCGCTCCGAGTGTAGAGGAAAGCAGGTCGTCCGATGATCCAAATGACCACGTATCTTGACGTCGCGGACAACACCGGCGCCAAGGAATGCATGTGCATCAAGGTGCTCGGCGGCTCCCGCCGACGCTATGCGGGGCTGGGCGACGTTATCATTGCCTCCGTCAAGAAGGCACTCCCTGGCGGCGAGGTCAAGCAGGGCGACGTCGTCCGCGGCGTCATCGTGCGCTGCAAGCAACCGACCCGCCGCGAGGATGGCAGCTACGTCCGTTTCGACCGCAATGCCATGGTCCTCATCGACGCCGAGGAGAACCCGCGCGGCACCCGCATCTTCGGGGCGGTCGCCCGTGAGCTGCGCGAGAAGCGATTTGTGAAAATCATCAGCCTTGCCGCAGAGGTCGTTTGAACCTGACAGGCCTCTCGGCCAGTACGAGAAGAATCATGAACATTCGCAAAGACGACAACGTGGTGGTCATCACCGGCGACGACGCCAAGGGGAAGGGCCCGCGGCCCGTCCGCCGCGTCCTGCGGGTGCTCCCCAAAGAAAACAAGGTCGTGGTCGAGGGCGTCAACCGCGTCTACAAGCACCTGAAGCCCAGCAGGCGAAGTCCGCAGGGCGGTCGGCTTTCCAAGGAAATGCCGATCAGCGTCTCGAATGTCATGCTTTATTGCCCCACTTGCAAGCGTGGCGTCCGCATCGGGCGGCGCTACGCCGCGGATGGCCGCAAGGAAAGATATTGCAAGAAGTGCGGCGCCGGTCTCGGCGTGCTGAGCAAGCCCCGGCCCGCTTATGCGAAGAAGTAGGGTTCTAGAACCAGCCGCCCTCACGTTCGAAGACGCGTCGGCGCTGGCAACCAGGTGAAGGACGAGTCCGCCATGGCCCGCCTCATGGATCGCTACTACAAGGAAATCGTGCCGCAGCTCGCCAGGAAGCTCGGGCGCGACAACAAGCTCAGCCTGCCTCGGCTGGAGAAGATCGTCGTCAACATGGGCGTGGGCAAGGCCCTGCTCGACAAGGCCAAGATGGAACAGTCCGCCGCCATGCTGACCCAGATCACCGGCCAGAAAGCCCTGATCACCAAGGCCAAGAAGGCCGTTAGCGGCTTCCGCCTCCGCGAGAACAACGAGATCGGCTGCAAGGTCACGCTCCGCGGCCGGCGGATGTATGAGTTCCTGGATCGGCTCATCAGCATCGCCCTGCCGCGTATCCGCGACTTCCGCGGCGTGAATCCCAAGAGCTTCGACGGCAACGGCAACTACAACATGGGGCTCGCCGAGCAGATGGTGTTCCCCGAAATCGATCCAGACAAGGTGACGTTCACCCAGGGCATGGACATCGCCTTCGTGATCAAGAACGGCAGCGACGAGGAATCGCGCGAGCTGCTCAAGCTGTTCGGCATGCCCTTCCGCGATGCCTGACAGCCTCGGACCAGGAGTATCTTCCTTCGGCAAAGTAGGAACCTATGTCAACGACTGCAAAGCTGGCCCGTTTCCAGCGTGACCTGCAAGCCCTGGAACGTGCTCGCCGCGAGCCAGGCAAGAGCAAGCTCAAGCCGCGCGACCGCATCCGCATCAAGCTTCGCTGCCGGTTGTGCGGCCGACCGCGAGCGGTCTACCGGAAGTTCGGCATCTGCCGCATCTGCTTCCGCAACATGGCCAGCCAGGGCTTGATTCCAGGTGTGAAGAAGGCCAGCTGGTGATCGCTGGCGGTGGGAGATTGCTGACGATGATGACCGATACGCTCGCCGACATGCTCACGCGAATCCGCAATGCCAGCCGCATTGAGCGGCCCGTGGTGGACATGGCCGCTTCGCGCCTCAAGCTCGGCGTCGCCGAGGTGCTCAAGAACGAAGGCTACATCCTCGGCTACCAGATCGGCGTCATGGGCAAGGACGAAACCGGACACCCGATCTTCCAGCCCTCCGAGGGCACGAGCCTGGCCGGCATCAAGAAGCCCGTGCTGCGGATTTTCCTCAAGTACGGCCCCCAGGGCGAGCGGGTCATTCAGCATCTGGACCGCGTCAGCAAGCCTGGCTGCCGGGTCTACCGTAGCTATCGCGACCTCAAGCCGGTGCTGGACGGTCTCGGCATCTCCGTCCTGAGCACGAACAAGGGCGTTGTCAGTGATCGTCAGGCACGCCGCGAGAAACTGGGCGGCGAACTGCTCTGCCGCGTGTGGTAATGGCGTTTTCGATTTTCGAGCGGGTCGGCCTCCCAGGAATGACCACGACCAAGAAAGCAGGGGCCGGCCAACAGGATCGATGAAGTCGAAAATTGAGCGTGCAAGATCGAAAATGAGGAAGTTCGATGTCCCGTATCGGTAAGCAACCTGTTACCGTGCCCAGCAACGTGAAGGTGCAGCTAGCCAGCGGCACCATCAAGGTGGAAGGGCCCAAGGGCAAACTGGAACTGGCCTTTCATCCGAACATGCGCGTCAAGTTCGACGAGGGCAAACGCGTGGTCCAGGTGGAACGCCCCGATAACGAACGCCTGAACCGCGCCCTGCACGGCCTGACCCGCAGCCTGATCAACAACATGGTGCTGGGCGTCGTCAATGGCTTCGAGAAGCGTCTGAAAATCGAAGGCATCGGGTATCAGGCCAAGCTGGAAAAGCAGGCGGTGGTCCTGACGGTCGGCTACGCGAACCAGATTACCATGACCCCGCCGGCTGGGGTGACCGTCGAGGTTCCCGATCCGACGACCATCGTCATCAAGGGGCCGGACAAGCAGAAGGTGGGCCAGTTCGCCGCGGAAGTACGCCGCGCCAGGCCGCCCGAACCCTACAAGGGCAAGGGCATTCGCTACGAAAACGAAGTCGTCCGTCGCAAGGAAGGCAAGTCCTTCGCCAGCGGCGGCGCCTAGGCACTTGGCAGCATTCCC
>Ga0073934_10007764_pt1 | contig 14691 bp, 21 predicted proteins | sample LarsenN4metaG_FD_76834 | JGI IMG/M metagenome (GOLD analysis project Ga0073934, IMG submission 76834) | Hot spring sediment bacterial and archeal communities from British Columbia, Canada, to study Microbial Dark Matter (Phase II) - Larsen... ...
CGCCAGGGACGTCCGTTCCTCGATCGTATCGTCGTTCGCTTCATCTCCGACGCATCGACGCGCACGGCCGTGCTCGAAAAGGGAGAGGCGCATCTGGCCTGCACTCCTGATCCGAGCCCAGGGATGAGTTTCGAATCCGGCTATTTCTAACCTCCTGATGGGAGACACGGACATGGCACGGAAGGGACGATCGACCGAGGAGATCATCGCGGCGCTGCGCGAGGCCGAGGTCAAGCTCGGTCAGGGTGAGACGGTCGGCAAGGTCTGCCGGGGCTTGGGAATCTCGGAACAGACGTACTACAAGTGGCGCCGTGAGTACGGCGGCCTGAAGATCGATCAGGCGAAGCGCTTGAAGGAACTCGAGCGCGAGAACGAGCGCCTGAAGAAGGCCGTCTCGGAACTGACGCTCGACAAGCTGATCCTGAAAGAAGCACTGACGGGAAAGTATTGAGCCCTTCCCGGAAGCGAGCGTGCGTCGACCACGTGCGCTCGCAGCTTCCCGTATCGGAGCGTCGCGCGTGTGCCGTCATTGGCCAGTCGCGCGCGACGCAGCGCCGGACGCGCAAAGTTCGTAATGACGAGGCTGCTCTGACCGAGGCGATCATTCGGCTCGCCAAGCAGTACGGTCGTTACGGATACCGACGCGTGCGCCAGTTGCTGGTCGACGAGGGATGGCGTGTCAGCGTCAAACGCGTCTACCGCATCTGGCGTCGGGAAGGGCTGAAAGTCCCAAAGAAGCAACCAAAACGGGGCCGCCTCTGGCTCAACGACGGCTCGTGCGTCCGACTGAGGCCGGAGCGCGCCAATCACGTCTGGAGTTACGACTTCGTGCAGGATCAGACCGAGGACGGACGACGCTTCCGCATGCTGACCGTGATCGACGAGTTTACAAGACGCTGCCTCGCCATCATCGTGGCGCGGCGGCTCCGATCCGATGATGTTCTCCAATGCTTGACCGATCTCTTCGTTGAGCACGGCCCACCCGAGCACATTCGATCCGACAACGGACCAGAATTCGTTGCCAGTAACGTTCGCAGCTGGCTCGAACGGATCGGCGTCAAGACGCTCTACATCGAGCCGGGAAGCCCTTGGGAGAACGGCTACTGCGAGAGCTTCAATTCGAAGCTGCGCGACGAGCTGCTGGCGGGGGAACAGTTCTCAACCCTCTACGAGGCCCAGGTTCTGATCGAGCGGTGGCGCAAGCACTACAATACGGTCAGGCCCCACTCGTCGCTCGGCTATCGGCCACCGGCACCAGAGACGATCTTGCGGCCAGCATCCGGCCTCGCCTACGCTGCGCTCCGGCCAGTCCAGATGCTGGCCGACAGCTGCCGGGTTCTAACTTAATTCCTGGTATCGCGGCGAGGGGCAGGCCAGTCGATCCCCGGGTGGGCGGCGAAGAACTTCTGCAGCCTGGGCGTGAGCCATGCGGCGGCGAAGCTCGGCGCTGCGTGGAGCCGCAGCAGGCGCGGCATGGCAAGGGAGGTCTCCTCGAGCCCGCGGCGGAGATGGTCGAAGGCTTGGCGGACGTGGAAGTAGAACGCCTCACCGCGATCGGTCAGCCGACCGCCACGACTCGATCGGTCGACGAGACTGACGCCCATCGCGCGTTCGAGGGCGGTCACCGCATGGCTGACGGCGCTGGGCGTGAGGTTCAATTCGTCGGCTGCGGCGCGGAAGGAGCGTAGCCGCGCGACGGCCTCGAAGGCCCGAATTCCCTTGAGTGAAACGGAGGTCAGCAAGATGACGGCTTTTCAGTTTCTGGCCTTGTTCCGCCGACTCGACGGCTTCCATAGATCTACCGGTTGAATTTGTTTCATCAAACGTTGAGAAGTCTGCGTTTGTCAAGGTCGCGGGCGTGCCGCTAAGGGATCGTTAAATCGCAACGGTCACGAGACGAGCACCATGATCCTCAAGGGCAAGGCGGCCATCATCTCGGGCGGCGCAGGCCGGCGCGGGATCGGCTTTGCCACCGCGCGGCTTTTCGCCGAGCAGGGCGCTCGCGTCGCCATCGTCGATCTCGATGCCGCTGCGGCGCGCGAGGCGGCGGCTGCGATCGGTCCCGACCACATCGGCCTGGCCTGTGACGTGACGAAGCTTGCGCAGTGCCAGTCGGCCGTCGCCGAGACCCTCGCCCGGTTCGGCCAGATCGACATCCTCATCAACAATGCCGGCGTGACGCAGCCGGTAAAGACGCTCGAAATCGACCCGGCGAGCTACGATCGCATCCTCGACGTCAATCTGCGCGGGACGCTCTACCTCAGTCAGGCCACGCTGCCGCACATGCGGTCACGACGGAGCGGGTCGATCGCGTGCACGTCGTCCGTTTCCGCGCAGCGCGGCGGCGGCATCTTCGGCGGACCTCACTACTCGGCGGCGAAGGCGGGTATCCTCGGTCTTGCGAAGGCGATGGCGCGGGAGTTCGGACCGGACGGCATTCGCGTCAACTGTGTGACGCCAGGCCTCATCCAGACGGACATCACCGGCGATAAGCTGACGCCCGACATGAAAGTCGAGATCGCCAAGGGCATTCCGCTCGCCCGTCTCGGAGACCCCAAGGACGTGGCCGGCGCATTCCTGTTCCTGGCATCCGACTATTCGGCCTACGTCACCGGCGCGGTGATCGACGTCAACGGAGGAATGCTGATCCATGGCTGAGACCGGAACACCGGCGCGTCCCAACAAGTCGCTGGCCGACCGCGCGTATCACATCCGCCGGAACGCCGTCCGGATGGGCGAGGTGCAGGGGCAGGGGTACATCGCTCAGGCGCTCGACATTGCCGACGTGCTGGCGGTCGCCTATTTCCACGCGATGACCTACCGGCCCGACGAACCGGAGTGGGAAGGGCGTGACCGGTTCCTCTTGTCGAATGGTCATTACGCCATCGCGCTCTACGCCGCGCTGATCGAGGCGGGGATCATCCCCGAGGCGGAACTCGAGACCTACGGCAGCGACGACAGCCGTCTGCCAATGTCAGGCATGGCCTCCTATACGCCGGGCATGGAAATGTCCGGCGGATCTCTGGGTCTCGGTCTGTCCATCGCCGTCGGCATGTGCCTCGGCTTGAAGCGAAAGAAATCGTCGAGCCGGGTCTACGTCCTCTTCTCCGACGGTGAGCTCGACGAGGGCTCGAAGTGGGAGGCCATGATGTCGGCCGCCCATTACAAGCTCGACAACCTGATCGCCGTCGTCGACATCAACAATCAGCAGGCCGACGGGCCGTCGACGGGTGTGCTGGCCTTCGAGCCGCTGACCGAGAAAATGAACGCTTTCGGCTGGTACGCGCAGCGCGTCGATGGCAACGATCTCAACGCAGTGGTCGCGGCGTTCGACAACGCCAAGACGAAGAACGGTGGCCGGCCGAGCATGATCATCGCCGATACGCTGATGGGCAAGGGCGTGCCGTTTCTCGAACAGCGCGAGAAGAACCACTTCATTCGTGTTGACGCGCACGAATGGCAACTGGCGCTCAAGGCACTCGACGACGCGCACGGGAGGACGGCATGAGCCAGAGCAAGAAGGCGGCGCCCGTGTCGACCGGCAAGCCGCGGCTGACGACGTCGGCGATGATCGCGTCGATTGCCGGCGAAGGCCAGAAGACGAAACCTGCGCCGTTCGGCCATGCGCTCGTTGAGGTCGCAAAGCAGCGGCCCGAGATCGTCGGCATGACGGCGGATCTCGGGAAGTATACGGATCTTCATATCTTCCAGCAGGCGTTTCCCGATCGCTATTACCAGATGGGAATGGCGGAGCAGCTGCTGTTCGGTGCGGCATCGGGACTCGCGGCGGAGGGCTTCACGCCGTTCGCGACGACGTACGCCGTGTTCGCGTCGCGGCGCGCCTACGATTTCATTCACCAGACGATCGCGGAGGAAGACCGCAACGTGAAGATCGTCTGCGCGTTGCCGGGGCTCACGTCTGGATACGGCCCAAGCCATCAGGCGTGTGAAGACCTCGCCCTGATGCGGGCGATGCCGAACATGACGGTCATCGACCCGTGCGACGCGCACGAGATCGAGCAGGTCGTCCCGGCGATCGCCGCGCATATGGGGCCCGTGTACATGCGTCTGCTGCGGGGACAGGTGCCGGTCGTGCTCGACGAGTACGGCTACACGTTCGAGCTCGGCAAGGCGAAGCAGATCCGTGGCGGCAAGGACGTGCTCGTCATCTCTTCCGGCCTGATGACCATGCGCGCGCTCGAAGCCGCGAAGTTGCTCGAAGCCGACAAGGTCGATGCGGCCGTGCTGCATGTGCCGACCATCAAGCCGCTCGATGTCGAGACCATCGTCGCTGCATGCCGCCAGACTGGCCGACTTGTCGTCGTCGCCGAGAACCATACGGTTGTCGGCGGCCTCGGCGAGGCGGTCGCTGGGGCTTTGATGCGCGCCCGCGTGCATCCGCCGTTCGCTCATGTCGGTCTGCCCGACCAGTTCCTCGACGCCGGTGCACTGCCGACGCTGCACGATCGCTACGGCATCTCGGCGAAAGCTGTCGCCAGCACCATCAAGGCGGCGCTCTAGGACACCGTCAGCGGAAGGCGTGGGCGCCGACGCCACCGGCGAGGATGACGAGGGCCACGGCACTCACGCGGTAGCCGACTGTGGCGGATACCAACCCCTGCAGTCCGTATCTGAGGGTGGCGCCGGCGGTGATCCAGCAGGCGCCGACGACGACGATCTGCAGCGCCAGGGCGGCGTGCCACACGGCCGCGAAGTTGGCGTCGCCTTCCTGCGGAAGGATCGTGAACGCGAAGATGATCGCCTTCGGGTTCAGCAGCGTGGTCACGAATACCCGGGAGAACGTCACGGGACCGCTCTCTCCGTCGCGCGCCGGACTGCGCTTCCAGACGTCGACCGCGAGCACCACCAGATAGATGACGACGATGGTCCGCAGCCCGAGGCCGAACGCTGGAACACTCGCGACCAGCGGCCCGATCAAAGCTCTCAGGATCAGGATGGACAGCAGGTAGCCGGTCACTTCGGCTGCGAGCAGCGGCAGTGATCGCTGAACGCCGACCGCGGCCCCTGATGTGGCGAGCAGCGTGTTCGTCGGGCCGGGCGTCGCGAGCAGCGAAACGCTGGCGATGATGAAAGGCAGAAGATCCATGGGGGAGGTCGTAGGACGGGCCCGACCTTCTGCCCTTGATCTCGGTCAGGCGCGCGGCGCCCCGATGTCGCACAGACAGTCAGCCGGCGCGGGGCGCCGACGACGCGCAGCGGCCCCGCAGTGCGCCCTTGCCGACCGAACTCGCATCACGCCCAGCGAAGCTTGGCGTAGAGAGCGAGCCCCGACAGGAAGATCGTCGCGGCGGCGAGCTTCGACGTCAGCATCAGCAGGGTACTGACGTCCATGTAATCGGTTGTCAGATAAAGTCCCAAGATCACGCAGGCGAGGAACACCATCCAGACGATCATCGGCGCGGCCGCGTCGAAGGCGGTGATCTCACGTTCCTCGATCATGCTATTCGAGTCGCTTTTGGACATGGGGCAAGCCTGAGTTTCACTTTCTTGAATATGCCGGAGGTTCGTTGATGCCTGCTAAATTCGACTTGATCCGTGCGAGGTTCGGCGTGTCCCAATCGGTCGTTCAGATGCCTAGAAAGTGTGCATTTCGCTACCTGACGGTAGCGTTCTGCGCTCGGGTTTGTGATAGGGTCGTCTGCCCGCTGAGATCTGCCTGATTTTCGAGCATGCGGCGTCGACGCCATGCCAGTCGACGGTCTCGGTTGTGCGGGTCTTCTGTTCGGATACGATTGGTCATTGTTGTCGGAGTTTTCGGTCCCCGTGTCGCCCCGTTCTTCGCCTCTTCCATTTCGTCGCAACCATCCCTTCCGCGATCACGCGAAGCCATCAGCCTCTATCTGTTTCGGGTTGCGCTCCGTCTTCACAGCTCTGTTCTGTCTGGCGGCGGTGCCGGTCGCCCACGCGGCGGCGGATGGTCCGGACACTTGGGACGTCGTCAACGTGCGGTCGCCGGACGTTCTCAACGTCCACGTCGCGGCGAGCGCCCGCAGCAAGTTGATTGCGAGCATTCCGGCGGATGCACGCGGGCTGCGCAATCTCGGCTGCACGGGAGCACCGTCCTTCGCGCAGTGGCTGGAGATGACGCCTGCCGAGCGCGCGCGACGTGGTCGAGCCCGCTGGTGCCGGATCTCCTATGCAGGGTCGGAGGGCTGGGTCGCGGGACGTTTCCTCCGCGAGGCCAGCCAAGATCTCGTATTCGGCGCTTGGACCGTCGTCTGCCGGGATCGCCCCTGCGTGATCGAGCAGACCGGTCTTGCCGGCAAGCGGCAGACGAAGCTGCGTATCGAACCGGCGGCCGCCGATAACGCGACCATCACGCTCTTCAACAAGCGTCTGCCGCGGCAGGGCGTCTTGAGCATCCACATGGACGGCAAGCTGGTTTCCAGTGGACCGATCGCGCCGCTCAGAAGTGCCGATGGTGGACACCTCAAGATGACGCCGGACGACATCACGGCTGGGCTGTTGCGCAACATGAGGCAACACAAGACGATGGTCTTGAGCTTCCCGGGGGAGACGGCCGGTGTCGAGTTCCACCTCGAACATCTGGACGAGGCATTGAAGAGCGCAGTGGATCGGGCCCGATGACGATGGCAAATCGCGGTCTCACGGCGTTCTCCCGGCGGCAGGCGCTGGCCGTCTTGGCGACGGCCGCGTTCGGTGGCGTCTCAGTGCGTGGGGCATCGGCTGAGCGGTTCGTCGCCGATGCGCCGATGAAACCCGGCGAGTACACGTGGGATCCTGATCGATCGCCGACGGGGCCCGTGGTCATCATCGTGTCGCTGCCTGAGCAGTTGGTGCACGTCTACCGCAACGGCATCGAAATCGGCCGCTCGACGTGTTCGACGGGTAAGCAAGGACATCGGACGCCGACGGGGGTCTTCACGATCCTCGAGAAGCAGCGCGAGCACGTCTCGTCGATCTACAAGGGCGCTCAGATGCCCAATATGGAGCGGCTGACGTGGGGCGGCATCGCGCTGCACGCCGGTAATCTTCCGGGATACCCGGCATCGCACGGCTGTATTCGTCTGCCGAAGCGCTTCTCTGGTTTGCTGTACGAAGTCACCCATCTGGGAACGGCAGTCATCATCGCGGACGAGCGGACGCAGCCGCTTTCCGTCGTCCACCCCGGTCTGCTGATGCCGTCCGTCGCCGACGTGGAGGCGCAAGCGGTTGTTACGAAGGTGTCCGCGAAGACGGCGCCGGGCGGGTGGCAGACCACGGTCGATTATCCGATGACGTCCATTCTCGTCTCGCGGGCCGACGCGATGGCCTATATCACACGCGACGGACGGGTGAGCGGGCGGCATCCAATGAAAATCGTCGATCCGAAGCGTCCGCTCGGCACGCACGTCTATACCCTTGTCGGTGCTGCTGCCGACGGGTCGGGGCTTTTGTGGCTCGCGTTCGGCCTCGGCAAGTCGCCGACCGAGGCGCACATCACGAACTGGGCCGGCGACGCGACACTGAAGCGTGTCTTTTTCAACGAGCCGCAGCACGCGAGAAGCGTTGCCGGAGATTTTCGCCCGGGTACGACGCTGATGATCACGGATGCTCCAGCGCCGCGCAGTACGCGTGGCACGCCGAAGGACTTCAAGGTCATCGTCAGCGATCCGGGAGTATAACTCTGGGTACTAACGATCGGGGGATCGTCGTCACATGAAGGCCTATACCTTGCCTCGTCTCGCCTTGCTCGTCGCAGGGCTCTTCACGTTGGCCTCCTCGCCGACCGTGGCGCAGCAATCCGCTGGTCCGTTCGTGCCCCACCGCGGGATGCAGATCCAGACGCATTTCACCAACGACCTCGGCCGCGACGCCGACTCGATCATCGACATCGTCGACGTCACACCGGAGCTCGTGCGTCTGACGTACGCAAGCACCCGTGGGATCTTCATCGCGCGCGATATCCTCGTCTCCGATCGGCGCACCGCATCGACCTATGTTCTCGGCTATGCCCCGCGAATGCCGGCGCTCATCCAAGGCAGTACGTCGCTCGGCATTTCGGGCGCGGTGCTCGAGCAGTTGCGGACGACCGGCAATGCGCCGTTGACGCTCATCCACTCGGATCGTCTTGATCGCATCGACTGCACGCTGACGGCGGAGGCCGTCGACGTCCGCGTGCCGCTGATCATCGAGGATCGGGTGGCCGACATTCCGGCCGTCATCGCGAAGGTGGACTGCGGAAGTGGTCAACGCCGCGGGTCCGGTGTCCTGACGTTCGCGAACGACGTCAACAACCCGGTTATGATCGAGTCCACCTTGAAATTCAGTTGGGAGCGGCGGCCGCGGACCGAGCGGGTCACACGTGTGGCGGCCGGTCTCGGCATGCACGCCGACATGGAGCAGTCACTCCGCACGCTCGGCGCCTACGACGTCTATGGACTGCATTTTGATTTCGATAAAGCGGAACTGCGGCGCGACACCGCTCAGCTCGTCCGCGAGATCGCCATCATGCTCCGCGCGAATCCGGGTTGGGTGCTGCAGATCGCCGGGCATACGGACAATATCGGCGGCAGCGACTACAACTATCGTCTGTCTGCTGCCCGGGCGAGTGCAGTCCGCCAGGGGCTGATCTCGCACGGGATTGCGCCCGGCCGGCTCACCGCGATCGGTTATGGTGAGAGCCGGCCGAAGTCCGACAACGCGACGTTTGCGGGTCGTGCCATCAATCGCCGGGTCGAGTTCCGCCGGCTGGATCGTTGACGCGCCGGAACGCCTCCAAGAGCATCGTGTTCCTCTCCCGCAGTGTCCCTGACAGTGCGGGAAAGGGAGCACGATGCAGCACACCGAACGCTCGACCTTGCAGGACATCGCCTTCTTCGTCGCTCTTTTCGCGACGTCGCTGGCGCTCGGAGCCGCGCTGACCCACGCGCTCGAGTTGGCGAACAAGATCGGCATGATACGCGATGATTACTTCGTCGTGCAGCGGATTTACGCCGGCTGGAATCAGCTCGCCTATCTGCTCGTCATTCAGTTGATCGGCATCGTTGCGGTGATGTGGCTTCACCGCTCGGACACGCGCGTTTTCTGGCCGGCGGCCGTGGCGCTCGCCTGTCTCGTCGCGGCGCAAGCCATGTTCTGGATCTGGACGTTTCCGGCCAATCAGGCGACGTCCAACTGGACCGTGAAGCCCGCCGACTGGTCGCGTCTGCGATGGCAGTGGGAGTACTCGCATCTGGCCGGCGCCGCCCTTCAAACGATGGCCATGGCGTCGCTCATCATCGCCGTGCTGAGGCGCGGACCGCTGCGCTCCACCGATCCCATGGCGGACCGTTGACAATCCATCGGCATATACCTATGCGTATCCATAGGCAAAATGCGATGGTTTGTTCTCCGTGGGATACGTTGCTCCCGAGCAGGATACCTTCCGTGCGATCGCGGATCCCAAGCGCCGGCTGATGCTGGACGCCATGATGGGCGAGGAGCGAACGGTCGGTGAGTTGACGCGGCTGCTCGGCGTGAGCCAGGCGACCGTTTCACAGCATCTGCAGGTGCTGAAGCTCGCGGGTCTCGTCGACGGGCGCCGCGCCGGCCGCAACAACTTCTATCGAACGAGGCCGTCGGAGCTCGCTGTCGTCGCGGACTGGCTGGAGAAGTATCGGTCGTTCTGGGGCGCGCGGCTGGATGCGCTCGAGACCCACCTCAAGCAGAAGAGGAACTGACGTCTCTATGCGCTCCATCCAGATCGACCGCGTCTACGATTTTCCGCGGGCCATGGTGTGGGAGGCCATTGCGGACAGCGATGCGCTGGCCGATTGGTTGATGCCGAACGAGTTTCGACCGGTCCTCGGCCATGAATTCACGTTTCGGACGAAGCCGGCCCCAGGGTTCGACGGGATCGTGCATGCGAAGGTTCTGGAGCTTTCACCGCCCGAGCGTCTGGTGATTGCTTGGAATGGTTGAGCGCTCGATACGACGGTGAGTTTCGAGCTCACGGAGATCTCGGCCGGTCAGACGCGCTTGCGCCTGATCCACGACGGCTTCCGCGGCGCGTCGAACGTTCTGCCGCGCATCATCCTCGGCTTCGGCTGGGGCAAGCTCCTCGCACGCAAGCTGCCCGATCGCATCGCGCGTGTGACCGCGCGTTGATTGTGGGATCACGTGCCGTAATAGCGACCCTGGCGGTGGTTGATCGCGATCACGGCATTGAGGGCTGCGGCGGCCAGCATCGACAATCCGACGCGGGACGGCGAGACGGCGAGCAGAGCGCAACTCAGGATCACTGCATCCGCGATGCCTTGCACGACGCCGGCGCTCCAGCCGAAGCGCTTCTGCAGGAAGATCGCGAGGACATTGAGGCCTCCGAGGCTCGCCTGATGACGGATGAGCATCAGGATCGCAACGCCCGCACACAATCCGCCGATCACGGCTGCGAACACGGGATGGATCTCCGAGATTTTCAGCAGGCCCGGCAGCCAGGTGGCGAACAGTGCGACGAGGGTCACTGCGGCGATCGTCTTGAGCGTGAAGAGCGTACCGAGTGCCGCCCAGGCGAAGGCGTAGAACGGAACATTGATGGCGAACAGCAAGGTTCCGATGGGCAAGTCCGTCAGGTAATGCACCAGGAAAGCGACGCCCGGCGTGCCGCCGGTCATCAGGCCGGCTGCGAGAAGGAAGTGGAGCGCCAGGGCGAAGAACAGCGCGCCCGTGACGATCCCTTGGATTTCATCGAGGAGCGTATGCGGAACTTTTTCGATGGGCCTTTCCTCTCGGCGCGAGCTAGGGCTTCGGGATCGGCCAGGGCTGGGGCGGCTTCACCTCCTTCAGCGTGAAGGTGGTTTGCATGGACCGGATACCCGGCAGCCGTCGGATGGTCGTCATGGCGAACTCGGCGTAGGTATCGAGATCACGCGCGACGACCTGCAGCAAGAAATCGGAGCTGCCGGCGATGCTCCAGCAGGCGACGATCTCCGGCAGCGCCGCGACGGCATCTTCGAACGTGCGAGCCTGTGCCTCGCTGTGATCCTCGATGGACACGGCGACGAAGGCAAGGATGCCCCAGCCGAGAGCACGACGGTCGAGCGCGGCGTGGTAGCCGGTGATCACGCCCTCGTCTTCGAGACGCTTCATCCGCCGCCAGGTCGGCGACGTCGACAGGCGCGCCTTTTCCGCCAGATCGGCCACCGTCAGGCGTGCGTCGGCCTGTAAAGCGGACAAGATGACGACGTCGTTGGGATCGAAGGAGGAGGGCATGGATCTCGGTGCGAGCGGCCTGTTTGTGTCGATTTATGCCTCGTGGCCGCCCTTAGACAAGCACAAAAGGTATGTTTTGCCGCGCGAAGCTCGCTAGGTTCCGCGCGACCAATCACCTTTCGGAGCAGTGCCGCATGACCGACGTCGACAAGCGTATTGCGATCGTGGTCGATCCGGTTTTGCCGCTCGGGTTGCTGGCGAATACGGTTGCGACGATCGCCGTCGGACTTGGCGCGGCAGAACCCGCATTCGCCAACACGTCCCTGGTCGACCGCGAGGGTCGCCACGTGAAGAACAGCGCCGACCGGCCGGTTCCGATCCTGCAGGCGCCGTCCGAAACGATCCGTTCCCTCCTCTTGAAGGCCGTGCCTCCGCCCGAGGGTGGCATCGTCGTGCCGTTCCCGGCGTTCGCGCGCAGTCTTCATGCCTTCGCCGACTACCGCGCGCAGTTTCCGACGATCGATCTCGCCACCGAGACGATCGACGGTCTCGGCATCGCCGGCCCGTCGAAATGGGTGAAGTCCTTGACCGGCAGCCTCAAGCTGCTGAGGTGATCGGGCTGGAAAAAAGGATGGGGTACGTGACCCCATCCCATAGGATCGCTCAGATGCCGCGGCCCCAATAGCCGCACCAGCGGTGCACGTTCCAGGTCAGGTTCTGATCGTAGCCGGCCATCGTGCTGTACTGCGGCAGCTTGAGGTCGGTGTCGGCCGGACTGAAGCAGCGGCCGGCGTCGGAGGCCTTCTTCACCTCCGCGGAGAGGTCGGTGAGGAAGGCGAGCTGCTGCTCCATGTCCTTCTTCGTGCCGAGGCGCCCGTTCGGCCCAGGGTGACCCGGGATCATCCGCTCCCAATTGAGCGCCAGGGTGCGCTTCAACGAGGCCTCCCACTCGATGGGGTAGGAATCGTTGACGGCGAGGCGCGAGGGCACGGCCCCGAGCGAGTTGAAGTCGACCGCGAAGATGATCTTCTCCTTCGGCAGCAGCATCACCAGCGAGGAATCCGAGTGATTGCGGCCCACGTAGTGGAGTTCGATCGTGGTGCCGCCGAGCTTGATCACGCGCTTGTTGTCGACGACCTGGTCGGGGATGACGACGTCGGCCCCTTTGAGAACCGCGAGGCGCTCCTTCGCCCTGCGATGCGCGACGACGGTCGCGCCCGCATCCTTGAACGGCTTGCCGCCGGCGATGTGATCGTAATGGTGGTGGCTATAGATGAGGTAGCTGATCGGGGCCTTGGTGATCTTGCGGATTTCTTCGATATAGGCCTGCGCCGCTTGCGGGCGGGCGTAGCTGATGGGGTCGGTCGCGATCACGCCGGCGGGCGTCACCACGAACATCGACTGGTGGTTCTGGTAGCGGAAGATGTAGACGTTCTCCGTGCCTTCGACCTTGGTCGTGGCGAACGTCGGGGCCGCGGGTTGCTGAGCCGCCGCGCCGACGGTCAGCGCAAGGAGTATTGCGGCGCTGCACAAGAAACGCATGGAACGAGTCCTCCCATAGTTTGCCGAATTGCCTCCCACCCATCTGCCGTGGGCTTACAACCTCGACGCTACGCCTGCACCCCGAGGTTGGCAATCGGCAGGAGCGGACGAACCGCTAGATCCCCCGCGTCCAGCCGCCGTCGATATCGATGCTGGCACCTTCGATGTAGGCGGCGTGATCGGAGAGCAGAAAGGCGGTGAGAACGGCGAGTTCGTCGACGTGGCCGAAGCGCCGCACGCCGATGTCGCGGCACAGCCGGGCGCCGGCTTCCCCCCGCGTGATCCCGAGCTTCGCGGCCGTCTGGTCGAGCTTCTGCGTGAGGCGCGTCGTGTCGAAGTAGCCCGGATTGATGCAGTTCACCCGCACCTCGTCGTGGCGGCCGATGTCGGCGAGCGCCTTCGTGAAATTGACGAGCGCCGAATTGACCGGCCCGCCGATGGTGAAGTCCGCGGTCGGCGTATGCGCGGCCACACCGATGATGTTGACGATGGCGCCGCGCGCCTTCTTGAGATGCGGCCAGGCGGCGCGGCACATGCGTACTGTGCCGAAGAATTTGAGCGCGAATCCCGATTGCCAGTCGTCTTCCGTCAGCTGAAAGAAATCGCCGCGCTTCGTCGCCCCGGCGCAGTTCACGAGACTGTCGAGGCGCCCGAAGGCCTCCGCCGCCTGCCGTACGACCCGTTCGGGGGCCTCGGGGTCCTTGAGATCAGCGGGGATCGAAAGCGCTTGCACGCCGTCGCGCCGGATTTCGTCCGCGACGAGTTGGAGCCGCTCGGCATCCCGGGACACGAGCACGACATGGCAGCCGTTGCGCCCGAGTTCCCGCGCGATGCTTTCGCCGATCCCTCGGCTCGAGCCGGTGACGAGCGCGACTTTGTCTCTGAGCTTCAGGTCCACGTGTTCCTCCGTTCCGATCGATCGACGGCGTCGTCCCCTGGCGGCTCTGGCCACGGCTCCGCGGGGCCGGTCACGCGGAAATGCGCATCATCCGCGCATTCATCGTGTGCCGGGCGCGGACGCTGCATGGTAGATTTCCAGAAAAACAGCGTGGGGAGGACGCCATGACACTTGCGAAAGTCGCCTTCATCGGCACGGGCGCGATGGGCGCACCGATGTCGGCTCGGCTGCTGCAGGCCGGCTTTCCGTTGACGGTTCACACGCGGACGCGCGCCAGAGCCGAGACGCTGCTGGCCGCGGGTGCAGCCTGGGCAGAGAGCGTCGCCGATGCCGGCCGTGCCGCAGACATCGTGCTGACGTGCCTGCCGAGCAACGAGATCACCGAAGCGGTGCTGACGGGGCCGGGTGGCATCATCGACTGTCGCAACGTGTCGTGCGTCGTCGACTTCTCGACCTCGGGTCCGGCACTCGCGGGGCAGATCGGCGCACGTCTCGCCGAGAAGGGTATCGGCTTCGTCGACGCGCCGGTCACCGGTGGTGTGCCGCGCGCCAAGTCGGGAACACTGACAATCATCGCTGCCGGAGCGGCAGCGGCCATCGAGCGCGCCCGTCCGGTGTTGGCTGCCGTGGGGTCCAACATTTTCGTCGTCGGCCCGTCGCCCGGCCAGGGGCAGACGGTGAAGCTTATCAACAACATGCTCAACTATCTGGCGATGGCCGCCACGGCGGAGGCGATGGTGCTCGGCGCCAAGGCGGGCCTCGATGCGAAGCTCGTGCTCGACGTCGTGAACACGGGGACCGGCAAGAATTCGGCGACGGAAGTGAAATTTCCGAAGTCGGTACTGCCCCGATCCTTCGACTACGGCGCGACCAACTACACCGTCGGCAAAGACCTCGGCCTGTTCCTCGACGAAGGCGAGCGGCTCGGCGTCCGCACGCCGATCGCAACGCACCTCGCGTCTCTCTGGCAGGACTGGGCGGAGGGCCACGCCAAGGAGGACCTGACGACCATCGTCAAGATGTTCGAGCAGTGGGCCGGCGGCGTGGAAGTGCGCGGCGGCTGACATCAGCCACCCCCGGGCGCGGGCGGCGCGGCG
>Ga0073934_10007765_pt1 | contig 14690 bp, 13 predicted proteins | sample LarsenN4metaG_FD_76834 | JGI IMG/M metagenome (GOLD analysis project Ga0073934, IMG submission 76834) | Hot spring sediment bacterial and archeal communities from British Columbia, Canada, to study Microbial Dark Matter (Phase II) - Larsen... ...
CCGACCTTCCAGCAGCTCATGTCCTTCTCCGGCCACCGGCCGCGCTGAGGTGCCCCGGCGCCCGCGGGCGCGCTCGCTAGGCTGCGCGCGATGCCGCCGGCGAAGCGCTACCTGCTCGCTCCCGGGCCGACCCCGGTGCCGCCGGAGGTGCTGGCCGCGCTGGCCGCGCCCGTCCTCCACCACCGGGGCCCCGACTTCCGGGCGCTCATGCGCCGCTGCCTCGGCCGCCTGCAGGAGGTGCTGCGGACGCAGGCCGACGTCCTCGTCTTCACCGCTTCCGGCTCGGGCGCCTTCGAGTCGGCGGTCGTCAACCTGCTCTCGCCGGGCGAGCGTGTGCTCGCGGTCAGCGCCGGCGAGTTCGGCGAGCGCTGGGCGAGGATGGCGAGGACGTACGGGGCGGAGGTGGACGAGCTGCGCTACGCCTGGGGGGAGACGCCGCAGCCGGACGACGTCCGCGCGCGTCTCGCGGAGACGGGCGCCGAGGTCGTGCTGCTCGTCCACTCGGAGACCTCGACCGGGGTCGTCGCCGACGTCCGCAGGCTGGTCGAGGCGGCGCACGAGGCGGGGGCGCTGGCGGTCGTGGACGCGGTCTCGAGCCTGGGCGCGGTCCCGCTGGAGACGGACGCCTGGCAGCTCGACGTCGTCGTCTCCGGCTCGCAGAAGGCGCTCATGACCCCGCCCGGGCTGTCCTTCGTCTCCGTCTCCCCGGGGGCCTGGGAGCGGGCGGCGCGCACGACGACTCCCCGCTTCTACCTCGACTGGGCCCGGATGCGGGCGGAGCTCGCGACCGGGACGACACCGTTCACGCCGGCCGTCTCGCTCGTCTCCGCGCTCGACGTCGCGCTCGGGCTGCTGCTCGCCGAGGGGCTGGACGCCGCCTTCGCCCGGCACGCCGCCCTCGGACGCGCCTGCCGGGAGGGGGCGAAGGCGATGGGGCTCGAGCTCTTCTCCCCGGACGAGGAGCGCTCGGCCGTCGTCACCGCGATCCTCACGCCGGAGGGGATCGATGCCCGCGAGCTGGTGCTCGCGTTGCGCGACCGCTTCGGGATCACCGTCGCCGGCGGGCACGGCGAGCTGGGAGCCCGGATGTTCCGGATCGGGCACATCGGCTACTACGACGTCTTCGACATCACGACCGCGCTCGCCGCGGTCGAGCTGCTCCTCGCCGAGCGCGGGGCGGAGATCGAGCGGGGGGCAGCGGTCGCCGCCGCGCTCGAGGCCTACCGCGCAGCCGTCCGTGCCTGAGCGGCGCCGCGTCCTCGTCCGGGAGCCGATCGCCGAGTCGGGGCTCGAGCTCCTGCGGAGCCGCTTCGAGGTGGTCGAGGACGCGGAGTCTCCGCTCGAGGAGATCATCGCCGGCTTCGACGCGATCGTCATCCGCTCCGCGACGAGGATCGACGCCGCGCTGATCGAGCGGGCCGACCGCCTGAAGGCGATCGGGCGGGCGGGAGTGGGGGTGGACAACGTCGACGTCACCGCGGCGACGCGGCGCGGGATCGTCGTCTGCAACGCGCCCGAGGCGACCGTCGTCTCCGCCGCGGAGCACGCGCTCGGGCTGCTGCTGGCGCTCGCCCGCAACATCCCGCAGGCGCACGCCGCGCTCAAGGCCGGCTCCTGGGAGCGCGAGCGCTTCGCCGGGATCGAGCTGGCGGGCAAGACCCTGGGCGTGCTCGGCCTCGGCCGCATCGGCCGCCAGGTCGCCCGGCGCGCGCTCGGCCTCGGGCTGCGCGTCGTCGCCTACGACCCCTACGTCGCCCTGGAACGGTTCCGCGAGCTGGGCGTGGAGGCGGCCGCAACCCCGGAGGAGGTCTACGACCAGGCCGACCTGATCACGCTCCACCTGCCGCTCACCGACGCGACCCGCGGCCTGCTCGGCCGCGAGGCCTTCGCCCGCATGCGCGACGGCGTCCGCATCGTCAACGCGGCCCGGGGCGGGCTGATCGACGAGGAGGCGCTCGCGGAGGCGATCGCGGCCGGGAAGGTGGCGGGCGCGGCGCTCGACGTCTTCGCGACCGAGCCCTACGCGGGCCCCCTGCTCGAGCTGGAGCAGGTCGTCGTCACCCCGCACCTCGCCGGCTCGACGACCGAGGCGCAGGACCGCGCCGGCCTCATCATCGCCGAGCAGATCGCCGCGGCGCTCGCCGGGGAGCTCGTCCAGACCGCGGTCAACATCCCGGTCGTCGAGCCTGCCGACCTCGAGGTGCTCGGGCCCTTCATCCCCCTGGCCGCGAAGCTCGGGCGGCTCGCGACCGCGCTCGGGCGGGGCCGGCCCTCGCGGATCGTGGTCGCCGCGCACGGCCCGCTCTCGCAGCACGACACGCGGCTCCTGACCGTGGCCGCGCTCAACGGCGCCTTCCAGGACCGGGTCGACCAGGCGGTCAACTACGTGAACGCTCCCCTGATCGCCGCCGAGCGCGGGATCGAGGTCTCCGAGCAGCGCTTCGCCACCTCGCAGCACTACACGAACCTCGTCCGCGTGGTCGTGACCGCCGATGGGGAGGAGGTGGAGGTCTCGGGTACGACCGTCGGCCCGGAGCCGCGGCTCTTCCTGGCCGGCGCGCTCGGCTTCGCGATCGACATCGAGCTGGCGCCGCTGATGGCGTTCCTCGTCTACGACGACGTCCCCGGGGTGATCGGCCGGGTGGGGACGATGTTCGGGGAGGCGGGCGTGAACATCGCCAACATGGCCGTCTCGCGCACGAAGGAGGGCGGGAAGGCGCTGATGGTCTTCTCGATCGACTCGCCGGCCCCGCCCGAGCTGGTCGAGCGCGTCGAGGCCTCCGGGTTCGACGAGGCGCGCTTCATCAACCTTGGCTGAGCTGCCGGCCCTGGGGAGGCGGGGGGAGGGCTGGGTGGCCCTGCAGCTCGCGCTCATGGGCCTCGCCGTCGCCGCCTGGGCCGCGGGGCCGCGCTGGCCCTCCGCCGCCGCGGGGGCGTGTGCCGTCGGCGGAGCCCTCCTCGGCCTCGCCGGCGGGGCGCTCGCCGGCTGGGCGGCGCTCGTGCTCGGGAGGAGCCTGACGCCCTTCCCGCGCCCTGCCCGCGCCGGCTCTCTCGCCGCCAGGGGGCCCTACGCGCTCGTCCGGCATCCGATCTACCTGGGCGGGATCCTCTTCTTCGCGGGCCTCTCGCTCGCGCTCTCGCCGCTCGCGCTCGCTCCGACCGCCGCCCTCGCGCTCCTCTGGGCGCTCAAGCTCCGGGTCGAGGAGCGGTTCCTGCGCGCGGCCTACCCCGAGTACGACGCGTACGCCGAACGCACGCGCTACCGGCTCCTCCCCTTCGTCTACTGACGCTCCCAGGGCGAGCGCGATGGCCTCGTCCGTGCTCACGCGCCGGCCTGTGCTCGGGGGCAGACAGGTCCTCCGGCCGGCGCTCTCCCCGGTCGCGGCGGCCGAGCGCTTGTGACACTTTGTCACTTGGCCTGCGGAGGGCGGCGGTCACGGCGGCGGCGAGCACCTGCCTCGCCGGTGAGGACGGGCGTGCCCGACGGCAGCGGCGGCGGCGATGCGAGCGGCGCCACCTCGTGTCCCGGGTGGCGTCCTCCACGCCGGTGAAGAGGAAGGTGAGGAGGTCGCTCCGCGCGACCGTCATCGTGCGCGGGCCGGCGGCGGCCGGGTAGATTGCGGCGGTGGCGACGACGTGGCCGGAGGCGGTCGAGCGGGTGTCCTCCTTCCTGCGCGAGGCGGGGGCGGAGGCCCGGATCGAGGAGTTTCCCGAGGAGACGCCCACCGCCGCCGCGGCGGCCGCCGCGGCCGGGTGCGGCCTCGAGCAGATCGTGAAGTCGCTCGTCCTCCTCTGCGACGGGCGCCCGGTGCTCGCGCTCGTCCCCGGCGACCGACGGGGCGACCCGGCGAAGATCGCGCGCGCCGTCGGGGCCTCCGTCGTCCGCGTCGCCTCCCCCGAGCAGGTCACGGCGGCGACGGGCTTCGCTCCCGGCGCGGTCGCCCCCTTCCCGCTGCCGCAGGTGGAGACCGTCCTCCTCGAGCGGACGCTCTTGCGCCAGCCCGTGGTCTGGGCGGGAGCCGGCTCGACCCGCCACCTGGTCGCGCTGGCCCCGGTCGAGCTCGCCCGCCTCGCTCGGGCCCGGCCGATGGATGTCGTCGAGTCACACCCCTACGATGCGGGCGAGCCCGAGGAGCGCTGAGCGATGCAACCGACCGAGAAGATCTGGATGAACGGCGAGCTAGTGGACTGGGAGGAGGCGAAGATCCACGTCGCCTCCCACGGGCTCCACTACGGCAGCGGCGTCTTCGAGGGCATCCGCTGCTACGACACCGCCCGCGGGCCAGCCGTCTTCCGCCTGCGCGACCACCTGGAGCGCCTCGAGCGCTCCGCGAAGGTGCTGTACATGGACCTGCCCTACTCGGTCGAGGAGCTGCGCCAAGCGACGCACGAGCTGATCGCGGCCAACGGGCTCGCCTCCTGCTACGTCCGGCCGCTCGCCTTCTACGGCTACGGCGAGCTGGGCGTCGCCACGGCGGGGAACCCCGTCGACGTGATCATCCTCAGCTTCCCCTGGGGCGCCTACCTGGGCGAGGAGAGCCAACGCAGCGGGATCACGGCGACGATCTCGAGCTGGGAGCGCGTCGGGCCCAACGTCATCCCGCACGTGGCGAAGGCGACCGGGATCTACCTCAACTCCATGCTCGCCACGACCGAGGCCCGGCGAGCCGGCTACGACGAGGCGATCATGCTGACGCGCGACGGCTACGTCGCCGACGGGCCGGGCGAGAACATCTTCGTGGTCGCGGACGGCGTCCTGCGCACGCCGCCGCTCTCGATGTCGATCCTGCCCGGGATCACCCGCGACACGATCATCCAGCTCGCCCGGGAGCTCGGGCACCGCGTCGAGGAGACGCTCCTGATCCGCACCGACCTCTACCTCGCGGACGAGGTGTTCATGGTCGGCACCGCGACGGAGGTCGCCCCGGTGCGGGCGGTGGACGACCACGAGCTCGGCGTCGGGCCGGTGACGCGCGAGCTGCAGCAGGCCTACGTGGACGTGGTGCACGGCCGCAGCGAGCGCTGGAGCGACTGGCTGGACGTGGTCGAGATGTCGCGCTCGACCGCGTAGCGCGTGACGTCGGCGCGGACCGTCCCGCTCTCGAGGCCGTGGCTGGACGGGCGGGAGGAGGAGCTGGTCGCGGAGGTGCTGCGCTCGGGCCGGCTCTCCCTCGGCCCGGCGATCGACCGCTTCGAGGAGGCCTTCGCGGAGGCCGTGGGCGCGCCCTACGCTGCCGCCGTGGCGAGCGGGACGGCGGGGCTCCACCTCCTCTGCGTCGCCGCCGGGCTCGGTCCCGGCGACGAGGTTGTGACCTCGCCCTACTCCTTCGTCGCCTCGGCCAACTGCGCCCTCTACACCGGGGCGACGCCGGTCTTCGCCGACGTCGACCGGCGCACGTTCAACCTCGCTCCGGCCGCGGTCGAGGCGGCGCTGACCCCCCGGACGCGGGCCGTCGTCGCCGTCGACATCTACGGCTACCCCTGCGAGCTGGACGAGCTGCGCGCGCTCTGCGAGCGGCACGGGCTCGTGCTGATCGAGGACGCCTGCGAGGCTCTCGGCGCGCGCTACAAGGGACGGCGGCTCGGCTCGCACGGGCCCTCCGCCGTCTTCGCCTTCTACCCGAACAAGCAGATCACCACGGCCGAGGGCGGGGTGGTGACGACCCACTCGGAGGACGAGTGGCGGCTGCTCCGCAGCCTGCGAAACCAGGGCCGGGCGGACGCCGGCGGCTGGCTCGAGCACGCTCGGCTCGGCTTCAACTACCGCTTGGACGACGTCCGCGCCGCCATCGGGATCGGGCAGCTCGAGAAGCTGGAGGAGATCCTGGCGCGCCGCGCCGCGGTCGCGGCGCGCTATCGCGCCCTGCTCGCCGACATCGAAGGGCTCGAGCTGCCGTGCGACGACGACGCCGAGCACGAGCGCTCCTGGTTCGTCTACGTCGTCGTCCTCCCGGCGGGGTCCGACCGGGAGGCGGTGATCGCCGCGCTCGAGGCCCGCGGCGTGCAGACCGCGCGCTACCTCCCCTGCATCCACCTGCAGCCGTACCTGCGGGAGCGGTTCGGCTTCCGCGAGGGGCTCTGCCCGGTGGCGGAGGAGCTGAGCGCTCGCACGCTCGCGCTCCCCTTCCACGCCCGGCTGGCCGAGGACGACCAGGTCTACGTCGCCGAGTGCCTGCGCGCGGCCCTCGAAGCCAAGTGACACTTTGTCACTTGGCCCCCTCTCGCGCCGGGCTTGACGGTGGCGCCTACCGTCCCCGCGTTCAACAAGTGACACTTTGTCACTTGGCCCCCTCTCGCGCCGGGCTTGACGGTGACGCTTACCGTCCCCGCGTTCAACAAGTGACACTTTGTCACTTGGCCTCATCGCGCCGGGCTTGACGGTGGCGCCTACCCCCCGGTTCAACAAGTGACACTTTGTCACTTGGCCTCATCGCGCCGGGCTTGACGGTGGCGCCTACCGTCCCCGTGTTCAACAAGTGACACTTTGTCACTTGGCCTCCTCGCGCGCCTCCTCGGAGCGCCTCTCCGCCGCCTCGGCCAGCACGTCGTCGGGCAGGTCGTAGCCGCGGAAGGCGAGGAAGCCGGCCAGCACGAGCAGGCCCGCGACCGGGCCGGCGAGCCTGACCCCGAGCGGGTCGTCCGCGGAGCGCCCCAGCTCGAGCAGGATCCCGAGCACGAGCGGCGCCAGCGCCGAGGTCGTCTTCTCGACGAAGTTCTGGGCCCCGTAGTACGTCGCCTCGCGCCTTAGGCCGGTGCGCAGGCTGTCGTCGTCGATGATGTCCGCCGTCAGCGGGGCGGGGAAGAGGTAGTTGCCGGCGATCGGCAGTCCCGCGAGCACCATCGCGCCCACGAGCTGCGCCTCCACGGGAATCCCGGGCAAGAAGCCCGCGAAGGCGAGCAGGGGGAAGAGCAGGACGGCCGCGACGAGCGACACCCGGTAGGCATGCCGCTTCGTCGTCCGCTTCGCGACGAGGCCGGCGACGGGGATCATCGTGACCATCGTCCCCACCGCGACGGCCGCCAGCACCGCGACCCAGGCGCCCTCCTCCTCCAGCTCGAGCGCCGCCTTGACCAGGAACGGGAGCACGCCCAGCAGGACCTGGAAGCCGAGCTGGAAGAGCGCGAACGCGGGCAGGAAGCTGAGGAAGGCGCGGTTCGAGAACGTCGTGCGCAGCGCCTCGCCGAGGCCGAGCGCGGCCGGGGGCTGCGTGCGGCTCGCGTACGGCCACGCCCCGGCGAGGCCGATGTAGCGGAAGGTGAGGGCGATCATCGCGACCAGCGCGGCCATGGCCGTGAAGCCGGCGGCGTCCTTGACGATGCTCGTGACCACGAGCCCGAACCCGGCACCGGCGGCGCCGAAGTAGACCCGCAGGCCGGTGAGGGTGACCCGCTCCGCGCTCGAGGGCGCGATCTCGGGAAGGAGCGCCTCGTACGGCCCGCCGGAGAGGGTCGAGGCGAGGAAGTAGAGCTCGAGCACGATGAAGAGGTACGCCGCCGCCGCGGCGCCTCCGGAGGAGGGCGGGGTGAAGAGGAGGAAGCCGAAGAGCGCCCAGAACGGGGTCGCCGCGAGGATGAAGGGAATGCGCCGTCCGAGCCGGGAGCGCGTGCGGTCGCTCCAGTACCCGATGAGGCCGTCGTCCACGGTCTCGAGCAGGCGCGCGGCGGTGACGATCGTCCCGACCGCGACGGGCGAGAGGTAGTCGTTCGCCTCGGTGTAGAAGTAGAGGAGCCAGAGGCTGCGGCTCTGGGTGAGCGCCTCCCCGCCGAAGCTCGACGAGGCGTACATCAGCTTGGCCCGCAGCGGGAGGCGGCCCGGCATCCCGCCTATTCTCCGCTCCGTGAGCGGACGGTGGGACGCGCGGGCCGCCTCCCTCGAGCAGGGCCGCGTGCTCCTCGCCCTCGCGGCGGCGTGCGGGCCCGCGGCCCTGCGCCGGCTCGCGCTGGCCCCGGCGGGCGCGCCCCGGGTCGGCGAGCGCGCGCTCGGGGGCGTGCCGGCTGTCGTCTTCCGGCCCGGCCGAGGTCACGGCCCTTGGCCCGCAGCCCTGGTCGTCCCCGGGGTGACGCGCGCCGGCCGCCGCCATCCGGGCCTCGTCGCCCTCGGTCGCGGGCTCGCCGCCGCGGGCTGCCTCGCCTTCGTGGTCGAGCCGGAGGGGCTGACCAGGGGCGAGCTGACCCCGGCCGTCCTGGAGCAAGTAGGTGCAGCCGCGCGGGCTGCGGCCGAGCACCCCGGCTCCCGCAACGGCGCGCTCGCCTTGGCCGGGGTCTCCGCCGGGGGCACCCTCGCGCTGCTCGCCGCGGCGCTCCCCGAGCTGCGCCGGAGCGTCTCGTCCGTCGTCGCGCTCGCCCCCTGCTGCGACGTGGTCGAGGCGATCCGCCTCGTCTCCACCGGGACGTACCGGGAGGGGGAGGCGCTGGCACGGTACGAGCCGGGCGACTTCTTCAAGCTCGTCATCGCCCGGTCTGCGGTGGCCTGGCTGGAGCAGGGTCCCGAGCGGGCGGCGCTGCGGGAACGGCTGCTGGCGCTGCCCGAGTACGGGCCCGACCCGCTCGCGATCCTCCGCTCGTGGCCGCGAGCGCGGCTCGCTCCGCCGGCGCGTGCCCTCGTCGAGCTGCTCGCGAACCAGGACCCGGCCCGCTTCGACGCCCTCTACGCCGCGCTCCCTGCCTCGCTCCGGGAGGCGGCGGAGGCGCTCTCGCCGGTGCGGGCCGCCGACCGGATCGCCGCTCCCGTCGAGCTGGTCGCCGCCCGCGCGGACAAGTACCTCCCGCTCGCGGATGCGCGCGCCTTGGCCGCGCGCTGTCCGGCGGCTCGGCTCACCGTCCTGGACACGCTCGCCCACGCGGTCCCGCGTCTGGCCCTGGGCGCCGCTCCCGACCTCGTCCGCCTCGATCTCGCCTTGGTGCGCGCGCTCCTGGCCGCACGCGCAGCGGCATACTCCCGGCGATGACCCCGTCCAAGATGGTCTTCCTCGGCTTCGGCAAGTACGCGCGCGCGGACAAGATCTACGCGCTCGAGCCGATCACGGGCGAGGAGCGCGGCCACGGCCGGCGCACGCTCGTCTGGGTGGACGGCATCCCCGAGCCGATCGTCGCCTCCCGCACCGAGCAGACGATCCTCGAGGACATGGCCGAAGCGTCGGCGGTCGTCGCCGACGTCCGCCGGCGCGGGCGGAGTCGGACGGTGACGCAGCACCCGCAGCTCTTCGAGGAGTGAGCGACCGCCTCCGGGCCCTCCTCGCCGGCAGCGCGCCCGCAGCCGCCCGGGGCCTCGTCGGCTGGACGCTGCTCGTGGACGGGGTCGGCGGGGTCATCGTGGAGACGGAGGCCTACACGCAGGACGACCCCGCCAGCCACTCGTTTCCCGGCCGCACACGTCGCAACGGGACGATGTTCGGCCCACCCGGCCGGCTGTACGTGTACCGCTCGTACGGTGTGCACTGGTGCGCGAACGTCGTCTGCAGCGCGGAAGGCGTGGGCGCCGCCGTCCTCCTCCGCGCGCTCGAGCCGACCCACGGGCTCGAGGTCATGCGCGCCCGGCGGAAGATCGCGGACCCGCTCCTCCTCTGCTCGGGGCCCGGCCGCCTGACCCAGGCGCTGGGGCTGACGGGCACCGACGACGGCGCGCCCCTGGAGGAGCCGCGCTTCCGCCTCCTGCCTCCCGGCGGCGCGGTCGAGGTGGTGGCCGGGCCGCGCGTGGGGATCACGCGGGGACGCGCGTCGCCGTGGCGCTACGCGCTCAGGGGCTCTGCCTTCGTGAGCCGTCCCCGACCACGAGCCTGACCGCGAGCCCCGGGGCGCTGGCGACCCCGGGCTGCGGCCACTGCCGGACGACCACGCCGGCAGGGCCGGGACGGGTCTCCGTGCGCACGCGGAGCCGTAGGCGCCTCGCCGCCGCGCTGACGTCGGCGAGGCTCGAGCCGACGAAGTTGGGGAGCAGGCCGTGCTGCGCCCGGGAGACGACGACGAGCACCTCGTCGTGGGCGGACAGGCCTCCGGCGCGCGGCTCTTGATCGACGACGAGCCCGGGCCGGCGACCGGGGCGGGCGGGACGGTAGACGATCTTGGCCTCCAGGGGCTGCTCCGCCAGCCGAGCGGCCGCCGCCTCCGGGGTCAGGCCGACCACGAGCGGCACCTGTACCTCGTTGGGCTTGCAGTCGGCCTCCGCCTCGGGCGCGCGCCCGGCGAAGTAGACGAGCAGCCGGGTGTCGCGGCAGTAGCCGTTGTCGAGCTTCCAGGCGCCGGCGCGCTCGACCACTCGGACCGGCACGGCCCCGAGCGCCCCGGGGGTGGGGAAGGCGGCCCCCTCCGCCGGCGGCTCCACCCGGGAGAGGAACTCCCTGAAGATGAGCGCCGGCAGCGTGCCGCCGGTGACGGGCCGGCCGCCGAACTCGGTCAGCATCGGCCGCAGCCGGTCGGGGTAGCCGACCCACACGGCGACGGCGAGGTCGGGGGTGAAGCCGACGAACCAGGCGTCGCCGTAGTTGTCGGTCGTGCCCGTCTTGCCGGCGACGGCACGTCCCGGGACGGCGGCGCGGGTGCCCGTCCCGGCGCGGACGACGTCCTGGAGGATGCCGGTCAAGAGCGCCGCCTCGTCGGCTCCCAGCACCTCCACCGGACGGGGCGCGTCCTGCTCCACCCTTCCCGTGCGGATCCGCTCGACCCGCTCGATGATCCGGGGGGAGTTGCCGAGGAGGAGGCTGTCCACCCGCCTGCCCCCGTTGGCGATGGTCGCGTAGGCGCGCGCCAGCTCGAGCGGGTTGACCGCGACCGAGCCGAGGCCGATCGAGAAGTAGGCGGGGAGGGGGCTCGCGATCCCGAGCGCGTGCGCGGTGCGGACGATCGCCTTCGGGCCGACGAGCTCGGTCAGCTGGGCGTAGACGGAGTTGTCGGAGGAGACGAGCGCGCGGGCGAGGCTGACCCGGCCCAGGTACGTGTGGTCGTAGTTCGTCACCCGCCAGATGCGGTCGCCGGCGTCGATCGAGACGGGCTTCGACTCGAGCTCGGTCAGCGGGGAGAGGCCCTGCCGCATCGCGGCCGCGAGGACGAGCGGCTTGAAGGCCGAGCCGGGCTGGCGCTGCGCCTGGGCGGCGAGGTTGAACTGGCTCCGGCGGTAGTTGCGGCCGCCGACCATGGCCTTGACCGCGCCCGTCCGGGGGTCGATCGCCACGAGCGCGGCCTCGGGCCCGTCGGGATCGGGGAGCACCCGCTCGATCGCCTTGCGGGCCAGCTCCTGCAGGCGCAGGTCGATCGTGGTCTGCACCTCGAGCCCTCCGCCGAAGACGCGGCCTGCGCCGTAGCGGCGCACGAGCTGCTCCTGCACGTAGTTCAGGAAGTAGGGCGCGGGGCCGCGCGTGCCCGGCAGCCGCACGTCCTCGGGGCGCGGGAGCGGAGCCGCGTTCGCCTGCTCGTAGTCGGCCCGCGTGATCTTGCCCTGCTCGAGCATCGCCGCCAGCACCTGCCGGCGCCGCTCCCTGGCTCCCTCCGGGTTCGTCACGGGGTCGTAGCGGGTCGGGTCGGCGGGGATCCCCGCGAGGAGCGCTGCCTCGGGCAGCTCGAGGGCGCGCGCCCCCTTCTTGAAGTACGTGCGCGCCGCCTGCTGGATCCCGTAGGCGCCGTTGCCGAAGTAGATCGTGTTCAGGTAGGCGGTCAGGATCCGGTCCTTGCTCCAGCGCTGCTCGAGCTGCCAGGCGAGCGCCGCCTCCCGCACCTTCCGCGCCAGGCTGCGCTCGTTGCGGATGTACGCGTTCTTGACGAACTGCTGGGTGATGGTCGAGCCGCCCTCGACGATCGCCTGGTGCCGGAGGTCCGCCCAGAGCGCGCGGGCGACGCCGCGCAGGTCGATCCCGTTGTGGTCGAAGAAGCGCTGGTCCTCGATCGAGACGATCGCCTGGCGCATGATCGGCGCGATGTCCTCCGTGTCCACGAGGACGCGGGCCTCCTCGCCGCGCAGCACGGCGAGCACCGTGCGCCCGTTGGAGGCGTAGACGACGCTGTCCACCTCCGTCCGCGCGGCGGCGGGGTCGAGGGAGGGGATCTCGCTCGCCACCGCCCGCACGAGCCCGAACGTGAAGGCGAGCAGCGCGAGCACGGCGAGGACGGCGAGCGTCGCCGCCAGCCGCAGCTTGCGCACTCGGCGCCGCCTCGGCGGCGCCCCCCTCTGCCGCCGGATTCGCAAGGCCGAGAGTGTTGCAGACCGGGCTCCGCCGCCTCCCGGGCGAGCTCTCGCGACGGCCGGAGCTAGACCGGCGCGGAGGCGACGACCGGGTCGGAGGTGGGCGCCGGCACCCCGCCGGCGGCCTCGACCGTGACGGCGACGACGGCTCCGGGCTCGACCCGCCCCTCGAGGGTGACGACGTCGATCGCGTCGCGGCCGTCGAAGAGGCCGGCGGGGCGCGGCGAGCCGGAGGCGACGATCCAGACCTCGTACGTCTTCCCCGCGGGGGCCGGCTCGAGCCCCGGGAGGAGGAGCAGCGCCCGGCCGTCGGGCCCGACGACGAGGCGGCCGCTTCCCGAGCGCAGGGCGACCGTGCGCGCACCGGGGTCGGCGAGGAGGGCGAGGGCGGCGCGGGTCTCGTCCAGCTCGCCGGAGAGCCGCGTCGCCCACAAGCCGGTCGCGAGCGCCACGACCGCCGCGACCGCGGCCGCCGCCGCGAGCGCCGGTACGACCCGGCGCCGCCGCGGCGCCAGCGGGACGACGACCGGCGGCTCGGCGCGCACGGTCGCGAGGATCCGCTCCTTCAGCTCGGCGGGCGGCGCTGGCCCCGAGGCGGCGACGGCGAGCGCCGCCGCCGCCTCCCAGAAGGCAGCCAGCTCCGCCCGGCAGCTCTCGCAGCCGGGCAGGTGGGCCTCGTACGCGCGCCGCTCCTCGCTGTCGAGGGCGTCGAGCGCGTAGCCCGCGGTCAGCTCGTGAACTCCGGTCTCCATGACCCTTCCTGCGCCGGCTCGTCGAGCAGCTCCCGCAGTCGCGTGAGCCCGGCGAACATCCGGCTCTTGATCGTACCCAGGGGCACGCCCAGCCTCTCGGCCAGCTCGGACTGCGAGAAGCCGCCGTAGTAGGCGAGCTCGATCGCCTCCCGCTGCGCGTCCGGCAGCTGCCGCAGCGCCGCCTGGACGCGCTCGCGCTCGAAGCGGAGCCACGCGGCCTCGTCGGCGGCAGGCTCCGGATCGGCGCGCCCGGCATCCTCGGGGAGCGGATCGGCGCGGCGCCGCTCCTCGCGGCGGACGAGGTCGACCGCCCGCCGGTGGACGAGCGTGAGGATCCACGTGCTCGCCTTCGCGCGCTCCGGACGGAACGTCGCCGCCGTGCGCCACGCGGCGAGGAAACCGTCCTGGACCGCGTCCTCGGCGAGGCGCTCATCGCGCAGGACGCGCAGCGCGAGGCCGTACGCGATGCGTCCGACGCGGTCGTAGAGGGCCGCCAGCGCCTCCTCCTCGCCCCGGGCGACGAGCGCCACCAAGGCCTCGTCGGAGAGGTGGTCGTGGTGCCTGCGCATGCGGGGGCGGCTCCGAGAGCCGGGTAACGCTAGCACGGGCGCGGCGGAGACGCGGGTAGCCCTCATCGGCCTACTTCGCCGCGCACGCCGTCCCGGTTCGTGCCGGTCGGGGCGAACCGGACCCCTCCCGCGGGCGAATACGCGGCGTCAACCGACCGAAGGAGCGACGTATGAGACGTGCGATCCTCGGGGCGCTCGCGCTGACGGCTCTCGCCGCCGCCGCGCTCGCCGCCGTCGTCAGTGGAGGGCCCCGCCCGAGCGCGGCGGCCGACCACGTCGACGCCCCAGGGCTGATGCCCCCCGGCGGCAACTTCCAGCTCGACCTCACCGACCTGTACGCCTGGCGGGCCCGCAACGGCAACACCGTCCTCGCGATGAACGTGAACGGGCTCACGGCGCCCGGCAAGCGTCCGGTCTTCGCGAGCGGCGTTCCCGCCGTCGCGAAGACGAAGGGCGTCACCTACTGGTTCCGGGTGGACAACGACGGGGACGCGGTCGCGGACGTCGACCTCGGCGTCACGTTCTCCAAGCCGAACGCGAGCGGTGTCCAGACGATGACCGTCACCCGCAACGGGAAGGTGATCCTCACGGGCCGGACGAGCCCGGGCCGGGGCGTCACGGTCAACCGGCAGGGCCAGGTGCGGGCCTACGCCGGGCTGCGCGACGACCCGTTCTTCTTCGACCTGGGCGGATTCGTCGACATCCTCTCCCAGGAGGCCGGGAAGTCGTTCCTCGGGTGCACGGGCGCCCGGACCGACTTCTTCGCCGGCAAGAACGTCTCGGCCATCGTGCTCGAGCTGCCGCCGTCGCTTCTGACGCGCTCCGGATCGACGCAGATCGGCGTCTGGGGTGCGACCACGGTCGGCTCCCGGCAGATCGACCGGATGGGGCGGCCGGCGATCAACACGGTGTTCATCCCGCAGAACCCGTTCGAGAAGACCAAGGCGTACCAGAAGAACCAGTTCAACGCGACGCAGCCGAAGAACGACCGGGCGCGCTGGCGCTCCGAGGTCGTGGACTCGCTGCAGGTGCTCTTCTCCCTCAACGACGCCTCCGGCGACGACAAGGCCGACGACGCGATGAAGATCGCCGGCCTCGCGGACGTCCTCCTGCCGGACGTGCTGACCTTCGACACGGCGAAGTCGGATGGCTTCCTGAACGGGCGTCGGCTCGCCGACGACGTGATCGACGCCGAGC
>Ga0073934_10007766_pt1 | contig 14690 bp, 12 predicted proteins | sample LarsenN4metaG_FD_76834 | JGI IMG/M metagenome (GOLD analysis project Ga0073934, IMG submission 76834) | Hot spring sediment bacterial and archeal communities from British Columbia, Canada, to study Microbial Dark Matter (Phase II) - Larsen... ...
GCCCATGAGGGGGCCGGCGCCGACCAGCTCTGGACCTACATGGCGTACGGGCCGTTCGAATCGCTCGACGCGATGCGCGAGTGGCTGGCGCGCTGCGCCCCGTCGGACGATCCCCTGTTCTTCACGGTCGTGCAGCGCGAGTCGGGTCGCGCGGTGGGCATGTGCAGCTTCATGAGCATCGTCCCGGAGATGCGGCGAATCGAGATCGGGCACATCTGGTACGCACCGCACCTGCAGGGCAGCGGGATCAGCGTCGAAGTGGCATGGATGCTGTTGTCGGAAGCGTTCGATCGTCTCGGGTACCGGCGCGTCGAGTGGAAGTGCAACGCGCTGAACGAGCGCTCGCGGCGCGCCGCCCTGAAGCTCGGCTTCTCGTTCGAGGGGATTTTCCGCCAGCACATGATCGTCAAAGGGCGGAACCGCGACAGCGCGTGGTTCTCGATGATCGACGGGGAATGGCCCGAGGCGCGCGTGGCGCTCGAGTCGCGAATGCTGAGATAGAACCCCGTCCGTCTGTCGGCACATGCCGTGCATAAGGCGGGCTGCGCCCCCGCGCCGGACGAGCATGCATGGAAAACGTGCCTTTTGCCGACCCCTCGCGTAGGAAATTCCTTCGCTCCGCCCTTGCCGCCGGACTTTTGATGAAACCGGCTTCCGCCGCCGCGCAGGATCCCCGCGTGGTGCTCGACGCGGCAGTCCTGAACTTCCTGCTGCGCGTGCAGTACGTCCAGACGGAGTTGTACCGCGAAGGGTTGAACGACTTCACGACGGCGTCGCGCCTGCGGCAGTTCGAGCCGTACGGCGGTCAGGCGGTTTTCGAGAACCTGCGCGCCTTCATGGAGCAGGAGCACGCGCACGTCGAAGCGATCCGTTCCCTCATCACCAGGCTGGGGATGACGCCGCTCCCCTCGTGCACCGTCACGTTCGCGCGCTTCGCCACGGCGGCCGATCTGCTGCAGACCGCGCTGGCGATCGAGAACGTCGGCGTCTCCGCGTATCTGGGGGTGGTGCCGCTGCTGCGCATCCCGCAGGTGCAGACAGGCATCGCGAGCATCTCCAGCGTGCAGTCGCGCCACGCCGCCTACCTGGGCCTCCTCAACGGCCAATCGCCGGCGCCGGCCCCCGCCGATACGCCGCGCTCGCGCGAGGAGATTCTCGGGCTCCTCGACCCGTATCTCGGCAGATGCTCGGATCAGTGACGCCCGCTGCGGCCCGCGCCGCGACGCTTGCCGCGCTGCTGTGTTTGCTGTCCGCTGCGCCGGCGCATGCGGACTTCCTCGTGGCGCCGTTCTTCGCGTGGACGCGCAACGCCGAGACGGAGCGCCGGGTGCCGGGCGGCGGCGCCACCGCCGAATGGACCGCCGGCTGGCTGGTCGCCGGCGGCGATTTGGGCTACGCCTCCGGCTTCTTCGATCCGGACGAGGACGTCTTCGACCTCGTGGCCTCGAGCCACGTCCTCACGATCGGGGGACACGTCGGAATCGGATGGCCCGCGCCGGACGAAGCGCGATTCGTGCCGTACCTGACCGGCGGATTCGGATGGATGCGCCAGCAGGCGCGCGATCGGGAAGGACTCGCCGACGTGACGCGCAGCGATCCCGCCTTCAATCTGGGAGGGGGAGTCAACGTCATGTTCGCGCCGTTCCTCGGCATTCGGGCCGACCTCCGGCGCTTCCGCAGTCTCAGAGACCCCTTCGAGGCGCCCGATCCCATCGTCGCGGACCTCGAACGCCTGTCGTTCTGGCGCTTCAGTCTCGGTGCGGTGATCCGTTTCGGCACCAACTAATCGCGCGCGCCCGCCGCTTGTCCGTCGGACATACGAAGGCGGGGCGCATGGTACGCTCGGGTCATGTACGACGACCTTCTCGATCGAGCGCACGAGCACGCGCGCCGGTTCCTGACGACCCTCGATGCCCGTCATGTCGGCAGCCGCGCGTCGCGCGAGTCGCTGATCGCGGCATTCGAGGGCCCGCTGCCCGACGAGCCAGCCGATCCGTCGGCGGTGATCGACGCACTGGCCGAGCGCGCCGACCCGGGACTCGTCGCGACCGCCGGCGGCCGCTACTTCGGTTTCGTGACCGGGGGCTCGCACCCGGCCGCGCTCGGCGCGGACTGGCTGCTGTCGGCCTGGGATCAGAATGCCGCTCTGTACGTGATGTCGCCCGCAATGTCGGTGATCGAGGATGTCGCCGCACGGTGGGTGCTCGAGGCGCTCGGCCTGCCTCCGGATGCGAGCGTCGGGTTCGTCACCGGCGCGCACATGGCCAACCTGACGGGGCTGGCCGCCGCGCGCCATGAAGTGCTGCGCCGGGCCGGGTGGGACGTCGAGGCCGACGGCCTTCGGGACGCGCCACCGGTTCACGTCATCGCCGGAGCCGAGGCGCACGTCTCCGTCTTTGCCGCGCTGCGGATGCTCGGATTCGGCGCCAGCCGCGTGCGCCGCGTCAGGACCGACGCACAGGGGCGGATGGCGCCGGATGCGCTCGCTGCGGAGCTTGCGGGCTGCGATGGTCCCACGATCGTCTGCGCGCAGGCGGGGCACGTGGCCACCGGAGCGTTCGATCCCCTGCGATCGATTGCCGCGGAGACGCGGGCTCGTGGCGCGTGGCTGCACGTGGACGGCGCCTTCGGCCTGTGGGCCGCCGCCTCGCCGCGATATCGCCACCTGTGCGACGGAGCCGCGCTTGCCGACTCCTGGGCGACCGACGGTCACAAATGGCTCAACGTGCCCTACGACTGCGGCATCGTGATCTGCGCGCACTCGGCGGCGCATCGGGCAGCGATGAGCCAACTCGCCTCCTACCTGATTCGCGGCAGCGACGAGCAGCGGCACGGGATGGACTGGACTCCGGAATCGTCCCGGCGGGCTCGCGGTGTGACGGTGTATGCGGCGCTCCGTTCGCTCGGCCGGCGTGGGCTTGCGGATCTCGTCGATCGCTGCTGCGCTCGCGCACGGCAGATGGCCGACCGGCTCGGGCGTGAGCCTGGAATCGAGATCCTGAACGACGTCGTTCTCAACCAGGTGCTGGCCCGGTGCGGCGATCGCACGGCAGATGTCATCGCGCGCGTGCAGCAGGACGGCGTGTGTTGGCTGGGCGGCACGCGGTGGCAGGGGCGGGACGCGATGCGCATTTCGGTCTCGAGCTGGCGCACGACCGAGGAAGACATCGAGCGCTCGGCCGACTCGATTGCCGGCGCCTGGCGGGCGCTGGCCGCCCGGGCCTGAAGGGGTATCCCCCATCGAACATTGCCGGCCGAGGGCCCGTCCAAGGCCACATGGATCAGCTGTACGCGGACCTGCGGTTCGCCCTTCGATGGCTGCGGCGCAGCCCGGCGTTCGTCGCCGTGGCGGTCGTGTCTCTCGGCATCGGCATCGCATTCAACGCCACGGTGTTCGCAGTGGTCGATGCCATCCTGCTGCGCCCGCTGCCGGTTCGACAGCCCGATCGGCTCGTGGACCTGTATACGAGCGGCAGCGACGGCGATCCGTGGAACACCTCCTCGTACCCCGACTATCTCGATCTGAAGTCGCGCAACCAGGTTTTCACCAGCCTCGCGGGACACAGCGCGATGATTGCCGCGGTTCGGGCCGGCGATCGCGCACGGCTGGTGTTCGGCGAGATCGTTACCGGAAATTTCTTCCAGACACTGGGCGTGTCGGCCGCGTCGGGCCGGACGCTGCTCCCGGAAGATGATCGAGAGGGAGCCCCCCGGGTGGTGGTGATCTCGCATCAGTACTGGATGCGGGAGTACGGCGGGGCCGCCGACGCGATCGGCCGCACGCTCCGAATCGCCAATCATCCGTACACGATCGTCGGCGTCGCACCCGAGGCGTTCAAAGGGATGCTGCCGCTGCTGGCGGCGGAGATGTGGGTGGCCACCGCGTGGATCGACGACGTGGAGCCGGCCGGCATCACCGACGTGGTGCCGTCGCCAGGCGCCCGCACCAGGCTGGAGCGCCGCGGATACCGCTGGATGTTCCTGAAGGGCCGCCTGAAGGAGGGGGTCACGCCCGAGCAGGCGGCGGCTGACGTGGAAGTCATCACCGCGCAGCTCCGCACGCAGTACCCGGCCACGAACAAGGAGCGCCGGTCGGCGCTCAAGCGGACCTCCGATGTCCGGCTCCACCCGCTCGCCGACGGCCCGGTGGCTGCCGCGTCGGCCGGCCTCATGCTGACCGTCGGGCTCGTGCTTGCCATCGCATGTGCGAACGTCGCGAGCATGCTGCTGGCCCGGGCCTCGGCCCGGCACAAGGAAATCGCCATCCGGCTGGCGGTCGGCGCCTCCCGCGGAGACCTCGTACGGCAGCTGCTGGTCGAGAGCATGCTGCTCGCGATCATCAGCGGCGCCGCGGGCATCCTCCTCGCTGCATGGGCCCTTCGCATCGTCGGCTCGATCGAGCCCCCCATCCCGCTGCCGCTCTCGCTCGACCTGCGGCTTGACGCCCGCGTCCTGGGCTTCAGCTGTGCCATCAGCACGATCGCGGGGCTGGTGGCGGGGCTGATGCCTGCGTTGAAGGCCTCGCGCCCGTCGCTCGTGGGGGACCTGCGCGACGGCATCGCGCAGGCCTCGGCGGGCGGCCGGCGCTGGACGCTGCGCGACGCGCTCGTGATGACGCAGATGGCGGTCACCGTCGTCCTGCTCGTCTGCGCCGGGCTGTTGACCCGGAGTCTCGGCGCCGCTCGCCGGGCCGACGTGGGCTTCCGCACGGACGGCCTCGCCATTCTCAGCATGGATCTGCAGTCGGCCGGCTACGACGATGAGCGGGGCCGCCGGTTCTATGCGAACGCGCTGGAGCGGCTGCGTGCGCTGCCCGGGGTTCGGCAGGCGGGGCTTGCGTCCCGGTTGCCGTTCTCGGTCAACTTCAACGTCGAGCAGATCTGGGTGCCGGGGCACCACGCGCCGGGCGACCGCGGCACACCCACGCACAATGCGCGCGTCTCGCGCCGATATTTTGAGACGCTGGGCGTTCCGCTGCTCGAAGGCCGTCTCTTCACGGATGCCGACAGGCCGGAGTCGCCGCCCGTAGTCGTCATCAACGAAACCATGGCGCGGCGGTATTGGCCGAACGAGAGCGCGGTCGGGAAGCGTCTGCGTCTGCGCGACGATCAGGGGCCGCTGTACGAGGTCGTCGGCGTCGTCGCCGATTACAAGGTGCAGACGGTCGGCGAGGCCGACAAGCCGTACATGCACCTTGCGTATTCGCAGCAGCCGAGGCTCTATCAGACGGTGATAATCCGCGGCCGGGGCGACGCCAGCGCCCTGCTCGCGCAGGTTCGACGCGCGCTGCTCGAGATGGACGACAACCTGTTGTTCCTGGACAACCAGACGATGGAGCGGCAGATCGCGGCGACGTTGTTCCCGATGCGGGTCGGCGCCAGCCTGTTGAGCGGCGCCGGCGGCGTCGCCATGCTCCTGGCGGCGATCGGTCTCTATGGCGTCATCGCCTACTCGGTCGCGAGGCGCACGAGAGAGATCGGCATCCGGATGGCGCTCGGCGCCCCCCGCGGCGGCGTGCTCGCGCTCGTCATGCGCCAGGGACTTGGGGTAGCCGCTGTCGGCCTGGCTGCGGGACTCGCCGTGGCGTTCCTCGCGGCACGGACGATTGCGGGCGTGCTCTACGGCGTCTCCGCGACGGATCCGATGGCCTGGACCGGCGCTGCCGCCACGCTGCTCGGTATCGCCGCGCTGGCCAACCTGATTCCCGCCGCGCGCGCCGCGCGCGTAGACCCAACCGTGGCGCTGCGGACCGACTGAGAGGGCGTACGGTTTGCACTCCGCTTCGAAGGAGCGAGTGACAGCTCATCGAGGAGGGAGAGCATGAAATCGTTCGGACTTCTGTCCGTGGCATTTGCGGCCGCTCTGGCGGTGGCGTGCGGCGGCGACGGCCGGGACGCGGATGTCAACAACCCGGCCAACGACAATGCGGCCGTCGGAACCGCCGGAAGCGACACGGCGGCTTCCGCCAACCGCGCCGGCAGCGCGCGGATGAACAGCTGGGTCGAGGATCGCCTCATGGGCGGCATGGCTGAGGTGAAGCTCGGAGAGCTGGCGAGTACGAAAGCGCAGAACGCCCATGTGAAGGCGTTCGGGCGAACCATGGTGCAAGACCATACCAAGGCGGGCGAGGAGCTGAAGCAGATCGCATCGCAGCTCAACATCCAGCCGCCGGTGCAGCTCGATGACGATCATCGGGACAAAGTGGAGCGGCTGTCCAAGCTGCAGGGTGCCGAGTTCGACCGCGAATACATCAACATGATGGTGGACGACCACGAGAAGACGCTCAACGCCCTCGAGGACCGACTCGAGAAGCAGGGCGACGACGAGAACCCGCGCTACACGCCGAAGACCTCGGACGATCCGTCCGAATCGCGGCTCAACCGGTGGGCGGCGCAGACTGTCCCGACGGTGCGGCAGCACCTGCAGAAAGCCAGGCAGCTCGACGAGAAGCTTGGCCGCGGCCTGACGAACGACAACGAACGCTGACAACCGCGGCCGGTGCGGCAGGCGTCCGGGGGCGCCTGCCGCACGCACCCTCACCCCTTCCGCCTTCCCGTTTCCCACTCTCGATCGACGAACCCACCCACCACACAATGGGAGCCAGGCGTCTCACTCGCCAGCCTTGTGTGACAGGAGGTCAGGCGTGCAATCGAAGAGATCGCTGTACATCCTCGTGGCGTGGGCCGTACTGGCGTTCGCCCCTGCGGTGTTCGCCGGGGACGTGCCATCGGCGCCTTCGTTCCAGCCGGCGCGCCGTCTGTTCGCGCGTCTGTTTCCCGTCGCCACGCGGCGCCTCCGAGTCCCCGTCGAGGCCGTCGCCGGCGAACGGACGCGCGCTGCAAACCGCGAGTGCGCAGGCTGCGAGGCCCGTCCGGGGACCGAGCACCTGCTCGCGGACAGTCCCCGGTTGACCGATGCCTGGCTCGCGCGCCACACCTACCAGGCCAACGGGGGCTCGTTTGGCGACAACATGGCGGTAGCGGACTTCTGGTACGACGCCGTCCATCGCCGCCTCTTCACCCGCTCGCTCGTGCTGCACGAAGTCGACGACCCGGCCGATGTGCGTCTTGGCCGCGCGCCAGGGACCTACCCGAACACCGTCGACGTGCGATCCCCGCTCGCGCCCGGGACCACGGTCGGCCACGTCGGCTTCGTCCAATGGTCCGGCAACGGATTCGGCGCGTACTTCGCGGCACTGCAGGGGGCCGTTCGCGACGAGCGCAGCGGGTTCCTCGATTTGGCGGCGGTCACCGGTGCACCGGGGACGACGCGGACGGGATCCTCGTATAGTGCGGAGGATCTCATCAAGCACGTACGGCTGCATCCCTCCGGGCAGCTCGAAGTCGGCTTCGAGACGAGTCCGGCGGCACGGCCCGATCCGCTGCTGCTCGTACGCGGGAGCGCGCACGTCGAGGGTGCCCTTTCAGTCGAGGGTGAGAGCCGCGTGGAGGCGCTCGCCGCCGACCGGCTGAGCGCTTCGCGCCTGAGCGTGGCGGGGAGCGCCGTGCCGTACGCCTGTGCGGTGCGGGCTGCGGCCGGAACCGCGCGTCAGGCGCGCGCTGCCTGCGCCCCGGGACAGATCGCGATCGGCGGCGGCGGCGCCTGTGCAGCGGGAGAGCTGCGAGCGTCCCGCCCGACGGCTGCGCGCGAGACGCCGGACGGATGGGAGGTCGTTTGCAGCCGGAACGGCGCACACACCGCGTACGCGATCTGCTGCGCGCAGTGAGCGCCCGGTCAGCCGCCGATGGAGATGGACCGCGCCTTGACCTGGCGGTGGTGCAGGCCGGCGGCCCGATCGAACTTCTCGAGGAGCGGAGGCAGATCCAGTGGCACCAGCCACTCGTCGCATCGCCCTCCGGCCCGGATCACCTGCGAGGCCACCGCGTCCCACCATGGCGCCGCCGCGCGCGCGATGGGCTCGAGAACGAGCACGCGGCCGCCGCGACGCGCGGCGTCCAGCAGCGTCGCGACGAGCGTGCCGCGCGGCTCGTCGTCGAGCTCGTTGAGCAGGTACGCCGCGATGATGCCGACGTCGCCGCGCGGCAGCCGGACCCGCGGGGCGTCGCCAACGCGCGCGCGTCCCTGAAGCCCCAGCGTCCGGTAGGTCCACGCCGCCTCGCCGACGGCCCAGGGATGGCGATCCACTCCGAAAACGGGCGGCACGCCGCCCGCCGCGAGCGCCCAGGCAGCCCCTGAGGCGCCGCTCCCGCAGCCGAGATCGACGATGGAATCCGGCGGCGGATGATGGATGCCCAGCCGCGTCACGACGTGGTGCACGACGAGAAAATGCAGCGGCGCAAAAAACAGGGCGAAGGCGGCCCGCTTGCCCGCGCTGTCGAGCGCGGCGCCCCGCCTCAGCGCGTGCCGGCGTTCCACGTAGGCCGATGACAGCGCCCGAAGCGCCCGGGTCAGTTCCGGCACGCGCAGGTCGGCCAGGTGCCGGGCTTCCAGCGCCTCCAGCCAGTCGGAGAAGATGGGATCAGGCATGGAGTGCGTGATCCTGATCGGACTGCCCGCTTCGGGCAAGTCGACGTTCTACCGGCAGCGGTTCGCGGGCACGCACGACCACGTGAGCAAGGATCTGATGCGACACGCCCGATCGCCCGAACGGCGGCAGCAGCGTCTCGTCGCGGAGAGCCTTGCCGCCGGCCGGCCGGTCGTGGTGGACAACACGAACGCGACGCGGGCGGAGCGGGCCTCCATCATTGCCCTCGCCCGCGGCCGCGGCGTACCGGTGGTCGGCTATTACTTCGAGACGACCGCGGCCGACGCGCTGCGGCGCAACCGGGCGCGCGAGGGCCGGGCGCGCATTCCCGATGTCGCGATTTTCGCCGCGCGGAAGCGGATGGAAGCGCCGGAACGATCGGAAGGGTTCGATCGCTTGTACCGCGTGCGCATGAACGAAGCGGAACACAGCTTCGAGGTGAGCGAGTTCTGACGGCGGTCATCCACCCGGCTGCCACTCGCGCTCCACGAACACGGCGTTGCCGCCCTGCTGCTGCGCTCGGCGCAGGGCCGAGCCGGCGAGCCGCATGATCGCGTCGGGATCGGGTCCTGGCGACGCGAAGCAGGCGATGCCGATGCTGGCGGTGACGTGCGCCTCGGGGTACGCGCGGCCGAGCTCGGCCACCTCCGCGACCAGCCGCTGCCCGACGCGCTGGGCATCTTCGGGCGCGCAGCCGTACAGCAGGATGGCGAACTCGTCGTTCTCGAGCCGGGAGGCGAGGTCCCCCATTCGCGTCGTGAGCGAAAGCGATGTGGCCACCGCCCGCAGAAGCTGGTCGCCGTCGGCGCGCGAGTAGGTTTCGTTCAGCCGGCGGAAGCCGTCGATGTCGAGGCGGGCGACAGCCAGCGCACCGCCGCTGCGGCGGCTCCGGGCCTCGGCCTGCTGCAGCGCATCGATGAACGCGCGGCGGTTGCAGAGCGACGTGAGCGGGTCGGTGCGCGCGAAGTTGTGTTCGACCTGGACCAGCTCGGCGACGCGCCCTTCGAGCGCCGCAATGTCGGAACGCCGCGCCCGGCCCCAGGCGGAGAACCAGGCCAGCGTCCCGAACGCGGCCGTCCAGGCCACTCCGTTCCAGACAGAGACGACATCGAACTCATGCCACGCCAGCTCTGAGGCGAAGCGCGCGATCCCCGCTCCTCCGGCGACGAGGAGGCCCTGGCCGAAGCCCGAGTGCCAGGCGGCGAACGCCACCGGGAGCGCGTAGAACGGCGCGAACACCAGACGTGCCCCAACCGTGGCGTCGAGGCCGCCGAGGATCGCAACGGCGCCCAGCGCCAACACGGTCCGGGCCACTGAGAGCATGAAGCGCTCGCAGTATAGCCCGAGGCTACTCGAGATGCAGCCGCAGATGCGGTGACGGAGCGGCCAGCAGCACGCCCGCGATGGCGAAGTTGATGGCGAGGTGGCTCTGCATCGGCACGATGCGAACGGCGCCAGCCTCGTAGTTGGTGACCATCCAGCTGGCCGCTGCCGCTGTGGCGGCCCCGCGCAGCAGCCGTGCCGTCGCAGCGGCGTCCCGTACCCGTGCGGACAAGGCTGATGCCGTCGCGGCCCAGCTGTAGTCGATGAGTCCGTGCAGGCGCGTAGATATCGGCCTGTTCATGAGCGTCTCCCGGCCTGAGGTATGCAACGTCCGTGACCGCATCCGCCGCACATCCGGGCGATCGGACGCGTAAAGACCGCGCCTGAGCGGCCCAGCCGCGGCTAGAATGTCCGTGGAGGAGGCACTCTACGCATGCGAACGTTCGTGTCCGGTCTTCTGGTCCTCGTGGCAACCCTGAGTTTCGCGCCGCCCGCCGACGCGCAGACCCCTCACGCTGCGTCATCCGCCGCGCTCGACGCGGCCCTGCAGCAGCACGCCGATTCCGGTGATGCCGCGCGGGCGGCCATCCAGCGGGCGCTGGAGCAGCCAGCGGTCCGTACCCTCGCCGCGGAGCTTGGCGTCGACATCCGGCGCGCGCAGGACGCGGCCGCCACCCTCGAGGGTGAACAGCTCGCCGAGCTGGCGGCGCGGGCCGCCGAGGTGAACCAGGCGCTCGCAGGGGGCCAGAGCAGGATCACGATCTCGACGACATTCCTGATCATCGGTCTGCTGGTGTTGATCCTCCTGATCCTCGTGCTGAAGTGATCGGCCTGACAGGGGCGCTGCTCGCAGCGGCGTCCCTCGCGCTTTCCGCCCCGCCGGAGCCGCGGCGTCTCTCCCTCCTCGACGTCCCGTTCATCTCTCAATCCGAAGCGCTCTGCGGCGGCGCCGCGGCGGCCATGGTCCTGCGCTACTGGGGCGAATCGGGAGTGGCCGCCGAAGACTTCGCGCACCTCGTCGATCGCGCCTCGGGGGGCATCCGGACGGTCGATCTGGAGGCTGCGCTTCGCGCGCGCGGATCCGCAATCGCAGCCGCCGGCACGGCCGCGCTCGCCCGGACCGAGCTCACCGCCGGCCGGCCGGTCATCGCGCTCATCGAGGATCGGCCGGGCGTCTTTCACTACGTCGTGCTGGTGGGGTGGCACGAGAGCGTGGTGGTCGTGCACGACCCGGCGCGGACGCCGTTTGTCGTGCTCGCCCCAGGCGAGTTCCTGCGGCGCTGGTGTCCGAGCGGCAGCTGGATGCTCGCATTTGCGCCTGGCGCCTCTGGTGATCGTGCGAAGACGGCTGATGCGCCGCCGAGCGCCTCGGAAGGAGACCGCTGCGGCGCGCTCGTCGGGGAGGGCGTCCGCTTCGCGCAGAACAACGATCTCGCCTCTGCCGAGCGGCGGCTCGCCGAGGCGGTTTACGAATGCCCGGGTGCCGCCGCGCTCCGCGAGCTTGCGGGGGTTCGGCTGCTGCAGCGGCGCTGGCCGGAGGTGCGCGTGCTGGCGCAGGAAGCCGTGGCCAGGGACGCCCGCGACGAGCACGCGTGGCGCCTGCTCGCCACGGCGCGCTATATCGACGGAGATCCAGGCCTGGCACTCGATGCCTGGAACGCCGCCGGTGAGCCGGTGCTCGACCTCGTCAGCGTCGGCGGGCTTCATCGTACGACGCACCGATCGGTGGAGCGCGCGCTCGGCCTCGAGACGGGCCGAGTGTTGACGCGAGGCAGCCTCGACCGGGGCCGGCGGCGCCTCGCGGACCTCCCGGCGGCGTTCGCGACCCGCGTCGATTACGTGGCCCTCGGCGGCGGGCGCGCGGAGGTGCGCGCCCATGTGGCGGAGCGTCCCGTGATTCCGCAGGGATGGCTGCCGTGGGCCGTGCTCGGCGCGCGAGCCGCGGCGATGCGCGAAGTCGTGCTGCCGCTGAACAGTCTCGCGCATTCGGGTGAGCGGCTCGAAGCCAGCTGGCGATTCTGGCCGCACCGCCCCGCGATCGCGGTGTCGCTGGCGCTCGCCCCGACCCGCATCGGCGCGCTGACGCTCGATACCTTTGCCGAAACGCAGCCGTTCACCGATGAGATGCGGCCACCTGCCGAACGCCTCGGGGCGCGCGCGGAGCTGGCCGACTGGGCAACCGGCGCGGTGCGATGGCACGTGCGCGGGGGATACGAGCGTTGGCGAGACGCGGGAGGCTTCGGTCTTGGCGGCGGGGGCATGACGCTCGCTCTGGATCGGCTCGTGGTCGACGCACGCGTGACGGCCTGGGCGGGGGCGTCGTCGTTTCTCACCGGAGGAGTCGGCGGCCGCTGGCTCTCGTCCGGCGCCCCTCGCGGCGTCGTGTGGACGCTTCGAGGCGATTTCGAGCGCGCCACGGCTTCGACGCCGCTCGACCTGTGGGTGGCCGGCGATACCGGACACGCACGCCCCACGCTGCTGCGTGCCCACCCTCTCGTTGACGAGGGGAGGCTCCGCGTGGAGCGCCTGGGGCGCCAGCTGACGTCCGCGAGCGCGGAAGTCCAGCGCTGGTGGAGGGGGCCTGGCCCTCTGGCTCTTGGCGCCGCGCTGTTCGTGGATGCCGCGCACACCGCCCGGCGCGTCGGGGGCAGCCACCGCACCGATACCGATGCCGGAATTGGCGTTCGACTCGCGATGCCGGGAGATGGCGGCCGGCTGCGGCTGGATCTCGCACGCGGGCTCTCCGACGGCAAGTACGCCCTCAGCATTGCCTGGGCGCCCTGAGTGGTTTAAGGTAAGCGAGCTTTTCCTTCCACTCCCAGGGGTGTCCCATGACACGGTCGGTGGTCGTCGTGTCGCTGGCGGCGCTGTTTGCCGCCGCCGCGTCCGCGGACGCGCAGTACTTCGGACGCAACAAGGTGCAGTACGACCGGCTCGACTTCCAGGTCCTGCGGACCGACCACTTCGACGTTCATTACTACGACGAGGAGTCGGAGGCCGTCCGGCACGCCGCGCGCATGGCCGAACGGTGGTACGCGCGCTTCTCGGCGCTCCTCGGCCACACATTCACGCAGCGGCAGACGCTCGTGCTCTACGCGAGCCATCCGCACTTCGCGCAGACCAACCTCACGCGGGGTACGCCCGGCGAAGGCATCGGCGGCTTTACCGAGCACGCGAAGTCGAGGATTGCGATCCCCTTTGCCGCGGGGCTCGGCGAGACGGACCACGTGCTCGGGCACGAAATCGCGCACGCCTTTCAAATCGACATCGCGAGGCGCGCGAAGCAGAACGCCCTCGCGCTGCCCGGCTGGTTCGTCGAAGGGATGGCGGAGTACCTGTCGCTCGGGCCGGTGAACCCGCACACCGACATGTGGCTTCGGGACGCGGCCGCGCATGATGCGCTGCCTTCACTGGAACAGCTCGGGGATCCGGCGTACTTCCCCTACCGGTACGGTCACGCGTTGTGGTCGCATCTGGCCGAGCGCTACGGCGACGAGGTGGTGGGACGCATCCTCCGCGTGCGCGGCAGAGACGTCGTCAAGCGCCTCGAACAGGTCACGGGCCGCGAGGCGTCGGTTCTGACCCGCGACTGGCATCGATCGATTCGGCGCCGCGGCAGCAGCGTCGAAGGGGTGACGCCCGGCCGGACGGTGCTGCGCGCGCGCGACCGTCACACGCGGCTGCACCTGGCGCCAGCCATCAGCCCCGACGGGTCCCGCGTGATGTTTCTCTCCGAACGCGATCGGCTTTCGCTGGATCTGTACCTCGCCGACACGGCGACCGGAGCTGTCACGCGTCGGCTGGTGGGCACGGCTGCCGACCCGCACTTCGACAGCCTGCAATACATCCATTCCGCCGGCGCGTGGGATGCCTCCGGCCGCCGGATTGCGTTTGCGGCGCTCGAGTCGGGCGAACCGGTCCTGGCGATCGTGGATCTCGATCGCGGATCGAGGCACGAGTTCGTCATGCCCTCGCTCGGCGAACTCTACAATCCGAGCTGGTCGCCGGACGGCACGCGCATCGTGTTTTCGGGGCTGAAGGGCGGATTGAGCGACCTGTTCGTCTACACGCTCGCGACGCAGGAGCTCGAGCAGCTGACGGCGGACCCGTTTGCGGATCTCCACCCAGCGTGGTCGCCGGACGGGCGCCGGATCGCGCTGGCCACCGATCGATTCACGTCGTCGCTCGATCGCCTGCAGTTCGGGCCGCTCCGGATCGCGCTGCTCGATCTCGAGACCGGGATCATCACCCAGGTGGCGCCCGAGCCGGCCCGCCACAAGCAGATCAATCCGCAATGGGCGCCAGACGCTCGAAGCCTCTTCTACGTGAGCGACCGGGGCGGCATCAGCAACGTGTTTCGGCGCCGGCTCGACACGGGCGAACTGCGCCAGGTGACCGCCGTTCGGGGCGGCGTGAGCGGCATCACCGCGACGAGCCCCGCCATGACCGTGGCCGCACAGTCGGGAACGCTCGCCTACAGTGTGTATCGCAACGGCCGCTACGAGATCCGCACGCTGTCCGCGGCCAACGCCCTCGGGCGGGCGACCGCGCCGCCCGCTGGATACACGGCCGGCGGAACGCTGGCGCCCGCGACGAACAGCGTGGTCGCACGAATGCTCGCCGATCCCGCGAACGGGCTGCCGTCGGGAAGCGCCTTCCAGGCGGGCCGGTACGACGACCGGCTGCGGCTCGAGTCTGTGACGCAGCCGTACGTCGGCGCCGCGACCGGCAACACGTTCGGCGGCGCGCTGCGAGCGAGCTTTGGCTTCACGTTCGGAGACCTGCTGAAGGATCGTCAGCTGCAGTCGCTCTTCCGCGTCGGCACCGACGTGGATGACTTTGCGGCGCAGATCGCCTACGTGAACCGCAGGCGCCAATGGAA
>Ga0073934_10007767_pt1 | contig 14688 bp, 10 predicted proteins | sample LarsenN4metaG_FD_76834 | JGI IMG/M metagenome (GOLD analysis project Ga0073934, IMG submission 76834) | Hot spring sediment bacterial and archeal communities from British Columbia, Canada, to study Microbial Dark Matter (Phase II) - Larsen... ...
ACCCCTTGGACGAGGTGCCGGGCGAGGTTGATGTCGTAGTCTTCCAACAGCACGATTTTGCCTTTGTAGGCGGGTTCCTGAGTGAGGCGGTAAATCCGCTGCAGGATGCTTTTGCCGGCGTTGTCTGCAGGATGAGCCTTCCCGGCGAACACGAACTGCACCGGGCGCTTGCTGTCGGCGACAATGCGACCCAGCATTTCCACGTCGCGCAAGACAAGGTCGGCCCGCTTGTACGGCGCAAATCGGCGCGCGAAGCCGATGGTGAGGGCTTCAGGATCGAGCAGGTTGTTGAGCTCGGCAATCTCGGTGGTGGGCAGCTTGAGCCGCTCGGCCCGACGAATCATCCGCGCCCGGGCAAACGTGATCAGCCGGTTCTTGAGCGACTGGTGCGTTTCCCACAGTTCGCCGGGGGTGATTTCTTCAAACAGCCGCCACATTTCGGGTTCGGAGGTGCGGACGTCCCAACCGACGGGGAGCACGCGGTCGTACAACTGGCGCATCTGCGGGGCCAGCCAACTGCCGACGTGCACGCCGTTGGTGATGTGCCCAATGGGGACTTCTTCTTCGCTGCGCCACGGCCACAGGCAGCTCCACATGCGGCGGCTGACCACGCCGTGCAGATTGGACACCGCGTTGGCGCGGCGGCTGCACTTGAACGCCAGCACGGTCATGCAGAACGGTTCGCCGTGGTTGTTGGGGTCGACGCGGCCGAGGCCCATCAGCCCCTGCACACCAATGCCGAGCTGGTCGGCCGTCGGGCCGAGGTACTCGTCGATGAGGCCCCAATCGAAACGATCGTGACCGGCGGGCACCGGCGTGTGCGTGGTGAAGCAGCACATGGCGGCGGTATCGCGGAGCGCGTCCTCAAACGATTGGCCGTCTTCCACCATCCGCATGCGGATGAACTCCAACGGCGCAAACGCGGAGTGGCCCTCATTCATGTGGACCGCGTTGGGCCGGTAGCCCAGGGCCGTCAGCACGCGGGCGCCGCCGATCCCCAGCACAATCTCCTGGCGAATGCGGGTGCGCTGGTCGCCTCCGTACAAGCGCGCGGTGAGCTTGCGGTCATCGGGGTTGTTCTGGTCGATGTTGACATCGAGCAGGTACAGCTTCACGCGGCCGACGTTCACCTCCCACGCCTGGGCATAGATCTTCCCGTGCCTCGTTTCCACGTGCACCACCACCGGCTCGCCGGAGGGGAGACGGGCGATCTTGATGGGCAGCTTGCTGTTCTGGACGTGGGAGTAGACTTCCTGCTGCCAGCCGTGTTCGTCGATGAGCTGCGAGAAGTAGCCCTCGTGATAAAACAGGCCGATGGCCACCAAAGGAATGCCGAGGTCCGAGGCGCTCTTCAGGTGGTCGCCGGCGAGGACGCCGAGGCCGCCCGAATAGTTCGGCAGCGACTCGTGAATGCCAAACTCGGCGGAGAAATACGCCACGGGCTTGTGGCCAAGCACACCGGCCTGGGTGGCGCCCCACGTGGTTTCGGACTCCATGTACTCCTGCCAGCGGCGGTAGGCGTAATTCACGCGCGAGTGGAGCACGGCCTCGCGGCCGCGCTGCTCGAGCTGCTCGGGCGTGTACTCGTCGAGCAGGAGGACGGGGTTATGGTCGAGGATACGCCAGCGCGTGGGGTTGAGATCCTGAAAGATCGACACCACTTCAGGATGCCAGCTCCACCAGTAATTGCGGGCCAGGGCGTGAAGCTTCTCGACGAAGGACAACTGTTCGGTTGACACCGCCATGGAACATCTCGGCAAATGGGAGAGGACTGCGGTCCTCGCGGACATCCGTGACCGACCAGCGCGATCGCCCCGGCTTTCCTTTCGTGTGGAGTATAACCGCTGGCGATTTCCGAGACGACACCAGAATCGTCAGCCGCGACGCGGAGGGACATTCACGACGACGGGTTCGCAGAGTCGACTTTCTGTTGCTCCCCGACACGACGCGTCGGGGAATCTCGCGCGGCCCGCCGGGCCACCGGCTCTCGATCGTCGGGTTTCAAGCGTCGCCCGATGATCCGGTCCCCTCTCCCAGCAGACGGAAGAGACGGGACCGCAAGCGCGCTGTGACATCGCCTTCGATGTTGATCAATCAACAAAAGACGAGAATCCACCGCGCTTGTGGGCAGCAAAGAACCGTCCTACGATGGTTTGTGCCGTCTTGGCCGACGGCGCGGGCCTGGCACTTTGGAACGGGTGGCGACGATGGATGGCGATGGGACGAAAACGGTTTTGCTGATCGACGACGATCGCGAGATTGCGTCAACAATTCACAGCGTGCTGACCCATGCCGGCTACAAGGTGTCGCTGGCCAGCAACGGCGTGGAGGGGCAGCGGCAGATTGAAGCCACAAAGCCCGACCTGGTCATCACCGACATGATGATGCCGCGGATGGGAGGCTTTCCCGTTCTGGAATTCCTGAAATCGCTCGACCCGGACGACCGCCCTAAGGTGATCATGATCACCGCGAACGAGGGCAGCCGGCACAAGGCTTACGCCGAGATGCTGGGCGTCGTCGACTACCTCCGCAAGCCGTTCCCGATGGACGTGCTGCTGGAAGCCGTGAAGCGGGCTTTGGAACCGGAGCCAGAAGGCAAGGCGCCCCGGAAGGCCTCGAAGAAAAAGGCGTGAATCGGGTGGCACGCCCACGCGATTACGTCTTCAAGTCCGCGATGCAGAAGCTGCCGTAGGTGTGCACGCGGTCCTTGGCGTGCAGGCTGGTCGCCAGGTCGCGGTGATACTGCAGCAGCTCGCCCAGCGGCTGCGAGTGGCTGTTGCTACTCACCGACAGCGAATTGACGAATTCCCCGTTCAATCCCGCGCTGCGCCACAGGATGCGCGCTTTGGGCGCGGCCTTGTCCACGATCGCCTGCCACTCCTGCGTGAGAATCTTCCGCTTCGGGTCGCGCGTCAGCCAGTCCATGTGATCGAGCAGCACGAACCGCGTGATCTCGCCCGGATGCTGCTGCACGAACGACAGAATCGAGCTGGTGTGCGTCGTCACCCGATGCGACGCGTCGCGCTTCAGCGCCTCGAAGTTCGCCGGCTTCAGGTATTCGGGACAGCACTCCGGCGTGTACTCCCCGGTCATGTACACCCGCCAGAAGTAGTTGTCCTTGAGCGGCAGCTTCGTGAACACCGTCTCCACGCGGTCCATCACGAACTGCAGGATGCCGCCGGGATAACCTTCGTCGATCTGCCGCCGCTGCGCCCGCGGCACTCCCAGCAGCGCGAGCGTCATGTCGCGCTTCATGGCGAAGCGGATCATCGGCCGCCACAGTCGGTTGGCCATCTTGTACTGCTCGAAGATGCTGCGCTGCTGCTCGACGCTGTCGGCGGCGAGGAGCGCATTCACCGGGTCGCGCAGTTTGGCGAGGCGGTCCACGTAGTAATTCACCAGCCACGCGAACGTGCCCGACGTGCCCCGGAAATAGAACGATTTCCTCCGGCCGTGACCCTGGAACAGTTCCCCTTTGCGGTCCCAGAAGGCCCGCACTTCCGGCGACAGATGCGGCCGCAACTGCTGCGGATAAATGGTCGACCAGTGCGGCAGCCGGCCGCGTCCGAAGAGCTGGAAGTACGTCTCGTAATCGAGATGCTGCGCGCCGGCGAGTTTCAGCTCCAGCAGCGCGTTCTGCCGGGGGTTCATGTCGACGGCGTGCACGTGCCCCGCCCCGGCAAGGGCGTAATCGAGCGCGTTGCAGCCGGCCGATGTGATGACCACCACGCGGTCTTTGGGGGTCAACTCCAGTGCCACCCGGTCGAGCCGGGGGTCCTCCCAGCACTGGTTGTAGACGATGTTTCGTCCATGGACGAACCCGAACCAGGTTTTGGAGAGTTTTTCAACTACCATCGCAGCGGCCGCAGCGGATCGCCGACAAAGCGGTGGACGGCGCGGAGAAGGCGCAACCCTCGCCAGCGATCCTTGTCCCGGGTGAACATCAGAAGGTGCCCGCGGGAATCATGTTCCCCGAACCGGAGGGATTTCTCAACCGAGCGCCGACTTGCCGATTAGCAGAGTCGCGACGTGTGGATATAGACTTTCGTCAGTCACATCACAAACCAAGAGCGGCCAGCGACGATGCACGTCGAACGCACGATCCTCATTCTGCGCATCTTCGACGTTGCCAAGGCCAGGGAGTTCTACGTCGACATTCCTGGGCTTCGAAGTCGCGTGGGAGCACCAGTTCGAGCCGGACACGCCGGTGTACATGGAGGTTTCGCGCGGCGGGTTGACGCTGCACCTCTTGGAGCACTTCGGCGACGCCTGTCCCGGCGCCACCGTGTTCGTGTGGATGACCGGCCTCGATGACTTCCACCGCGAGCTGATCGACAAGAAATACGCAACCTCCGCCCCGGACTGGAACACGCGTTCTACGGGGCAAAGTGCATGGAGGTCATCGACCCGTTCGGCAACCGCATCCGGTTCAACGAGGAATTGCCGGCAAATGCGACGATCGGCGTGGATTCGTGAACGAATCAGGCACTTGCCCGGTGTCTTTGACTGACAGACATCGCATACGGAGACGACTCATGTGTCGAACTGGACTGCTGACTGCCGCACTGGCCGCACTGTTGGGGCCGGCTGCCTGGGCCGAGTCGTTGCTGCTGACGTTGCCCGAGGACGGTGCGTGGGCGCAGTACCGGGTGATCATCGTCCGCAACGGCCAGGAAGACCCGCCCTATGAATGGACGATCCGCTCCGTGGGCCGGCAGCAACTCGGCGGCGAGGACCACCGCTGGCTGGAGCTGCAAAGCAAGCAGAACGGCGTCAACGTCGTCCTGTTCAGGGCGCTCGTGCCCGAAAAGGAATTCGGCCCCGGCAAGAATCCCATCGCGGCGATCAAGAAGACCTGGGTGAAGTACGACGACCAGCCTCCGCGGGAGATCGAGAGCGTGGCCAGCGTGGACCCGTTTCTCGCCCTCATCCTGGAGGGCCCGGTCGCCAATCTGAAGACCGAAGAAAACAAAGAACCGCTGGACTATCCCGCGGGCAGGCTGGAATGCACCGTCCAGACCGGCACGCACGAGACGTCGCTGGCCGGGTTCACGTGGAAGGTCTTCCACCGCGTGCTCAAGAGCGACAAGACGCCGTTCGGTGTCGCTGCGATGACGCAGGAGTTCACCGGCGAGTTCAACGGCCAGAAACAGGGCGGACGCGTCACCTGCACGCTGGAGAAGATCGGCAAAGACGCTAAATCGGAGCTGACGGAGGCGAATTGATGCGCGGTTGGCAGAACCAACCGCGACAATTCCCAAAGGCTCATTCCCGCGCTCGCACGATGGGTTGGTGTGGCGCAGGGCTCAAGTCTCTGCGACACCGTCCAGTTCGATGTCGCGAATCTCCGCGGCTTTGGCAGTGGGTATCAACCATTGCAGAATCGGCGCTGTGGCAGCGGTGGTTGCGAGGGCCATCAGCACCATCATCGCGTACAGCGTCGGGGAGATCACACCGAGCGACAGGCCGATGTTCAGCACAATCAACTCCATCAACCCGCGCGTGTTCATGAGGACGCCCAGGGCGGACGAGGTGGTCCAGTCCAGACCGGTCATTTTCGCCGCGATTACGGTGCCGCCGAACTTTCCGGCCGTGGCCACCACAATGATGGCCCCGCACGTGAGCCAGCTTTCCCAGCCGCTGATGAGGCCGATCCGCGTGTTCATGCCCGTGATGGCAAAGAACGCGGGCAACAGCAGGATGGTCACCAGCGGCTGCATGCGCTGGCGGAGGTCGGTGGCAATGCGGCTTTCATTCGGGATCACGACACCCAGCAGGAACGCACCGAATACGGCGTGGATGCCGATGGCTTCCGTCACCAAAGCGGCGAGCAGGATCGCCACGAACAATCGCGGCCGGGCGGTGTCGTCGTGCGGGTTGCGGTCGAACCATTCGGCGCGCTTCCGGGCGATCGGCCGCACGACCAGAAACATCCCCGCAATGAAGACCGCCGACCAGAAGAACACCGGCAGTGCGGCACTGAGTTGGGACTGCGCGACGCCCACCACCACGGCCAACAAACACCACGCGGAGACGTCGCCGGCGGCGGCGCAGCTCAAAGCAAGCACCCCTAGATCGCTCTTTTCCAGCGACCGGTCGGTCAAGACTCGCGCGAGCACTGGAAACGCGGTGATCGCCATCGCCACGCCAAGGAAGAGTGCAAAACTCGTGAACGGAATTCCTCCCGGCGACAGCGTCGGGTACAGCCACAACGCCAGCGCCGCCCCCAACACGAACGGCACGAGAATGCTGCAATGCGAGATGGCGACCATCGACGACAGTTGCCGTTCCAACCTGGTCGTGTTCAGCTCCAGCCCTACCAGGAACATGTACAACACGACCCCCAGTTGGGAGATCGTTTTCAAGGCGGCAGTCACCAGGCCGTGCGGATCGGTGGCTGGGCTCGGAATCAGGAAGTGCATGGCGTCGGGCGAGATCGCACCCAGCACCGACGGGCCGAGCACGATGCCCGCCAGCACTTCGCCGATCACCGCGGGCTGACCAATCCAACGCAACGCGTTCGACAGCATGCGACCCAGCGCAATCACTGCCGCCAACGTGGCGAGCACGTGAAATACGACGTCCACGTGACCTGCCGGGTTGCTCCCCACCGAGACGGTGGGCATTGCCGCCGCCTCCGACGTCAACCCCTCTCCCAACCAGCGGATCGCGGCGAACGCACCGACGCCCGCCACCAGCAGCGCCAGAAACCATCCTGCCGCCAGCACAGGCGACTTCGTCATTGCTTGCGATCGGCGCATCGGGTGATTCTTCCCGCCAGTTTCGGCATAACGCGCACGGGAACAGTCACTTGCCGGTCGCGGCTAGACGACGGCCGCCCGTTCCGCCCGCATTTCGTCCATCAGCGGCCACAGCACGTCAACATCATCTTTGAAGAGGTCGCCAATCAGCACGTCGGTCACGTAGCCCTTCAGGTGCGGATGTTTCTTCACGAACCGTCCGAAGCTGAAGCCATCATAAAACTCGCACACCAGCCGCCGCATGCGGTCCATGCCCGCCCCGTATTGCGCCTCCCACTTGCCAAGCTGTGAGGCACTTGTGTCGCCGTTCGCCAGCCCTTCGGTGACGGCGTCGGCGGCCATCTGCCCCGAGGTCAGCGCCAGCAGCACGCCCGAGGAATACAAGGGGTCGAGGAAGCCGTAGGCATCACCGACAAGCACCCAGCCATTGCCGGCGGCCTTTCTGGCGCGATACGAGTACTCTTTCTGAGCGCGGAAGATGTCGCACCGCGTGGCTCCTTCCAACCGCGGCTTCACGCCGGGACAGCGGTCCACCTCCTGGAAATAGATCGTCTCGAAGTCGTTGGTGCCCCGGTTCTGGAACAGGTCATTGTACGACGCGACCACGCCCACGCTCACAATGTCGTCGTGCAGCGGGATGTACCAGAACCAGCCGTTCTTGCCTTGGGTCTGGATGACGATCGTGGCTCCCTCGTCGCGGCCCACGTCGCGATAGGCTCCTTTCCAATAGGTCCACAGCGCCGCTTTCTTGAGGACGGGATCCCACTCCCGCAGCCCCAGCTTGCCCATGATCATCGACTGCTGGCCAGAGGCATCCACCACCACCTTGGCCCGCACCTCCTGTGCGGGGCCGCCTTCCGCATAGGCGACTCGGACACCAACGGCCCGGTCGCCCTCGAACAGCACCTCGTGCACCCGCGCGCCCTCGGTGACCTGCACGCCGTGCTCGCGGGCGTTGTCCAGCAGCATCGTGTCGAACTCGCTGCGACGCACCTGCCACGTTTGCGAGGACTCGTGTGGCTTATGGTCCCAGAAGTAGAATGGCTCCGACAGCTTCCCCTTCTCGGTGATGAACTGCACGCTGTACTTCTTGACGAAGTGGCTGCCTCGCATCTTGTCGAGCATGTTCAGCCGCTGAAGCACCCAGTAGGTTTGGGGAATCAACGACTCGCCGATGTGGAACCGCGGAAAGCGGTCGCGCTCGAACACGGCGACGCGATAGCCGTTTTGAGCAATCAGAGTCGCGGCGGTTGAACCAGCCGGCCCGCCGCCAATGACAACTACGTCCAACTCGGTCTGAGACATGCGAAGAGCTCCTGAGTTTGCCGGGAGCAGTATATCCGTCTAAACAACTGTTGTCCAGACGCCTGTCTGCGCCGACATCTTTCGGGGGATGGTTCCTGCCGCGGTTGGCCGCTCGGAACTGTCGGGAACGTCACACGTCCGTGTCGCTGTCGGCCTTGGTGAGGTACCACGCCGTGCCGTCGAGGATAACGCGGCGCGTTTCGGCGTCCAGCGTTGGGGACAGCCAGGCGAAGACCTGCCGGACGTCCTCCCGAGGCGTCATCCCGAATCGCGCCAGGACGTCGGTCACGCGCGGTCCGGCCAGCACGGGAAAGCTGACGGCGGCCCAGCGTTCGGCACGTCCGGTCCGCAAGATCGCGCCGACCACGGCGTGCAGCGATTGGTCGTCGTCGAACCACAGGTCGGAGACGTTCGCGAGCTCGCCCTGCACGCAGATAACCGCATAGCCGTGAAGGTGTCCGCGGGAGTCCAGCAGGGAGTACAGCCGCGATGCCCAATCGGGATAGTCGCGATACCGCCAGTTCAAATAAGCCGTGGTCCGCTCACCGACAACTCCAAACGCTCCGCGCGTGCGGTTCCACAGCGCGTCGAATTCGGAGTTGAAGCCGGCGGCGAGCTCGAATGTCCAGCCGTCGGGCAGCGAGAAGCGACGCTCCGCGGAACTGATTTCGAGCCACTTGTCGGCGAAAAAGCCGGCCGGGTACGACAGCCAGCGGCGTTTCAACACCGAGCGCAGCTTCCGCTCCGCCAGCAACGGCTTGGCCCACCTCCGCATCTCTCCGATGGCCACGTAACCCAGTCGTCGCATCACCGGCACGGCGTTCGGGCTCGGCAGCGCATAGATTAGCGGGAGATTCCCTTGCGCGGCATCCCGTACCAGCGAGCGCTGCAGCGCCAGTGCCGGCCCGACCGTGCGATGTTCGCGATCCACGTTGAGATCGATGGCACTCCCGCACTCGTGCGTGGCGCCGCACAGGCTCATTCGCCGCGGCATCAATCCCGTGGAGCCGATCGCTCGCAGATTGGGACCCAACAGCAGCCATGCCCGGCTGGCTGCCGAGCGGCCGTAAAGCCACGCGTACCGCTCGAAGGTGGCTTGCGGCAGGTTCCGCGACCACAGCGAAAGCACTTCCTCTGCCAGAAACTGGGGATCGATAGGTCTGACTGTGTAACCCATGCTCGTCAATCCCGTCGAACGTCCGCTTCCATCCAGCGCGGTGCGGCGTGAAGGTACTCCGCGACCGTGCGCTTGGCTTGAATGTCGTCGAACACCCGCAGCACGTCGTCGACCGAGAGTCCGGTCGCTTCGGCGACCTGATCGGCCGGCACGCCGTGATGGTCCGCCCACAGGCACAGGTCCAACTCCGCATAGGGCACGGCAAAGTAGAATTCGTCCTGCGACTGGGGCAGCGAGAACGTATCGGTGGTGGGCGGACGGCAGCGGATCTCGGCCGGAACGTCGAGCGCTTCCGCCAACTGGTACACCTGTGTTTTGTAGAGATGTGCAATCGGCTTCACATCCGCCGCACCGTCGCCGTTCTTCACGAAGAAGCCCAGCTCGTACTCCAACCGGTTGGGCGTGCCGACAACGGCGTACCTCAACCGATCGGCGTGGAAGTATTCCAGCATCTTTCGCGTGCGCTGCTTGAAGTTTGTGGCTGCGACGATGGACTGATACGGCTCCAGCGGCAACCGCAGCCGCAGGACGCGTCCGTCGGGAGACTGCACCACCAGCGACGTCAGCCGATAGGGCGAATCCCCGAACAAAGACGACAAGGCCAGCTTGCACTTCCAGTCGGCGTTGAACTCCGGAACCAGCTGGCGGATGGCGGCGTCGCGCCGGGCATAGCAGCCGGCGGCGTCGAGCATCGCAGCGATCGGTTCGACGACGGTGGGTATGCCGAAGCGCTCGGCCACGGCCTGCCCGAGCGACAGGCTTTCGCTCGCCGACTCGCGTTCGGGCATCAGCACGCCCAGCACGCGGTTCGGCCCGAACGCCCGCGCACAGAGCGCCGCGCAGACGCTGCTGTCGATTCCGCCGGACAGTCCCAGCACGGCCCCTTTGCGGCGCAGCTCGTGCCCCACCGTTCGACGCAGCCACGCGATGACCCGTGCGATCTCCGCCTCGGCATCGAGCTGCAACACGTCTGCGGTGAAGAGTTCCGTAGCGATCATGCTCTTTTGTTCCAGAAGCCCAGGGATGGCCATCCCTGGGTGTCTTCACACTTCACGTTGCCGCCGCCAACAGCGGCTTCTTGTCAATCTTCCCCGTCGAAGTCCGCGGCAAGTCGGCGGCCACTTCGACGATTTGCGGAACCAGGTAGTCTTCGAGGTGTGTCGCACAGTGACGCTGCAACTGAGCGGGCGTTGCGGATGTGCCGGCCTTCAGCGTCACGACGGCCTTGATCTTCTGGCCCAGCACGGCATCCGGTACTCCGAACACGACGGCTTCGGATACGGCCGGGTGCGCGTACAACACGTTCTCCACCTCGCGCGGGCTGACCTTTTCGCCGCGGCTCTTGATAACGTCATCCATCCGCGCGAGGAAGTACAGGTAGCCCTCGTCGTCGGTGCGGAACAGGTCGCCCGAGTGCAGCACGAACTCGCCGGGCAACGGCCCCGGTTTCAGTCGTTTCGCGGTTTCTTCGGGTGCCTCCCAGTATCCTTTCATGACGTTGGCGCCGCGGATCACCAGCTCGCCGGTCGAGCCGTTCGGCAGCCGCCGGCCCTGTTCGTCGACGAGGTACACTTCTTCGTTCGGCATGCCGCGGCCCACCGACGTCGGCCGGCGATCGATCTCGTCTGGGGGCAGGTACGACACCCGCTTGCACTCGGTGAGGCCGTACATCGAAAACAGCTTCACGTGCGGCAGCAGTCGCCGGATCTGCCGAATGTGTTCGGTGGGCAGCGCGGCGGCGGTGTTCGTCAGGTACCGCAGCGCGGACAGGTCGTACTTCGACAAATCGCGCTGCAGCAGCACGGCGGAGATGGTCGGCACGAGCGGCAGCCCCGTCACGCGCTCGCGAACTATCGTTTCCAACACCTGGTGCGGAAACGCAAACGACGACTCCAGCACCAGCGTGCCACCGAACTGGCACGTCATCAGCACCTGGTACAGGCCGTAGTCGAACGACAGCGGCAGCACGTTGAGAACGACGTCTTCGGGCGTGTTTTCGAGATACGTCGTGATCGACGTTGCCGCGGAGGTCATGTTGAGATGCGTCAGCATCACGCCTTTGGGCTGGCCGGTCGACCCGGACGTGTAAATGAGCGCCGCGAGATCGATGTTGATGCACCGCTTGGGCGGCGGTGCATCGGACGCCTGCTGCTGGATGTCGTCCCAGCGGGCCGTGGGCACCGCGGCCGGAGCAAGGTCTTCTTCGCCGACCAGCACTGCGAACTGCAGATGAGGGCATTCGGTGCCCAGTTGGTCCAGCACCCGTTGCTTTCGCGCCGGCAGGACGACGCCCGCGGCCCGGCAGTTGTTGAGCACGTAGGTGAGTTTGTCGGCTTTCATCGACGGGTGCAGCGGCGAGAATACACCCCCCGCCTTCAGCACGCCGAAGACGCCGATGACTGCCTCCGCCGAGTTCTCCAGTGGCAACGCCACGCGCGCCCCGCGCTCCAGGCCGTGCTGCAGCAGCCAGTTTGCGAACCGGTTTGCGGCGTCGTTCAGCTCGGCATAGGACCATCGCCGGCCCTGGCACACCAATCCGATCGTGTCGGGGAAACGCTCGGCGCTGCGCTCGAGAAACGACTCCAACTGCATGAAACAAGCTCCTGGAAGCCCAGGGATGGCCATCCCTGGGTCTTGGATCGATTCGATTGATCAAAGCAGGGAGCGCCTTCCCTGGGCTTCCCAAGAATTCAATTCGCCACGAAACACGCCCGGCATTTGCGCTCCACAAAACGGGCGATGTTCTCGATGGAATCGAGGTTGGCCGGCACCAGCTCGTCGTCCTCGACGTGGAACTTGAACGTGGTTTCGAGGAACGTCACCAACTCCAGTACGCCGGTGGAATCGACGATGCCCCGCGACAGCAGCGAGTCGTGCGCGGTGAGCGAACCGTCGTCCTCGCCGAACATCAATTCGTCGCGAATGAACCGTCGGATCTCGCGGGCTACTTCAGTATTCACGAACGGGCTCCAACTGGGGGTGAGAACTGCAGTCGAATGGGGATGCGCTGCAAGAGGCGCGCGGGGTGCTGGCGCAAAACTGCTCGACGAGCGACTGCGTCGAGAGCACTCCCACAAGCGCCATCTGGTCTGCGACGCTCGTTGTGGCGCCGCGGCGGAATTTTGTCACGAGACGCTCCACGGCCGGTGCGTGGAACAGGCCGGTGGATTCAAGCTGTCCGGGAGACAGCAGGTGATCGATGGTGTCGCGCGTTTCCGCGTCGAGATCCTTAGCGAAAAACACCGCGCCGTCGGGAGCGCGGTACGGCTGCTTGGGACGCTCGACGACCGATGCCGGCGCGAGCTGACGGGCGACCTCCTTCAACAGGGACTTCTCGTTGAGGCCGCTGAGCTTCCAGCGGGCCGGCCACGCTGCCGCGGCCTCCAGCAGGTGCACGTCGAGGAATGGGAACCGTCCCTCCACGCCATGAGCCATCGCCATCCGGTCTCCCTGCGACGAGAGGATGTAGCCGGGCAGCAGGTGCGTTGTTTCCAGGTACTGCGCGCGGTGCAGCGGCGACAGACCTCGGAATGACGACGGCAACCGCGATGCCAGCCGCTCGATGACGTTGTCGTTCGCCCAGGCGGCCCGGACGTCTGGCGAGAATACGCGCAGCAGCCGTTCGCCGAGGCTCCACCGCGGTCGGTGCGAGAAGAACGGGTCTGACGAATCCGTGCCAAGCTGAAAAAACGCCTGCAGATACGCGTCCGACTGCCGCTGCAGCCGTGGTTGGTAGGGATAGAGCCGTGCCAGCAGTCGGGCCCGCAACGGCGACTCCGGCTGGCGCGCCCAAAACGACCGCACTTTGGTTTCTTTGAAAATGTCGTAGCCGCCGCAGACCTCGTCGGCCCCTTCGCCCGTCAACACGACCTTCAGTCCCGCTTGCCGCACGCGCTCGGCAAGCAAATACATCGGTGCGGGAGCGGTCCGCAGAATCGGCCGCTCGGCATGGCGGACGACTTGTGAGAATACGCGGGCGATGTCGCGGGCTTCGCAGCGAACCGTCTCATGCCGGCAGCCCAGCGACTGCACCACGTCGGCCTGCCACCGCGATTCGTCAAACTCTGGATCGGCGAACGAAATGGAAAATGTCCGGAGTTCGCCCGTGGTCGCGCGCCGGGCCAGCGCCGCAACAACGGCTGAATCCAAACCGCCGCTGACGTAGGCCCCCACCGGCACGTCGGCCCGCAAGCGCAGCCGCGTGGCCTCTTGCAGCATCGCTTCGAGCCAGCGCGCGTCGTCCGCACGCGATCGATCCACGATGGATTCGTCCGCGAATGGAATGTCCCAATACCGCTGCACGTGCACGCCGCGCGGCGACACGCGCATCCAATGCGCTGGCGGAATCTCGAAGATGCCTTCAAACACGGTCTCCGGCGGTGTCGGCGCCCACAGCGTGAAGATATCGTGCAGCGCCGCCAGGTTGACGCGTGCCTCCACGCCGCCGTGGGCCAGCAACCCTTTGATCTCCGACGCAAAGAGGAACTTTTTCTCCGCCCACGTGTAATACAGCGGCCGCACGCCGACGCGGTCGCGGGCCAGGAACAGCTCGCGCTGGACCGTGTCCCAGATGGCGAACGCCCAATCGCCGTTGAAGCGATCGAGGCAGCGCTCACCCCATTCGCAGTAGGCATTGACGATCACCTCCGTGTCCGACGACGTGGCGAACCGACGGCCGAGCGCTTCCAGTTCCTCGCGCAACTCGCGGTAGTTGAACAGCTCGCCGTTGAAGGTGATCCACCAGCGGCGATCGACGCTGCCGAGCGGTTGCTGCCCCCCGGCGAGATCGATGATGCTCAGCCGTGCGTGTCCCAGTCCGGCGACGCCATCGCTGCCGGTCCGCAGGGCGTCGGGTCCGCGGTGGCGTTGGGCGGCGATCATGCGGCCGGCGGCGGCGCGGTCGTCCAGGCCGTCGAAATTCACGATTCCCGCGATGCCACACATGCGGTTGTTCCCATCGTTGCAGGCATTACAATCGGCACGCGCCCCTCTGCGCAGTCCGCGCGCCCAACTGGCGAGTGAAAGGTGTGTCGCCAATGGGGAAGGTCAATTCGGCGGATTGGAGAGTCCGGGAGAATCTCGCGTCTCGTTGAGCGTGTGCGGGGAATGCCGAACGTGACGGACTTTAAACCCTTGCGGACAAGGCAAGAGAACATTCCGTCGCGAACCGGGCGGTGTTACCATCCCGAATTGGACTTCTCCTGATCACCATGTTCACAAACCGCGTGGACGCAGCATGCGCCAATTTTGCCTCACAGCGCTATGGCTCTCCGCGGCGATGCCGGCTGCTGCCGCGCCGGACTTTGAGCGCGACGTAGCCCCGCTTCTGATCCGGCGATGCCTGGAATGTCATCACTCCAACGGAGCGGCCGGCGGACTCGTCTTGACCGAACGGGCGCTACTGGAAAAAGGGGGCGAATCGGGCGCAGCGATCGTGCCCGGCAA
>Ga0073934_10007769_pt1 | contig 14685 bp, 12 predicted proteins | sample LarsenN4metaG_FD_76834 | JGI IMG/M metagenome (GOLD analysis project Ga0073934, IMG submission 76834) | Hot spring sediment bacterial and archeal communities from British Columbia, Canada, to study Microbial Dark Matter (Phase II) - Larsen... ...
CCGCATCACGCTTCGTCGCCCTCAACCGAACCTGGTTGCTGTTACCATCGTGGACGATGGATCGGGTTTGTCCAGCAAGACGACGGCCAATCCCGGACTGGGGTTGCGGATCATGGAGTATCGCGCCAGAATGCTGGGAGCGTCGCTGACCGTCGAGCGGGCCTCGGAAGCCGGCGGCACGGCCGTGACCTGCTGCTGCCCGCTGAACGGCCCGCCGAACAACGCGCGCAGTTGATTTCGGAGTCGCTTCGATGCCTGTATCGACCACTACCGCGATCGATGCCAGCACCGCACAACCACAGCAGAAAGTCTGCGGCGTGCTGCTCGTCGATGATCATCCCATTGTCCGACAGGGACTGGCCCAGCTCATCAATGCCGCCGGCGACCTGAGCGTTTGCGGCGAAGCCTCGACAGCCTCCGAAGCCCTGGACCTGCTGAACCGCACCAATCCCGACGTGGTCATCGTGGATATTTCCCTGACCGACCGCAATGGTGTAGAGCTGATCAAGGACATCGTCGCCCAGCGTCCTGAACTGCCCTGCCTGGCGCTGTCCATGTATGACGAGGCGATGTACGCGCTGCGGGTGCTGCGAGCGGGCGGACGCGGGTACATCATGAAGCAGGAGGTGCCCAAGAAAGTGATTGCGGCGATACGCCAGGTGCTGGCCGGACACGTGTATCTCAGCGAGGCGATGTCCACGCGGCTGGTGGACCAGGTGGTGAATTCGTCACCCGGCTCGATGCCGCCGGTGGCCGAACTGACCGACCGTGAGCTTGAGGTGCTGACGCTGATCGGCCGCGGCCAGAGCACGCGCGAAATCGCCGAAAAGCTTTACCTGAGCGTCAAGACCGTCGAAGCCCATCGCGAGCGGATCAAGGACAAGCTCAAGCTCAAGAACGGCACGGAACTGTTGCGCTACGCGATGAAGTTCACGCTCGACGGCAGCACGCCGTCAGAAAGGCAATAGTCAGACGGCAGAGGGCAGCAACCGCAGACATGGTCGTTCTGGGAGCGCTGCGCGCTTCACTGTCCGCGCGGCTTTTCGTTGCCAAGTGACAGTCGTCTGGTTAGCTTACCCACATGCCGCTGGAAAAATGGTCGGACAAAGTGAACGTGCTGCATTTGGCGGACGACCCGCAGTTCACGGACGATCTTCAGGCCCTTGAGGCACAGCTCGCCTCCGGGGCGGCCGACGTTGTGCTCGACTTCGCCGCCGTCCACTTCATCAATTCCTCCAACATCGCCCGATTGCTGAAACTGCGAAAGCAGATGATCAACACGGACCGCCGGCTGGTACTGTGCGGCGTGAGCACGCAGGTCTGGGGGACATTCCTGGTCACCGGCCTGGACAAGGTCTTCCAGTTCGCCGACAACGTCATGCTCGCCCTGGCAACGATTCAGATCTCCCAGCCGACGCAGTAACGTCCATTCCTAACTACCTTCTTCGCCAGACCGTTTCCTGACCGATTTCCGCCTCGGGCGTGTAGTGGTCCCTGACATAGTTCTGGACCTGCCGCCAGGCATGACGGAAGTTCTCGGCGCGGGCAGGCGAGCGCAACAGGTGCAGGCACTGGGTTGTCTCCACCCGCAGCTTCGCTTCCACATCCGTTGGCAGAATGATGTACCGCGGGCGTCGCTGCTCCAAGTCGTGCAGCAACACCGGCGTGTACTCCAGTGCCGCCGTATCGTGATTGCCGAAAAGAAACATGATCGGATAGCGTGCCCCGGGTCGCAGGCCGGTTTCCAGCAACAGCCGCGGCATCGAATCCTGCCAGACGCGATCCCCGGGCAAGGCGCGCGCCAGCAGATACCGGCTGACCGGCAGCACCGCCGGTTGGGGATGATTGAGCACTTCCACCGAGCCGATCAGGGAGAGGATCATCACCGGCGCCATCGCCGCCAGCAGACGGATCGGCTGATTGGGCCGGGGGATCATTCCGAACAGCAGCGACGCCGGCGCCGCGATTGGCAGAAAGTGATACGCGTACATCCGCCGCTGCATCACCGCGCCCAGCAACTCCAGCACAAGCCACACGACGGCAAAGATCACCTGGGCATGTGCGGGCCGCGGCTCAGTCGCATCGCGCCGCTGCACCCAACCCCTGACCACGATCGCGAAGCCCGCCAGTACCAGTACGGTGATCGGCTTGAGGATGTCCTCGTGCCAGACCAGCGGCGTGTGGGACGCGTACAATGAAATCTGGCGATACAGCCCAGGAAGGTCGCGCAGCGTGTCGGTTGAGATCAGGTAGATGATCACAGTTGCGGCTGGTATCGATAGCCCCAGCATGGTTGCTGCGGCGATCCTTACACACAGCGCCAGCGGCCGGGCACACAGCACAAAGATCACGATGGCGAACGCGCCCAGCGGCGCCAGTCCGGTCGGCTTGAGCATCGCGGCCGAGCCCGCAGCCAGCCCGACCACGAACGCATCGGCGATCGAGCGCAGGCGGATCGCCTCCATCGCCGCGCAGGCCGCCAGAATCGCAAAAAAGCTCTGGAGGGTTTCGAGCTGGAAGCCGCCGAACACGCCGACGCTGAAGTTGAGGTAGACCACTGCCGCAAGGAGGGTCGGCAGGCGTGACTGTTCGCCGGCATTTCTGGCCGCCGAGCGTGCCAGCATCCATGCCCCGCCCAGGGCCAGAATCGTCTGGAGGAGCACGTAAGCCGGCCAGCAGGTGCCAAACGCCCGCCACGCCAAACTGATCATCAGCCCCACGCTGGGGAACTTGTTGTCGATGATGTCGTGTCCGAATCGCTGGCCATCGCACACGCTCTTGCCCAGATACACGAACATGGCCGCGTCGTGGTCGAACGGCCGAACCAGGTACGCCAGCCTGCCCGCCAGCGCCGTCAGCAGGCAGGCAGTTGCCATCATTGCCAAGGCCGCTTTCGGCCTGGCCACGCGCTGCCAGCCCAGCACAGATGTCGGCGCCGAAAGTACTGTCACAGGCTGAATATCGGCCCACAGGCGGCAGCGGCACAGGTTTTTGCAGGACCTGGATAGAGGTCGCGCGCGACTCGTGCCACGCCGCCCGCGGCGTTCGCCATCCCGGCCCGATAACGCTATGCTTTACCGCAATGTCGCAGAACGGGAACAACTCGCGATTCATCCAGAAACTTGCCGAAATAGCGGGCCGATTCGATGAGCTTCAGGCCATGCTGAACGACCCGCAGGTCCTGGCCAATCCCCAGCGGATCGTGTCGGTCAGCAAGGAGGCCGGCCAGCTCGAACCCATCGTGCGCAAGTTCCGCCAGTACCAGCGCGCCGCCGCCGCTGTCGAAGAGCTGCAAAAGCTCAGCCAGAACAAATCCGATCCGGAGATGGCTCAGCTTGCCCAAACCGAGCTTCCCGAGGCACAGCGCAACGCCCAACGCCTGCTGGAGGAGCTGAAGGAGCAGTTCCTGGAGGCTGAAGACAGCGCCGTGGACAGCTTCTTTCTGGAGATCCGTGCCGGCACCGGCGGAGAAGAGGCCGCCCTGTTCGTCCGCGATTTGTTCGAGATGTATCGCAAATATTGTGAAAGCAAGGGGTGGCGGTTCGAGGTCAGCGATTTCTCCCCGACCGACCGCGGCGGATTCAAGGAGGTCATCGTCAACATCCGTGGCCCGGGCGCGTATCACCGCCTGCGCTTCGAGAGCGGCGGGCATCGCGTGCAGCGAGTGCCCGAGACCGAAGCCCAGGGCCGCATCCACACCTCCGCCGCAACAGTCGCGGTCCTGCCGGAAATGCCCGACGTCAAAATCGAGGTCAATCCCAGGGACGTGGAGGAAGGCGGATGCCGGGGCGGCGGGCCGGGCGGGCAGAACGTCAATAAGGTCGAGACCGGCTGGCAACTGCTGCACAAGCCCACCGGGCTGCGATTCAAAATAACCGAGCACAAGAGCCAGGCGCAGAATCGCGAGCGCGCCTGGGCTTTGCTGCGGGCCACGCTCTACGAAATGGAGCAGGCCAAGCTGCACGCCGCCCAGGTCGGCGCCCGTCGCGCCATGATGGGCAGCGGCGACCGCTCGCAGCGCATCCGCACCTACAACTTCCCTCAGAATCGATGCACCGATCACCGTCTGGGCGGCGAGGGCGGGGAGAAAAACTTCAACCTCGACCAGATCATGCAGGGGCAGCTCGATCCCCTCATCGACGCCCTTCTGGAGCTGGCCAAGCGGCAGCGGCTGGAGAGTCTGTAACGCCCGCTGGTCAACGGTCGCGGTATCCCTGCGTGCTCGAAGCCGGGCGGGTCGCTGCCTTCCACTGCCGGAATTGACGCCAGTCCATGATCGGCACGAAGCCGCGTTGCAGCGCCGGCTGGATCCAGTCAATCCGCGTCGAATTGAGCATGAAGATCTTTCCTTTGGGAGTGATGATCGCGGGCATGCGCTGATCATGCAGTTCCGCCGGATAGAACAGCGTGGCCCCGGAAGCAACCACCGCCACATCAGATGAGCTTTCGGGGATGACGGTGATCCCCTCGGCGCGCCAATCGAGCATCAACTGAAGCCAGTCGAACGGCTCGATCCACCACCAGGTTCCCTGCGGACACTGGGCCGCGTCCCAGTAGACGTACCGCACCCCTGCGGCTTTCAGGTCCGCTCGAAGCCTGTCGATGAACTGCCGATGTCGCGCGGCGCGGAAGTTGGCCGGCGTGCCGTCGATCCCCGTGAACTGCGGAGCGATCAGGCAGCCGAAGTTGCCGTTGAGAAGCTTGCTGGCGGCGGCGTACTCGGCGAACCACCGGTACTTGCGATGATCCGGCTCGAAGACATACGTCTCAGGGCGCGGCTCGCCGCTGGACCATTGAATGTACCCTTTCGCGCCATTGTTCATCAGACCGCGGACAATGCGGCACAGATCCCCTGGTCGATACTGCCTGCCATCCACGCTCGGCCAGTCGCTGCTGGTCCACGGCCCGACCACATCGCAAGAGGCTTCGCTTATCCTGAGCTTCTGCATCCATGGCAGCAGAAACGCCTGGCGGTAGTCGTGCAGGTGGGCATCGGGCAGTCCCCTTTCGTACCGCCGAATCTCCAGGACCGCATTCAGCGTCTGCCCGCGATCCAGGTACGGGTGGAAGCTGACGAACGGTCCGGCCTGTCCGTCGCCGCTGATTACCCAGTTGATGTGGGTGAAGACGAGCTGGTCGTTCCAGGCGGTGACCCCCACGCCGCTGCCGTCGCGGTCGTCGTAAAAAATCATCAGCGGTGAATAGGCGTAGCCCGGCCAGGCGCCGGCGTTGCCGTGCTGCCACTGCCCGCGTGGCAGATTCCACTCCACGATCCGCCCGCCGAAATAGGGGCTGTAGACCCGCAGCGACTGGCGCACAGCGGTTTGCACCCACGGCAGATGAATCTCGATCGGCGCCTCGTGCCGCCGGGTCCAGTCGCCGCTCATGCTGATCTTCCAGACGATCCGGTCGGGCTGAAGCGTGGCGAGCACCGCCCGGACCTGCACCCCATCGGGCGTCTGCCACGTGTCTTCGTTAACACGGGTTCCGTAGGCCTTGTCCATCCACAGCCCGGCGGGCGGATCGTCGGTGCCGATCGTCCAGGAGTTATCCGCCGCCGCCTGCCCCAAAGCGTGCGACGCTCCGACGCTCGGCACAACAATGGCCAGCAGAAACGTCGCGACGGTGAGGATGACATCGAGCAAACGCGCAAGACGGCTCATGTGAGGCATGATAGTCCCTCAGGCGTGTGTACGCAGTCATCGATGTCCCGGCCCGACCCATTGTCTGGCTGAGAGCAGTAGCCGACGCCATCCGCACCACCCCTGGTGCGCTTTTGATCCACACTCCGCGCAACACCTTCGCCCCGCCTGGCCGATTTGAACCGGATGATGCACGCGCGAAGTCCCCCGCCGCCCATTTTTACGAATGCCGCGTTGCGCCGGCGGTTCACCCGGGGCGCAACGCAGTAGATCCCGGCGGATCGATCCGATAGATCACCCCGCCGATGCCGTACTCTGCGCCATACGCATCGCCGGAAGTGACGAACACCCGTCCGGCCGAATCAACCAGCACGTTCTCGCTCTTCATCCTGGGGTTGTTGGTCAGCGCCGCCAGATCGGCCCAGGGCGGGGCTCCTCCCGTGCGGCCATCGAAGACGTCGTCCGGATCGGGCCTGAAACGATAGATCCGCGCCGGCTGCGCGGAGATGACGTACAGACTCCCGTCCGGGCCGAAAACCATGTCCGTGAGGTTGGCGCTGCGTCGGGTCAGCGGATCGTACGGGTCAAACCGCGCGATCAGTTCGCCTTGGATTGGCTGCACCGGCAGACCTTGGCCATCCAGCCGCATGCGGACAATCGTCGAGCTGGTGCGAAAACCGATGTACAGCCAGCCGTCGCGCTCGGCCAGCATGCTGTGCCCAAGGTGGCTCTGCACTCCATGTCCGCGAATGCGAATCTTGTCATCCAGGACCCAATAGCTTTGCGGCGGCGGCGCGTCGGGGTTGCGCGCGATCTCCGACAGGTCATAGCGCACCAGCACGCTGTTGTCCTTGGCCACGCAGTACAGCCATCGCCCGATGACCAGACAGTTATCCGGCCCGTTGAGCCGTCCATGCGGCGGCGGACAGGTCTGCGGGTCGTGGTGCGGGTAGTTTCCGCCGGCCTCGAGGCTGTGACGCTCCACGTCGTACCACTTTCCGCTGCGCGAGTCGTAACGGAGGACGGCGTCGTTGACGTTTTTGCTGAAGCTGCTGCCGACGCCCTGCTTGTCGGGCTTGTCGATGCCACTGAAAGCGCAAATGTAGAAGTTGCGGGTAACAGGGTCGTAGCGGAGCGTGCAGTACGGGCGGTCAGTCTGGCGATCCTTCGTCGCAGGCACAGCAGTGCGGTCGAACAGTTTGAAAGGTGGCTCGGTCGGCGCGGCGTAGACGACCCCGTTCTCCCGCACCCGGGGCCAGACCTGACTTTCGGTCACAGGCTGGGCAATGTCCGGATCGACACTGAAGATCGTGCCGGCCTGGTCGTCGATCGCGCCGTCCACCCCGCCGGATTCCCGCACACGTCCGCGCGCCAGGACGTAGAGCCTGCCATCCACGAGCTGGAGCCCGCGCGGAAACGGCACCGCCGTACTCACGCGGTAAAGCTGCTGGACCGTGACGGCAGGCGCGGCGGCGTGAGTGGCAGAGGATTGCTGCTGCGTGCGCCGCGGGCGGTCGCATCCGGGCAGGACAACCAACCAGACCGCCGCGCACGTCAGCCAACTCGATCTCAACGCAGGCCCCTCATTCCGGACAGCACGGACAGACCGCCGGCACGTAAACCGTCAGCGTCGCCGAGTACTTCGTCGAATCATAGCCGGCGCCCTTCTCCGTGTCGTCCTCGTGATGCGCGACGATCAGAAAGTAATTGGCATCGTCTGGCTCGAAGCTGGCGATACCATCGGTGTCGGTCTTTCGCTGGTACTTTTCGTCGAAGCCTTCCTTCAGCGTCTGGCCGCGCGGAATGAACGAGACGGTTGCATCCGGCAGCGGCCGGCCGTTGCGCAGCAACTGCACGCGAATTGCCGTGCCTGGCCCCATCGGCGTGACTGGATTTGTCAACGGAACCAGTTCCAGCCCGTGCCCCAGAACACGATCGTAGCCCCCCGTGTCATGCGGCACCTGGTCCAGGCTCCTGCTGGCCAGGAAGAACGTCTTGGCGCTTTTGATCGAGCGCTTCGGCGCGTAGCTCACGACCTGCTCGGAGGTCTGCACGATCATGTGCAGCCCCGGCTTGCTCGTGCGGAATTTGCCGGCCCAGTACCCTTCTCGGGGCGCCATGCCCTGATCGACCAGCGACGGCTCAAGGTCATGCCGGCTGCCGTCCGGCTCGATCAGCTCGATGCGGCTGCTGGCCAGATCGACCTTGCCAGCCAGCTTGAAGTCGCGGTGTTCGTTGCCGTGATTGCCGAGCATCAGATCCAGGAACACGACGTCGCCGACGCGGACGAGATTGGTATTGGTCTGCACCCACGAGTCGTGTGCGGCGACCCAAGCGGCGCCGACCAGCAACGTCGTAACAACCCCCAGTGCGATGTTGATGCGTGTGATTCTCATTGCAGATCCCAGAGTTGATCCTGATAGTTGACGTCAAACGCATTTGTGATGCCGTTGGGAATGTAGGTTCCGATCGGCCCGGGGTAGAACGGCGGGCGCATGGGCAGGCGTTCGGCGTGGCCATCGACAAACCCCACGCCGACGGTTTGCCTCGGATGTCGCCGATGATCCGGCCGGCAGGAACTGGAAGTGGCGGGTCGCGACGGCGGCCAGCAGTGCGTCGCCAGCGACGGCGCGCCTGCCGGCCAATCCATCAGCCCAGCGTCGCACAACGCCACCGTCTCGCTCCACTTGCGGATTCGATTCAGGCGAATCCCGTTCAGGTTCGTGTTGAAACCGTAGCTGGCCTGCGCCGCAACCCGATCGTTCGCCGGGCAGTGCCAGGCCTGATTCGCCTCGTTGTCGGCATTGTTGCGCCCCTGCCGAAGATACGGATACAAAAGCTCCTTGCGATCCTTCGCCGGGACGTTGCCGATGGCGGGAACGAAGCTTACGTACAGCTTCTTGTCCTGGGCGTACATGAGTGCGGCGGTGGCAAGCTGTCGCAGGTTCGACGTGCACGCGACAGCTTTGGCCTGCGCACGCGCCGCCGCCATCGCCGGCAGCATGATGCCCATGAGCATTGCGATGATTCCGATCACAACCAACAACTCAACCAGAGTGAATGCGCGGCCACGGCGCCGGCGTCGCGCCGGCCACGCAAAAGTGCCGTTCATTGCTGTTCCTCCAAAACCGCTGTTGCGTTGCAGCTGACTTCCCGCAGACTCGCAGCAAAGCATGATCAATAGCCGATGAGTCTGGCGCGCTGTCCGCCGCTGGGGCCGACCGTGCCACGGGCGTCTGGACCGTGGGAGGTGCCTGAAGAGCTTTGGCTACGCTCAATTGCTGGTCGTCAGCAGATCCGACATGGCCCAGACGGCCATGACACTGGGGCTGGCTTTCGACCATCGTGACGGCGGGCACACCGACTCAGCCCAGAGCAGGCGGGGCACGACAGTCGTAGGCGGGGATGATCTGGAGTGACTCGACAACAGCAGGCCTGGAGATCGGCACCAGGGCCGTGAACTCCATCGGCGGCGGGCGCAGATTGACCACGGGCGGGGCCGTGAGCCTGGCGGCAAAGAAGCAGATGGCACAGCGTGCGCGGTCGCGGGGTGTGGGCTTGTCTTTGGGCGACGAGTCTGAGCCGCCTGCACCACAGCATCCGGAGCACGCGAGCTTGCCGGCAGCCGGATCATCCGACCCGCCGGGCAACGTGACGATGCCTCGGGTATGCCCGGGCAGGATGACGTTCAGCCAGAGCGTCTGAAAAAGGATCAGCGCGATGTGCCCGATCCTGGGCCGCATGAAAGGCAGGATAACCGCGAAATATAGATATGTCAATCCAGATATCTGCTTATTGTGTTGTCGCGCCAAGTTCTGAGCTGGCAAGGGTTGACAGGCTGGATCCCTGCATCGCCGCCCCGGCGAATCATAGCTCACTTCACGTCGGGATCAAAGTATTTGCGTTTGAACACGTCGTGGCGGTTGAAGAATTCGGCGTGACCGTCGGCAAACGCGACATTGCCCCGCGCATCCTGCGAATTGCGTTTGTTTTTCATTTCGTGGCGTTCGGCGATGGCGGTGTAATCCATCCGCGGGTCGTCGGCGTTGCCCAGCACCACCGTGGGATTGTACTCGCCGTTGTTGACCGTCTTTTCCGATTCATCGATGTACAGGATGACCTCGGACGGGCGGCGAACCTGATTCATCTTGCGGTGATGCTTCAGGTCGCCCAGATACAGCGTGCCGTCGGGTCGCTCGGCGACGGTCTTGTTGCCGAACAGAATGTTCATCGAATAGCTGTAGCGGTAGATCCCACGCCCGCCGTTGAAGTCTGCCGCGAACGCCACCCGCTGCTGGAGGTTATCCGACGGACAGCGGAAGATCTTCTCCAAAGCGGGATTGACCTGGTGGGCGCGACGATAGTCCTCCGGGGACGTGCCGTTATTGGGATTGTGATCCACCACCCGCGCGCCCAGATACCTGGCCAGGGCCGAGTAGGTGATGTTCTGGTCCCATGTGCCTGGATACAGTCGCCCGGTGACGTAGTCGATGCGTCTTCGCCAGGCGATCCACCCCCAATAGCGTTTGGGATCGACACTGCCGTCGCCGGAGTCGATCCCCTGTCCGGCGCGTCCGGGATACAGCCCCTTGTTGTCATTGCAGTACGCGACGGTCGCGGTAGCGATCTGCCGCAGGTTGCTCATGCACTGGATTTGCCGGGCGCTTTCCCGGGCCTTGTTCAGGGCCGGCAGGAGGATCGCGATCAGCACGGCGATGATGCCGATGACGATCAAAAGCTCGACAAGTGTGAAACCGGACGTGTTGCCAGCGATGCGTTTGCCACGATCCATAGCGGCCTCCGCGCAGGTCAACTCCGTTCGCCGGACAATCATTGTATCCCTTGTTGCCCCCCGCTTTGCACGCAGCATCGGTTACATGAAACGACAATACCTTTGCACATTTGGCAAGCTTCGGTAGCAAAGCGGTTGGCCGGTGGTATAGGCAGATGTGCAGTCGCCGATACTGGCGACGCGCGGTACCATGCGATTGTTGCTGGCCTGAGGAGATGTTCACCATGTCCATGCCGAATGGGTTCAGGTGGGTTGTGGCCCTGCTGCTGGTGCTGCCACGGGTTGCGTCGGCGGCCGAGAATCCGCCCGCGCCCGAGGATGCAGCCTATACTGAAATGCTCAACAGGCGCGCCGACAAGATCGTCGCAGCGTTGAGCCTTACCGACACCGACAAGGCCCAGCGAGTCAAGCAACTGCTCATCGAACAGTATCGCAGCCTCAAGCCGGTGCACGACGCACGCGACGCGAAGCTCAGGCAGCTCAGGGAGCAGGCCGGGCCAACCACCAAACCATCGCAGGAGCAGGTCAATCGCGTGAAGGAGGACGCGCAGGCGCAGCTCGATCAGCTCAACGCCGAGTTCGTCAGCCGGCTGTTCTCGCAGCTCACGCCCGAACAGGTCGAGATCGTCAAGAACGAAATGACCTACAACGTCCTGCCGATCACCTATCGCGGGTTTCTGGATATGCTGCCGGACCTGACCGAGACGCAGAAGGCGACGATCCTTCAGATGCTTACCGAAGCGCGCGAAAAGGCGATGACCGGCGGAACGTCGGAAGAGAAACACGCGTGGTTCGGTAAATACAAGGGGCGGATCAACAACTACCTCTCGAAAGAAGGTTACGACCTGAAGAAGGCGAGCAAGGAATGGCAGCAGCGGCTGAAGGCGCGGCAGCAGCAGAGCGGACCAACGACCAGGTAAGCAACGACCGCCAAGGCGCGACCAGCGCGAAGCGCGGACGATGCCCAGGCTACAAACGAGACGTGTTTTTCAGGAGCGATCAACGATGGCCAAGCGACGTGTGGCAGTAGCGATGGCAGTGGCCGCCTCGATAGCGGCGGTGGGGTTGGTGTCGATCGGTGACAGGGCGGAGGCGCAGTATCCGACGGTGCCGCCGGAAATCGCGGAGGCGTCGAACCGCGCCAAGGCCGCCGCCGACGCACGCTCGGATGCCGCCTGGCAGAAGGCGCTGCCCATCATTCAGGAATGGGCCGGTAAGGGCAAACCGTACATTCCGTGGGCGCAGACGCCTGGCGACCTGCCGCAGGCGCGCATTCCGGCGTTTCCCGGCGCCGAGGGTGGTGGGGCGTACAGCTTCGGAGGTCGCGGCGGCAAGGTCTTCGTGGTCACGTCGCTTGAAGACAGCGGCCCGGGAACGTTTCGCGAGGCCTGCGAAGCCGCCGGGCCGCGAATTGTCGTCTTCAACGTCGCGGGGATCATCCGCCTGAAGGAGCGCGTGCGCATCCGCGCGCCCTACATCACGATTGCGGGCAACACGGCGCCGGGCGATGGCGTGTGCATCGCCGGCGCCAACGTCGCCGTCGATACTCACGACGTGGTCATCCGACACATGCGGTTTCGCCGCGGGGAGACCAACGTCGGCGACCGCGACGACTCGATCGGTGGAAACCCCATCGGCAACATCATGATCGACCACGTCTCGGCAAGCTGGGGACTGGACGAGAACATGTCGATGTACCGGCACATGTACGACCACGACAACAACCCCGAGACGCCGGCCCTGAAGCTGCCCACCGTCAACATCACCATCCAGAACTCGATCTTCAGTGAATGTCTGAACACGTACAATCACGCGTTCGGCTCGACGATCGGCGGGTACAACAGCACCTTCCATCACAACCTGTGGGCCAACAACACCGGACGGAATCCTTCGGTGGGTATGAACGGCGATTTCGCGCTGGTCAACAACGTGATCTATAACTGGCGGCACCGTACAGTGGACGGCGGGGATCACCTCAGCTACTTCAACATCATCAACAACTATTTCAAGCCCGGTCCCACGACGCCGAAGGACGCGCCGATCGCGCATCGCATCCTCAAGCCCGAGGCGCAGCGTGGCCGGAATATCCCGCTGAACTTCGGCAAGGCATACGTCAACGGCAACGTCGTGGAAGGCAACGAGAAAGTGACGAAGGACAACTGGGCAGGCGGGGTGCAGCTCAATGAAGGCGTCAACCTCGATGAGTTCCTGCCGAAAATCAGGGCAGACAAGCCATTCCCGATGGCCCACGTGACCACGACGACCGCCGAGCAGGCTTACGAGTACGTGCTGGCCAACGTTGGCGCCACCCTGCCCCGGCGCGACGCGGTGGACCAGCGGATCATCCAGGAGGTTCGGACCGGCCAGGCCACATACAAAGAGGGCAATGGCATCATCACCGACATCAGCCAGGTCGGCGGATACCCTCAGTACGAGGGCGAGCCCTACAAGGACAGCGACTGCGACGGAATGCCCGATGAGTGGGAAAGCAAGTACGGGTTGAACCCCAACGACGCATCCGACGCCAGTGCCGACCTCAATGGCGACGGCTACACCAACATCGAAAAGTACATCTTCAACATCGATCCGACCAAGAAGGTCGACTGGACGGATCCGAAGAACAACGCGGACACGCTGGCCAGACCGCAAACCGCGGCGAAATGAGCAACGGCGGAACACACAGGCCAGAGGGCGGAATGGCGTTGCGCCATCTCTGCCCTTTGCCGTTTCTGCCCCCGGCATTCTGCTCGCTGCCCCTGCAATGACGATTCAACTGAACGGCTTTTCCATCGAGCTGTCGCTGCACCTGTTTCGCCACGGACACTGGGTGCCGATGAAACTGCATCCCACGGCCCTTGGATTCACGGCGGACCATGATGAGCTTCACGCCGACCTGATGTTCGATGACCAGCGTACGGAGCGGATCGGCTATACGCTGTCGTTCACATCTCCTTACCGCACGCGCCTGCGGTTGCGGCTTCGCCTGCCGGATCAGACCGACCTTTTCCACCTGATCCCGGGAAACATTCACGGCGACAACAACGCGGCGCACGTTCGGCCGGGGGAGTTTCCGGTGCTGAGCAGCTCCCGCCCGCACGAGCGGAATTGCGCTGCGCTGTGGGAGTTCCGTGCCGATCGAGCGTCGCATCCGGTCTCGATCCTCTGCTGCGCCCGCGGCGCCGTGGGCGTATCGATCGAGCCATACTCCCATTGCGATGATGCCGATGAAGGCTTTATCCGCAACGGCCTGTTCGCGGCGCTGCCCGATGCGTGCGGCGTGTCGCTGGGATATGGCAATGATCCACTGACGTTCTCGGAGAAGACCGTATTTTTGCCCACCACCAGCGACTTGACCCACGGCAGCTCGGCGCGGGGCGCGATCTGGGCTTTCGGCGGTTCAGGCCGCGCCGAGGCGCACCGGCTCATCCGCGCCGTCTACGATGAGCTTCGCCAGCGACCGGTGCATGCGCGGTCGTACCGGGATGCGCTTCGCGCGCTGGCCGATGCGTTTGCGGAAGTGAACTGGTCCGAGCAGTTGCAGCAGTACACCAACCGCAAGTGCCGCGTGCCGGTGGACCTGACCCTTCGCCCATGGCGCGCGGTCGTGGAGATCGGGTGGACCGCAGGCAGCATGCTGGCGTATCCGTTCGCCCTGGCTGAGCAGATCTTTCCCGACCTGCGGCTGCCCAAGTCATCGAGCCGGATTTTCGACGAGATCTGCGCCGGTTACAACGACGCCTCGGGGTTCATCAACGACACCGCGCTGAACCAGTTCACCAAAGATATCCCCGAGGGATGGAACCGCTCGACGATCAACGGCTGGTGGAGCGGCTTTTTGCCGCAGACGCGCGACAATCATTGCGCCTACACGAACGCGCATGCGGCGTACTACATGCTTCGCGCCTCATTGCCTCCGTCAACACCGCGGGGCAGCGCTGGCGAAAAAGGCTCCAGGCAGTGGGTCCAGACAGCGCTCAAAGTCCTGGACACGGCCATGTCGCTTCAGCGCGACGACGGCGCGTTCGGATACATCTTTTCCAGCACGCAGCGGAAGGTGATCGACTGGGACGGCTTTGCAGGGTGCTGGTTCGCCCCGGCGATGATTCACGCTTGGCAGATCACCGGGCAGACACGCTATCGCGAATCGGCGGTGAGGGCGATCGAGTACTACGCGCGGTTCGTTGGCGAGCTGGCCTGCTGGGGCAGCCCGATGGACACGTTCAAGAGCATCGACTCCGAAGGCAACCTGGC
>Ga0073934_10007770_pt1 | contig 14681 bp, 13 predicted proteins | sample LarsenN4metaG_FD_76834 | JGI IMG/M metagenome (GOLD analysis project Ga0073934, IMG submission 76834) | Hot spring sediment bacterial and archeal communities from British Columbia, Canada, to study Microbial Dark Matter (Phase II) - Larsen... ...
ACTTCTCCCTTTTGACCTTTTACTTCTATCTTAAAGTCGTTCGCCTTTAAAGCTCTCTTCAACTTGACCGAATTCTTTACCCAGGCGGGGTAACTGGACTTCGGCAAGGTCACCTTCCACGTTCCGCGCTCGGCGATCACCTGTCCTTTTGCAATCACAAGGTCGGCTTTGAAGTTGTTCAGATCCTTCACCAGCACCACGTCTGCCCAACGGCCGGGCGCGATCATGCCCATTTCCTTTGAAAGGCCGAAGTGCTCGGCAGTATTGATCGTCATCATCTGGATGGCCGTAATTGGCTTCAATCCCTGCTCGATGGCGTGACGCAGCACACGGTCCATATGCCCGTGGTTCGATAACGTCTCAGCGTGGGAATCGTCTGTGCAGAGAATGAAGCGCCGCGGGTCCAGGCCAAGATGCGTCACCGCCCCTACCTGCGAAGCGACGTCATGCCACGAAGAACCGTAACGCAGCATGGCTTTCATCCCCTGCCGCACACGTTCAACGGCATCTTCAAGCGCAACGCCTTCGTGGTCGTCTTCCGCGCCGCCGGCCACATATCCATGAAAAGCCAGGCCAAGATCAGGCGAAGCGTAGTGCCCACCAATGGTCTTGCCATGCGCATGCGTAATGGACATCTCTTCAAGCATATTGTCATCGCCATTGAACACGCCGGGAAAGTTCATCATCTCACCCAGGCCAATGATGCCATCCCATTTCATCGCCTGTGCCACTTCCCTTGGACCGATCTTTGCGCCGGGCGTCTCGAATCCTGGCGCAGCAGGGACGCACGAGGGCATCTGCACATAGACATGGATGGGCTGCTTTTGCGCCTCCTCCAGCATCATTTTTACGCCCTTGAGCCCGAAAATATTGGCGATCTCATGCGGGTCAACGAACATACCAGTGGTGCCGCGCACTGCCACCGCACGCACAAACTCGGTCACAGTGACCATGCCAGATTCCACGTGCATGTGTCCATCCAGCAAACCGGGGACGAGGTAACGACCTTTTGCATCGATCACCTTCGTCTTCCTGCCGATGGTGTGGCGTGCATCCTCACCCACATAGGCGATGTGACCATCCTTGATGGCGATATCTGATCCGGGGATGATCTCTCCGGTTTGGACAACAACCCATTTGCCGTTGAGGATCACCAGGTCTGCAGGAACGCGGCCCATGGCAACATCGACAAGCGCGCGGGTGAGTTTGAGGGATGAGGGCATGTATTCTCCGTTGAAGAGGTTGAAGGTTTGAACGTCAGCCTTTTATCGAATCTGATAGACCAATGCAACAGCAAGCACCCATAGAGATACCAAAAAAGCAGGCACCAATAAGACCCACGCCCAGAGTTTATTCCTTTCATGGACTGCCGCTGCGGAGAGGAGCATTCCCAGTAACGGGAGAAAGGCAAATCCGTTGGCGCCACTGGCGCCGAACAGGTAATACGAAAATGGAGCGAACAGGATGGCGCCGAGAATGCCAAGCCAGTATTTGTCTTTCAACACTCCAAGAACGGAGCACACCAAAGCAACAGAAGACAAACCAAAACCAAAGACCAGGGCGACAACTACTTCCTGCATATAGAAATTCGGGTCTTACAGGTTAACCTTGCAGCAGGCGTCGTGCAGCCCTGTTGTGTCGCTCGATCAACTTGCGTTCATCCACTGTAACCAGTTGTCCTTCCTTAACTACGAACTTCCCACCGACGACGGTGTAATCAGCATTGACCGATTGGCCGAAGACCACCGCAGAAACCGGATCGTGCATGCCTGCGAAACCAAGTTTGTTCAAGTTGATGGCAAAGAAATCCGCACACTTTCCTGGCTCCAAACTTCCGATATCGGTTCTGCCGAGTACCGCTGCCCCACCGCGGGTTCCCAGGTATAACGCCTCGCGCGACGTCATTAACTTGCGATTGGGATCATTGGACAACGAATAGCCAGTGATGCCTTCCTTGACGCGAGAGACCAGCATCGCGTTGCGAACTTCAGCCAACAGGTGTGAACCATCATTGGATGCGGAACCATCCACGCCGAGACCGACGTTGACACCCGCGGCTCGATATTCCTTGATCGGGGCGATGCCGGATGCGAGTCGCATATTGGAGGTGGGACAGTGTGCCACGCCGCAGTTATGTTTGGCGAAGACATTGATCTCTTCGTGGTTGACGTAGACCGCGTGTGCGAACCAGACGTCGCTGCCCACCCAATCCACTTCCTGCATATAGCCTACAGGACGATGCCCAAAACGCTGTAAACAAAACTGTTCTTCGTCTTCGGTCTCAGCGAGATGTGTATGCAGATGCACCCCATATTCACGCGCCAGTTTTGCAGACTGTTTCATCAAGTCGCTGGTGACGCTGAACGGTGAACAAGGCGCGAGGACGATCTGCACCATCGCACCAGGTTTGGGGTCGTGATATTTTTCGATGAGCCGCTGGGAATCCTTGAGGATGGAATCCTCACTGTCCACCACGGAATCGGGTGGAAGTCCGCCCTGCGAGGCGCCAAGGGACATCGAACCACGCGACGCTTGAATGCGCACTCCGATCTCCTGCGCTGCGGCGATCTCATCATCCAGTTTGGAACCGTTGGGGAAGAGATAGAGATGGTCAGAGGCGGTGGTGCATCCCGAAAGCGCCAGTTCGGCCAGGGCGGTCTGGGCGGAGGTAAAGATATCGTCCGGCTGCAGACGCGCCCAGATCGGATAAAGCGTGGTCAGCCAGTTGAAGAGATTGGCATCCTGCGCGGACGGGATAGCACGGGTCAGGGTCTGGTAGAAGTGATGATGTGTGTTGACCAGCCCCGGCAGGACGATGTGACCCCGGAGGTCGAGAACTTCGTCGGCTTCATTGGGCAGTTCGGCGGCTGACCCTACTTGCTCGATGAAGCCATCGCGAATAAATAGACCACCATCGGGGATCTCCCGTTGATGGTCGTCCATGATAATGATGTATGCGTGTTTGATGAGGAGGGTTGTCATGGGTTGTATAGTTCGGTCGTGAGTGAATTGGAGACGACTAGACTAAATTTGTCTGACAACTGTAGTGTAGCATAAATGGGAGGAGGATGTCAACGAGGAGATAAGGCTGCATGCTATAATGACTCGCAGGGTTTAGAAGGTATCGGGAAACGAAATCGCGGGTCGTACAGTTTTTACAGCATTGTTTAAAGCCTTGAAGATTGGGATCATCACATCTGACATTGCGAGGTTAGAATGAAGAATACCGATTCCGAGCTTACTTGTTTCGTCATTTCACCGATTGGCCAGGCAGACAGCGAAATCAGAAGACAGGCCGATAGAGTTCTGAATTTTCTCATCAGGCGAACACTGGAACCAATGGGATATCAGGTCACAAGAGCTGATGAAATCTCTGAACCAGGGACCATCAACCTGCAGGTCATGAAACGGATCGTGGATTCACAGGTTGTTGTAGCAGACCTGACCGGGACAAATCCCAACGTAATGTATGAATTGGCCATACGACATGCCATTAAGAAACCTGTCATTCTCATGATCAAGCACGGGGAAAAGATACCCTTCGATATCGCATCCGAAAGAACGATCTTTTACGAATTGAACGATGTTGAATTTTTCACGAAAGCGCAGGAGGAATTGGCCAGGCAGATTCAATTTATAAGAAACAGCGAATTCAAGGTTGATACACCTTTTAGCCTGGTCGAGGGATTGATCGCATCTTCAAAAGCAAACGAGGATGAAGTGGATAATTGGGCCGTTGTTCTGGATGATATCGGATTTATTAAATCGACCCTGAAGAAAATTCTCGACAAACCGAACGGATCAATACAAACCCCGGCGTCGATCGAAAACACAAGTCCGAGTTGGAGAAAGATCCGGATCGAATTTCCAGGTCAGAGCAATATGCGTGGAAGTGATCTTGTGGAAATTGCATCTGATCAGAGCATCGCAAATGTGCTGAATGATATTTATTTTTTGTTGCATGAAAATGAAACATCTGCTTATAAACCAGATCCATATACATATTTGTGGGATTGGGTCCTGGTCCGTCAAAGAGATGGCATACCTTTGATCATCAAGGGAGTTCAACAAAAAGCAGGAGCGTTCGGCTTTTTCTCAGACGGTGAGACCTGGGAGATCCAGGTTCTAGATGAACCCTTGCTCAATCGGGCAGAACGATTCAATTTACGCAAGGGACAGTCTAACAGCTAAGAAAACATGATGATCCTCGAACATATTCTTTAGGTTCGAATGGATTTGCGTACAACCCGGGAATCTACCGGGCAGCAGGACCCAACAAAAAAATCCCCTTCGTCAGGGGATTTTCCATTTCAGCAGCGCAAGAACAAAGGCCTGATTTTCACGTGTTTTCCGCGCCCCTCATCCCAGTCTTCATTCAGCAATGGCGCCCATCTTGGATTGTCTGCTTTTTTCGAGCAGTCCTTCCACCTCCACAGCAGCGTCGGACAATGTAATTCCCTCCACAAGCGCCCATTCCTGACAGAGGACTCTCTGCACAACCTGCAAGAGAGAGGCAACGGCACCCGTCACCGGTTTGTGGTCGCCATGCGCAGAAAGGTCACGAACCACCTCACAGTGAGAACTCAGCGTCCCTCGTTTCAGACGAGACGTCAGATCTGCCTGACGCATACGCATATCATCAGAAAGAGGCGAAGGCTGGGAGCGGAGGATCCTGCGACAGGTCGCGATCTCGCTCTTTTCCGCCACCTTGCGAAGTCCTGAGACAAGCAGATCAAGAGGTACCCAAACCGTACTACCACCCGGAATAAGGACCTCATAATACCGACGCATCACACCCGGCTCGAACTCCCGTTCCTCCAATTTGACCACCTGCCCCACCCCATACTGTGGATGTACAACCCGATCACCGATATGGAATTGGATGATTTTCATTAATAACGGCGTTGCTTATTGTTGCCGCCTCTGTGGCTTTGCTGGCGCGGTCCACCAGTCCCACGTTCTTCACGCGGACGGGCAACGTTCACGGTCAATTGGCGGTCGTTCAACGTATAGCCGTTAAACATACTGATCGCCTTTTGCACTTCACTCTGCGTGCTCATCTCCACGAACGCAAACCCCTTGGAACGCTGGGTGCCAGGTTCCTTGATCAACGCGACGGATGCCACAGTTCCAGCTTGCATAAACAATTCACGCAAACCCTGCTCTGTCGTATCAAAAGACAGATTTCCAACAAACAATTTTGCTTCCATTTCAAACTCCTGTGCGGCCGCCTGTGCTTAAGTAAAAAACCGTCAACCCTCTATTTGGGTTGACGGCAAGAAAAGCGCACTCGACCTTATATAAGATGTACTTATTGTATCACACATGACGTGTTCCGCTCTCAAACCCACCGGGGCCAAGGAACGCATGCCAAAACCCACCGAAATAAACTGTGGTACACTGAACAGACTAGTTGAGAAAGAATAACTGGATTTGTGTGGTGTATCGGCCGCCGACCCTGTTATGGGTTGGCGGCTTTTTCATTAAACCCGCGCAAGCGGAGAAAGTAGTCTTATTTGGAAACCAAACTGTATATAGGAAATCTATCCAAATCCATTACAGAGCAGGAACTGAACGCCCTCTTCACTCAGGCAGGCGATGTCACATCGGTGAACATCATCACAGATCGAAAAAGCGGAGAGTCGAGGGGCTTTGCTTTCATCACCATGAGTGCCCTGAGCGAGGCTGATAAGGCCGTCAGCATGTTCAATTCCTTTTCTTTGGCTGAACGATCCCTGAAAGTGGACCTGGCCCGGCCACGGGAACAGCGTGGACTTGGCGCGGACAGCTGAGATGATCAGTTTCAATTTAAACGAACAGATCTATCGTCCCCTGAAACAGGTCTTTGGATTTGTGAGTACACCTGAGAACGATTTTCAATGGCAATATGGTACGCTGGGGTCGGCAAAACTATCTGAAGGCACCATTGGAAAAGGGAGTGTCTTTCGCACGATCGGGCATTTTATGGGACGCCGCATTGAAAGCACCTATGAAGTGACCGAATTTGAGCCTTACAAGAAATACGGATTTAGATCCCTTACCGGTCCGATCCATTCCCATACGATCTTTACCTTTGAGGTATTCGCGGGCAGTACAAGGGTCAACATAACAACTGAGGCAAATCCCGGGGATCTATTTGAGACATCGGACGGCATTGTGGAAAAAAAAGCAAAAAAACAATACAAGGAAAACCTGGCTTTGTTGAAGCATGTTCTGGAAACAAGCCAGGTGGAAAGATTCACCAAGGAGACATAATATGACTTTGTTCCGCCGGACGGTATTCGACCGGACGGGACGATTCACGAAAGGAGACGGCATGAATCAGGTGATCCGCAAAACGCGTGCCTGCACGCTTGAGACGTTGGATAAAGACCTGAGGGACGCCATACGTACCCACGGGGCAAACTACGGCTTAAGAGACCTTGAAGAAAACATATTGATGTGTTGTGAAACCATCTCCGCTCATCCCAAAAAAGGGTTCTTCGGTGGCGTCACCACGACACTATCCGCGGTATATGTCACACCGAAGTGGTTGGTATGGGCCGATGGCAACAATCAAAAAGATGGTACGGCAGGCACCGCTCAACTAAAGCATATTGAGGTCCGAGACTACAAAACCACTGCCAGTTACAGCGTCACCCCTGACCAGGGGCTGAACGTTACCGGGCGTTACACCAACAAGAACAGGACCGGTATAACATTCATCATGCTGGATTGCGAACCCGATGGGCTCAGGTTCCGCAAGGTATTGGAAGAAGCGATGAATGTCAGTCAAAGATCAAATAAATAACGTTTTTCCAAGTCGTGTGAACGTTAAACGCCAGGGAAATCTCAACGCATACTTTTAGCCTCAATAAAAATCCTCCTTTCAGGGGGATTTTGTCTATCACCGATGATCGCCAAACATCAACGACATCAGTCGAACAAAGATCTACCAGCACAAAATATCAACCATCCTTTTGTGAGATCATTTCTCGCGTTTGCACAGAAGGGACGTGAAAATGATGTCTTCTCGATCGTGCATCAGTTGCTGATGGTGAATGCCTGCATTAAGAGTACAATCACGATCATTATTAATAAATCAGGAATGAGCCATGAACATCCAAACCGATCTTTCAGATGCCGCACTGGTAACGGCGATCCGTGCCAATTTATGCGAGTTCTTCCGCCACCTGGGAAGATCATCTCCTGAAACGTCTTTTGATAATGGTTCATTCACGCGCTGGGACTCGCCGATCCAGCATCCCTGGTTCAACGGTGTGCTCAGTTCACGCCTGCCGGAGGAAATGGATTCGGCATTCATCGACGAAACACTCCAGCACTTCCGCTCAAAAAACAAGCACGCCTGCACCTGGTGGCTCGCCCCGCATCTCAAGCCACAGGACTGGCAGGCAACCCTTTCCAGATTTGATTTCCACTTGTCCAATGATACGCCCGGCATGGCAGCTGACCTTCAGGCATTAAATGAAACATCACAAACGGTGGACGGGCTTGAGGTTCATGTGGTAGCCGATGACGAGTCCCTGCGTACATGGGTCCACATCTTTGTCTCCGGGTATGGGCTTCCGCTGGAATGGGAGTCTCTCGTCTACGAGCAATGGACAAAGCTGGGGTTGGGTTTTCCCCTGCGCAACTATCTTGGATACTTGAACGGCAAGCCAGTGTCCACATCCTGCCTATTTCTGGGCGGAGGCGTCGCCGGTATCTACAGTGTATCTACACTACCAGAAGCGCGCGGCAAAGGGATCGGTGCTGCGGTGACTTTGCGCCCACTGTACAATGCCCACGAAATGGGATTCCGCATTGGCGTGCTTCAATCATCAGACATGGGACTTAGCATTTACAAGAATCTTGGTTTCAAACATCTATGCCAGATCGAATATTTCTACCGTTCGCTTTCTTGAAGCAATATTTTAAGTGATCCTTTTTCTTAAACAAAGCAAGCGTCCCGCGATATCGCGGGACGCTTAAAGAAGATCATTTCATGGCTGTTTGCAGCCAATTAAGTAACAAGTCGATATTCGGCGGCTCACCATAAACTGACGATCCACCACCAAGCATGGAACCTATCAAAGCATTATTTGATCTAGCCAAAGGGGGCGGCGTACTTCCTGAGAGAACCGTATCATCAAGTTCCTTTGCCGTGCTCACATCCCAAAGATGGATGTTCCAATAAATTTGATAGCGGGTCTCAAAGACACTGACAAAATATCTGTTCCCTAACTTTTGCACATGATCAAAATTACCGGTAAGGCTCGTCACAAAGGTACTATGTGATACCCTTTGAAAAATCTTCGGTTCTTCTGTGATACAAGCAACATAACTCAGTTCAGCCGGCGTATTTGCCAATAAATCATCAGGAAGCACAACCTTGACACCATATACCCCTACCTGACGAGTATCCTTCTTCAAGCCAAAAATCGGTAGCTCAGGTTTTTGTCCCGATTTGCAGATCGCTTCCTGAGCATCAGCCATTGCCTGCTTCGCCTGATCTCCATCTGAGTTGGCAAATGCAAGATAGGTTTCAGAAAACGCAGTTTCCACAGAGTCTTTCATGTTATCAGTCGTGGCAGTTTCTTTCGCCAAGCCCAATTGCCTCAACGCACCGAGGAAATCTTCCTTGCTTGAAAGATCGGCCGCCCATTGAATATATCCGTTAGTCAGTGCGTCTTGGGCCTTGTCACCGGTAACGCCCACAATATCTACAGAGAGCTCAAACTTTTTTATGGCCGCCAGGAAATCCTTTCGAGTCAGGAAAACATTTCCCCATTCGATGTAAGCCTCCTGTTGGGCTGCTTTTGCATCCTGCGAAGGATCAATTTTGACAGCCATTTCAAACTTCGCAATGGCATCTTCATATTTTCCCTGCGATTGTAGATCAAGTCCCCAGGTTACAAACGTCTTGGCCAATTCCCGTTTCGCATCAAGAGCCGCATCATTACGTTGATAATGTTCCGCCCAGGAACTGAAATCACTGAAAACGCGGACCGCAGTCTCGAAGTCATCTGATTCGCGCAATGTCATACCCCAAGCCGTGAAGACTTTGGGTGTCAATGTCCACGCATCTGCTGCTGCATCCGTATCTGCATATTGATCGAGAAGCAGGTCCAGGTTGGAGATCGCTCCTTCATATTTCTCTTGCTCCGCCTGGTCTTCAACAACGTGGATCAAAGCCGAAGCTCTATGTTCATATGCCGTCTTTGCATAGATACCACCCGGGTACTCGTTCAGATATTTTTCGTACGCCTCATATGCATCACTCCATTTTTCATTTTGTTCGCTGGTCACCGCCAGTACGTAGGACTGGCATTCATTTACTGGAGCCGCGAGGCTCGCATCCTCCATAAATTTCGGATACAAGGTACGGTATATTTTATTAAGGGAAAGAACAGAATCACAAGCCCGGTCTCGATAGCTGGTCAGTATCCTGACCGGCAGGGCAATGAATCCGGCTCCATAGACCAGTAACAACACGAGGACAGACAGGACAAGAACAAGCATTCTGGCACGTAGTTTGTTTTTATATACTAGGGTTTCAACATTTTCAGACATTTTTCCACCTGTGGTCATCGACGAATACGACAATGCAAATTCTGCATTAAATTATAACTTGTCAGAAAAACGTGGAAGTCACTTTTTTGGGGGGACAAACGGCCTATAGTACGCAGTGAAACCAGCTGCGGTTACAGCATACCTTTCACCAGCTGGATGGCTTCGCCTCTGTCCCAGCCGCGGCCGGTTTCATACGCCCTCTGCCATTCCTCCGCTGACAATTTGTTGCGCGCCAGCCGCATTCTTCTGCTGTTGAGGTCTTGATAAAAAGAGGTCAGGTTGATCCCCGATCTCATACTGAGCGTTTCGGTCGCTCCGTAAAGCTGCGCCGCTGTTTGCAGGTCCGTCTTTTTCGTACCCGATAAAACAAAGTAACCGGCCAATGCACAGAGAAAGACCAGCAATCGACGGACATGCTGACTTGCGGGCTCAAATGCCTGCTCCAGCCAGCGGCGCGCTGCAGAATAATCCCTGGAAGCGAGCGCAACCTCTGCCAGATCAGTCCCTGCCATGGCAAGAAAGATCGCATCGCCAGTACCCAGTGTATCCAGTGCTCTCTCCAGCAGATGTTTCGCATCGTCAAGACGTCCTTCAAAAAAAGCCACTTCACCCAGTTGCGCCAACGGCGACCCTGGATTCAGGATCTGCGGAGATGCTGATGCCAACCCCAGGCATTCCTCCAGGACGGCTTTCGCTTCTGCATATCTTTCCTGTTCGATATAGATACGCCCGAGACGGTTCAAATACCAGGGATGTGTGCCTATTAATCCATGTACACGTCCCAACTCCACGGCAGATCGTGAATAGTCCAAAGCAGACGTAAAGTCATGCAGTTGCCAGGCCAGATCAGAAGCCATCTGCAGACGGTTCGCACGTACTTGCGGACCAGATCGATCAGGCAGGGTCATCAACTGGCGCATCAGATCGAGTCCCTCCTTCCAATACCCGATCAAAGCCCACATATCATCGAGAAATTCTGCAAGCTGAAACCCGGTCTCGGTCTGTTTTTCCTTGATCGCCCACCGCAGCGCCGCCAACAGGTCTTGGATATGAAGGCGATAGTATTCTTCACGCACAGAACGGGATACTTCTGCCTGCCGTAAGTTTCGCAGTTGAGCCGAAAAGTAATCCGCACGAAGATGTTCCACTCGCGAACGTGCAGGCTCATCCAGTTTTGATGAAGCGTACTCGTGGATAAACTCCAGCATGTGCCAGTAGGTTTTCCCATTGAAGATCTCTCGTTCAAGCAGCGAATGATCGGTTAATGCGTTTAACAACCCTGGTGATTCTGACTCGCAGACGGCTGTCGCAGCAGCTGAGTCGAACCGGCCTGAAAAAACGCCCAACTTGCAGAAGAACGTTCGATGTTCTTCATTGAGAAGGTTGTAGCTCCAATCCAGGACGTTTTCGAGCGTACGCTGTCGCTGCGGCAGATCACGCGCCGGAGTGGCGAGCTTTCTGACCCAGTCTGTACCACGCAACAACACAACCATTTCGTTGAGCGACATCTGGCGTATCGTCGCAGCAGCAAGCTCAAGTGCCAGGGGAATGCCATCGAGAATGGTGACGATGTCGATAACGTCTGCGGCGTTTTCGGGCGTAAGGCTGAATGACAACCGATGCTGACGTACCCGTGTGACGAACAGTTGCACCGACTCATAGTGCATCAGTGTCTCTTCTGTTCCTTTCACGTCACGCGGTGGAATGGATAACGGCGGGAGAACATATTCGTGTTCGCCATAAATATGCAGTGGCACACGGCTTGTCACCAGGATTTTGAGATGCGCACAGGATTTGAGCATCTGTGCGACATCGAGCGACCCCGCCTGGGCGATCTGTTCGAAATTATCGAGCAGCAGCAGGATGCGTTTTTCCTTGAGTCCGCTGATGAGTTGTTCAAGCCCGGGTGACGGCAGCAGGCCCAGGCTGGGCAGGAGGCGGGCAAGAGCAGGGATGAAGAATTCTGCGTTGGTAATATCCGCCAGGTCCACAAACCAAACCCCATCTGGAAAATCATCCAACAATTCGTTCGCGCAGTGAATGCTCAAGCGTGTTTTGCCGATGCCAGGCGGACCGATGATCGTCACGAGATGCACAGTTTTGTCTTTGAACAACGTGCAGACGCTGGCCAGATCATGAGTCCGGTCGACCGTGGAGGTGAGTAACGTTGGGATGTTGTGCGGGTGCGGGCTCTTTTCGAAGCGAATTTCTTCGACGAACATGCCACGCGCAAGCTGCAGGAAGGATTCTTTTTCGGCCGGTGGGATTTCGAGAGCCACCGCAAGCAGTTCGGCAAGTTGACGGGAGGGTTTACGCTCATCCGCTTCGATCTTGCGGATGGCAGCTGCAGAACAACCGGCGCGTTTTCCCAACCCAGATTGTGTCAGGTCGAGTTGTTTGCGGCGGGTTCGCACCCAGGCGCCAAAAGTAGCAGGTATCTTCGCAGGAATCATTTGGTAACACTTTTTGTCACGCTGACCGTGACCATTGGTACGCCGGTCAGCAGTATGCTTGCAATTGTAATCTTTCACATGGGAGCCGACATGCGTAAATTGGTCCTGAAGATTTTTCTATTGGGAATGCTGCTGAGTGCGTGCAATACGGTCACAGAAGTCCCGCCGCTGCCACAAGCGACAGCTACACCCACATCTGCCTCCAAACCTGATTGCTCTGCTGATGCCCCGCCTGATTTTTCAGGCTACTCAGCGTGGACAAAGATAAACCCCGAACCGATCAAAGGACATGAGGTGTATGTCAATATCTTTGTGAAGGATGCGGCGAAGGATATTTATCTCTCCGGGTCGGGAAAGACCTTTCCTGAATGCGCAATGATCGTCAAAACACACCTGCAAGGCGCGCAGACAGATGGAGTTGCTGCAGTCACAGTCATGGTGAAAATGCCGGCCGGGTATGATCCTGAGAATAACGACTGGTGGTGGGGCATGTACGACAAAGATGGCAAAGTGGCAGAGATGAGCGGCAAGGTGCCGGTCTGCATTGCGTGTCATAAACCTGCTGCAGCGACAGATTATGTATTTTCACAAAAGGTAATGGAAGAAATAAACAAGTAAAGGATTGATTATGTTCAAGCAGATTGCAGTAACGTTGGTTCTTGTAGCGGCTAGTAGTGCATGTAGCAGCGTGCCCGACTCGATCCCCCTAAAACCTACATCTACCGAACAATTCGATGGAGTGATCAATGTTTTTGAATCCACACAGACACCTGTCCCCTATCCCACCGCCGAAGGTGACGAGAGCGAGTGTGAAAATCCTTTTTATCCTGTCAGCGATGAAGCCACCTGGTTCTTTAGCATTTCCACAGGCGAGAACGCCATCCACACCATGTCTGCCGATGACTTTGGCAAGTTCACCATCCGCGTGGAGGCAGCGAACAGCACCTTCACCATAGACGGTCAATGCGACAGCGAAGGCATTACCATCATGAATGTCCCTGGCGCGCAGACAACCTATTCGGGCGAATACGGCAACTCAACCGTTTCCACTGTCACTGTCAGCGGTGTATCCCTGCCGAACGATATCAACCAGGGTGAACAATGGACACAGATTATCACAGTGACTACTGATCTGGGCACTTCCGTGATCGAAACCAACTATACGGCGGTCGGATTTGAAAATATCACGGTCCCTGCGGGGGATTTTTATGCACTGAAAGTGGAGCAGTCTGGTTATGTCACTATGTTCGGGCAAAAGGTGGAAATGCACGGTTTCAATTGGTATGCCGAGGGTGTAGGTCCGGTCAAATCTGAGATGGACGGCGCTCCTTCAATTGAATTGGTTTCCTACGATATTCCCGAATAGAAAAGAGGATCATCATGATTAAGACTTCCCGACTGACGATTATTATTACGCTTCTTTCCCTGACCTTCAGCACGCTCGCCTGCGGAGCCTTTTCTGCGCCGCAAGCAACGGAAGCACCGGCTCAATCCGCGCCTGCGACAGAGCCCCCGGTCAGCGCGCCAGCAGAGAATGGAACAGATCCCAATGCAACGATTCCCTGCTCGCAACTGCTTGCACCGAATGACATCAAGCCATTGCTCAACAACGTAGAACCCTCGAACTTGAGCGAGAACGCAAACGCTGGCGGCACGATCTGCGCCTGGCAGTACACACCCAACGGCAGCAGCGAGACTCACATCTTCTATCTCGCAGTCAACTTTGGTGCGGACGCGGCTACTGCATGGGAGATAAAACGTCAAGCCGAACTGGCTCAGGAGCCCGCGGACATCGTCGTCAACAGCATCGACGGACTAGCCGATGAAAGTTATGTCTGGTCGTCGAAGGTAACAGGGCTTTATGTGGTCTACGCCCGCCAAGGCGACAAGGTCCTCATCATGCGATACATCCCGCAGGACGTGTTGTACATGGCGAACGAGTCGGGCATCATTGACATGGCTGACCGCATCTTCGGTCGGTTTTGATCCACCACCAGATGATAAAGAACTCCGAAGGTCAAGTATGACGAAAGTGCGTGTGTCCATCCTCATCGCTGCGCTCCTGGTTGGCGGCACCCTCCTATACACACGCGGTGGAGGCGGCGGACTGGATCCCATGAACGATTCAACCTCCAGTCAGATTGCTCCTTCCCTCCCCAAGCCTGCCGCTCTTCCCCAAGTGTGCACAATTGATCAAAAGATTGATCCCCTTCAGGGAGTATCTCAAGCCAGCCAGCCGTTAACATCCACCTGTACCGTGGAATTTCCCGAAAACCCACAGGTAAATCCGTACTGTCTCAACAAGCCGAATAAACTGGGCGGCGCGACGGTCATCCTGCCGCAAGGGACCTCCGAATTTATCAATCTCCCAAAGAATTGCACCATTGTATTCGATGAAGACAACCTGTATACAAAGAAGATCGCATGCTCCGGACCCGCTGGTTCAAAGGTCAACCTGACCGTGCAGAACTCCTGCACCTCACCGAACGCAACCTTGCCAAAAGTGATCGAACCTTATTGTCCACCGGATACTGAACGTCCAAATTGGACATCCTTCTGCCGATACATGCCGCCACCGAATGCCCCACCATGTCCGCAAAATTATCATTTCGATTCGTCTGCCAATTGTTGCATGGAGAACAATAAAGACTTCCCGTGGATAACTTCGGCATGTCC
>Ga0073934_10007772_pt1 | contig 14677 bp, 9 predicted proteins | sample LarsenN4metaG_FD_76834 | JGI IMG/M metagenome (GOLD analysis project Ga0073934, IMG submission 76834) | Hot spring sediment bacterial and archeal communities from British Columbia, Canada, to study Microbial Dark Matter (Phase II) - Larsen... ...
AGGTTTTAGGAAAGTTCAGCAGTTGAAGCGTCAGAAACCTCGCACGTAGCTTAAGCGGAGTGCGTAGGTAGTTCATTTCATGCTCACTTATGTCAAGACGGTCAACTGTGGGGTATTTTAAAACCAGAAATTTTTGGTCAAAAGCGAACTTGATCAGCATTTGACCGTGCCATTATCACTCAACTAGAAACTAAACTAAACACCCTTGGCAGTTGCCTATATTCAAACAGCCAATCCATAGCAGTCCTAAATGCTCACATCAAAAACAATAGCTGTGACTTACTTAATATTAATAAATCACAGCTCTATGTCTCGAAAATCAAATCAGGCGATCGCCACTACTGATTTTAATTCAAATATCTTTTCAATTACATCTTCTACTACCTTATCAGGTGTAGAAGCACCAGAAGTCACACCGATAACAATTTCTCCATCAGGCAACCAGTTGTTTGTAATTTCCAAATTACCATTTAATAATCGATGTTCAATGCGATTTTCAGATAGAATTCTATCAACACTATCAATATGGTAAGAAGAAATTCCACGCTCAAAAGCTATTTGTTGTAATTGGGTAGTGTTTGATGAATTAAACCCACCAATTACAATCATTAAATCTAACTGTTTTTCTACCAATTCCAACATGGCATCTTGCCGTTCTTGAGTAGCATCACAGATAGTATTAAAGCTTTGGAAATGGTCATTTAAATTGGCTGGCCCATACTTTTGCATCATAGTATGTTCAAACAGTTTGCCAATTTGCTCAGTTTCACTTTTGAGCATTGTAGTTTGGTTGGCAATGCCAATCATTTCTAAATCTTTATCGGGGTCAAATCCTGCTGAGCAAGCTTTACTGAATTTAGCAAGAAATTCTTCTCGATTTCCACCATGCAATATGTAGTTAGCTACGTATTCTGCCTCTTTTAAATTCAAAACAATGAGATATTTTCCTGCAAAAGAACTAGTAGCGATTGTTTCTTCGTGCTTATATTTACCATGAATAATTGAGGTATACTCACGCTTTTTATGCTTCTCAACTGTATTCCAAACCTTTGATACCCAAGGACAAGTGGTATCAACAATTTTGCAGCCTTTGTCATTAAGTATCTGCATTTCTTGAACGCTGGCACCAAAAGCAGGTAATATCACGACATCACCAGTCTCCACAATCGCAAAGTCTTTTTTCCCTGCTGTGACTGGGATGAATTCTACATTCATTTCCCGCATCCGTTGGTTAACAGAAGGATTGTGAATAATTTCATTAGTAATCCAAATACGTTCTGTGGGGAAGTGCTTACGAGTTTCATAAGCCATCGCTACAGCGCGTTCTACACCCCAACAAAAACCAAAAGCTTCGGCTAGTCGAATTGTGACGTCTCCTCGGGTAAGGGTGTAATTATTATTCCGTATTTGCTGAATTAGCTGACTTTGATATTCTGACTGTAATTGGGTGGCGACTTCTTCTTGATGACCAAACCCTTTACGATGATAATTTTCAGAATGTTGAAGTGAACGTTTAAAAGCTTTAGTATCCATTGTTGTTTAACAAAAATCACTCTTTCACATTTTCTCTTGCTGAGGCACTGTTGTGGTGGGGAAGTGTGAGAAGTATCAGTAGATGAAAAGATTTTATTACCCCCCACACCCCTTATACTCTCCTAGCGCCCACCCTCTAGTTCCATCTGGCTGTATAATTGCAAAGCAGAACTCCATACTAAATAACCTTGAGAATTGAGATGTAAGCCATCGGTGCTTAATTCGGGACGGAGATGACCCTGCTTGTTGACAAATAGGGGATGTAAGTTTAGATATTTAACGCCTTCTGTTTTAGCTATAGTTTGCAGTTGCTGATTCAGCTTTTGAATGCGGCTATTGGAAATAGCTAATAATTTTTCTCGCCCTTCCCAATTTGCTTGTTTTCCTCCGTGTGGCAAAATTGACTGAATAACTATTTGTGTGTGGGGATGCACCTGACGCAGGTAGCGTACGATTCGCCGATGGTTTTGTAAAATTATCTCATCGTCCTTGCCTTGGATTAGATCATTAATACCAATCATCACAAAAATTGTTTCTGGTTGCGTGCGGTCAAATAGTTTTAATCTTTTTAATAACCCAGTGCTATTTTCTCCAGAGATACCTTGGTTTAACCAGTTCCTACCTTCAGGTAATAGCTCAGGAGGAAACCACAAACTAAGGGAATCTCCAGCAATTATATTGAGATGATCTGGACGTTTTTCAGCAGCGACTGTCGCTTCTTGTTTGAGGATATCTACCCACTGTTGATAATTGAGTTTATGACGATTACCCAACTCCGGTGTAGGTTGCGATGAAGCATCCGCATTGGCGTGGTTTGGCAATATATCCGCGAAAAAAGCAGTCACTCCCTGCTGTCGCCAGATTAGCAGGATGACAGCTAGTAAGAGTATACCGTTGGTAATCAGCGATAGAATTGCCCAGGTAGGAGAAGTTTTTGCAGAAGTGGACACGATTGTAGGGATATACCAAATCTTTAGTACCAGATTTTATAATGCTGGTGTCCACAAAATTTCACTATTAGCCTCTTGCTACCACAAATAACTTTAAAAGTCTAGACTAGATGAATACATAAAAATTTTTATTAAGTATTAATATCAATTCTACTCTCAGCATTGAGAATAACAGCTTAAGATTGCCTAAATATCAGGTAAAATCGGCATTTAGGCTTGTATAAATAAGGGATGAACTTATTGGTGCATGATTTGTACTCCAATGAGTACGATCATAAACAGCTTACCTGTCTGATGTCAGTCCACCAGATGGGCGAAACAGGCAAGACCAAGACTTGAACTTTGGTTCAAGGCACATCTCTGTATGTGTAAAGTGATGTGTTAGTGCATCGCCGACTCAACAGCCTTTTGGTTGTAATTGTCCCGATCAAAGTAACTCAACTGTCACAATCATGGGAGCGGAAATGCAAGAACCGGAAGTAGTAGAAACAAAGTCTCCAGAGGCAATAGTGCCAGATATGAACAACCAAACAGGAACCATTACAAAAATCCAACCCACTGTGCAAACTCAAGACCAATGGTTGAAGTATGGAGAGGTCGCTTCTAGCTTTTTAGCGACACTACCCGAATACCTGGGAAGCTTTTTTAACAAGTATAGACAGCCCCTGGTTACGATTGGTTTGATTGTGGGAGCCATTGTCACTGTTAAAGTTGTCTTGGCGATCCTAGATGCTTTAAATGATATTCCTTTAGTGGCACCGACTTTTGAATTAATTGGTATTGGTTACTCTGCATGGTTTATTTACCGCTATTTACTCAAAGCCTCTACCAGGCAAGAGTTAACCAATGAAATTGCGACTCTCAAATCACAAGTGATCGGTAAAGACGCCTAAATCTGAGTAATTCAGTACCCAGAGCGATCGCAACGCTGGTACGCTATGAATTACTGCTGGATCTCGCCTCCTCCTGAGTGGTCAAGTAGATTCTTCGCAACTCTTGACCACTTGTGCTTGAGCATTTAATTAGGCACTTTGACAATATATTCAGATTGAATTGCGTCTAACCTTCCCGTTCGCACCAAAGCTTGATAAACCATAGCCGCTACCTCAGCACGGGTAGCTTCTTTATTGGGATTGAGCGCTTTGGGATTAGGATAGTTAACCACAAGACTATTAGCTGTGGCAGCTGCTATTTTGTCAGTAGCGTAATTAGGAATTTCTTTAGCATCCCTGTAAAAGCTTATAATTCGAGTTTGAGAAGCAGGAACATTTAAATTCATTCCACTAGTCAGGGCAACTAATATCTGGACTCGCGGAATCTTTTGCTGTGGTCTAAAAACTTTGTTAGGGTAGCCTTTCAAGAACCCTGTACTGACGGCTTGGTCGATGGCTGAGTTTGCCCAAAACCCAGGTGGCACATCCTTAAAAGAGATTGTATTCTTGGTCTTGCTAAGTTCTTTGCCAAACGCTTGTTCCACAATGGCAGCAAATTCAGCGCGGGTGACAGGCTGATTTGGTCTAAAGGTGTAATCTTCATAGCCCTTAATTATATTCCGAGAGGAAAGCACATCAATAAAACGACGCGCCCAAAAGTCACTCGGTACATCAGTAAATGCAATTGGTGGGGGAATAGTTGATTTTTGCTCAGGAATAACTAGTGGTAGGGTTCTGTTGCTAGTTAAGGGTGGAACAGGTGCTTGTTCTTGCGGCAAATTATTCGGGTTGACAGTGGGAGATGGTGTGACTCTACTTAAATTCTCTTGGGGAGATGCAGACGGTGTTTGACGAGTTCCCACATCTGGAGGAGTTGGTATCGCTAAAGGTGTGGGGGAAGTAGTCGGAGTAGGGGAAGGTAACAGCGAGCTGTTGAAATTCCAGCCAGACTCCTTACGGGAAAATGACCAAAACAAAATAGCCCCGATAGTGACAAAAGCAACAAGAATGCCAATAAATTCATCAAAGTCGAGGGCATTTGTTTGAGATGACTTAGGATCGGGAGGCGTGTTTGTCATCGGTGATTATCCTACATTGTTGATTGTTGGTTGTTGGTTGTTGATTGGTGGTTGTTGGTTGGTGTTTTTTCTATTACCTATTCCCTACTAACTACTAACCACTAACCACTAACAAAAAGTTTCTCATAACACTCGTAACAAGCTAGGAATGCTGTCTATCGCTTCTAAGGTACGAATTTCTGCCAAAGCTTGGCGGAAATCTCCTTCTCGGACATCGTGGGTAACAACAACAATCTCTGCTAATTCTCCCTGAAAGCCTGTTTGTACAACTGACTCTAAGCTTACACTGTATTTACCAAAGCAGGTTCCCAATTTACCAATTACCCCTGGTTGGTCTTTAGTCAGAAAACGGGTATAGAATCTGGTAACAAGTTCTTCTAGTGGCGTAATTTGGCAGTAGTCTTGATGCCTACAAGATAATAAGGGGTTGGGTGTAGCTGTACTGGTTTGTAGTGCTGCTACCAAATTTAAGATGTCAGACGATACAGCACTAGCAGTTGCACCAGCACCAGCACCTGGACCAAAAAACATTACCTGTCCAATCGGTTCTCCTTCCACAAGAATGGCATTATAAACACCGTTGATGCTGGCTAAGGGGTGTGCTTTTGGAACTAGGGTAGGGTGAACTCTGACGGAAATTGGATGATCGGGTGTAGACGCAGACGTGGCTTCCCGTAGAGTAGGGCTGATGGGGGGAAGATTAACTGTTTTAGCTATTGCTAGTAGTTTAATCACAAACCCCAATTTATCGGCATAGGCAATGTCTGTTTTACTGACTTGCCGAATACCCTCACAATAGACATCTTGTAGTTTAATGCGTCCACCAAAGGCTAATGAGGCCAGAATAGCTATTTTGTCTGCAGCGTCCAAACCATCGACATCAGCTGTCGGATCGGCTTCTGCATAACCTAACTTTTGGGCGTCGGCTAAGACATCATCGAAGCTAATGCCTTCAGTTTGCATCCGCGTCAAGATATAGTTAGTTGTACCGTTAACAATGCCTGTGACGGTGTGAATGCGGTTGACACTTAAAGATTGCTTGAGCGGTTGAATCACCGGGATCCCACCACCAACAGCAGCTTCTAACATGACATAAACACCAGCTTTATTGGCAGCAGTAAAGATTTCATCCCCAAAACGGGAAATTACGGCTTTATTAGCTGTGACGACATGTTTGCCATTTTCAATGGCTTTGAGAATTAGCGATCGCGCGGGTTCCAGTCCACCAATAACCTCGACTACTATATCTACCTGCGGGTCGTTGACTATTGCTGCTAAATCTGTTGTTAAGACTGCACCCGGCAATTCTACCATCCGGGGTTTGTCAAGCGATCGCACCCCCACCCGATATATTTCTACATCTCGCAACAACGGGTGACGCCCTGCATTATCTTGTAAAAGTTGCACTGTACCTGTGCCTACTGTACCTAAACCCAGTATTCCCAGCTTTACGCCCACGAATCTTATACCAAATTTCACCAACAACAATTGTAGGGTGGGCATTGCCCACCCTACTAGATCTTTATTTTGTTTGTTGTTTGTTGTTTGTTGTTTGTTGTTTGTTCCAACCAACTACCAACTATCAACCAAATTAATATGTTTCAACGTGCCAGCGCCCAGCTTTCTTGATTTCTTTCTGGTAGTCGCTCCAATTAACGCCCTCTTTCGCTGCTGCTGCTGAAAGTGCTGCATCAATGCCATCTTCCATACCACGCAAACCGCAAATGTAGGTGTGGGTTTTCTCGTTCTTAATCAAACTCCACAGTTCATCTGCATGTTCAGCAACGCGGTCTTGAATGTACATTCTGCCGCCTTGGGGGTTTTTCTGCTCACGGCTAATGGCATAAGTCAAGCGGAAGTTATCAGGATACTTCCCTTGGATTTCTTCCAATTCTTCTTTGTAGAGAATATTTGGAGTTGTGGGAACACCAAATATCAGCCATGAGAAACCTTTGAACTGGTATTCTGGGTTAACAGCTCTTTCGGCATCCTTGAACATCCGCCACAGATAGGCACGCATGGGGGCAATACCTGTTCCTGTTGCCATCATGATCACGTTGGCATCTTCGTCTGGGGGTAGTAACATTTCCTTACCCACTGGGCCTGTGATTTTGACTTCATCTCCAGGCTTGAGGTTACACAGGTAAGTCGAGCAGACACCGTAGACTGTTTCGCCGGTTTCTGGATGCTTGTACTCTAACTGACGGACGCAAAGTGACACAGTCTTGTCATCTACATCATCGCCGTGACGAGTCGAAGCGATAGAGTACAGTCTCAATTTTTCTGGTTTGCCATTCTTGTCCAATCCTGGCGGAATAATACCGATACTTTGACCTTCTACGTAACGCAAATTTCCGCCAGAGATGTCGAACTTGAGATGCTGAACAATACCGATACCGTTTTCCCCTACTAATGGTTCATTGGAAATACATTTACCAATGTAAGGAGCATTAGGGCGGTAAATGTTGACAGGAACGTCAGCGTGGGCATCTTTTTTAGCTTTCGCTTGAGTCATGGTCTTGCCTTTAGTCTCATTCTTCTGGGGCTGTTGCTGGACTGGTGGTTCAGCATTTACAGGTGTGGCATTACCATTTTCTTCGTAAGCAGATTTAGCAGATGTGGCTTTACCATTAGTTTGCTGTAAAACACTGACTGGTTGTATGCTAACAATTCTGCCGCCCAGGCGAGTAATACGTCGCATTTCCTGATTCATGCGGCTGTAAGGCACTTTGATGAACACACTGCCACTGTTACGAATTTGATAGTTCGTCTGATCAGTTTCTTCACTCTGACGCAGACCAACCACTTCGTAAACAAAAACACGGCTACCTGATTCTGTGTTGGCAGCTCCTTCAACAGCACCTCTATAGTACATTCGTTCTACCACTCCGATATTTACTTAACCTTTTCTCAAAAAACCCTTTCACCACATATTCAGCTCTTTTTACCAAATTTTTGGTGGCAAAAAACTGATACTTGGAAAAGCGGCATTAGCCAATGCCTTTTTACGTACACTCACCAAAGACACTAAAGCATGGCAAAAGTCACACCTGTTCACCTTCTAAGGTAGAGGATAAGTCCTTTGGAGAATGTTAATAATGAGTCAATTTAATTTTTTTTTCGTGATATGGCATCGCTACAACATAGATAGCTCTCTGTAACCCAAAGTACACCCTGCTTTAGGTGTTTGACTCCAAATACCAGTTTCGGGAAGATATGCTTCCATTTGTTTTACTTGTGTGAAGCCTCTAAATCATATGAAGGCAGCTATGCAGTTAGTGGTTTAGCAGAAAGCTGTCAGACCTATGTCGTAGGCTTTCCAGCTTAATGGTTCTGCATAATTTTGATTGTTGCCTGACTGCAAAGCTTCACTGCTTAGAGGTTTTGGAATATTTCATATCCACAAAAATACTTTTGTTATGCTAAATAACACAACAAGTACAATCATAGAATATGTAAAGTATTCCGATACAGATTATAAATTAAGTTTTGCTTGATGTGAAACATCTGTCAACCTCTACAAATACATGACCAAGCTGCTTGCTCGCTCTTTTGTACTTATCTAATCAATGTAGTGTAGTGTTAATTGCCTTACTATTGTGTTTTCTTACTTCTTCCTGAGGATAGGTAGCACAGAATGGTTTTTAATCTTATCAATTTTTGCTTCTTGCCTAATAAAAATTCAGAAAAGTTTAAAAATTACTTTAAAAATCAAATTATACCCTATAGACTTGAATTAATAGAGTCATAAGCTGTCACCCTCAATTACCATAATACTTCTGGAAGAGTTGTGAGACTTAAAAATGATGATTGTTGACAGTTTTTGCTGATTGGGTATTTGTAATCTCAAACACCTAATCATTTAAGACCAACAATCTAATGGTTTGTCCATTAGTTTTGTGATGTTTGTAGTGGGTGCTGCCCTAACGGTAGCGGCTACAGCGTTCAAATCAGCGCTAAAGTGCTGCTACAAACTATTCAAAATTAGGGTGGCGAACCACAAGTATCACCAATTTTAAGGGCAACCGCTTTGCGGCTATGGAAAACAAAAAATTCAAAACCCAGATTTTTGGGCTTGTGACTGAACTTCAATAGCTGCACAGTTGGTTTTGAGGGGATTTTTGTGATTCTAAACATTCACAACCATGATTCCAAAAACGCATTTCCTTGCTGATAGCAAGCCTTGTATAGAATAACCCCTTCTGTTAGAATCCAATATATCACTAGGATTAAATACTTACCAGCAACAACTTAGGCAACAAAAACGGGTAACAATTATGACTGTTTAGCTTACCCGTTATATGTCTATTTGTGCTGCTGAGTAGCAAGAACGCAGGATAAACCAAAGGGGTAAGCTCCTGGCTTCATGTCTGTAGGTGTGAAAAATTATTGATTGACTCATCTTTAGCATTTAGAGGAGATTTATGAGTAATAAACCAGAACGTGTGGTATTGATCGGAGTAGCCGGAGACTCTGGGTGTGGTAAATCTACGTTTTTGCGTCGTCTGACGGATTTATTTGGTGAGGAGTTGATGACAGTCATCTGTTTGGATGACTATCATTGTCTGGATCGTAAGCAGCGTAAAGAAACAGGTATAACCGCACTTGACCCCAGAGCCAACAATTTTGACCTGATGTACGAGCAAATCAAAGCGCTCAAAGAAGGTCAATCAATCATGAAGCCAATTTATAACCACGAAACTGGCACTATCGATCCACCCGAACTGGTAGAACCAAATCATATTGTAGTGATTGAGGGGCTACATCCTTTATATGATGAACGTGTGCGATCGCTAATTGACTTCAGCGTCTATTTTGATATCAGTGATGAAGTCAAAATTGCTTGGAAGATTCAGCGAGATATGGCTGAACGCGGTCACCGCTACGAAGATGTTTTGGCTCAAATCAATTCTCGTAAACCTGATTTTCAGAAGTACATTGAACCACAAAGAGAATTTGCTGATGTAGTTCTTCAGGTATTACCTACCAACCTGATCAAAGAGGACAAAGAGCGTAAAGTTCTGCGGGTACGGATGCTACAACGCGAGGGTAAAGAAGGCTTTGAACCAGTTTATTTGTTCGATGAAGGTTCCACAATCCACTGGACTCCTTGTGGACGCAAGCTGACTTGTTCCTATCCTGGTATGCAACTGTACTATGGTTCAGATGTATACTATGGTCGCTACGTCTCTGTCCTTGAGGTAGATGGTCAATTCGATAACCTCGAAGAAGTTATCTACATCGAAACTCACCTCAGCAAAACATCCACCAAGTATCAAGGTGAGATGACTCATTTATTACTCCAGCACAGGGAGTATCCTGGTTCCAACAATGGTACAGGTTTATTCCAAGTGCTAACAGGATTAAAAATGCGCGCCACCTACGAGCGTTTGACAGCAAAGGAAGCCAAAATGGCGGTTCAAGTTTAAGGCAACAGTATTTGTGTCTAAATATATAAGGGACACTATAGTGTCCCTTTTTTTATATTGGGCATAAGAACTAATATCAATTTCCGCTAATTGCTTACGATATTATGCTTCGCTGTTGGTCATTGGTTTTTTCCACTAGCAATTACCTATTACCTATTACCAGCCTACGAGACAGTATAAGTGTTTCAGCGAACATCATATAAGTATTACCTTTTCCTCATCAGTATATTTATTTTAAAGAATACAGCAGTAAAGAGTGGATTTTATGAAATTACCAATTGCTTTATCTGCTGAATGTAAAAATATTGTTATGATTGCAGATTAAAGTAGCTAGATTAAATGGCAACATTTGGTCAGTTAACTCCCATTGTTTAGGAGGAATTTAATTTGTCTAAACGCTATCTATTTACCTCCGAGTCAGTAACCGAAGGTCATCCAGATAAAATCTGCGATCAGATTTCGGATGCAATTCTAGATACATTGCTCACACAAGACCCAGCTAGTCGTGTTGCTGCTGAAGTTGTTGTTAATACTGGCTTGGTATTGATTACCGGGGAAATAACGAGTAAAGCAAGTGTCAATTATGTCAATGTAGCCCGCAAAAAAATAGCGGAAATTGGCTATACCGATGCAGTCAATGGCTTCTGCTCTAACAGTTGTTCTGTGCTGGTAGCTTTAGATGAGCAATCGCCCGATATTGCCCAGGGTGTAAACACTGCCCATGAAGCACGTCAGGAAAGCGAGGAGCAATTTGATAAAGTTGGTGCTGGCGACCAAGGTATAATGTTCGGTTTCGCTTGTAACGAAACACCAGAACTGATGCCCTTACCCATCAGCCTGGCTCACCGTATTGCCCGTCGACTAGCAGCAGTCCGCAAGACAGGTCAATTAGCCTACCTGCGCCCTGATGGCAAAACTCAAGTGACTGTTGCTTACGAAGATGGACGTCCTGTAGGCATTGATACCATCCTGATTTCCACACAGCATACACCTACCATTGGTGATATCACTGATGAGGCAGAAGTGCAAGCCAAAATCAAAAAAGACCTCTGGTCAGCAGTGGTGGAACCTGTATTTGGCGACTTGGAAGTTAAGCCAGATGAAAATACTCGCTTTTTAGTCAATCCCACTGGTAAATTTGTGATTGGTGGTCCGCAAGGAGACTCCGGTCTCACTGGACGTAAAATCATTGTCGATACCTACGGTGGTTACTCCCGACATGGTGGTGGCGCTTTTTCTGGTAAAGACCCCACAAAGGTAGACCGTAGCGCCGCCTATGCTTGTCGCTATGCTGCAAAAAATATTGTTGCCGCAGGTTTGGCAGAAAAATGCGAAGTCCAACTTAGCTATGCTATTGGTGTAGCGCGACCAGTGAGCATTATGGTGGATACCTTTGGTACGGGCAAAGTTGATGATCAAACCTTACTCCAATTAATCACAGATCATTTTGAACTGCGCCCGGCTGGAATTATCCATACCTTTAACTTACGCAATCTGCCAAGCGAACGAGGCGGACGTTTTTATCAGGACGTCGCGGCTTACGGTCACTTCGGTCGGACAGATTTAGACCTGCCTTGGGAACGGACTGATAAGGCGGAGTTGTTGAAACAAGCACTTAACAAACAAGCATCAACTGCTGCGATCGCTTAATTCATTTCAGCCCAGAGTTAGGAGTCAAAAGTATAAATCATAGCTCCTAACTCTGAATTTCAATCAAAAAGGATCGGGGAGGGGGGATAAGGAAGAATTTCTCGCTTGCATTTTCCCGATCACCTATCCCTTATTCCCAATCCCTACATGGGATTAATGCTAACTATAATAGTGAGCGAATATTTGTTCTTACTATAAAGAAAGATAAGATTAGGGGAGAATCACTGGTTCTGTGATTTTATGCCTATGATTGATGTGATAACTTTGGCGGGAGGATAAGAAGATTTGAGGGATGCAAACTCACAAACCAACCGCTTTTGACAACAGTTTAGAAACCACAAAAGTGTCAGTCAACGACCCCTCAACCGACGAACTGCCCACTATCGAATTTCCCTCGCGAGGGAAACTCAAGGCTAGTTCTTGGCGCATCCATCAAAAAATAGGTTATGGTTACTTTCTGGCAATTGGGATTGGGTTTTTTGGTTCACTTGCTGGGTTGTTTGTCGCCAACTTTTATCGAGGACAACAAATCAGGGAATTAGATCACGCCCATTACCAGACACAAATGCTGGTTAATTACAAAGATGCGATCGCAGATGCACAAATCCAAAGTACAAGTTTGCCTGCTGTCGTCGAAGATCCAGAAAAGCTAGCTTACAGAAGAAATAACTTTCTGGAAAATATCGAAAAAACCAAAAAAATAGAAAATCAAATCATGGCTTTTCTGGAAAGCAAACCCAAGAACTTAGCAACCAGTGAAGCTTCTTTACAGACTTTATTACAAAATTATGCGACTACTTTAGACTCCTACGTTCAGGACATTGAGTCTATCTTAGAACCAATTAATAATAACCAGCAAATATCACCACAGCAAGCATCCGTAATCCAGAAGCAATTACTAGCTGTTTTGCGTAGTGACACAGCCTCACGCCTGGATCAACTATATAAATATTTGAATGATCTCCTGCAAAGTGCTGGGCAAGTAGAGGAGAGAATGAAAAATGATGTTAGCCAGTCTAAAGGAATTGAAAGATTAATAGTCATGGCTAGTATGCTCTTGTCGGTAGGAGTTGCTGCTGTTGTAGCTTGGCGTACTTCTCGGGCGATCGCTGAACCAGTCATCACCGTCACTCAAGTTGCCGAACAAGTGGCACGGAAATCGAATTTTGACTTACGCGCACCTATCACCACTGAAGATGAAATCGGTTTATTAGCAAAATCACTGAATCGTCTTATCGAACAGGTATCAAAGCATACTAAAGAACTCGAACACGCCAAAGAATTAGCAGAAGGAGCCAACAAAGCCAAAAGTCAATTTTTAGCAAATATTAGTCACGAATTACGTACACCATTGAATGCCATTATTGGTTTGAGTCAACTGCTCCAAGATGACGTTGCTGATACCAACTTAGGAGAAGAGTTCATCAGTGATTTGGAATCGATAAATTCTGCTGGTAGACACCTTTTGTTACTGATCAACGACATCCTCGACTTATCGAAAATCGAAGCAGGAAAAATGACTTTTTACCCAGAGACATTTGACCTGATGACATTAATTAATAGTGTTGTGCTGACGGTAAAACCGCTAGTAGAAAAAAATGGCAATGTCTTAGAGGTAGATTATGAACAAGAATTAGGCATCATGCACACCGATCAGACTAAGCTCAGGCAGGTGCTTTACAACTTGCTGAGTAATGCCGCTAAGTTTACTACCAACGGTAAAGTGATATTAAACGTCAAGAGAGAAAAAGTTTACTCACCACAGGAAGAACCCAGTGAAATTATCATTTTCACTGTGATGGATACAGGAATTGGCATGTCTTTACAGCAACAACAGCAGTTATTCCAACCCTTTACACAAGGAGACGCCTCAACAACGAAAAAGTATGGCGGTACCGGACTTGGGTTGGCAATTAGCCGTCACTTTTGTTTAATGATGGGTGGTGAAATTTTTGTCAAGAGCGAACAGGGAGTAGGGTCTGTTTTTACGGTACGCTTACCACTTGTGGCTCAAGGATAGCCAAGGGAATCGTTCCGGAGGTAGTCCTTCAGTAGAGCAATACTAGCCTACAGGCGAGTCTAACCCGAATCTCAGAGGCATTACCAATTGTTGCTACTGTGCTGTTTTAGTTGCAGTAAGCACGCAAGTCATTAATGTCGATAACCCATCGGTGTGCATCAGCGTTTATCGGTGTTCGACTCACGAATGAATCATGAATTATGAACAGTGAAATTAATACATACGGATAATCCATCTGTGTCTATCAGTGTGCATCGGTGTTCGATTTTTATAACCCGATTGAAATTTAACAGCTTATGATTACCAGTAAACACCGTCGTCTCATAATCTTACTGATTTCAGCCCTATTTGGACTACTTTCCAGCTTAAGCCTGCCAGCTTGGTCGAATTCCCAATCAAATCAAGCGCTACAACTTGCACAGCAAGGACAACAAAGTTACAACGCGGGTAACTTTGATCAAGCAATCCAGCTTTGGCAAGCAGCTGCTAAAGCTTACCAACAAGCAGGCGATCAAGAGGGAATGAACAAGAGCTTAATCAATCAATCCCAAGCTTTGCAAGAATTAGGATTATATCCCAAAGCTTGTAAAACTCTACTCCAAGTATTTGCTGTTGATAACCCCACATGTCACCCAGCCCAAATAGACAAATTCCTCACAACTATTTCCCAACAACGAAATTCCCTTTCACTTACCCAAGCTACTGCTTTACGTAGTCTTGGTGAAGTTCTCCGTAAACAAGGGTTACTGGAAGCATCCCAAAAAGTTTTGCAATTGAGTTTGATAGCACTGGAGAAATCACCCCAGTCCGGTGCTGTGTTATTAAGTTTGGGTAACACCGAACGGACTTTAGGCAATCAAATCCGCGATCGCTGGGATTATGAACAGATCACAGCAATTATTGATCAAAAGTCTCAAGACGCTGCTTTAGCACCATTACAGCAAGCTTTCCAATACTATAAACAAGCAGCCGCAACATCAGCGCCACCAATCGTCAAAATTCAAGCCCTACTCAATCACTACAAGCTTTTACTGGAAAATCAAAGTTGGTGGCGAGAACAAACCAATCGCCGCATTGCTTCTTG
>Ga0073934_10007773_pt1 | contig 14676 bp, 16 predicted proteins | sample LarsenN4metaG_FD_76834 | JGI IMG/M metagenome (GOLD analysis project Ga0073934, IMG submission 76834) | Hot spring sediment bacterial and archeal communities from British Columbia, Canada, to study Microbial Dark Matter (Phase II) - Larsen... ...
AGTCGTGCTGCTCATCGCCTCTGTCAAACTCTTACACGACCTGCTGTAATACCCAGACAGGGGGGTGGGGCTGGGGAGCGAGATCGTCTCGCAGGAGCCTGCATCCATGGCATATGATCACTGCAGGCTCCGAGAGTCGAGGAGCGGCGAGCACCGTAAGCGCAGCCGACTCCGTGTCTCGCGACGCAGACCCGGCCCTCTGTCTATAGTAACCTATCATTATAAAATCGGCCGGATGGCAATGCCGTGGGGGTCGCTCTTGGAGTCAGGAGTTTGGTCTCCAATCGGTAAGGTGTACCTGAGCTTGCCGGCCTTTCCGCCTCGCTTGAGCTTGATGACACCCACCGAGGGTTTGGCCCCGGCAATGTCATGAGTTCCCGTGGCGGGATTAGGTCCCCTGAAGGTTCCAAACAGCCACTTTCCATCCGGTGAGATGTCAATGAGATCTGGGGCATCCCCAATTCCCTCCACCACCCGAACCACCTCATAACTTGAGGTATCCACCACGGTGGCATTGTCGGTGACTCGGTTGAGGACCCAGAGGTACTTACCTCCTCCCGTCAGCATCACCCCATGGGCATCCTTTCCCTTTTCGGTGAGATCAAGCATCTTGATCAAGCTGTCACTGAAGGTATCGAAAACATAAAGTTGGCCGCTTTTGAGGGTCCCCGAATTGACATACATCTTGGACCCATCGGCACTTCGAATTGTCCCGCATCCGTTTGGTGCAACAGTCGCCTTAGGAAATGCGGCAGTGACTGCAAGGGGCTCATCAGGATTCTGAGGGATCTTGACCACGGCCAGTCCACCCCCCCTCAGGGTCACGTATGCCTTGGAGCTGTCTGCCGTGAACATCAGACAGATCGGGGCATTATCCGGAAAGGCATTCGGAGCAGAAAATCGACTGTCGGTGGTGAGATCAATTGTCCTGGCCACCTGATATTGGTCCCTTGCATAATCGGTCAGAATTTCGGTCAGTTTTTTGTCACTCTGATTGGCCACCAAGATGCGTTTTCCATCCGGAGAAGGGATGGCAGCATGGGCCTGTTGGCCAGTGTCCTCATTAAACGTTACCTTCCGATCAGAAGCCCGCATAATAGACACATGTCCCGAGGCGACATTGGCGATGATGGCATGTGTGTAACCAGGGTTAAATTGGATCATGTGGGGTTTTGCCCCACCATGGGAAGACAGGTCGATCACCTCAGGTGGAGCTTTAAGGTTTTTCCCCTGAAAAATGTAAAGCTTGTTCATCCCTTGATCCAGAACCCATGCCTCGAATCCTTTTGCGAGAACCCCTGGACTGGCAATACACACAAACATCATCGCGCAGACGAGAATCAATACAGACCACCGAATCATAGGCTGTTCCCCCTTTCAATCAATTACCACACAATGGTTCGGTCATGCTCCACGATCATCTGGCAGATCTGATCATAATGAAGAGTGGTATAAGACCGGGTCACTCCGCGGGCTTGAAGGTCCTGCAGACTCACATACACAGGAACAGGCACCGTAGGGCTTCCCAAAACCGCATCCTGAATCAGCAAGACCGTGACACTGTGGTTTGCTCCCCCGCTTGATCCGCCTGAGGCGGTAGAAGACGCTGCCTCTGAGCAAATTGCGGCTTCCGCTAGCGTATCTTTTCTTTTTCTGAGAATATGAAGTGTTTTCAAAGAGGCATCCTAAAAAGAGAAGACCACGTCGGCCTCTTGAATGAGATCTATAACGCCCTGCCGATTGACCATCTCCACATCCTTGCGCAGTAAAGGCACCACCCAGGGTTCCAGGGCCTCTTGTTCCACACACTGACGTACCCTCATCCCCTCAAACAGGTCCAGTGACTGTTTGATGCCTGGTTGGCCAATCTGTTCAGGTTTCAGATCCAGTGCCCCATAAGCCCCGTCTTCCACATACATCACTGTTACCTGATGGTCTGAAAGTGTGAGGCCCAACGACATTCGCAGAGCCTCACCCGTCAGCACTGTGGTCAATGGGGCACGCCGGATCATCACCACAACTTGCTTCATCAGATTTTATCCAAAGGCAAGGAAACGGTCAGATTGCTCCACAAGATGAGACAATTCATACTGGCTCGAGAGCTCCACGCCATCCAGAAAGTCCTCCTGTCCTAATCCTCTGGCCTCGGCCGTCACGGCACAAAGATAAGCCTTGGCTCCCTGGGCGATCAGTTGGTCCAGGTTGCTAAACAAACGGTTCTTGGAGGGAATCTTAACCGCATTGTAGACCCCATCATCCATCAGAAAGATCTGCACGCCATGGCCTGCCTTCAAGAACGTGGAGGAAAGCTGGCTCACCGTATAGGTATTGGCATGTTCAGGGCTACTGGTCAGGAGAATGCCAATCTGCATCTTGGTTTTATCTTAAGTCTTTCGAGGGTAAATTGTCAAGATTTGGCAGAGAGTTTGAGGAGGATATTCATGTTGCGGCGGTCATCCCCCTCTTGCTCTTTGGGGGTCTCCAGAACCATTGGGATCTTTTGAAGCCTCGGGTGACGGGCAATGGCCTTGAAGCCTTCAAGCCCAATCTTGCCCTCCCGATATGCTCATGCCGGTCCACATGGCATCCCAAGTCCTTTTTGGAATCATTGACATGGAGAAGCTTCACGCTATTTAAACCCACGGTGGACTCAATCTTCCTGACCCAAGCCTCGACTCCCTTGGGATGGGAAATATCGTAACCCACTGCGAAAGCATGGCAAGTGTCCAGGCAGAGATCTACTGGCGGGTCATTTTCAAGACGACTTAGAATCTCGGCCAATTCTTCCATCTTGGAGCCAATATCACCTCGCTCACCCGCTGTGTTCTCCAAGAGTAGCCTCGTCTGTAAGGAAATCGCCTTCATACGCTTTAAGGCTTCCACCACCCGGGTGATCCCAAACTTTAGACCTTCACAGGCGTTACTGCCCACATGGACTACCAGATAGTCCGCACCTAACTGGTCACTGCGCTGGAGTTCTTCTTCAAGGGCCGAGAGGGATCGTTCAAAGAGGGAGTCATCCTGGGTGGCAAGGTTAATAAGATAGGAGGCATGGATGGCCAATGGGGAAATCTTGGCCTCCTCGCGATCTTGCCTAAACCGCTCGACCTGCACAGGGTCCAAAGGGGCAGCTTTCCAGCCCCGAGGGCTTCTGGAGAAGATCTGCATCGTGCCACAACGAAGTTCCCTGGCCCGCTCCACGGCACTGGAAAGTTTGCCAGCGATGGAGACGTGGACACCTAAACAGAGTGGGGATGAACCCATCATCAGGCTCTGAAAATGTGGTGGCAGGAATGACAAGTGGCCAAGAAAAAGCAGTCCTGGTCCTGGAGATCACAACGGAAAATAATCTCCACATCCTTTTTCTGACAAACCGGGCACCCTGTTCGTTTGATCTTTTTGTCTCGCTCGATCTGGGTCTGGGCAAGAAGATGGGAAGTTTCGTTGAGTTCAAACAGGAATCCGCAATCTCGGCACTGGGCCGCAAACAAACACATTTTCCCCCCAAAGGTGCAGCGCAGGGAAAGCTCCAGCCGGTGTTTATGACAGGCCGGACAACCCGTCTGATTGAGTTCCTTCTCCACAGATTCAAAAACCGTCATCATCTCCCCCTTTCTACATATCCGCTTCAGAAACGATAGCTCATGGTGGTGAGCAGAGTAAAATCTGCAGCCGCCCCCAGATAGGGTCTATTGAAATTCTCGATGCCAAACAGCTGCCATAGAACATGAGGCCTGAGGGCATAGTCAAATCCAAAAGCCAACTCGTTCACACCGTAATCCAGCGCCTGTACCCCCGTACCATGAAATGGGCTGGTGTAGAAATCAATCTGAGTCAGCCAGGAGAATTTAGGAGACCAGATCCATTCCGTAGCCAGGACCGTGGTAGAGATGGGGTTCAGAGTAAACCCTGTATACAGGAAATCGCCCGTTGGAAAGACCACATTCTGATTCAAATAGACTACAAATCGTGGATGCAGGGTTTTCTGCAAGGCTAATCCCAGACCCAGATCCATCTTCCCACTGCCAAACAGCCGGCTTTTACTACCGGTGGGGAGCTTCACTGCCCCACGGAACGACAGGGTAGGCCATTGGCCTTCTTCTTTCCAGACCCGAATCTTGCTCTGCAAGACAATATCACCCATTCCAAGTTCCCCACGATCTCCCGAGAGCAGGGTCTCTCCGTTTCGGCGAATAGAATAGCCCCCGAATTCTCCCCGCGTGAACTTTATCCGATTCGGGCTAAATCTTGAAACCGCCTTTTCCATACTGATAATAAAGGGATCCAGAACCCCCTTATCCCTGTAGAGAACAGGAATCTCAACACCTCCCTCCAATCGTTCCGAGAACCCATAGCGGAATCCAAAGGAAAATCTGAAGGTCTCAAATTTTAAGATCGCCTCCACATTTGGATCAGGGTGCGTTTCAGAGATAATGACACTGCTCTCCGCCAGCTCTATACGGATCTGGGACCTCTCATGAGGCAGAGTCTCAGCCTCTTCAGTCGGTAGGCAAAGAAACAATAACTGAACGGGATTAAAATTCCTGACCGGTAATGGCCCTTTCCTCTGGGAAAGGTCTAATGCCCAAGCCATGGTAACAGGCATCAGGACAACCCACACGACCAGCCCTAGGATACAGCCCCTGAACTTTTCTATGTGGGGGCCCGTGCGGCCAAGAAAGTACAATGCCCTCCGATCCCCCCAGTCCTTTACTATATGGGGGCCTGCTCGCTTCGTTCGCAATGCCCCCACCCCCCGCCAGTCACTGGCAGAGCCAGATGCCTGGCCTGGCGCTCGGTCTGGCCAAGCCAGCCCCTCGCTTCCTCACCCACAAGAATCCCTGTCGCACCTTAGTTTACATGATCTTCCTCTTCATCCTGCCACACATACTCGGGTTCAAAGAGCGGTTGGTAATGCCAGGGTAAGGGAATGGCGAACGTGGCGATCTCATACAGACCGGCTGTCGTCCGGGCAAAGGTCATCCCGATACCCTCCATGACCCCTTTTACCACCCCCATGGCTAAGGAACCTTCCGTGGCCCTTAAATACATCTGCTTCGGCATCTCCGCCCAACCCGTTAAGGTATTCGCCATGCCACGGGTAAGTTTATGGCCGATCTGCGCCGGTATACTGTCATTACCATAAGAGAGGGTAGCCGTGGTTAAGATTAGAATCAAGGTCACACCCCCCAGCCAGATTTTATTTTCAGTCTTCATCGAAATGTACGCTCCTACGATTTATATGGGACAGATGATCTGTCCCAACCGTTCTGTGAGTTTAAGGTTCTCCCGATAATCCACCGGTAGATCAATGACCGCAGGTTTTTCTTGTTTGAAGGCCTCCTCTAAAATAGGAATGAGTTGTGAAGCCTTTTCCACACGATATCCCTTCGCTCCAAAGGATTCAGCAAACTGTACAAAATCTGGGTTGCCAAAGTCAACGCCAGTCTGCCTGCCAAACTTTTCAATCTGCTTCCACTGGACCAGGCCGTACCCATCATCTCGGAAAATTAAAGCCACAAAAGCCGTCTTCAAACGACAGGCTGTTTCCAGCTCCTGGGCATTCATGAGAAATCCGCCATCCCCACAAACAGCCAGTACCCTGCGATCCGGGTAAATTAGCTTTGCCGCAATGGCTCCCGGAAGGGCAATCCCCATGGCGGCAAAACCATTTGAGATGATACAGGTGTTGGGATGAGAGACAGGATACATTCGGGCGATCCAGATCTTATGGGCTCCCACATCACTGACCAGCAGGTCACGTTCTCCCATGAAGCTGTGGATATCGTGCAGGATGCGTTGAGGTTTCATGGGAAATCCGGGATCATGGGCGTACTCCATGAACTCATTCATGATGGTGCTACGCAATGTCTTGGATTCAGACGGCTGCTTGGGATACTTGATCTCCTTTCCCAAAAGTTCCAGGGTCTCCCGGACGTCAGCCACAATCTCCACCTCTGTTTTATAATGCCGGTCAATCTCGCTCGGGGTGAAATCGATATGAATGATCTTTTTATCACCGCCAGGGTTCCAGAACTTTGGATCATATTCGACAAGATCGTATCCCACCGCAATGATCAGATCAGTCCTGTCAAATCCGAACGAGACATAGTCGTGGGCCTGAAGACCGATGGTAAGAAGGGACAATTCAGAATCCCAGGGGATTACCCCTTTCCCCATAAAGGTGTTGGCCACCGGAATTCCAGTCTTTTGAGAAAATGCATGAAGCTCACCCGCTGCTTTTCCCCGAATGACTCCATTTCCGGACAGGATGATTGGCCAGTCGGACTTCTCGATCAGCTTGGCTGCTGTCCTCAAGGCCGCCCGATCGGGGGAAGGTCTTCGCACCGGAATCACTGGAAAGGGTTCACCCTTCGCCTCTTCCCCAGCCACATCCTCCGGCAGTTCGATATGGCAAGCACCAGGTTTTTCGGTCTGAGCAATCTTAAACGCCTTTCTGACAATCTCCGGGATCAGGGCGGCCTTCTCCACACGGGCATTCCATTTAGTAATAGCACGAAACATCCCCACCACATCAATATATTGATGGGACTCCTTGTGGATCCGGTCCAGACCCGCCTGGCCTGTAATGGCCACCAGTGGCACACGGTCCAGATAGGCATCCGCAATGCCCGTTACCAGGTTGGCGGCTCCGGGACCCAAGGTGGAGAGACAGACGCCTGCGCGACCAGTGAGTCGGCCATAGACATCCGCCATGAAGGCTGCCCCCTGCTCATGCCGGACGGAGATGAATTTGATACGGCTGGAGCGCAGAGAGTCCAGGATGTCCAGGGTCTCCTCCCCTGGTAGACCAAATATATACTCTACTCCCTCATTCTCCAGACATTGTACTAACAGATCAGAGGCCTTCACTCTTCTCTCCTCTCTCAGAAGAGTTGAAAACTGAAATATTTCTTGGGATGCTTTTTCATATCACCCACCAGGGATCGAAGATCCACAATGAGGGCTTTCAAGTCCCGTGAAAGTTCCTCATCCTGTAAGAGCTGGCCTGCCACGCCCTGCCCCTGCTCAACCTGGGCGAGCAGCCTGTCCAGGCGTTCTGAGGCGCTGTTCAGATGGTTATAAAGAGCCGGCTCGCTGACCAGCTTGTTCAAGGTGGTATCCCGTTGATCCAGTTTTTTGCTAAATGACTCTAGCGATGCGACAGTGACGGACAGCCGTTGGTACAGTTCCGGATCCTCAAGAAGCTTGCCCACCGTACCCTCTCCTTCCTGGACTTTCCTTAATAGATCCCGTGCTACCGCCGTAAACTCATGGACAGCATTGTACAGCGCAGGATCATTGACCAGATAGGCCACCGTGCCATTCCCGTCAGAAAGCTTAGTGATCAGACCATTGAGATTTTGCAAAAACTGGGTCATCTCCTCCAGGGTTTCGGATCCCCCGGACACCAGTTCTTTGAGATCAGAGGGGAGTATCCCCTGGATGGCTGTATTCGGAGGTAAGGCCTCGGACGAGACACTGCCTGGGTTCAGCTCCACATACTTGTCACCCAAAAGTCCCAGGGTACGGATCATCGCCGTGGAGTCTGTCCTCACCAGCGAACGTAGATCGGCATCCACCTCCAGGATCACCCGGATCATCTTTCCATGGCCATCCATGGGAAGTATGATATCCTTCACATTCCCGACCTCAACACCGGACAGCCAGACCGGCGCACCTTTTTTTAATCCCTTGACATCCGGGAAGAGGGCCTCCAAGGCCACTCGGGGAGAAAATAACTCCCCGACCTTTCCAAAAGAAATAATGGCCATGGCCAAGATCAAGAGTCCTGCTAAGACCACCAGGCCCACTTTGAGACCAGCCCATCGGATGTTGGTGCTGTTTCTCATGGTCCCTTCTCACGCCACAAATTTCTGGATGTAAGGGTTAGTCGAAGACCTTAATTCCCTCTCCGTGCCCTCAAACAGGATGCGCCCTTCATGAAGGACAATAAACCGGTTACCCACCTTGAAGGCATCCCTCAGAAGGTGAGTCACTATCACAGAACTCACTTCCTGGGTGTCCCGTAACTTAACGATCAAATCGCAAATCGTGTCTGCCGTGATGGGATCCAGCCCGGTGGTCGGCTCATCATAGAGCATCATCTTGGGATCACAAGAAGCCAGGGCCCTGGCAATGGCCACCCGCCTTCGCATCCCTCCACTGAGCTCATCCGGTACCTTGTCTATGGACTCCTCCATATCCACAAAGCTTAAAACCTGGTGAACCCTAGTCTCCACCTCCGGCTCGCTCATCGCCGACTGTTCCCGGAGGGAGAAAGCTACATTCTCTCCAACCGTCATGGAATCAAAGAGAGCCCCTTCCTGAAATACCATGCCAATCTTTCGTCTCACCTTCATTAATTCGTGTTCCTTAAGCTGGGTAATCTCCTGATTATCCACAAACACCTTTCCCGAAGTGGGTTTCAGCAGCCCCAGGATAATTTTCAGAATAGTGGTCTTTCCCGACCCGCTTTCCCCTAAGATCACAAGGGTCTCGCCCTGTTTCACGGCGAACTTAATGTCTGCCAGAACCTCACAGTTCTCATGATCCGGGAAAGAAAAGTTGACATTCTCTAAAGAGATCATCCCCTCCACCCCACCAGGCTGATGACCAATTTCGTGATTAAAAAATTGCTCACCAGAATCAGGATAGAGGCCGTCACTACGGCATGGGTTGTGGCCTTCCCGACGCCCCGGGTTCCCCCAATCGTCTGAAGGCCATAATAGCAACCCACCATGGCAATGATGAATCCGAACACAAAGGGCTTAATCAGGCCCCCCAAAAGATTCTTGAAGGTAAAGGCCTGCCCCACCGAGGACCAGTAAACAGGCGAACTCTGATGGTTCACCAACACCCCAATGACATATCCCCCCAGGGTCGCAATGGCATCACTGATCACGGTTAACACAGGAAGCATCACCAAAACGCTGAGCAGCCGCGGGATCACCAATTTTTTGACCGGATCCACCCCCATGACCCTTAAGGCGTCGATCTGTTGTCCCACCTTCATTGCCCCCAGCTCGGCCGCTATCCCGGAACAGACTCTTCCGGCTACCATGAGGGCGGTTAAGACAGGCCCCATTTCCCTGACGATGGTCACCGTCACGGCCTTGCCCAGATGGATCTGTGCCCCATAGACCGCCAGCTCCACCGAGAGCTGTAGGGCCATGGCCATTCCGGCAAACAGACCCGTCAAGACCACAATGGCCAGGGACCCAACCCCCAGAAGATCCATCTGTTCCATCGTGTCACCCAGGTAGCGGGGTCGTTTAAACATTCCGGTGATAGCCTGAAAGGAAAGAATGGCCAGTTCCTGGACCTCCAGAACCAGAAGCTTGAGCCGGTCTGAAATGGCAATCAGGGTCTTGACCTGTGAAATCTCCATAGGCGTTCCCAATTCCTCCCTTTAATTATACACGCCCTTGGGGAATTCACAAATCCTGTTTTTTTTAACTTTTACAAGCCGTTGTATTTGGTGAAATTCTTAGATTGGCAGGGTCTTCTTAGGCAAATGGATAGCCTGTCCATGGGTATCCTCAAAGGCCTCCATGAGGGCCTCGGACAGCGTAGGATGGGCATACACCACACGGCCCATATCGGCAGCCTTTGCCTCCAGGCTCATGGCGATAGCCGCTTCATGGACAAGGTCCGTAGCATGGGGGCCGATGATGTGAACCCCCAAGATCTGATCATTCGTAGCGTCGGACACTACCTTGATCATCCCGGTGATCTCTCCAATCACATGGGATTTGGCCAATCCTCTAAAATGAAATCGCCCGATCCGTAATGAGAAGCCATTTGCAATGGCCTGCTGCTCGGTCAACCCCACACTCCCAATTTCAGGGATCGTAAAAATACCGCTGGGAATGACACGGTAATCCATGGGCTGATCGGCTATTCCCAGGGCATGTCCTGCTGCAATGATTCCTTCCTTGGAGGCCTTATGGGCTAACATGGGAGGGCCCACCACATCCCCAATCGCATAAATGCCGGTGATATTCGTCTCCATATACCCATTGACCAGGATCTGTCCTTTGGGACCCAGATTGACCCCAACGGTCTCCAAGCCCAGTCCTTGAGTATTGAATGCCCGTCCAATAGTGATCAGAGCTTTCTGGGCCTGGAGTTCCTGGCCATTAGACAGTCGGGCCACCACCTGGCCATTTTCTGCCCGGTGCATGGCGTCTATCCGCTGGTTACAGAGCAGTTCGATTCCACCTTTTTTGAATTCACGTTCCAGAACCGCGGCGATCTCTTCATCTTCCGTGGACAGACACCTGGGAAGCACCTCCACCATGATTACTTTTACACCCAGCAGTTTAAAAATACAGGCAAATTCACACCCACTGACACCAGCCCCCACAATCAGCAGGTTTTGTGGAATCTGGTCCAGATTTAGGGCATCATCGCTGTTCAACACGGACTCACCGTCAAAAGGGAAGATGGGCAGCAACGCAGGTCTGGACCCTGTAGCCAGGATGATCCGATCCGCTTCAAGGATTACTTGCTGACCATCTTTTAATTCCACCTCCACCGTTTTGGGGCCCACCAGCCGTCCTCGCCCCTCAAGAAGTTCCACACCCCAGCTCTTAAAAAGAGTGCGGATCCCGCGATGCTGAAGGTCCACCACAGAGCGGGTTCGTTCCATCAGTTTCGGAAAGTCCCAGTGGGCCTGGCCTTTCAGAACAATGCCATATTCACCCGCCTTCTGAATCTTTTCGTAAACCTGAACTGCCGCTACCAGGCTCTTGGTGGGAATACAGCCCCGGTGAAGACAGGTGCCTCCGACTTTATCTGACTCAATCACCGTGACCTTTGCCCCTAATTGTGCCGCTCGAATCGCGGCGACGTAGCCTCCGGGCCCTCCACCGATAATGGCAACTTTTGTTGTGTTCACGTTCATCGTCGAACTCTGTATGCACAACCCAATACGCCGACACATTATTAGCACAGGGCAACCTACAAATCAACAGCCCATCGCCTTATTGCCCAGCTCATTCCTGACTATATCAAGGTGGATCGGTCCACCATGCTCCAAGCAGTCTCCTCAGAGAAATTCAGATGGTTTTTGAAGCATTTGCTTCCAGCGCTGCGGATGTACTCCACCGAAGGAGTTAGTGCAGAAGGAATCGAGACAGAAAAGGAACTCCGGGTGGTGAAGGATATCGGAATCTATCTTGTCCAAGGCTTTTTGCTGGGCAGGCCCCAAGAGCTCAAACAAAAGAATCAAGGACAATCTAAGGTAGATTGATCAAGGGCCGTCGCGGGACAAGCTTAGACTTCGACTCTTTGGCCACAGAGCCATCCGGCTGGGTTACCGAGATTGACAGCGGAGAACGTACCACGGGCCATTCCCCTTTGACAATGTTTGTAGGTTCATCCCCTTCGAAACCCAAATAGCCATATTTCCCATAATGGGGCAGCCTCTGCCCAAGGCCTGACATGGCCAACACGTTATCGGTAGCCAACCAGGCCAGGGCCAGTTCTGGATTTGCAGGATGCTGTGCTACAAGCACTACCGCATGCTTAACCCGTACAAGCCGGGTTTCCCCAATCTGTACGCTAGTATCAGTCAAAGATACATTGTAGGCAGCCACTTCATGAATGGCTTTGGGTAGAAAACGGTTCTCCCATCCGAAGAGCCAAATAGTCTGGTTCGAGGGAAGTTCATTCACCTCGCTGTCCAGGCTGATATTCAATTGCCCAGAACTTGACCGCTTCCAGGATTCTGCAAGCCGGCGATACCCCTCACGGACTTTTTCGTTGGCTTGAGAAGGAATGAGAATCAGCACCTGTTGCCCACCAAACGCCAAAGTCAGTGCTGGGGAAATCTCGCGACGGTCTAATCGCCTGAACAGGTCAAACTCTGGATCAACATCGAGGCGCAAAGGCCGGCCTGGAACATCAAGTGCCAGACCCAGATGCTTTTTATTCATAACGACGGCGGTCTGGTAGGTCTTCTCCTCTCCCTCTAAGTGAACAGACAGCGGTATACGCAATTGATAAGCCGGACCTGGCTGCGCCTGCTCCAGAATGGCTGTGAGATGATAACCTTTACCGCGAGGCTCCGTCTTGGCTTGACTGACCCGCAATACCGGCGCACCGGATCGGGCAATCCACTGGTTAAATTCTGTCTCTAAATCCTCTCCAGCAACACTACTGAAAGCACTTTTTAGATCAGAGAAGGTAGCCCGTTTGAATCTATTTTCACGATAAAACTTCTGCAAGCCTCGAATGAAGCTCTCATCCCCCAATCGCTGGCGCAGCATATGGAAAAACATCAGGGTTTTGCCATAGCCTATGGCCTCGGTCACTGAACTGGATCGGGAGCGAAATTCTGTGAGGGGAAAATCCTTGGCCTGGTCCACATAATCGGTGTATTTCTGTAATGTGGCCCGGCGGTGCTCCATCGAGGTTCCCCGTTGTTCCTGAATGAGATGATCCGCAAGGTAGGTAGTCAATCCCTCACTCCAATTGCCGGATTTAAAATCCACATACACACCATTCCCCCACCAGTTATGAAGAATCTCATGGGGATAGGAAGAATACAGGATAAAAGGTAAACGGATGATTTTGGATCCCAAAAGGGTAAAAGAGGGCATACCATAACCGGTCTCCCAAAAATTTTCCACCAATGCAAACTTTTTGTAGGGATACGGCCCAATGAGCTTACTGTACGTATCCAGATACCGTGCCGTAGCTTCCAGATATTTATTTGCTAACTCCTGATCTGGAGTTCTAAGAAATGCCACAAGTTGTACATGACCTGCGATCCGGCTATACTCAGTGAACCGACCACTGATCAGATAAATTTCTTCCTGCGGTTCTGATGATTCCCAACGCACCTGCATCTGTCCGTTTTCATCCACATGCCAGGTGCGCTCACCTTGACTGACCGCATCCCATCCCGATGGTAATCGTACCTCCAGGGAAAATGACACCAGATCATCATTAAACCGGGGATACCAAAAGCTGGTGCCACCTAAAAAAATCCCCTCGGATGAAATGATCCCTGGAGTCTCACTGAAACTACGCGCATATTCCTCACTCTGCTGCCGAATGGGGTGATGGATTTCACCCTGATATTTTACTACAAATGTATTTGTATCCGTGGGAAGAGTCACAGTGAAATAGCTCAATGGCATCGTATCATCTGGCAATGCATCAGGATGAATGTGTAAAGCGATCGAGGGGGGGACAACCTTTTCCTGGATGATTTTCACACCAGCAGTGAGGGACACCGGCTGCAGACCACGATGGAGGGCAAATGCTAACCCCCCTTTAACAGAACGGAGAACCGTTTCTGGAAGTCTGATGGAGTCCTCAACCTCCAGTCGGTGCTGATCCGGCTGTATTCGGATTTTTATCTCATGGTGAACGACTGGCTGTGCGTGAAGAATAGCAGGCTGTGCTAGGAATACAACCAGTACCAGGCATTGGAAAAATAGATTTCTCATCAAACACATTTCTAACACAGTGAGCGAACTGAATCAACCGCAACATGATCCTTGACTATGCAACCTATTACAGGAGCTTCATCTCGACCAGATCGAGGCAGCTAAACGCCTGGGGATCTCCTACCAGAGCTACCAGAAACTGGAGAATCCCAACAAAGCCAACCCGACTTTAAAGACTCTTCAAAAGGTGTCTCGAGTTTTTGGCAAACGCGTTGTGATAGGAATGGAGGATGTTGCCGGGCATGCTGCATGAAGTTGTTCGTAGGGGCGTATTGCAATACGCCCCTACATTCGCCAATTCCCACAAGGGCATGATAGGCCTATGCGCCACCACAAACCTCTGTGCGCGGGGTAAGAGCTGGGCCGGCGTTAAGAAAAAAACAGTGTCAGGTTTTTCACACTCTCCATGGCTCTTGAACCTTCTCGACCCGTGTCGATGGATTCTCTCGATCCTCTAACCAGCTCATTGGATTGTCACGGATGTACTGCCGGATACGATTCAGTTCGTCATCTGCTCGGATAATATGTTCATAATAATTGCGTTGCCATAACGGTTGTCCCGAACGACACAGATGCCAATTCACCCGGATGGCCGATATCGATTTGAAGGCGCGCACAACATCGCCTAACGTAGGGGCGCTGCTTGCTGCGCCCTTGTTTTGGGCGGGGCTGGCCCCGCCCCTACAATCGCAATGATCCCATGCACATGATTCGGCATCACCCCTAATGCATCTAATTCAATAGACGGAAACCTTGACGGAAGGTCCTCCCACACGCGCTCAATGATCCTTCCCGCCTCGTTTAAAACCATCCGACCATCGGATACATTACCGAACAGGCATTCCCGGTTCCGTGTGCAAATCGTCACAAAATATGCACCCGTCCTGCTGTATTCATAGCCTTTCAACCAAATCGACCGCCGGTGATGAACCTCCGGGTTGTATCGGCGTTCCATCAGATATTACCCCCTACTCCTCACATCTTTCTCAGCCCCTACACTGGGGAAGAGAGAGGCCGTAGTTAAGAAAAAACTGTCCCGCTTTCTGTTCTCAAAAGCCAATAAGCCAAGCCTGACGCTGTTTTTTACAGGGCCAGATCTGCAATGCGGATAAGCTCATCTACACTGCGCCCATGTTCAGGGTAAAACGCAACTCCGATGCTGAGATCCAGAGTAACTTGGGTTTTTTCATAGATTTTGTGTACTTTCTCTCTG
>Ga0073934_10007774_pt1 | contig 14676 bp, 16 predicted proteins | sample LarsenN4metaG_FD_76834 | JGI IMG/M metagenome (GOLD analysis project Ga0073934, IMG submission 76834) | Hot spring sediment bacterial and archeal communities from British Columbia, Canada, to study Microbial Dark Matter (Phase II) - Larsen... ...
CGCGCCGGCAAGGTGCGCTACATCGGCTGCTCGAACTTCAGCGGCTGGATGGTCGCCGACGCCGCCTGGATCGCGCGCACGCAGCACCTGACGCCGTTCGTCTCGGCCCAGAACCAGTACAACCTGCTCGACCGCCGCATCGAGCGCGAGCTCGTGCCCGCCTGCCGCAAGTTCGGCCTGGGCGTGCTGCCGTACTTCCCGCTCGCCTCAGGCTTCCTCACCGGCAAGTACCGCCGCGGCGAACCGCCGCCCGAGGGCACCCGCCTCGCGCTCTGGGGCCCGCGCGGACAGCAGCTGCTCTCCGACCAGAACTTCGACACGCTCGAGCGCCTCCAGGCGTTCGCATCCGAACGTGGCCGCTCGATGCTCGACCTCGCCGTCGGGTGGCTCGCCAGTCAGCCCTTCGTGTCCAGCGTGATCGCCGGCGCGACAAAGCCGGAGCAGCTCGAAGCGAACGTCAAGGCGGGCGAGTGGCGGCTGACACCGGACGAGCTGGCCGAGGTCGACAAGCTCACCCGCCGCGAGTAGCCACCTCGACGCCCACCGCCGCCCAGCGTGGAGGAGATGGTCCCTCCCCCTCCTCCCCGTTCCCCGTTCCCCCTTCCCTCTTCACTCTTCCTTGACCCCCTTCCGACGTCCCGGCTAGACTCGACGCGGCCCGCCGCGCGCCCCTCCGGGCGCTGCAGGACGGCGGCGCGAGTGTGGGGCGGTGGCCACCTGCTGCACGGCATCGAGAACGCGCTCCTCGACTTCATCGAAGGCGTCTACAACGCGGTTGGCTGGCCCGGCGTCGTCGTCATGATGGCCATCGAATCGGCCGCCATCCCTCTCCCCAGCGAGCTGATCATGCCGCTCGCCGGCTGGAAGCTCATCGAGGCAAAGGGCCGTGGCGTCGAGTGGGTCTTCCTTGCCGGCTTCTTCGGTGCCGTCGGCAACGTCATCGGCTCCTGGGCTGCCTATTACGTCGGCTACTACGGCGGCCGCCCGCTCGCCGAAAAATATGGCAAGTACATCCTCGTCTCCCACCACGACCTCGACCTCGCTGACCGCTTCTTCGCGCGCTGGGGCAACTGGGCCGCGTTCGGCTCGCGCCTGCTCCCGGTCGTCCGCACCTTCATCAGCGTGCCCGCCGGCATCTCGCGCATGCCGATCTGGCAATTCACCGTCTACACGTTCGCCGGCGCCTTCATCTGGTCTACCGGCCTTGCCTACGGCGGGTATAAACTTGGCCAGAACTGGGAGGATCTCCGCGCGGCGATGCGCCCGTTCGATTACCCGATCGCGGCCATCATCGTCGTCGCGGTGATCTGGTACGTCTACCGGCACGTCAAGCGTGCCTGGGGCCCCGGCGCCAAGCGCGCGCCCGCCGGCCCGGAGTCATAGCGGCGGCCCTGGCGGGGTGCCGGCGCGAACGAATACGTAGGCTGGCCCACAGGCCCGCATGATGCGGGCGGGCCTCCAGGGACGGAGATGGACGGCCTATGATCATCGTCCGCGCGCTCAGGGCATCGGCCCGCCCGGCGCTCGCACTCGGCGCGATCGTCGCGGCCGCCACCGGCGCCTACGTCTCCTACGCCCGCATCACCCCGAACGCGCGCCCGGCGCCGCCGTTCGCCGCACTCCAGGGCCAGGGCCAGCGCCTGCTGATCAGCGAGTTCGGCCAGAAGGCCGATACCCTCGTCGCCGTCGACCCCGCCGATGTCTCCCAGCGCACCGAAATCGCCCGCATCGACCACGCGCCCGAGTACGGCATCTTCGCCGCCCTCTCCCCCGACCGCCGCGCCGTCGCGTACACCGCGCTGCCGCCCGACGCGCCCCGCCCCTCGCCCGATGCCCCTGCCGTCGCTGCCATCGTCGATACCAACGGCGATGTGACCGAGCTGGCCGACGACGTCGACCTGCTCGTCACGCCTGTCTGGACGCCGGACAGCACTGCCGTCGTCGTCCGCAGGACGACGCCGTGCGATGCCGCCTGCGAGGATGGCGCCACCGGCGGGTGGACCCTGCTGCTGCTCCGCCGCGACGGCGCGCGCGCCGACATCACGACCTGGCACAGCGCCGCGCCGTTCCCCATCGGCTTCGCACCCGACGGCGCGACCCTCTACTTCACCACGATCGGCCCAGATGGCACCGACCTCTATCGCGTCGCGCCCGACGGCAGCGACGAGACGAAGGTCGCCCACCTGAGCGACGACGTCGCGCGCGACTGGCGCCTCTCGCCCGACGGCACGCAGATCGCCTTCGCCGCCGGCGAGAGCGGCCACGACCCGCAGGTCGTCGCGCGCATCGTCGACCTGACGACCGGCGACGTGCGCGATGCCGTCGCCGACCTCGCGGCGGGCCCGCCGAGCACGGGCGTCGCCCGCGGCGAATTCAACCCCGTCTGGCGCCCCGATGGCTCGCTGGCGATCGGCGCCATGAACCTCGATGGTGGCGCGAACGCCGTCGCCGTCGATGGCGCGGGCGCCGCTACCGGCGTCACCGCGCGCGCCGACGCCCTAGACCTGCCACTCTCGTGGTCGCCCGATGGCGCTTACCTCGCCGTGCGCTCCGTCGAGGGCCGCACGCCGTTCGACGCCGGGGCGACGCACATCGACCTCGTCGACACCAGCGGCGCCCGGCAGCGCGTATCGGATAGCGCCGATGTGCTCGTGGTGGGGTGGCTGCGATGAACTTGCTTGCGCGCATTGGGAGAGGCATGCGCCGCTGGGCGCTCCGCGCCGGCGGCGCCGTCGGCATCGGTATCTGCGTCGCCGTCCTGCCGCAGCCGGCGCACCGCGCGGCGACGGCTGAGGCGTGCGCGTTCGCCACGCCGCCGTTCACCTACGAGACGACGGAGGATCGCCGCGCGTACATGACCGCGATGGAGCTCGCCGGCTACGACATGCTCTTCCCGCGCGACCCCTTCTTCTCGCAGGCGTCGATCGAGGTGGGCACGCGTGACAACCGCACGAGCTCCGACGTGGTGTACGTTCCGCCGGTGCTGCTGAAGTCGATTAGCTGGCTCGAGAGCGTGACGACGATGGGCGCGCGCAGCACCGGCTTCGGCTCCATCGGCCCCGCGCTCGTCTCGTTTGACTGCGGCTACGGCATCGCCCAGGTGACGAGCGGCATGACCGCGCCCGAGGGCGACAACGGCCAGCCGACCGACCAGCAGGCGGCCGTGGCGACGCACTTCGCGTACAACATCGGCCGCGGCGCGGCGATCCTCATCGACAAGTGGAACAACGCCCCGGAGGCGCGCCCGGTCGCCGGCATCGATACGAACAGCGACCCGCACATCATCGAGAACTGGTATTACGCCGTCTGGGGCTACAACGGCTTCACCGGCCCTGGCGCCAACCGCAGCAACCATCCGCTCGACCCGATCTACGGCGCCTGGCCGCGCACGCCGTACAGCTGCGGCCCCCAAGGCGATGGCCTAGGCCACAACCGCAGCCAGTACCCGTACCAGGAACTCGTCTTCGGCTGCATCGCCCACCCGCCGAGTGTGCAGGGCCAACCGCTGTGGACGGCGGTGCCCGTCACGTTGCCCGATCTCAACAACCCCTACTGGCGGGCGCCGCTTGACCTCAAGAACTTCCAGTACCCGTATGCGAAGATGGACATCCCGACGCCGAAGCCCGAGCATACCGACCCGACGCCGAAGCCGCCGGCGTCGGCGCGTGCGGCGATCCTCGGCCAGCCGCGCCTTCAGGTCAGCGCGCCGCTCGCGCTCGTCACCGTGCGCCCCGGCCAGTCGGCCACGGCGGCGCAGGTGCGCATCACGAACCCCGGCACCGGCATCACCGCCTGGCGTGTCACCTCGAACAAGAGCTGGGTTACCGTTACTCCCGCCGCCGGCGTCGCCATCGGCGACGACGTCCCGTGCAACAATACCTGCGACCGCGGGGCGACGGTCCAGATCTCGGCGGACCCGAGCAAGGTCACCGGTAGCGATGCGGCGGTGTTGCGGATCCAGGGGATCGGCGGCACCAGCGAGGCGTTCCAGATCGCCGTGTTCCTGCGCGTGAACATCGCCATCGGCGTCCCCGGGACGACGAGAAACTAGCGAAACGGACCCCCACGTGCCCGTCCCTCGCATCCTCGCGGCGTCAGCGGTCGCCGTCGCCGCCGGTGCTTCGCTGTTGGCCGCAGCCTGCGGCGGCGTCGGCGCCGCACGCCGCGCGACCGCGACGCCGGCGCCGACATCCACGCCCGTCCCCACGCCGACGCCCCGCTTCGTCCTCCCGCCGAACCCCGGGGCGCTGCACCGCTGGCGCGTCGACGACCTTCCGGTCAACTTCTGCATCGACACCTCGAGCGAGGGCTGGGTCAGCATGGCCCAGTTCGAGCAGGCCGTCGTCTCCGCGTTCGACACCTGGGGCGTGCCGTTCACCGACGGAGGCCCCTGCGCCGCGCCCCGGCGCTTCGGCGACGGCGTCAACGAAGTCGGCTGGGGCACGCTCGCCGGCCGCACCGCCGAAGGCTACGAGGCCGGCCTCACGCGGTTCGAGTTCGAGGAGTGCAGGGGCCCTTGCGACGATGACACCGACGGCGCGCTTACCGAGGCCCGACATCACGATCGACGCCGACCCGCCGCGCGCGTTTCGCAACGAGGAGTGCCTCGCGAGCACGCTGCTCCACGAGGCGGGGCACTTTCTCGGCCTCGAACACCTGCCCCCGCCCGCCGTCATGCAGCCGGAGACCTCCGACTGCCCCCTGCACCTCACCGACGCGGATCGCCAGGCGCTCTACGAGCGCTACGGCGACGTTGCCCAGCCGCGCGAGTAGTCCCGCTTCATCGCGCTGAGCGATGGCCGACCGCCCGTGGCTGCCAATGGTCGTCAAGCGCGGCCGGGGCCGCGCCGATACTCCACCTAGGGATATGGGGTGGATGATGCCGGGTGGCCGGGTGGCCCGCGCAGCCTTCGTCACGATTGCCGTGCTCGCCGTCGCGTTCGCGCTGCGCGGTGGCGTGGCTCACCACGCAGCAGCCGCCGGAGACTGCACCGTCGATGCCTCGCTCGATAGCGAGGAGAAGGCGTTCCTGACGCTGATCAACAACTACCGCCAGCAGAACGGCCTGCCGAAGCTCGCCGTCTCCTACACGCTGACGCGCGCGGCGGCCTGGAAGTCGGCCGACATGGCGAACAACAACTACTTCGCTCACGACGACCTCAGCCGCACCTGGGTGCAGCGCATCCGCGACTGCGGCTACGGCTTCAACACCTACATCGGCGAGAACATCGCCGCCGGCTACACGACCGCACAGGCCGTCTTCGACGGCTGGAAGAACAGCCCCGGCCACAACGCGAATATGCTCGGCGCGAACTACACCGCGATCGGCATCGGCCGCTACTACCGCCAGGGCAGCCCCTACGGCTGGTACTGGACCACGGACTTCGGCGGCTTCGACGATGGCTGGATGTCCATCGCCGGCCCGCCAGCGCCCGTCTCGCTCACGACACCGTCGCCCGCGTGGACCCCAGCGCCGGCGGCGACGCCGACGGCCGCCGCCCGCGCCGACGACGGCCGCCGCCGCGGCCGCAACTGGCGCTGGGGCGCCTGGCGCCGCTGATGGCGCCACGCGCCGCCGGCCCAGCGGCCAGCGACTAACGCTCCAGCTCCTCCACCACGTCGAACACCTCGAGCAGCGACCGTACGACGGGCGCATCGACATGCGGCGCCTTGTCCTCGCGGTCGATGAGCACCGGGTGCAGCCCCGCAGCGCGCGAACCCAGCACGTCCGCCAGGTACGAATCGCCGACGTACACGGTCTCGTGCGCCTGCACGCCCGCGCGCCCGAGCGCGTACAGGAAGATCTCCCGGTGCGGCTTCGACGAGCCGACGACCGCCGATGCCACGACGAAGTCCATCAGCCGTGTGATCTCGTGCGCGTGCAGGATCGGCAGCAGGTCGCTGCCCCAGTCCGACACCACGCCCTGCACCAGCCCGCGCCGCCGCCCCTCCTCGAGCGCCGCGATCGTCTCCGGGAACGGCTGCCATTGCGCCGGCTCCGCGTACCAGTCGTAGAGCGCCTCGCCTGCGGACCGCACCTCCTCGCTGGACAGACCCCGCGCCACCTCGCGCAGCGCATACGCGTAGTACTCCGTCCAGAACGTGCGCGCCGCCGCGTCCGACGCGTATGCGCCGAGCCCGTCTTCGCCGAGCCGCGAGTAGAAGAACGCAGCGACGTCCGGGAACGGCCCGCGCTGATGCGCGGCGATGTCGATCCCGAGCTGGTGCGCCAGGAAATCCCACACCTCGTCGATCTCCGCGCGCGGACGGACGAGCGTGTGGCCGGCATCGTAGAAGACCGCGCGGATCATAGCCCAGCTTACCGGCACGTCCTGCCGCTGGACGGCCGCCGCTGGCGCGCCTACCTCGCGCTCCGCGACCGCCTGCGCGCCGACCCGGCCGCGCGCGGCGTACGAGCGCCTGAAGCGCGAGCTCGCCGCCGAGTTCGTCAACGACCGGCTTGGCTACCCCGACGCCAAGGGCGAGTTCATCGCGGCGCTCGTCGGCGCGGGCGAGTAAATCGATGGTGGCTCGTCGCCAGAGCTCAAGCTCAGCGCCGCGCTGCCCACGCCGCTTCGCCGGCCGGGCGTCGCGCCGCCCAGCAGCCACCCGCTACGTAATGACCCCTTGCGCCCGCAGGAACGGGATCGCCCGCGCGACGTCCTCGGCCGGCTGCGACTGGTTGATCTCGAACACCCGCAGCGCCGTCGCCGGGATCCCCTCGCGGATGTAGCCCCACTCGACGTCGCCATTGCCTGGCGCCCGGTGGTCGGCGAGCCCCGTCACGTCGTGGAGGTGCGCGCCGATGCAGCGCGCGCCGTTGGTGTCGAGCCAGGCGCGCTTGTCCCGCAGGCCCAGCCGCCACTGCACCTCCGCATGGCCGACGTCGTGCCAGTAGCCCGCGACGTCCGGCGCGTAATCGGCGAGCAGCGCCGCCGCCTCGTCGGGCTGCGGGATCTCGTGGTAATGCAGGCGGTTCTCGAGCCCGAGCGCGACGCCGAGCGGCTGCGCGTACGCGGCCAGCTCGCGCAGCGTCTCGCGCGCCTTCTCGAGCCACGGCCCGGCCTCCGCCGCGCGCCGCGCGAGGATCGCCGCCCGTAGCGCCTCGACGCGCTCGCCCTCGCGCGTGCCGCTGTCGTACAGCCGGCGCAGCTCGCGCTCGTCCTCGAACATCGCGTTGCCGACGCCGCCCAGGTGCAGCACGACGAAGCGCGCGCCGACTTCCGCCGCGTAGTCGATGCTGCCCTTCGTGTACGCGATCGCCGCCCGCCGCTCGCCGTCGTCGAGCGCCGCGAGGTTCAGCGACGAGTTCGCGCGGTCCGTCGCGTCGCGCACGAGCGGCGCCGGCGCGTGGATCGAGGAGATCGTCACGTCCTGGTGGGAGAGCAGACGGTCGAACGGCGCCTTCGGCGTCGAGTGGCTGACCTCAATCGCGTCGTACCCCAGCTCGCGCACGGCGTCGACGAACGCGTGCATGTCGGCGACGAAGCGCTCCTGCTGCGCCCACATGGTGCTGAGGGAGAGGGTCATGCGGCTCCTTCGGGGTCCTCCGCACGCCCAAGTTGTTCGCGGGATGCGTGCCCCGTGCGATCGCGGACGCGGCGCGCAAGCATCAGCATGTCGAGCAGGAGCGCCTGGTCGTCAGGCTGCCGCATACAGAAGCTGGGCTGACCGGAGGATGCTGTTCCGGCGGATCCAGTTCGGGCTGTCCTCTATGACTCGTCGTTCGACGACGTCGACGTCGCGGCCGACCAGGTTTGCGAGATCACGCTCCAGGCGGTCGAGCGTGAACAGGCTGATTCGGGCGTCCGGGAGGAACGTGACGAGCACGTCGATGTCACTTGTCGCATCGAAGTCGTCACGCAGCGCCGAACCGAACAGCTCGAGGCGCGCGATCGACCACGTGCGGCAGAAGGCGGCAAGCTGTTCTTCGCTGATGCGCAGGCGTTCGGGAATCGGGTCCATGGAGGTCAGCATATCGCAGGCGCGGACGCCGGCCGGGGTCACCTGACCTCGATGGCATCGTAGCCCAGCCCGCGCGGGTCGACGAAGGGTGCATGTCGGGCGACGAAGCGCTCCTGCTGCGCCATGGTGCTCAGGGGGGAGCGTCATGGTGTGAGCAGTGGCCCGCCTCTGAGGCGCGAACAGCGAGCCCTGGGTTTGCCCGTCGTCGTCCGCTTCGAAGGTGCCGAGAGCCAATCCGTACATTTTGGGGGCTTGACGTCTTCTCGCCATGGGCGTAGCTTAGCGACCAGCCGGTCAGTACGACGTTGGAACGGGCCCAACAGCGGCTGCCTCCGCGAGTGGACCGAGAGGAACCTCATGCGGTTTGTTCTTGCCACGATCGCAATTCTCGGCGCTACTCTCACGCTGTCGAGCGGATCGGGGCGCAGCTTGGCGCACCACCACGACAACGTACCACCGGGCCATTACGCTTACCTTTATCCGCCGGTTGCGGGTTACGAGCTGAACGGTCAGACCGCGCTCGGAGCTTCGATTCCGATTCAGGTGGCGTTTGCGCCCGCCGACTGGTCTGTGCACCTCATCAACGCCAGAAGCGCATGGAACTCGGCACTGCTACCCACCACAGGATTCGACGTGTACACGACGGGTGCGGGCTTCGTGACCGTGAATGCCGGAAACGACGTCATGCAATGTGGGTACCTGGACGACGGTAGTCCTGCTCACGGATGCCTGCTCGACCCTTGGGTCCGGGACGTTCCGCTAGCCACCATCTACATGTACTTAAACGTCTTCGCAAACGGCGACTCCGCCCATAAGCAATCCGACCTGATGCACGAGATGGGTCACGTGCTGTATCACGCTGGTGAACACTACGGCACTACCTACAATTGCCAGAGCATCATGGGCCACTGCAACAGCCCCAGAATCACCAGCGTGTAGATCCATGACATCGACGATTTCAGCGCTGCGTACCGAATGATCGACGCCCCAAACGCGGCCTACGGTCAGTTGACCACCTCATCGAACCTTCGTCATTTCTTCGAAGCTGGTTATTACACGCCGGATGGCAACGGACTCACGCTGCACGCCGAGAAGCGTTACGTCTTCGACAGGGCAGTGGGTTCTGTGTCCAACCCGTACAACTACTACACGGAAACCGGTCGCATCGTAAACAACAGCGATGATACGTCGCCAAACTACATCGACGGGGCGGTGCCCGGTGCGAATGCCGAGTGGTGCTTTAAGTCGCGTGGTGAGACGGGCGCGATTGCGAACACCGGAGAAGGGTACCGGTGGGGCCCACGGAGCCGCGCCTACTGCGTGGCGCGTACGAATGCGTCGGTGTTCACACTCAGCAATCGAAACGACTACGTCCTGTTTAGGGTATGGAACTACTCAGGCAGTCAGCGCAACGCCGTCGCTCTCTTGCTCCCGGGCACGACCACACGGATCTGCGACTTTGGTAATGTCGCCAACGGCGCGTCGCCATGGTGTATCTGGTATCCGGGAAACGGATCAGGCTACCTCGATGTGTGGTACGACTGGCAGCTTCAGGACACGATTGGCTACGACGCCCGGTAAGACGGACAGGAGCCCCAACATGCTGAACACATTCACCCGCGTCGCAATCATCCTCGTCGTCGCCTCCTGGCTCGCGGCGCGCGCCGCCAGCGCACAGACTCCGGTCAAAACCGCGACGGCTGTTGCCGAACCGTCCGCTTCCGTGTCGCCCGCGCCGTCAGCGACCGCCGCTGCGGAGCCGTCCGTCGCGGCATTCCCCGCCGCTTCCGAGACACCTGAGCCGACTCCCACTGGAATCCCCTTTCCCACGCCCGGAGCAAACGTGCTGTCTACCGACTCATCGCTGAGCGGTTCGCTCGTACAAGACACGGACGCAGATGGCGCCGTGGGGAATAGCGACAGCGGTGTCGTGACTCTCGTTGAGATTCGCTCGTTTTCCGGACAAGGACTCCCGGGTTATTCCTTGCTTACGGATCACGGGGGTGCGTTCTCGTTCAACGGCCTTCCCGCGGGTGAATACGTGCTCTTCGTTTGGTGGGGCCCCGGCTTCATCGGCGTCCCGACGACACCCACGAACGATGGCCTGTACTGGACCGGCATCTCCGTGAGCCCCGACGGCACCGTCCGCGGCGAGCTTCCGCGGCCATTGTTGGTGAAGCCGAACACGACGGGCGGCCTCGGCTACCCCGTGCGTACGGGAGGAGGCGACCTCCCGGTCGGCACGCTGCAGATCGGTGCGGCTCCCGCGGCGCCGCGCGCGCTGCCGCGAGCAGGCTCCGGCGAGACGGACACATGGTGGCCAGTACTTGCGGGGGCCGCAGCATTGCTGCTGGGTGCCGCCGGCACCACCGCCCTCGCGCTACGTCGCCGCAGCGGATAGCCCACCGGCCGCTTCACCCCGAACAACCAGCAGAGGGCGCCCGAAGGGGCGCCCTCTGCTTAACTGCAAACTCCCGACTACTGACTACCGCTAGTAATCCATCGGCGGCGGGGCCGGCGCCGCGGACGGCGGCTCCGGGATCTCCGTCACCAGCGTCTCCGTCGTCAGCACCATCGCCGCGATGCTGGCCGCGTTCTCCAGCGCCGAGCGCGTCACCTTCGCCGGGTCGATGATCCCCAGCTTCAGCATGTCGCCGTACTGGTCGTTCCGTGCGTCGTAGCCGTAGTTCTTCGACTTCGTGCCGCCCGTGCGGATGTTCTCGATGACCACCGAGCCCTCCTGGCCGGCGTTCTCGGCGATCACCTTCGTCGGCTCCTCGAGCGCCTTCTCGAGGATCGTCGCGCCCGTCCGCTCGTCGCCTTCCAGCCGCTCCTTCGCCGCCCGCACCGCGTCGATCACCCGCAGCAGCGCCACGCCGCCGCCCGGCACGATGCCCTCCTCGACCGCCGCGCGCGTCGCCGAGAGCGCGTCCTCGACGCGGAGCTTTTTTTCCTTCAGCTCCACCTCGGTCGCCGCGCCCACCTTGATCACCGCCACGCCGCCGGCGAGCTTCGCCAGCCGCTCCTGCAGCTTCTCGCGGTCGAACTCCGATGTCGCTTCTTCGATCTGCGCCTTGATCTGCTTGATGCGGTCCTGGATCGCCTTGTCTGTGCCGTAGCCCTCGATGAACGTCGTCTCGTCCTTCGTCGCCACGACGCGCCGCGCCCGCCCGAGGTCCGACACCTGCGCGTTCTCGAGCTTCAGGCCCATCTCCTCAGTGATGAAGGCGCCGCCCGTCAGGATCGCGATGTCCTCGAGCATCGCCTTGCGGCGGTCGCCGAAGCCCGGCGCCTTGACGACGAGCGCGTTGATCGTGCCGCGCAGCTTGTTCACGACGAGCGTCGCCAACGCCTCGCCGTCGCAGTCGTCGCAGACGATGACGAAGTTCTTCGTCACCTGCAGCACCTTCTCGAGCACCGGCAGGATGTCCGACACGGCCGAGATCTTCTTGTCCGTGATCAGGATGTACGGCTCGTCGATCACCGCTTCCATCCGCTCGGCGTTCGTCACGAAGTACGGCGAGACGTAGCCGCGGTCGATCGCCATGCCCTCGACGAAGTCCGTCTCGAACTTCAGCCCCTTCGACTCCTCGACGGTGATAACGCCGTCCTTGCCGACCTTCTCCATCACCTCGGCGATCATCTCGCCGACCTCCGGCTCGCGCGCCGAGATCGTCGCCACCTGCGCGATCTGCTGGCGCCCGCTGACCGGCACCGCCAGCTCGCGCAGCGCATCCACGGCCGCGCGGACCGCTGCCTCGAGGCCGCGCTTGAGGGCCATCGGGTTGGCGCCGGCGGCGACGTTCTTCATGCCCTCGCGCACCATCGCCTGGCCGAGCACCGTCGCCGTCGTCGTGCCGTCGCCCGCCACGTCGTTCGTCTTCGTCGCGATCTCCTTCGCGAGCTGGGCGCCCATGTTCTCGAACGGGTCCTTCAGCTCGATCTCTTTCGCGATCGCGACACCGTCGTCGACAACGGCCGGTGCGCCGAACTTCTTGTCGAGCACCACCGTCCGGCCGCGCGGCCCGAGCGTCACCTTCACCGCCGCAGCGAGCGCGTCCACGCCCGCCTTCAGCGAACGCCGCGCCTCTTCATCGAATACCAGTTGTTTGGCCATGTGTATCTCCTCGGGGTTGGTCGTTGGGCTTGGTCGGGAGGCGCGCCGCCCCCAACGATGAGCGACCAACCGCCTGCTGCTGGACTGATCCCTGGTGCATGGCCGTCCGGGACGCCGCCCCCGCGACCATGCACCAACGACGAAGACCGCTACTCGACCTTCGCGAGCACGTCCTTCTCAGAGAGGACGATGAGCTCTTCGTGGTCGATCTTCACTTCCTGCCCGGTGTACTTCGCGAAGAGGATGCGGTCACCGACCTTGACGTCCATCGGGATGCGGTTCCCGTTGTCGTCGAGGCGGCCCGGACCGACGGCGATCACCTCGCCCTGCTGTGGCTTCTCCTTCGCCGTGTCCGGGATGACGATGCCGGACGCCAGCACCTCTTCCTGCACCGTTGGCCGGATGACGATGCGGTCGTGCAGGGGCACAAGACGGCTGGCCGAACCGCGGCCGTTCTTGGTGGCCGGCTTGGACGCAGTGGTAGCAGCTTTCGCCACGGTGTGAACCTCCTTGTTGAATCTGGATCGGCCATATCTTAGCACTCGTTTTAGATGAGTGCTAGGGGTGCCAGCGAAATCTCCCCACGAAACGCCAGGCCCAGCCCTGGCCGCCCGCCGCGGTCGAGTCCAGCCGGCTGCGTGAGCCCCTCGACGATGTGCATCTGCCGAGGCCAGTGCCGGCCGTCCCGCGCCGCGGGCGAGCCCCTTCCGGCCGCGGCGCGGCGCCCCCGCCGCTACGCGCGCGATGGACGCTAGAGATGGGCCGATCGGCAGGCGCCAGGCGGCGAGCGGCGCGTCTACGATCCGGCTGTCAGCGGGCGCTGACGAGACGCCCCTGACACACAAATCAGAGATCGACAGGAGGTCAAGACGTATGGAGAACAACGGGAAGACGACTCAGCTGGCTGTCCGGCGGTGGTCGCCGCTGGCCGAGCTCCAGGAGCTGCGCGAGCAGATGCGGAGCATGTTCGACTGGCGACCGTTCACGCCGCGCTTCACAGCCCTGACGACGCCGCGGGAGCCCGCCGTCGACATGTTCGAGCGCGACGGCAACGTCGTCGTCAAGGCGGAGGTGCCCGGCATCCCCGCCGACAAGGTCGAGGTCACAGTGTCCGATGGCGAGCTGCGGATCAGCGGTGAGCGCTCGGAGGAGAAGGAGGTCAAGGAGGAGAACTACTACCGCTCGGAGCGCAGCTACGGCCACATCTACCGCGCGCTCGCCCTGCCGGAGGGCTGCGACGCCGACAAGGCGACGGCGACCGTGAAGGATGGCGTCGTCGAGGTGGTGATCCCGAAGAAGGCTGCCGCCATCGGCAAGAAGATCGAAGTGAAGGCGGCGTAGCGAAGCGCGGCCAGCTGGCCAGCGGTGCGCCGATGCCGGCGCCCGTGCGCCCCCACGCCTGAGATGGGTGGTGAACATGCCACGGAAGGATTTCGAAGCGCACACGCACGACGCGACCGTGCATAACCACGAGCACCTGCACGTGACGCACTATCTCCATGCCGGTGCGCGGGGGACGCTGGAGCACCTCCTCGCGACCCATCGCCACGAGCATAACCATGCGGCGGTCGCGCATGCGCACCTGCCGCATGATGACGAGGCGCGTGAACACCGGCGCGAGGCGCACATTCATGACCACGCGCACCCCGCCCAGTCGTAGGCGGGAGGCGCTGCCCCAGACGAGAAAGACCGAGATTCAGATAGCGACGCGAAAACGGCGATGCCCGCCTTGGGTGGCGGGCATCGCCGTTGCCCTTCCGTCGTGATGCGCGCCCTCAGGCGTTCGTGTGCAGCACCGGCGCGCGCGCCTGCTCGAAGCACGAGCTGCAGTACACCGGCCGGTCGAGCCGTGGCACAAACGGCACCACCGCATCGCCGCCGCAGGACGCGCAGGTGACGGTCGTCAAGGTGCGCGTCCCACTGCCGCGGTCCCGTCGCCGCGTCTGGCGGCACGTCGGGCAGCGCTGCGGCTCGTTCAGCAGGCCCTTCTCGAGGTAGAAGCCCTGCTCACCCGCCGTAAACACGAAACCGTCCCCGCACTCCCGGCACGTAAGAGTCTTATCGGCGAACGCCACCGGTAGTCCCTCCTGTGGACTGACGCCGTCCCTCGCGAGACACAGCAACCGGATCGTTGATGGACGCGAGTGTAGGCCCGCCCATCGATTACCGTCAATAGGATCGGCGGTTGAGATCACGATATGTCCAGCGGTCCGGCCCGTATGATGTCAACCGCGATGCCCGAACAGCTTCCGCCCGCGCGCTTCTGCCAGTGCTGCGGCGGCTACCTCGTCGAGCGCTACCTCCCCCTCGAAGGCCGCCCCCGCCTGCTCTGCGAGCTTTGCGGCTACGTCCACTACCTCAACCCGCGCGTCGTCGCCGCCGCAATCGTGGAGCGCGACGGCCGCATCCTCCTGCAGCAGCGCGCCGTCGACCCTCGAGCTGGCTTCTGGACCTTCCCCGGTGGCTTCGTTGAGATGGGCGAGACGCCCGAGCAGTGTGCCGTCCGTGAGACCCGCGAGGAGGCCGGCATCGATGTCGCGCTCGCTGGCCTCCACGGCGTCTACGCCCGCCCCGACGTCGGCATCGTCGTCGTC
>Ga0073934_10007775_pt1 | contig 14673 bp, 12 predicted proteins | sample LarsenN4metaG_FD_76834 | JGI IMG/M metagenome (GOLD analysis project Ga0073934, IMG submission 76834) | Hot spring sediment bacterial and archeal communities from British Columbia, Canada, to study Microbial Dark Matter (Phase II) - Larsen... ...
GGGATCGCCGACCTGACCCTGTCGGCCAACAAGACCGAAGGTCCCGCCAATCTCCTCGCACCGGAGAAGCAGCAATACAGCAAGGACTTTGGCGCCGACGGCCGGCTTGCCTTCTACACCAAAGGCCAGTTCGGCGACGGCTGGGGGCTGACCGCCAGCGCCGATACGGCCGAAGGGCCGCTGGACGAGATCTTCAGCAACTTCCTGGACAAGTCGCCCCAGGCCCTGTTCCGTCGCATCGACCCGGATTACCATTTCCCGACCCTTGGCGACGACAGCACGGTGGTGGAAGATGCGCCGACCAGCGGCAAGTTCTACGGCAAGCTGACAAAAGATGAGAGCCATGGCCTCTGGGGCAATTTCAGGGTCGGCTATACCGATAACGACCTGGCCCATGTGGACCGGGGACTTTACGGCGCCAACCTCCATTATCAGACCCCGGGCGTGACCGGTTTCGGCGAGAAACGCTTCATGGTCGACGGTTTTGCCGCCGAACCGGGGACCGTCGCCGGCCGCGACGAATTCAGGGGGACCGGTGGATCCCTCTACTACCTGCGGCGACAGGACATCCTTCAAGGGTCCGAACGGCTGCGCATCGAGGTCCGCGACAAGGATTCGGGCATCGTACTGTCAGTGAAGAACCTGACCCCGGCTCTCGATTACAATGTTGACTACCTGCAGGGCCGCCTGCTCCTGACCCAGCCCCTCGACTCGACCGCGGCCGACAACCTTCTGGTGCTCAGCGACGGAGCCGCCGGCAACCCCGTCTACCTGGTGGTCCGTTACGAATTCACCCCCGGAGTAAAGGACCTGGATGCGATGACCTTCGGCGGCAGGGCCCATTACTGGATCAACGACCATGTCAAGGTCGGCGTGACCGGCAACCAGGGGAGTGACGGAGGAAACGACGAGAGCCTGGTCGGTGGGGACCTGACCGTCCGCAAATCTGCCAGTACCTGGCTCAAGCTCGAAACCGGCCGCAGTGAGGGGTCGGCTCTCTTCACCACGAACTCGCTGGACGGCGGTTTCAATTACAGCACCATCCAGACCCCGGCCAGTTCCCGCACGGCTGCCAACGCCTACCGGGTCGATGCCAGCGTCGGCCTGCAGGATTTCGACAAGAACTGGCGGGGCCGGCTCACCCTCTACGGCCAGGAACTGGAGGCGGGGTATTCGGCTCCCGGCCAGGTCGCCAGTCAGGACACCTCTCAAATCGGCGGCACCGCGGAACTCCCCCTCACCGACCGTCTGGGGCTGCATCTCAAGGCCGACAAGCGGACCGTGGACCAGGGACTTGACACCCAGTCAGCCGAACTGAATGCCAATTACCGGATGGACGATCACTGGGCCCTCAGTCTGGGCGTGCGCCGGGACAGCCGCGAAGACCATTCGCCGTCGGTTCCCCTGACCCAGGAAGAAGGGGACCGCACCGATGTGGTGGGCAAGGTGTCATATGATTCAAAGGAGCGATGGAACGGCTACGTTTTCACGCAGGCGTCGGTCCAGACCACCGGTAATCGCGAGGACAACAACCGGATCGGCGCTGGCGGCGCCTATCGGGTAACCGACCGCTTCAAGCTCAGCGGAGAGGTCTCCGAGGGGGACCTGGGGACGGCCGGACGGCTCGGCACAGAGTATCTCTACAGCGACCGGACCACGCTCTACCTCAATTATGCTCTGGAGAACGAGCGCTCGGACAACGGCGTGCAGGCCAGAAAAGGGACCATGACATCGGGGTTTCGCACCCGCTACTCGGACAGCGCCAGCGTCTATGGGGAAGAGCGCTATACCCATGGCGATATCCCCACCGGTCTCGTCCATACCTACGGCGTCAATCTGAACCCCACCGACCGTCTCAATCTCGGCGGCAAACTGGATTTCGGCACCCTGCAGGACAACCTGACCGGTGCCAGGATCAAGAGAACGGCGGTCGGAGTGAACGCCGGTTACGGATTCGAGAAAGTGAAGCTGGCCAGCGCCCTGGAATTCCGCCTGGATGATGCGGAACAGCCGGACACAAGTTTCGTCGAACGCACCAGCTGGCTGCTGAAAAACAGCCTCAAATATCAGTTGACCCCGGACTGGCGGCTCATCGGCAAATTCGACTATTCCCAGAGCGAGAGTTCGCAGGGAGAGTTCTACGACGGCAGTTATACCGAGGCGTCGATCGGCTATGCCTACCGCCCTGTCGACAACGACCGGCTCAACGCACTGTTCAAGTATACCTTTTTCTACAATCTGCCGGCAGCGGAGCAGATCAGCGGCACCTTTACCTCGGCCGGCGTTCTTCAGCGAAGTCACATCGTGGCGGTCGATGTCATGTACGATCTGACGTCCCAGTGGACCGTGGGGGGCAAGTACGCCTACCGGCTCGGCCAGGTGAGCATGGACCGGGTCAATCCCGAGTATTTTGACAGCAATGCCCACCTGTACGTGGTGCGTGCCGACTGGCATTTCCTCAACCGCTGGGATGCGCTGGCCGAAGGCCGTCTTCTCGACCTGCCCGATGCCCACGACCGGCGCAGCGGCGTGCTCCTGGGGCTCTACCGCCATCTGGGCAACCACCTCAAGGTCGGCGCCGGCTACAACTTCAGCGACTTCTCCGACGATCTGACCGACCTGAGTTACAAGCATCAGGGGCTGTTCATCAACATCGTCGGGACGATCTAATGTTTAACAGGTCGCTGAAAAACAGCCATCTCGCCGCCGTCCTCGAAAGCCTCCTTGTGCGGCGTAGCGCTGCTACGCCTCCGCGGGACTTTCTGCGGGTGCGACGATCTGACTGTTTTTGAGCAACCTGATCGGGTTAAAGAAACAAACCTTTTTCTTGCCCGTAGGGGCACAACAAACCACAGGTGGCAATTATGTACAAACTTCTCAAGGTGATCATCGTTTTAGGGATTTCGGCACTTCTCTTCATCCTCCCCGCCTATGGCCAGGAAGCTCCCAGGGAACAGGTCAAGGGGCTGGACGAGCAGGTGCAGGAGATCAAGACGGATGTCCTCTCCATTGCGTCGCAGCTCAGCCAGCTCGAAGAGAAGCTGCTTTACCCGTCCGACACCCAGATCGCAATTTTCGTGTCAGTGGCCAAGGGGGAAAAGTTCCGCCTCGATAGCGTCGACATCCAGCTGGACGGCAAACCGGTCGCCCATCACCTCTATACGTTCAAGGAGCTGGAAGCCCTGCAAAAAGGTGGGGTGCAGCGCATCTATGTCGGCAACGTCAGAACCGGTGAGCACGCATTGCAGGTGACCGCTAGCGGGAAAACCGAGGGAGGCTCGGATTTCCGGAAGGACGAGAGCTTCAGGATTACCAAGGATATCGGCCCCAGACTCGTCGGGGTCGTCCTGGCCGGTACCGGCATCGGCAGCAAAACCATCACCCTGAAGGATTGGTAATCCATGTCCAGGTTCATTCTCATACTGGCCTGCCTGCTGCTGGCGACCCCTTCACTGGCTGCCAATCCCTACACTTCAAACGGCCTGAAGGATGTCTTCTTCGGCGAGACGCTCTATCACGCCTTTCAGGAGGACTGGTTTCAAGCCATCGCCCGGCTCGACACCGAACTGGGGCAGTACCGCAGGCTTGATGAACCTGGTCTCGACACGCTCTCTTATCACATCAACCAGGCGCAGTTCGGTGTCGGGGATTTCGAGCTCGGCTACCGGATGCACCTCCGGGCCGGGCGCGCCATGACCGCGGTCATCGAGGGGAACGTGGAGGAGCCCGTGCGCAACGAAGCGATCTACCGGTTGGCACGGCTCTACTTCCAGAAAGACCAACCGGAAGACGCCTTCCACGCCCTGGAGCGGATTCGCGGGGGGGTACCCGCGGCAATCCGGGATGACCTGGAATTTCTGCGCGGGCAGATTCTGCTGGCAAACGGGCGCTTCCCCGAAGCAGCACGTGCCTTCAAGGATCTTCAGAAGGCCGGGAGCCTGGAAGGGTTTGCCGGCTACAACCTCGGGATCGCATTGATGAAAGAGGGAAAGGAGCAGGATGGGCGTGAGTCGCTTGACCGTACCGGCCAGATCCTCAGCGATACTCCGGCCACACTGGCCATCAGGGACAAGTCGAACCTGGTCCTCGGCTACAAGCTGCTGGAGGAAAATGCCGGTGAAAATGCCCGGCTGGTCCTTGAGCGGGTGCGCCTCTCCGGACCGTTCTCCAACCGGGCACTCCTGGGTTCGGGGTGGGCCGACGCCTCTCAAGGTCGCTTTGAACGGGCACTCGTCCCCTGGAGCATCCTGGCGGAGCGCGAGGTCACCGATCCCGCGGTGCAGGAAGCCCTGCTCGCCGTGCCGTACGCCTACGGGAAACTGAACGTCCATGGCCGGGCGGCAGTGCTGTACGGCAAGGCCCTGGAGTCCTTCGGCAAGGAAGTCGACAAGCTCGGTGCGTCCATCAAGTCCGTCAAGGAAGGGAAATTTCTTCAGGCCCTTTCGCGGGAAGAGTTGAAACAGGACTCCGACTGGGTCGTCAGGCTGCGAAGTCTCCCGGAAGCGCCCGAAACCCATTACCTGCTCCAGTTGATGGCTTCCCACGATTTTCAGGAGTCCCTCAAGAACTACCTCGACCTGAATGAACTGCAGAAGAAGCTTGACGTCTGGGAAAGGGACCTGGATGCGTTCGAGGATATCATCCGCGAGCGCCGCGCCTATTACGAGCCGCTGCTTCCGGAGATTGACCGGGCATTCAGACAGCTCGACTCGCAAATGCGTCTGCGTCTGGAGCAACGGGAACGGATCCAGAAGCGTCTGAATGCCATGCTGACGGCACCTCGCCCAGATTACCTGGCTACCGGGGAGGAACGGATTATTTCAGAGAACATTGGACGCATGGAGCAGGCTTTGGCTGCGAACGGTGGGACGCCGGATGAAACAAAGGAGCGGATCAACCGTTTGCAGGGGGTCCTCCTCTGGAACATCTCCACGGAATATGACCAGCGTCTTACGGACACATTCAGGAACCAGCGGGATTTGAACGAAGTGATGGACCGGTTGAAGAAACAGTACAACGCCTTTGTCCGGACTCGCCAGGCCGCCACCCAAAGCTATGAAGGCTATGACGATCTGATCAGCCGGGAGCGCAATCGGATTGCGTCGGCCCGGGAAAACGTGAAGGTTCTTATGGCATGTCAGGGGAACATGCTTGAAACCATGGCCGTAAATGAACTGGCCAGGCGTCGCGAGCGGCTGGAAAAGTTCCAGATTACCGCCCGTTTTGCCATAGCGGACAGTTATGACCGTGCCTCCAAGGCACAGACTGAAAAGAGTGTTGGCAAATGAAGCGAATCCGACTTTTAGTCTTTGCAATTCCGGCGATCCTTACAGCATGTCAAACGGGGAGCAACAGGGAGACGATTGCCCAGCTGCGGGACATGAAGATCGAGATCAGGGAAGAGACGATCGAGGGGGGGCTCGAGAAAGCCATGGAGAGCTACCAGCGCTTTCTGGAAGACACCCCCGAATCGACGCTGACTCCCGCGGCGATGCGTCGCTTAGCGGACCTGAAGATCGAGAGGGAATACGGGTACCTGAATGCTCAGGCAACAACCGCCGTCCGGGCCTCGGCACCAGCGCTATCGCCACCGGAAAGTGCCAAGAGCCCTAAGGTCTCTGCCGCCCGTCCGTCAGAGCCGGGCCAGACCGAATTGCAGGCGGATTTTGAAAAAAGGGCGACCGGGAGTCCGCAGTCTGCCGCCAATGAAGGAAAATCTGGCGCGCCTGCCGAAGCCGGTAGCGATGACCTCGAAAAAGCAGGGACCCGGGAGGCGATCGCTCTCTACAAGCAGCTGCTGGACAAATATCCGCAGTACAAGGGAAACGACCAGGTCTTGTACCAGATGTCCCGTGCCTATGAGGAGCTGGGTCAGACAGAGGAAGCCATGGTGGTCATGGATCGGCTGGTCCGCGATTTCCCGCAATCTCCCTACCTTGACGAGGTACGTTTCCGGAGGGCGGAATTCTTCTTTACCCGCAGGCATTATCTCGATGCGGAGGCAGCCTACAAGAGCATCGTGGATATCGGCGTCAGTTCGCCGTTCTACGAGCTCGCCCTGTACAAGCTCGGCTGGACCTTCTACAAGCAGGAGCTCTATGAGGATGGCCTGCACCGATTCATAGCGCTGCTGGATCGCAAGGTCGCCACGGGATACGATTTTGCCCAGACCAAGGACGATCTTGAACGCAAGCGCGTCGACGACACCTTCCGGGTCATCAGCCAGAGCTTCTCGTATCTTCGCGGCGCCGACGCCGTGATGGAATACTTCGATGCGCATGGCAAGCGCAGCTATGAGGACCGCATCTACAGCAACCTGGGAGAATTCTATTTCGACAAACGCCGGTACAGCGATGCCGCGGCCTCTTACAGCGCGTTCATCAAGCGTAACCCCTTCCATCTGGTCTCGCCGCAGTTTCACATGCGCGTCATCGAGATCCAGATGGCCGGCGGCTTCCCCAGCATCGTCATCGATGCCAAAAAAGAATTTGCCAGGAATTACGGGCTCAAGGCCGAGTACTGGAAACATTTCGAACCGGCCGGCCGACCCGAGGTCCTCGGTTTTCTGAAGACCAACTTTACCGACCTTGCCCATCATTACCACTCCCTGTACCAGGACCCGGAGCATGCCAAGGAAAAGGGAGAGAACTTCCGGGAAGCCCTGCACTGGTATGAGGAGTTCCTGGTCTCCTTCCCGCAGGATGCCGAATCGCCGTCGGTCAATTACCAGCTGGCCGATCTGCTCCTTGAAAACCGCTCCTTTGCCAGAGCCGCGCTGGAATACGAAAAGACCGCCTATGACTATCCGGGTCACGAGAAGTCGTCTGCTGCCGGCTATGCCGCCATTTATGCCTACCGGGAACATCTGAAAACCGCCGGCCCGGAGGAGAAAGACAAGGTCAAGGGCGAGACCGTGCTGAGTTCGCTCAAATTTGCGCAGACCTTCCCGCAACACGAGAAGGCGGCGATCGTCCTCGGGGCGGCCGCGGACGACCTGGACGAAATGAAGGAGTACGAGGATGCGCTCGCCGCCGGACGCAAGCTCATCGAGAACTTCCCGGCTGCGGACCAGGAGGTCCTCAGGTCGGCCTGGATCGTTGCCGGCCATTCCTGTTACGAGCTGAAGCGCTATGCCGAGGCCGAGGCCGCCTATGTGAAGGTCCTGGCGCTGCTCCCCGAAGAAGACAAGAACCGGCCGGGCTTCATCGACAGTCTTGCCGCATCGATTTACAAGCAGGGGGAGCAGGCCAATGTCCTCCAGGATTACCGGGCCGCAGCAGACCACTTCCTGCGTGTCGGCAGCATGGCTGCCACGTCCGGGATCAGGGCGAATGCCGAGTACGATGCAGCGACTGCCCTGATCCAGCTCAAGGAGTGGAAAACGGCGACAACTGTCCTGGCGGGATTCCGGGAGCTCTTCCCCGGCCACGAGCTGCAGCCGGAAGTCACCAGGAAGATTGCCCATGTCTACAGGGAAGACGGGCAGCTTTCCCTCGCTGCCGATGAATATGAACGCGTAGAGAGGGAATTCCAGGACGAAGAGGTACGGCGAGGGGCTCTCATCCTTGCGGCGCAGCTGCATCAGCAGATCGGGAATACCAAGCAGGCCCTCGCGGTATACCGCCGGTTTGTCGGCTCCTTCCCGCAACCGGTCGAGGTTAACCTGGAAATGCGCAACAAGATCGCCGAGATCCTGAAGGGGGAGAGCGACCGGAAAGGGTACCTGGGCGAACTCGGGGAAATTGTCGCGATCGATGCAGCTGCCGGGCAGGCGCGTACCCCGCGGACCCGATATCTGGCAGGGAAGGCCGCGCTGGTGCTGGCAGAAGAGACCTATGACCGGTTCACGGAAGTCCGGCTCGTAAAGCCGTTCGAAGCCAACCTGTCCAGGAAGAAAGAGCTGATGAAGGAGACGACCCAGGCGTTCAATAAACTCGTGGAGTATGAAGTCGGAGAGGTCACGGCCGCGGCGACGTTCTATCTTGCCGAGATTTACGCCAATTTCAGCAAGGCCCTGACTGCGTCCGAGCGTCCGGACGGCCTGAATTCCCAGGAAATGCAGGAGTACGAACTGGCAATCGAGGAACAGGCGTATCCGTTCGAGGAAAAGGCCATACAGATCCATGAGAAGAATCTTGAACTGATCTCCATGGGCATCTACAACCCCTGGATAGACAAGAGCATGGAAAGATTGGCCAGGTTCGTCCCTGCCCGATACGACAAGCCGGAAGCTCCAAGTGATATTGTCGCTTCGCTGGAAACCTACTCGTTTGAAATTGAACGGCCGGCACCGCCAGCGGCTCCTGCCGCAATACCGGCTGCAACACCGGCCGAAGCACCGGAGGTCAAGGGGGAGACGGCTGCTGCACCACCCACCCCTGTTGCAATTGTCGAGAAAGTCGAGGATGCAGCGGACAAGGCAGTCCCCCCTGCATCGCAGGGTGAAAAACCGACGGAAGCAGCGCCGAAGAAAAAGACGGCTTCCAAAAAGGCCGCAGCGGCTTCGCAGCGGACCGGGGGGAAGAAAAATGGAAAACGCGCCAGGAAATGATGCAACGATGGGAAGGGATCAGAGGAGCTGCTCCCGGACGATAGCGACGATAACGATTGCCGGTTATCTGCTGCTGGCGATTGGCCTTTCGCTCCTCGCAGAATGCGCCACCGCTGGCACGGCGAAGGTGGAGCCGGCCAACTCCGGGATTGACAAGGGCCTGGTGATATTGGCCAAGTTCGTGCCCCCCCGATACGACAGGCCGGGAGCTCCCGGTGAAAATACCGCTTCGATGTTTGAAATTGAGAGGCCGGCACCGCCAGCGGCACCAGTGGTCAAACGGGAGGCGCCTGCCGCATCCCCTTCCTCTGCAGCTACGGTTAAGCAGGGTGAGGATGCAGCACGCCCAGCCGGGGGGGACAAACATGGAACAGACGCCAAGGAATGATGAAATGAGGGGAAGAGAGCACGAAAGTCGTTCCCGCATGGTAACGATTGCCGGCTGCCTGCTGCTGGCGAGTGGTCTCTCGCTGCTGGCAGGATGCGCCACCGCGGGAAAGGCCAGGGTGGAGCCGGCGGAACCCAAGCCCGCCGCGGCAGCACAGCCGGCTCCCCCCCTGCCGACGGGACCATCGGTGGTGCACTTCACCGACGGACGTGAAGGGTTCGTGATCAAGGAGCCGTCCGGCATGGATGCCCAGTCGCGCGCAGACTTCGATCAGGCGGGCGCCATGATCAGGGAAGCAAAGAACGACAAGGCGATCGAGCTGCTGGAAAAGGTAATCGCCCAGTCGCCGGGAGTGACCGCGCCCCACATCAATCTCGCGATTGCTTACCGACGGATAGACAAGCCGGAGCAGGCCGAGCAGCAACTGAAAAAAGCCCTGGAGCTGATCCCAGGGCATCCTGTGGCGAGCAATGAATACGGCCTGCTGTTGCGTAAAGCGGGGCGTTTTGCCGAGAGCCGGCAGATTTACGAGAAATCCCTCGCTGCCTTCCCCGAATATCATCCGATACACAAAAATCTCGGCATCCTGTGCGACCTGTATCTGAAAGATTCGGCCTGTGCCGTTGAACATTACAAGATCTATGGCAAAGCGATGCCCAGGGACGGGCAGGTGAAGTTATGGCTTGCCGATTTGCAGGCCCGTCTGGGAAGCAGCTTGACGGCATCAGCGGGGCTGAAAAACGGTACTGCCCTTCCCTGATCGCACGGAGTAACCCATGTATCGAAAGTTGATTTTCACCTTCTGTTTCGCGCTGTTTTCGGTCGCCACGGTTGTGGCGGAGGATAATGGAACCAGTGGGCCAAATGTATCCGATGTATCGAATGGCCCGAGTGCAGCCAATGGATCCGGTGATCCGGATGCCAAGACGCTCAGGGGGATGGCGGTTCTCGGCAACGATGAAGCACCGATGTCGCTTTATATCGTTCCCTGGAAAAGTTCCGAGCTGGGTGTGGAGACGAGCCTGAACAGAACGTTGAATGAACGCGATCTGCCGGTGGATCGGGACGTTTTCATGCGGGAGCTCGATTTCTACCTGGTGAGCGTCGGCAGCAAGACCAAATAATCCCCTGCCCCCTTCAGGCCCTTTGGGTCCTCCGATCAAGGGAGGGGGAAATGATTGCGAGAGCATAAACAAAAACCGCACTGTGCGGATCAGACGACCAAAAAGGTCAACCAGTAAAAGGAGGCAAAAGATGTACACAATAGTAAGGTTTTTTCAGATGGGCGGGTTCTTCATGTACCCCATTCTACTCACGCTTGCGGTCGGCCTCGCCATTGCGGTCGAGCGCTGGATTCATCTCAAGCGCGTCATGAAGGATAACCGCAAGATATGGGACGAGGTGCATCCGGTGCTGGCCGAAGGGGATTTCGACAGGGCGAGGGAAATGGTCAACGAAGACACCTCCGCCCTCTCGCAGATGCTGTCGATGGGGCTGGCGCGCCAGGGTGCGGTCAGACGACGGGAAGATGTGGAAATCGCCATGGAAGAGAGCATGATGGAGATCGTTCCGCAACTGGAAAAGCGGACACCCTACCTGGCACTGCTCTCGAACATGGCCACCCTGCTAGGACTGCTCGGTACCATCATGGGTCTCATCACGGCCTTCGCCGCGGTTGCCACCGCGAGCCCCGCCGAAAAGGCCGCCCTGCTCGCGGCCAGCATTTCCGAAGCCATGAACTGCACCGCGTTCGGTCTGATTACCGCGATCCCGCTTCTGCTGCTCCATGCCCGCCTGTCAACAACCACTGGCCAGATCGTGAACAGCCTGGAGATGGTATCGGTAAAGGCGCTCAATACTATTTCCACTTTTTCCAGGCGCCAATATTAACAGATCTCGAATGTTGCCAAGCGCCAATTTGACAGGAGCCGATGATGGCCAGACGTAAATGGAAAAAGAAAGAGTCACTCGAAACGGATCTCATGGAGCTCTTGAACCTGACCCCGATGATGGATGTTTTCACCGTTCTGGTGGTTTTTCTGCTCATCACTGCCGTTTTTACGAGTATTACGATTATGGACCTGAGTGTCCCGACCAGCGCCGGCGGATCCGCTGCCAGCAAGCCGAATTTTGCCATCGAGGTGATTGTCCGCAAAGCTGGACTGGAAATTGCCAACGGCGCCACCGTGGAGGCGGCGATTCCCAAGAAAGACGATAAATACGACCTCAAGAAGCTGTCCGAAATGCTCCTTCGACTGAAAGCCCAATATCCGGAGAAGGAAGACGCAACGGTCTTGATGGAGCCGAAGGTCGAATACGATCATCTGATCCAGGTCATGGATGCGGTTCGCGTTGCGGAAGTGCAGGCGGAAGGGAGCAATGAGGTCGAGAAAAAAGTCCTCTTCCCGAAGATATCCATAGGAGACGCACCATGAAAGAAACCAGACGCATGAAACGGATGGAGCGTAACAACAAGAGTCATTATGTCAGCCTGAACCTGATCCCCATGCTGGATGTTCTTTCCGTTCTGGTGTTCTTCCTGCTTTTCCACTCATTCAACGGCGACATGCCGGAACAGCGGCTCACTTTGCCCCAATCCGTTGTCGAGACCAAGCCAAGGGGGACGGTGGCGATCTCGGTTACCCCCGAAGCGGTGCTGGTCCAGGGCGAACCCGTGATCGGGACCCCTGCTCTTTTCGATGACAACATCGGGACGATTCCACAGATAACGGAGCGACTGGCACAGATTGAAGGGAGTATGAACAGCCAGCCAGGCGACAAGGCGGTTGCCGAGGCCGAAACCAAAGAAATCACCCTCCTGGCTGATAAAACGATTCCGTTCAAGGTACTTAAAAAAATAATGACAAGCTGCACTGCTTCCGGATACGGGAAGATTTCCCTTGCCGTCATCCAGAAGTCGTCGCACGGCTAGCGGGTATACTGTGAATACATCATTATTAGAGCAGGAATTGGCGCCGCTGAACGCAAAGGTCGAGCAGGTCAGGGGAACGCTTGCGGAGCTGGAGCGCGAGATGGGCGCGGTGGAGGCAGAGCTTGAAACCTTTTCCGCCGACCGGCTGCGTTTCGACACCCTGCGTGACGCCTGCAATCTCCTCGACCGACTCGACCAACTGGAAGCCGGCCGACTCTTCTGGGAAGAAGCGCCGGAGATCATGGATCCCGCCGGACACATGGCACGGCTGCGGAGCCGCATCGCCAGTTTCGACGGGGAAATACGCGGGGTCGTGGAAAAACAGGCGAGTCTCAAGGCGCAGGCGAACCGGTGCCTCGATGAACTCGACTGCCTGGACGATGAAATTCGCAATGCGCATGCTCGCGACGAGCGGCGCGAACATGAATTTGCCATCGAACGGGAGCTTTCCCCGGTTCCGCATGGCCCGACGGTTATGCCCTGGAATGACGATGACGAGAGCGACCGGCGCTACCGCCGCGCCCTGCGCACGGCGTTGCTCCTCAGCTTGCTCTTTGGTACCGTCTTCCACCTGGTGACCGTGCCGGCGCCGGTCCGTCCGCCCGTTGCCCAGATCCCGGAGCGGCTGGCGATGATGGTCAGGAAGGAACACAAGAAGCTGGAGCCGGTCAAGAAAGCCACGGGAGAGAAAAAGGAAGAGAATAAAACAGAGAAAACGCAAACTGCTAAAGCCCAGGATAAGCCGACGCAGCAGCGGCCAGAGGCGGCTCCGGCAGAACAGGCTGCCGCACCCAGAAAACCCGTAAACACAGGGGTCCTGGCGTTCAGGGAGAGTTTCAAAGACCTTATCGATGAGACACCGGTTGCCAGGCTCGGGACCGAATCCCGCCTGATCAACGCTAACCAGGCCGGGCAAGCCCTGGCGAGCCGGTCGCTTGTGACGATGCAGGGGGGAGGGGCCGGCGGGGGGATCGGCAATGGCGCAGTCAGCCGCAATGCCGGCAGCGGCGGGATCGGCAATGGCGCGGTCGGCCGGAGTATCGGCGGAGGCGGGGGTAACGGTGCCAGGATCGGCGGCGTGGGGAGTGGTTTTGCGCAAGTCAAGAGTGCGATCGCGGGCCAGGGGGCGAAGGAGGCCAAGCCACTCAGCTCCGGGGCACGTCCGGCCCGAACCGACGAAGAGATCCAGATTCTGTTCGATCGCTACAAGGCCGCGCTCTACCGTATCTATAATACCGAATTGCGTAAGGATCCGACCCTTCGCGGCAAGATGGTGCTGCGGATCACGATCGAGCCGAGCGGGGCGGTCTCTGCCTGCGGCGTGGAGTCCTGCAATATGAACGCGCCCGAATTCTCCGCCCAGATTGTCGACAGGGTCAGGAAGTTCAACTTTGGCGCAAAGGATGGGGTGCCGAAGACGACGATCCTGTATCCCATTGACTTCCTCCCTGCCCGGTAACGGGAAAAAAGGGTGAATTGTGAAGGGTGAAGGGTGATGCCTACATAACAAGGAGGGTATAGTCATGTTCAGATGGTTCAGCAAGACCAGCAGGCGGGCGTTGGTGCTCGTGCCGGCAGTCCTTGCGCTCGGCGCGTCGGCTGCCAGCGCAAGCAATGTCGGGGTCGATGTCAATCTCCACATAGGCACTCAGCCCCGGCAGGTGGTGATCCCTGCACCGGCCCCACCGGCGCCGGTCATCATCCGCGAGCCGGCTCCCCCGGAGGTAGTCGTCATCGATGATGATGTGGATTTCGTCTATCCCGCGCAGCTCGGCTTTTACGTGGCGGTTGGCGTGCCGTACGATCTCTTCTACGTCAGGAACAACTACTACCTCTTCCGTGACGGGCGCTGGTTCAGGGCGTCCGGCAGTCACGGGCCATGGGTTGCCGCGCGATACCGGGAGCTTCCGCCGGGCCTGCGCAGACATGATATCGCGCGGATCAGGGCCTACCGCGGCAGCGAGTACGACATCTACCGCCGTGATCGGGACCACTACCGCGGCAGGCACTTCAGGGCTGCCCGGGATGACTGGAAGGAGCATCGCAAGGCGGATAAGGAGCGATGGAAGGAAGCAAGGCGTGAGGAGAAGCAGTACCAAAAGGAAATGAAATGGGCGGAGAAGGAAGAGAGGAAGGCGGAGAAAGAGGAACGGAAGCATCGCAAGGGGTGGCAGCACGACAACGATTGATGCGCCCGAAGGCTCCAGGGCTGTGCCGGTGACGGCGACCTCGAAAAGTGGCACGACCACCATCCCGTTTCAGGGATAGATGACCGAAATTGTCTGTTCAGCATGCAGGAATAGATCTGTCCGGGTAAATGTCCCTTTCAGGAGGTTAAGGCATATATGCCAAGGAAACAGGTTCTCATGGGTGGTGACCCTGACTCCCTCTCCCTGCTCATGAGCTTTTTTTCCAACACGGATAAATTCGACGTCTCAGCGGTGCACGATGGACACGAAGCCCTCCGAGCCCTTGGGGAGATGAAGCCTCCCTCGCTCCATTGCCGAACGCCAGCGCCGGACCGCCTTGGAGGTCTGAGCATCGCCGGACGACCCATGACCAACCGACTAAGCCTATCGGTTTAAGTATACCACTCCCCCCAATGACGAGACGCCTCCGAGTATTCCTAGAAATTAATGTTACAATTTAATCATTATTAGCATTATCGCATAGATGGTGAGTTACGTGTTCTCAGCAGACAAAAGACACCTTTGTCGAGTCGCCGAAAAACTTCCTCGCCTTGGGCGAGTTCAGCGTCCTCGGGGAGTCCTGAGCGTAGCGGTCTACGTATGACTGTCGGGA
>Ga0073934_10007777_pt1 | contig 14673 bp, 24 predicted proteins | sample LarsenN4metaG_FD_76834 | JGI IMG/M metagenome (GOLD analysis project Ga0073934, IMG submission 76834) | Hot spring sediment bacterial and archeal communities from British Columbia, Canada, to study Microbial Dark Matter (Phase II) - Larsen... ...
AGTTTCACTTTTGTGTTCAGCCGTTTGTTGTTGGAACAGGACCGCGTTTGTTCGAAACGGCCAACCTGAAGGAAAAGCTTCAGATGAACCTTGTCGGCTCGAAGACATTTCGTTCCGGTGTTATTGCGCTTCATTACAAAAAGACGGTTACCTGAAGGATGCACCAATATGACAACTGCAAGCAAACCAAGAATCACCGTAGAAACGAAGGTTGAGCAAACGCGCACTTGCTATTTTGAAAACGCCGTTCCATCTTATATTGCACCGTGGCGCAGCTTTTATCAATTGGGGGGCGGTATGATACACGTTAGCGCACTGCAGACAACATGCGCATTGAACCCAATCTACAGGAGGAATGACGATGCCTAAGAACTACATTTTCGCGATGAAATTTGCGAAGGTTTACCCGTTGTATGTTCAAAAAGCGGAACGCAAGAATCGCACGAAGAAAGAAGTTGATCAAATCATTTGCTGGTTGACGGGTTATGACCAAGCGGGATTAAAGCGGCAAATCGAACAGGAAAACGATCTGGAAACCTTTTTCGCGCAAGCCCCACGCATGCATCCCAACAGCGCGCTGATCAAGGGCGTCGTGTGCGGCGTGCGTGTCGAAGAAATCGAAGATCCGCTGATGCAAAAGATTCGCTATTTGGACAAACTGATTGATGAGCTTGCCAAAGGAAAAAAGATGGAGAAGATTCTGCGGCAATGACCCGTTTCGCCACAAAAACAGGATTTGACTCGAATCACGCTAAAAAGGATCTTCAATGCACCCCGACACCATTCAATACAACAAGTCAATGGCTGCGGCGGATCGAGAGATTTGCGATCTGCTTGCCAAAACCATCGACCAAATTCTGCCGGAGGCGGAAAATAAAATATGGCACGCTCATCCCGTCTGGTTTTTGGAGGGAAATCCTGTTGTCGGTTATAGCAAATTGAAATCGTGCGTTCGCCTGCTCTTTTGGAGCGGCCAGTCTTTTGAAGAGAAAGAACTGCAGAACGAAGGCAGCTTCAAAGCCGCGGAAGCGCGATACACGGCCGCGAGTCAAATCAAGCTCAACGCGCTCAATCGCTGGCTCAAAAAAGCGCGCGACATTCAGTGGGACTATAAGAACATCGTGCGCCGCAAAGGCAAGCTGGTGCGTTTGAAATGACCCCGTGTTTTGCAGCGGTCGTGAAACGAAAGCACAACCCGCAAGAAGGCCGGACGAGCAAACGTCAATGAAACAGAACAGAAAGGCAAAGACAAAAATGCAAAGAGCAAAAGACGTGAACGCAAAACAACGCGAAGAACTACTCAGCGTATTAAAAGCCCGTTTTGAGAAAAACATGAACCGCCATAAAGGTCTGGAATGGGCTAAAGTGCAGGCAAGGCTGGAAACAAATCCTGAAAAACTGTGGTCGCTCAATGAAATGGAAAGAACCGGCGGTGAACCGGATGTTGTTGGTCATGATAAAAAGACGGGCGAATACATTTTTTATGATTGTTCCGCGGAAAGTCCTGCAGGCCGCAGAAGTCTTTGTTACGACCGTGAAGCGCTGGAATCAAGGAAAGAACACAAACCCAAAGCTAGCGCTATGGGTATGGCTGCTGACATGGGCATTGAGCTTTTATCGGAAGAACAATATCGCGAGCTGCAGAAGCTTGGAGAATTCGATACGAAAACGTCGAGCTGGGTGAAAACGCCTTCCGATATCAGAAAACTCGGCGGCGCCCTCTTTTGCGATCGTCGTTACGGCCATGTCTTCGTGTATCACAACGGTGCAGAATCTTACTATGCCGCCAGAGGGTTCCGTGGCTCGCTGAGAATTTAAATTTTGCGCTGACGGCTAAATTTGAATTTGAGAACGGATCACGCAAAAGTGCGCCGGTTATTTTGTGAGCCGAGTGTCATTCGAAATGAACAAAAGGAAACTCCATGAGCCAAGAAGCAAGCGTTGAAATAGCCCTCGACAATCAAATCAATCAACCATCAACCACTTCCCTCTGGCAGGAATTAAAAAACGCGATTCGCGGCACCGAAGCCGACTACACGCAAATCAGCATCGGCAAAGCGGTTTTCCTGCTCGCGGTGCCGATGATCCTGGAATTGATCATGGAATCCACTTTTGCGGTGGTGGATATTTATTTCGTCGGCGCGCTCGGCCCCTCGGCGGTCGCCGCGGTGGGCTTGACGGAAACGTTCATGTTTCTGCTGTATTCCGTGGGCATGGGCTTGGCAATGGCGGCGACCGCCATCGTGGCGCGGCGCATCGGAGAAAAGAATCGCGAAGCAGCGAGCCTCGCTGCCATTCAAGCCATCTTCATCGCTGTGCTCGCCTCCTTGCCGTTTGCCTTTGCCGGAATTTTCTTTGCGAAAGATCTGCTCGCCCTCATGGGCGCTGACGCGTGGACGCTCGAACATGGTTACCGTTACACGCAATGGATGTTGGGCGGCAACGCCGTCATCATGCTGCTGTTCGTGATCAACGCGATTTTTCGCGGCGCCGGCGATCCCGCCATTGCCATGCGCGTGCTTTGGATCGCCAACGGCATCAACGTCATTCTCGATCCCGTGCTGATTTTCGGCTGGGGCCCGTTCCCCGAGTTGGGCATCGAGGGCGCGGCCATCGCCACCAACATCGGCAGAGGCGTGGGCGTGCTCATGCAACTGTGGCTGCTCTTCAAAGGCGGCAAACATATTCGCGTGCAGCGCGCGCACCTTCGTTTCGATGGGCCGACCGCGTCAAATATCATCCGCACTTCGTGGGGCGGCATCGGGCAAATGTTCATCGGAACAACGTCATGGCTTTTTGTGATGCGCGTCATCGCGGAGTTTGGCAGCCAGGCCGTGGCCGGCGCCACCATTGCCTTGCGCATCATGATGTTCACGTTGATGCCGGCGTGGGGCATGTCGAACGCAGTTGCCACGCTGGTCGGGCAAAATCTCGGCGCCAAGAAACCCGACCGCGCCGAGCATTCCGTCTGGGTAACCGGCGTTTGGACGATGCTGTTCTTGATCGGCGTCTCGATACTCTATTTTCTTTTCAGCGAAACATTGGTGGGCATTTTCACGGATGATGCCGAGGTGATCGCCATTGGCGGAAAGTGGCTGACCATCGTTTCATTTTCCTATTTTGTGTATGCGTGGTGGATGGTTGCAGCGCAAGCTTTCAACGGCGCAGGCGACACTGCGACGCCGACAAAAATCAACTTCGTTTTTTTCTGGCTCATCCAGATTCCGCTTTCCTACGCGCTGGGAAAAACACTCGGCATGGAACACACCGGCGTGTTTTGGGCCATCTTTGCTTCCGAAACCGCCGCGGGCTTGTTCACGCTGTGGCTGTTCAGAAGAGGAAATTGGAAAACCGTGCAGGTGTGAGTAAAAAAAAGGAAAAATGGCCGGCGCAATTTTAAACCTCTGCCGAGTACAATCATTTTTCCGCCAGAATTTTTAAAAGGAGAAGTGCCATGACCAAAGAACTTTGGATCAATCTGCCGGTGAAAGAGGTCAACAAGTCACGAGAGTTTTTCACCAAGTTGGGATTTACTTTGAACCCGCATTACGGCAATAGCGCGGACTCGGCCAGTTTTTTTGTCGGAACGAAAAGCCTCGTGCTCATGCTTTTTTCCGAAGCGACGTTCAAAAATTTTACCCGACATGCCGTCGCCGACACCAAGCAGGGCACAGAAGTTTTGCTATCATTCGATGCAGAGTCGAGAGAAGAAGTGGATGAATTGGCAAAGAAAGCGGCAAAAGCCGGCGGCACTGTTTTCGGCGAACCTGCCGAGCATCAAGGCTGGATGTACGGCTGCGGCTTCACTGATTTGGACGGCCATCGGTGGAACGTGCTGTACATGGACATGAGCAAGATGCCGAAGGGGTGAGAAATAAATTTGCCTGTGCTTTGCTTTTTCGGAAAAAAACTTTATTAAACTTTATAGGTGTTTGACGATGAAAAAGTCCGCGAAGTCGAAAAGTGTTGCAGGCGCCCTAAGCAGTGACGATCAGATCGCCGCGTACTCGCAAGCACAACCGCTCGCTGAAGAAGGCCGAGTCGGAGGTCTTTGACTCGAAAGCGTTTTTTAAGAAGCTCCGCGAGGCAAAAAAGAATTAAACAGAGTTCGTATGAACCCACAACCACTCATTTGCGTGCGTGATGTCGAAGCGAGCAGCCGCTGGTATCAGCGCCTGCTTGGTTGTCAAAGCGCACATGGCGGCCCCGAGTATGAACGGCTGGTTGCGCAGGGCCGGTTGGTCTTGCAACTGCACCGATGGGACGTGGAGCATCATCATGGCCCCATCGGGAATCCCGACCTCAAGCCATACGGAAATGGCGTGCTCCTGTGGTTTGAGATCGACGACTTCGATGCAGCCGTTGCTCGCGCCAAAGAACTGAACGCCGAGATTGTCATGCCCCGTCACCGTAATCCTCCCGACGGCAACGGCGGTCCGAACCACTGGGAATTATGGCTGCGCGATCCCACCGGCTACACCGTGGTTTTAGCCAGCCCGGATGGTACAGCGGATGGAAATTGGAGACCTTAGCATCTACTGGAGTGTCAAACTTCAGTTTGACATATCGCCGCTTTATTGTCAAACTAAAGTTTGAAACTCCACTATGAAGGAGATACGATGAGAAGCAACCAAACAACGCCCCCAAATATAGATCAATATATTGCGGGCTTCCCGGTTGAGGTGCAAGCGCTTCTGCAAAAGATCAGGATGACGATTCATCAAGCGGCGCCTGGCGCAGAAGAGACGATCAGTTATCAAATACCAGCCTTCACTCTGAAAGGCAGCTATTTGATTTATTTCGCCGCTTACAAAAAGCACATCGGGCTTTACCCGGCGCCAAGAGGTAGCGAGGAGTTTAAAGAAGAGCTCTCAGCTTATGCGGGCGGAAAGGGCACGGTGCAATTTCCATTAGATAAACCGATTCCTTTGGGCTTGATCAAAAGAATCGTGAAATTTCGGATAAAGAAAAATCGGGAACGAGCGGAAGCAGGGGCGAAGAAGAAATCAAGCGCGAAGGCAAAACGAAGGAGCAATACGAAATGAAGAAAACTGCTTCAACCCCAAAGCGCGCGCCCGCCAAAGACGTCGATGCCTATCTTGCGTCCGCGCCGAAAGAGCTGCAGGCGGTTCTCGAAAATTTGCGCGAGTCCATCAAAGCCGCGGCGCCGCAGGCCGAGGAGCTCATCAGCTATCAGATTCCGACTTACAAATATCACGGGCCATTGGTTCATTTCGTCGCGCGCGAGCTATTGCAGTTTCATCGCGGTGAGCAAAACGGTTTTGGAAAAATTCAAAAACGAGCTTGCAGACTTTGACACTTCCGGAACCACCATTCATTTCACGGTTGAGCATCCGCTTCCCGCGACGCTGGTGAAGAAAATCATCAAAGCGAGAGTTGCCGAGAATGAAGCGCAGGCCAAGTTAAAGCAGAAATGAAAGGCAAAACGAGTTTGGGCAAAACCATTCAAAAGCAACGATACAGAAAGGAAAAAAAGATGAATTCACTGCGTTCCTTGGTGACCGCGCTGATTTTGCTGTACGGAATTTTTGTCCCTGGTGCTGATTTATGTGCACAAAAACAACGCGAGAATGATCTCAATGCTCCGGGCGAGGAGCATAAGAAACTGGACGTTTTAAGCGGTGAGTGGGACGTCACCGTCAAATTTCCGGTGGGGCCGGGCAAGTTCATGGAAGGCAAGTCCTCATGCCGGGCGAGTTGGGTCATGGACGGACGCTTTCTGCGGCAGGAATATACCAGCACGTTCGCGGGAAAGCCGCTCACGATCGTGCGTTACCTCGGCTTTGATCGGCATCGCGGGAAGCTCGTCGAAATTCAATTCGAAAGCACGCACACCGACGTCATGCAAAATGAGGGCGCGTTTTCAGCCGACGGCAAGACTTTCACTTGCTCGGGAAAGCACATCGAAGCAGCAACCGGTAAAGATGTCGAAGTGCGCACCATGACAACCATTGTGGACAACGATTCCTTCACGCTGGAAATGATCTACGGCGGCGCTGAAGGAGACATGGCTAAAACCATAACCCTGACGCATAGACGCAAGCAAACAGAATAGATGAGTTGCAGCCACCCGAGCTCGAATCATTGATTGCGGCATGAAATCAAAGCGCCGTTTTAGATCGGTTTCCGGTATGAACGCAAAGCAGTTTGTTGAAAGGTTAAAAGCCCACTGCTCGCCGGAGGAGCTTAAGAAGATTCAGCGCTACTTTAAATCCGGCGAAGGCCAATATGCTGAGGGCGATAAATTCATCGGCGTGCGCATGGGACAAATCTTTGCGCTGGCAAAAGAGTTTATCGACATGCTGCCCAGTGAAATCGAAAAACTACTCGAAAGTCCGATCCACGAAGTGCGGGTTGGCGCGGTGAGCATTATGGACTGGCAAGCGCGCAGCAAAAAAATATCGAATGAACGCAGAAAGGAATTGTTCGATCTTTATATCAAACGCCACGATCGCATCAACAATTGGGATTTGGTTGATCGCAGCGCGCCGTATGTGGTTGGCGGCTACTTGTTCGATAAACCGCGCGCGATCTTGTACAAGCTGGCGCGCTCAAAAAATATGTGGGAACGCCGCACCGCGATGGTGAGCACTTTCTATTTTATTCGGAAAGGCGGGATCGACGACACTTTCAAAATCGCCGAGATGCTGATTAACGATAAAGAAGATTTAATTCACAAAGCCGTGGGAGGATGGCTGCGCGAGGCCGGTAAAAAGGATCGTCAAAGGCTATTGGGCTTTTTGGATAAACATGCCGCGACCATGCCGCGTACGGCTCTGCGTTATGCTATCGAACGCCTCGATAAAAAGCAGCGCGAGCATTATATGAGCATAAAGAAGACTGCATGAAACTCAGCGTAGCGCAGAGGAGCAATGAGAAGCCGTAAATTTTTTTGCTCTACATTTCTCTGTCATAGCTTTCTAAAAAGGAGCAACGCATGCCAAAAAACAACAATCCCAACGAAATCCAAACACTGGAAGCGGTGTCCGCGGTGTGGGATCAAGCCTTGGTCTCCAACGACACGGAGGCGATCGGCCGGTTTATGGCGGAAGATTGGGTCATCGTTTCGGAGCGAGGCGTTACGACAAAAGAAAAGTTTCTTGCCGTGGTCGCCTCCGGCGATTTGACGCACGAAACCTTCGAGGGAGAAATTATCTCGGTTCGCCAATACGGCGAGGCCGCGGTTTTGACGGGCCGCGTTCGGAACAACGGCCACTACAAGGGCCAGCCGTTCAGCTCCGATGAGTGGACGACCGACGTGTTTGTCAAACGCAACGGCACGTGGCTGTGCGTTCATAGCCATATTACAACGGCAAAAGAAGTTTGAGCTTTTGACTTCCAAGCCTTGGAAAAAATCTAAACTTTTTTTGCGTCCAACGGATGGAAAAACGACCAACGGATTGAAAAGTTTTTTTACATAAAATTTATCAATGGCGGTACGCTTTATCCGTTGGTCGTTTTTTGATCCGTTGGAATTTTTTTAATCTAACAACCAAAGAAAGGAGATCTGTATGCACAAGCTGAATTTTTCAATCACCATCAACGCGCCGAAAGCAAAGGTTTGGCGCACGATGCTCGACGACGCGACTTATCGCGTGTGGACGGAAGCATTCGCGCCCGGTTCTCACTATGTCGGTGACTGGAGTAAAGGGAGCAAAATACTTTTTCTCGGGCCGGATCCGAACACGGGCAAGATGGGGGGCATGGTGAGCCGCATCAAAGAAAACCGCTTGCACGAGTTCATCTCCATCGAGCATCTTGGCATGGTGCAAGACGGCATAGAAGACACGACCAGCGACGCGGTGAAGGCGTGGGCCGGCACCCATGAAAATTACACTTTCAAAAAGGAGAATGGCGCTACTGAGGTGTTGGTGGATATTGATATCGCGCACGAGTTCAAAGAGATGTTCGAAGGCATGTGGCCGAAGGCGCTGCAAAAACTCAAAGAGCTGGCGGAGAAGTAGTAAGCTTATAACGGAGAATGAACCATGAACAAAACAACGTTCAAAAGTATTGGCGCGGTTCTCGCGGGGTTGATCTTCATCGTCATCACGCATACCGCAACGGATGCGATTCTTGAAGGCGCGGGTGTGCTGCCCAAAGGCCATCTCTTCGTTGGCACGGGACTGATTTTGCTTGTCCTCGGTTATCGCGCCGTTTTCAGTTTCATCGGATGTTATCTCACGGCACGACTCGCGCCGCACAATCCGATGAAGCATGCGCTGTTGCTCGGCCTGATCGGTCTCGCATTGAGCGCAGTTGGCGCCATCGTGGCGGCAGATTTAGGACCCGCCTGGTATGCGTGGACGCTTGCGGTGATTTCGTTGCCGCTTGCATGGCTGGGCGGGAAGCTATATGTACGAAAAGGATGATCGCGTACTCGTTCCTCCAACGGTGTTCAATGCATTACTGAATCGTCCCGAAATAGTCATCATCAACAGAAGGGATTAAACCTTATGCAAAAGATCACCCCATTCCTGTGGTTCGACAACCAGGCCGAAGAGGCGGCGAAGTTTTACACCTCCCTCTTCAAAAACGCCGAACTCGGGAAAATCGCCCGCTATGGGAAAGAGGGCTATGAAATTCACGGAAGGGAAGCGGGGTCGGTGATGACTGTTGAGTTCGAGCTCGCAGGATACAAACTCACCGGCCTCAATGGCGGGCCGGTATTCAAATTCACCCCCGCCATTTCCTTTTTTGTTGTCTGCGAAACTGAAACGGAAGTTGACGCGCTGTGGCAGAACCTTTCGCAAGGCGGCATGGCCATGATGCCGCTGCAAAAATATGATTGGAGCGCGAAGTACGGATGGGTCATGGACAAGTACGGCCTCTCGTGGCAGTTGAGCCTTGGGAAAAAAGAGGACGTCGGGCAAACCATCACGCCCTTCCTGATGTTTGTCGGCAAGCAGCACGGCCGGGCCGAGGAAGCGTTGCAATTTTATACTTCGCTATTCAAGAACTCCGACGTTACTGGGATACTCCGCTATGGGCCGGGCGAACCCGGGCCGGAAGGAACCGTAAAGCATGCGCAATTTCGTTTGAATGGTGAGGTCTTCATGGTTATCGACAGCGCAGGCGAACATCCCTTTACGTTCAACGAAGCGCTCTCGTTCGTCGTCAATTGCGAGACGCAGGAAGAGGTCGATTATTTTTGGGAGAAGCTCTCCGAGGGCGGAGAGAAATCGCGCTGCGGTTGGCTGAAAGACAAGTTCGGCGTGTCGTGGCAAGTCGTTCCGACTATTCTGGACGATCTGATGCGCGACGAAGATGCCGCGAAAACCGGAAGAGTGATGCAAGCCATGCTGCAAATGGATAAGATTGACATCAAGACGTTGAAGCAGGCATACGAACAGAAGTGATCCCTACAGATGTAGCCAGCATTGGCCTTCACAAATGCGATCTCGTGATTACACATGTCTTGGACGCACCGCCGGAAAAATCAGTGCAGCCGTCTTGAGAAGAAAAGAGTTGCTTCCGGCAAAGCGCCACACGAATACACGGAGAGACGCAAGTTCTTAATCTGTTAATGCGGAGGTATAAAATGGACATCGTTCGAGACATTTTCATCTGCTGTCTTATGACATCTTTTGCCAATGGGCAAACAATTACCGGCTACTGGAAGGGAGCAATTGCATCGGAACAGGAGGGAATGAAAATCATGGTTGATTTTAAGAGTGACTCATCGGGCATAACCGGCATCATCAGTTATCCCGATATAGGTGTTTCAAAAATTCCAGTAGCTCAAACTAAATTTGTTTTTCCCGATCTTGGCTTTATTGTACATGATGGAAGCGGGCAGCCACAGAGATTCGAAGGTAAAGTTGAAAGAGAGACAATCACTGGAATATGGCACGGCTACGGCATGGAAGTTCCCTTTTTCCTGAATCGTGCACAACCGGAACCCGTCTCTTATCATGAAGAAGAGGTTGACATTCATAATGGCGAAATCACTCTTTCAGGGTCTTTTTATCATGCAAAAAAGGATGATAAATCTCCTGCGATTATAGTCATTCACGGTTCCGGCGACCAAACCCGGGATCTTTATCGCTTTTATGCTGAGCTTTTTGCCGGCAAAGGTATTTCGGTATTAATTTATGATAAACGTGGGTGCGGAAAATCCATGGGAGATTGGCGGAAAGCGGATTTTAATGACCTTGCACAAGATGCCGCCGCCGCCGCAAACTATCTGAAAAACCGCAAGAACTTGAACGCCATGCAAATTGGATTCATTGGCTTTAGTCAGGGCGGATGGATTGCTCCGCTTGCGGCAACAAAATTTTCCGATGCGGCATTCGTTATCAATGTATCCGGGCCGGCTGTTACCCCACGAGAACAGGAACAGGCGCTCGTCGAACAGCTTTTGCCATCGCTTAATCTCCCTGTGGAAGAAGTGAGGAAATTCATTGAACAACGGACAATCTTTGAAAAGTTGGGCAAGGGATGGGATGACTACTGGAAATTCAGAGAGGCGTTGGAGCAGAAAGGCGTTCTCAATTTCATTGGCGCTCCTGATTCAAGAGACAGTTGGTTATGGGATTTCTATCGAAAGGTTTTTGACTACGACCCTGTTGCAACTTTGCAAAAAGTAAAGTGCCCGATGCTGATCATTTATGGAGAGCTGGATGCGCTGATACCGGTTGAAAAAAGCATCAAGCTAACGGAACAGGCATTCAAGGAAGCCAATAAGACAAATTACTCTGTTAAAATATTCAAGTCAGCAAACCATGGCATCGGATATGAACCCGGAAAAGGTGGGTATCAAGGTTTCCCACGGTTTGCAACGGGATATACGGATTTGCTCCTTTCCTGGGTTATCGACTCGACAGGAAATTAATGTCTGCTCCTCCCAAGATGGAACTCACCGGGCATAAACGATGAGCCGCCGCCTGCGGTGTTGACGAATTATGAAAGTGACAGGAATCAATATTTCACAGGAGTCGTTGGTTTCAAGCGCTGTCCGGAGCTTCACTTTATGGAAATGAAACAATATCTCATTGACACCTTCAAGTTCAACGATCTCATGAACACCAAATTGCTGGCGAAAATAAAAGCGCTGCCTGACCAGCAACCGTGTATTCGATTCTTCAGCCATCTCATCAATTCGCAGAATAAATGGATGGCAAGAATTATCATTCCATTCATCATCGCGCGCAGATGCAAATGCTCATCCGCCAGCAGGGCTTGGAGCCGGACTTTGTCGACTACATCGGCACCGTCTATAGGAAAATCATGTGAATGGAGAACTCAAATGTCAAGAAATGATTTCACCAAGCATCCCCATGGTTGACAGCGTCGCGGCAACCATCGACGCGGTTATTGCCAATGGCGGCAAGATCGTGCAGCCCCTCGGTGTGGATGCACCTGAGATCACCGCGAGATTCAGTGATCCGGCCGGAAATATATTCGGCCTCTATCAGCAACCGGCGCGAGAAAATTAAAAATCAAATAGGGAGGCATCATGACTGCACCGAATCTTATCGCGAAGTGGCCAAATTGGGCCCCGCAACTGCTGAGCGTGCTGCGCATCATGGCCGCGTTCGTGTTCATGCAGGCCGGCACCATGAAGCTCTTCGCCTTCCCGATGGGAATGCCGCCAGACGGCGGTACAGCCGTACTGATGTCTCAGGTCGGCCTTGCCGGTATCCTCGAAACCTTCGGGGGTGCATTGATGCTTCTTGGACTTTTCACTCGACCGGTTGCATTTATTTTATCCGGTGAAATGGCGGTGGCGTATTTTCAGTTCCAGTTCCCGCTGAGCTTCTGGCCCATCGTGAACAATGGTGTAAGCGCCGTGCTTTATTGCTTCGTCTGGCTCTACTTTTCAGCCGCCGGTGCGGGCCCATGGAGTCTGGATGCAAAGCGGGGGAAGTAATTGCAACGCGCAGCTTAGATTCCGCGTCTTTCAAATCGAAACAGGATGGAACTCTGCAAAGCGCGGCAAACATTCTTTCGCCCGCAGCGACCTTGGTGCAAGCCCGGTGAAGAAAGAAGACGAAGACAAGCGCGGCGGCGTGAAGGACGCGGGCGGCACGACGTGGTGGATGGCGACGAAGGTGGAAGAGGTGAAACATAATTCTTTCAAACAGGAGAAACGAAATGATAGTGGAGTCCATTCGATCTGAATACCAGCGATATAAGTCGCTAGCTGAGAATGCCATCGCCCAAATCAAGGACGATGATCTGCACAGGGTTGTTGGCGAAGATGACAATTCCATCGCCGTTATCATGAACCATCTCTCTGGGAATCTAAAATCAAGGTTTACCAATTTCCTAACGGAAGACGGCGAGAAACCCTGGCGTAATCGAGATGAGGAATTTGAGGAGAAACGGGAAGATCGAACGATCTTGTTAAAGAGGTGGGACGAGTCGTGGAGAGTCCTGTTTGATGAAATAAACGCACTCCAAGATTCTGATCTCAGCAAAGTTGTTAAAATTAGAGGCAAAGAATTAACGGTATCAGATGCCTTACAAAGATCGTTGGCGCATGCCTCGTATCACGTGGGCCAAATTGTGCTGTTGGCGCGGATTCACGCCGGCAGAGACTGGAAATCGCTCAGCATCCCGCGCGGCAAATCGCAAGAGTATAATTTAAATCCGACCAAAGAAAGGTGAACCATTGATGTAAACGCAGCGATTTGCCATTGTGCTCACGTTAATCAATCTCGCGTTGTTGATACTTTTGTTGGCCAGAATCTTTCAGCCGAGGCGCAGAATGCCGCGCCGGTGCTTCGCGGGCGCGCGCTCGAAATCATCGATAGCAAGGGCAAAGTCTGAGCCAGCATCACAGTGGAGCCGCCGGTCACCATGGATTCGCGTACCTATCCGGAAACGGTGCTGTTGCGCTTGTCCGATCCGAAAAGCGGTTCCGTCGTCAAGATTACTGCCACGGAGGAAGGCTCAACCATCGGACTCTCGGATGACGTTGACGGCGGCGTTGAAGTTTCATCTACTAAACACAAAGGCAATTTTATCAAAGTTGTCGGACGCGAGGGGCGTGAACAGATCATCAAACCATAGGATGTTCGTACCGACGACACGGTGGATCGCAACCAAGGTGGAGTAGACGGAAGATTTGCCGAAAAACTTGAAATCATTGATGGCAAAACTTATTTTTTGAACGCAGATGACCCGGATTGGACGGATTGGCGCGGATAAAGCAAAAACTAAGCATCCGTGCGAATCCGTGTCATCCGCGTAATCCGTGTTCAAAAGCTTTTTGCAAAGAGGTAAAAAATTCCATGATTAAATATGTCGCTTTTCTGCGCGGAATCAACGTGGGCGGACACAAAGCCATTAAAATGGAGGAATTGAAAAAAGCATTTGAGACGCTGGGATTTGAGAATGTCAAAACGCTGCTGGCCAGCGGCAATGTGCTTTTTGCAGCGCCTGCCGCGAGCGAAAGCGCGCTGGCCAAAAAAATCGAGAAAAAGCTGGAAACGGCCTTTGGACACGAAATCGGCGTGCTCATTCGCAAGATTGCAGGACTACAACGCCTGGCTGAGGCCGATCCGTTCGCGGGAGTTGAAGTCACTCCTCAAACGCGGCTGTATGTCACTTTCCTTGCGGAAAAACCCAGGAGCGGCCTGAAAATCCCGTATGAATCTCCCGACAAGAATTTCAAAATCATACGCGCAACCGGAAGCGAAGTGTACAGTGTCTTGACGCTCTCGCCAAACAGCCGGACGATTGATTTGATGAGCATTCTCGAAAAAGAATTTGGGCGGAAGGTTACGACCCGAAACTGGAATACCATTGAGAAGATTTTAAAAGCAAGCGGGTTGAACAAGAGTTAACAGAGCAAACAGAGAAAGAATTCTCCGTTTACTCTGTTTGCTCCTGTAAGCGATTGGCCTACTAACTCAGTGAAACATGGCAGAAATCATCAAAATCAATTCTACCACGCTTGGCGAAAATTTATGAACAGAACTCTGATCATGCGTATTGCATTGTGGATCGGCGCCTTTTTCAACTTCGGGGCCGCCCTGATGTTTATCTTTCCAGTTTCCCTCGGCCAGATTGCAGGGCTTCCGGCATCGGGCTCGCTCTTTTACAACTGGTTGCTTGCCCTATTTATCGGACTCTTCGGCGCCGCCTATGCGTGGCTTGCGCGCCGGCCGCAAATAGACCGTTCGTTAGTCGGCTTAGCCATTATCGGCAAAATGGGCGTTTTCGCAGTAGCTTTGGCCTCTTGGCTAGTTGGAGTGATTCCCTTTCGCGGTTTTGTCGTCGCCGTCGGTGACCTCATCTTTGGCATAATCTTCTGGTGGTGGCTACGGGGTGAACTCGGCGTTTTACGTGCTACCCCGCCAAGCAATCCAGCGGTTGAGCCTAAAAGGAAAGTTATGATGCAATAGAATTTTTATTGGCAATGACCTTAACCCAAATCGAGATCAAAAACTCTTGACAAAACAGTAAACTCAGAAAGGAGAAAACCATGAGCAGCGTACGAGTATTAGTCGGCACCAAAAAAGGTGCGTTCATCCTCACGGCGGATGGCAAGCGCGAAAAGTGGAAGGTTGACGGCCCGCACTTTGGCGGCTGGGAGATTTATCACGTGAATGGCTCGCCGGTTGATCCGAATCGGCTCTACACCTCGCAAACCAGCGGTTGGTTCGGGCAGATCATCCAGCGCTCGGATGACGGCGGCAAAAC
>Ga0073934_10007778_pt1 | contig 14673 bp, 8 predicted proteins | sample LarsenN4metaG_FD_76834 | JGI IMG/M metagenome (GOLD analysis project Ga0073934, IMG submission 76834) | Hot spring sediment bacterial and archeal communities from British Columbia, Canada, to study Microbial Dark Matter (Phase II) - Larsen... ...
AACTGCATCACAATCTGGCCGGGGACATTGCGCCGAAAAACATGCTGACAACAACCGTAGGTGAATACATGATCATGGAAGGGTTGGCTGAATCCTTCTCCGCGGAGCTGTATGGAGAGGACAGCATTGGCCCCTGGGTTACAGAATTTGACACTTCCCGGCTGGATCATACTAAAGCCGTTTTCCGCGCGGGTTTGGACCAGACAGGTTTTAATCTCATTCGTAGTTACATCTTCGGCGGAGAGATCGCAGCAGAGCTAGGATCTGAGCCAGTGGATGTGCCTGCTTTTGCCGGGTATGCGCTCGGCTATTTTATCACGCAGGCATACCTCAAGCGCACGGGAAAAAGCGTGGCTGAAGCTACCTTTGTCCCGGCCCAGGAGATTATCGCCGAGTCAGGCTACTTTGAATAATCAGTAGGCTGGTCAACGGACCAGCCTGCTATCATAACGTCCCTCGGTTTCGACGAGAGGGTACAATGCTTCGAGCTTTTCTGGGGCGACACGCGGCGATACCGAACACGCTGTGCTCAGAATATACCCTCCGCCTGGCATCCCATCACGCAGCCGTTCGCGGGCCATCGCCAACACCTGATCAATGCTGGTCGCCTGGAGAAGTTCCACCGAGTTCATATTGCCTTTAATAAACATACGGCTGCCGATCCGGGCCTTTGCATCTGCCAGTTGTGTGTCGCCAATAGGAGGAGGGTCAAGTGTGTCCACACCGTCGGTGCCCGTTTCCATCATCAGTTCCAGGCGATCCGCAATCTGACCACAGGTATGGGTATAAACGGGGATGCCGGGAGTCTGTGTATGGATGGCCTCTACCAGACGCCTTTCATAGGGCAGCACGAACTGGCGGTACATGCGCGGCGAAATAAAGCCGCCGCCTGCATAAGCTGAGGAGATCAGCACCGCATCGGCTCCATGCTGCGCCTGTGCCACGCCCCAGGCGATGCTGGCTTCGGTGAGCCGATCCAGGATCGCTCCAGCTTTGTCAGGGTCCGTCGCCAGATTGATTAATGCATCCTGGTAGCTGAAAAGTTCCATAAAATGAGTGAAAGGCGAGAACACTTCTCCGTGAACCGACACTTCCTCACCCACTGCCGCTTTGACCAGATCAATGGTGCGGAAAAAGTAATCGGGGGGTGTTTCAAGCAGCCCTGGCGCTTTACCCGGCAAATGAGGCGTATGATATACGCCCCAGGTATACATCTGCCAATCGTCTAACTGCTCAAAATCACGGTCAGGGTCAAATGCCTCAAAGCTGGGATGACCGCGGGTTGGATCAGCCGGGAAATGTTGGGCGTTGTCGTCCCAGGGGATTAGCGTTCGATCCCCGTTTTTCCAGGTGACCAGTTCACCTTCGTGCGTCTCGGTGATGGAGGAAATATGTTCGCGCCAATGGGGATCGCGCCCTGGTAGGTTAATCAAAATGCCATCAAAATGATATCGGCGTTGCAGTGCAACCAATGCCTGCGCAAATCCCTCGCTGGTGAACCAGATTTCATGTGGCTTGAGGTCCGTGTTTAAAAAATAATGTCCTAATGCCAGTTGGCACATCAATGGCACGCGGTCAGGAATCTGGTGATGCATGGCTAGTGCTAATCGCTGCTTGCTGTTCATGGCGTGAACCTCACAACTTTCTTCTTATAGTAATCCGAAGCCTATCACTAAACTGTCATAACCCAAAACTCTCCGCCCTCTGCTTGACATGCTGATAAATACCATGATACACTTTGTTTGTAAAAAATATAAACAAAGTTGCTTCATTTTGCTTGAGCCTGAAAAGTCAAATGAAGAAACATTACCAGTCCGTCAATCATAAGCTGATGCGTGAGCTGAATATCTCCTTGATATTGAGCCACTTGCGGACGAAACCTTCTCAAACACGCGCCGTTCTCGCTGAACAAACTGGCCTCACCCGTAGCAGTGTCACTAATCTTGTCGATGAACTGGTCGAACGAGGGTTAGTATGTGAGACAGGCCTGGTTCCCTCTCAAGGAGGGCGGCCTGGGACTACCCTGGAATTGAATCCGGCGGCAGGCTGCGCGATTGCCGTCGAATTTCGCATAGGTTCCATTACGGCTTTGTTGACCGACTTTGTGGGAAAACCTCGACAGCGCGAACACATTCAGACCGATATTTCAAACCCCGATAGTGCTATCCAGCAGGCAGAACAACTTATTGATCACCTGTTAGCTGATCATGCTGAAAAAATGCCATTAGGCATTGGAGTCGGTATTGGGGGTATCGTCAATATCCAGGATGGTACGGTGCAGTTTGTATCTAGCCTGAAAAACTGGCGTAATGTTTCCCTAAAAGCGCAGTGGTCAGCGCGGTATAAGCTTCCGGTGTATATGGGCAACGAGGCTCACATTGCAGCCCTGGGTGAAAGATATTTTGGCGCGGCGGCGGGCTGCAACAATTTCGTATATCTCGACATGGTCGGTTACGGCATTGGGGCCGGGATTGTGATCAATGGCAGGTTGTTCCAGGGCATCAATGGTTATGCGGGCGAAGTCGGCCACACAGTTCTGGATATAGATGGGTTGGTCTGTGCCTGTGGAAAACGTGGGTGTTGGGAAACGTTGGTCGGCACAGAAGCTATAGTCAGCTATATACGGGACTGCATAGCTCGCGGCGAGACTTCCCAGATCGTGGAAATGGTGCATGGCGATCTGAGTCGTATCGATTTCGATATCGTGTGTGAAGCGTTGCACAGTGGGGATTCGCTGGCTTCTAAGGCATGTCATCGCGTAAGCCTACTTACCGCCACCGGAATCAATAATTTGATCAATGTCTTTAATCCCGAGATGGTCATTTTAGGTGGTACATTGGGCCTGGCCCTGGAACCTTTTTTATCCGAGATCAAAGACTGGATCGAGAGTCAGGCACTTCCCCCCATGACTGGAACCTTCGATATACGGGTTTCCCAGTTAGGAACTGATACCTGCCTGATGGGAGCAGCAGCGTTGGTGCTCGATGAAATCCTGCGCGAACCCTTCTGGCAGGCAACCCAGTGAGTAAATTACACTCTTAGTGGAAAGGAGGTGAGAGTCGGTAGTTATTTGAAGCAAGTCTGCTCAAATCGCAAATTTGTTTTGACGAGTGTAGGAGGCTTCTCATGAAAAAATTGCTTGTTCTCGTGATTCTAGTAGCTCTGGTTGCTCCCGTAACCCCAGCTACCATTAGGGCGCAAGAAGAAGTTAATCTGGTTCTGGGTTCATGGCGCGTGGACGATGTGGCACAGATGGAAGAAATCCTGGCCGCTTTCCATGAAGCCTATCCGAATATTACGATAACTTTTGATCCCACTAATCCGCCTGACTACAACGCGACCCTGCAAAGCCAATTTGAGACGGGGACTGCTCCCGACTTGATGTATGTGCGCTCGTTTTCAACAGGCCGTCAATTGTATGACGCGGGATATCTAGCCCCACTCAGCGATCTGCCGGGTTTGACCGAGAATTTCAGCCCTGAATCGCTGGAAGCGTGGTCGGCAGAAGATGGAACACCTTACGCAGTGCCATTTATTGCTGTATCGCATGGCGTTTACTATAACAAAGACCTGTTTAACGAACTGGGCATAGAAATTCCCACCACCTGGGAAGAGTTGATTCAGGCGGCGCAGACTCTTGAAGAGAACGGCTATGATGGGTTTGCTAACGCGGGCGGTGACGCCTGGACTATTGCCGAAATTGTCTTCATGAATCTCGCCCCGACGTTTATCGGTGGCCGGGAAGGTCGTCTGGCTTATCTCAATGGCGAACGCTGCTTTAACGATGAAAATGCCGTCGCAGCGTTCCAGGCGGTGGCCGATATTGCGCCTTACTTCCCCGACGATCACATGGCGCTCGTTTACTATGACAGCCAGCAGATCTTCTTGATGGGTGAAGCGGGTATGTGGCTGGGTGGCTCCTGGGATATCCCGGTGTTTGAAGCTGAAGCACCCGACTTTGAATGGGGCGTGTTTGCAGTTCCTGCACCCGAAGGCCAGGAAGAGCAATATATTACTTTCCACCTGGATGCCGGGATCGGCATGAATGCTGCCACCGAACATCCAGAGGAAGCCCGCCTGTTCCTGGAATGGCTGACAACCCCGGAGCCTGCCGGAATGCTCAATAACCTGCTGCCTGGGTTCTATTCGCTGAATCTGGAAGCAGCCGCCCCAGAAAATGCGCACGCCGCCGAGTTCCTGGCCCTCAACGAAGGTCGGGGCCTGGATGTGCGTTGGGCGTGGCAGGGATTGCTGGACGGCTCGCCAGATGCCTATACCCTGATGCAGGATAATGCTATTGCGGTGCTGAACGGTGAAGCAACACCTCAAGAAGCAGCAGATGCTCTGCAAGCAGGGTTGGCAGAATGGTTTGAACCGGCCCAGAACTGCCCGGCTGAGTAAGAGTTCGCCGGATGGCTGAATAAGCTTTGCGATCATCGCCCGACTGCTCGCTGCCGGGCGATGATATTTCATAATTGATCTACAATTAGTCAAAAACTAGCTTCTACGGGAGCATACTTATGGCAGTTGTTCAGCGTTCCCTCAAGGTCCTGGGTCTGGCCGGAGATTGGGAGGCCCCTCGCCGCCGGGTCTGGATTCTGTTTTTGATACCTGCCCTGGTGATCTATACCACGTTTATGGCCTATCCCCTGGTCAACTCGATGCGGTTAAGTTTGTATACCGGGGAAGGTCTGCGCCCCGAACGGTTCGTAGGGCTGGATAATTATCATGAACTGTTCACCAACGAACTATGGTCAGAACGTTATTTCAATGCATTAGAAAATACTTTTATCTTTTTCGGCATTCATATGCTGGTGCAGAATTCATTGGGTCTGCTGTTTGCTACGTTGTTAGCTCAGAGCCGACTGTTTGGGCGAAATGTCTACCGCACCATTATTTTTATCCCGGCCACCATGTCGGTCATGCTCACAGCATTTTTGTGGCGTCTGATCCTGAACCCACGTTGGGGGATGCTTAAAGTGCTGCTCGAAGGAGTAGGCAAAGAGTCCTGGTTCCATGCCTGGTTGGGCGACGAGAATTATGCTCTGGTGGTAGTTTCGCTCGTATCCTCATGGCAGTGGGTAGGCCTGCCCACCATGATGTTCCTGGCGGGCCTGATTAATATTCCCGAAGAGTTGAATGAGGCGGCGCGGGTGGATGGAGCCAGCGCCTTCCAAACATGGTGGCGGATCAAACTGCCACTGCTACGTCCCGTCATAGGTATCGTTGCAGTGCTGACGTTCATCGGCAACTTTAATGCGTTTGATGTGGTCTATGCCATGATGGGAGCCACCGGGCAACCGCAGTATTCCACCGACATTATGGGCACATTTTTCTATCGGGCGGCCATCGCTGGAGAACACCCTGTTGCCCGGCCCGATATGGGTGTGGGGGCAGCAGTAGCGACGCTGACATTTCTGATTCTGATGGTCGGTGTATCAGCCTGGCTCATTTATTCGCGGCGTGAGCGGGAGGTAACGCTCTGATGATTACCTTTGTTTCCTGGATCATTCAACATGCCGATATCATTGGGTGGGCGACGCTCTGTACAGCCTTAGGCGGCTTGATGACCGCGCGTTTTGTTCGTGAACGCCTGTCTTTCCAGATTGTAAATAACGAGGATTTATTAGCCTGGCTGGGCGCTTTGGGGGGATTGGCTGCGGCGCTGGTAACTTACCAGGCCGGGTTGCTTGCGAGCACGATTCAACTGCTGATTGCGGCGCTGATCGTTATGGCGGTGCTGGCCGTATATTGGCTGCTTCTGCTCCCAAGACTCGCGAATTTGCCATCTATTGATAATCCTTTGTTGAACCGAACCTTGAGGCGATACTCCTTTGGGTCTTCTTTCAGCCAGTTTTTGTCACACCTGATCCTGTTAACCTGGTCCTTGATCGTGATAGTGCCGATCTGGACTATGGTGGTGAATTCATTAAAGGCAAAACGCGAGATTTACCGCACTCCTTTTGAATGGCCGACCTCAGAGACCCTGACTTTTGAGGGTTATCGGAATGCCTGGGTCGATGGCAGCTTTGACCTTTACTTCCGTAACAGCCTGCTTGTAACCGTTACCTCGCTGGTGTTGATCCTCCTGTTAGGCTCATTGGCTGCCTACGGATTAGCCAACTGGCGTTCGCGGCTGTCGTCGCTGCTGTACCTGTATTTTGTAGCCGGGCTGATGGTCCCTATTCGGCTCGGCACAATTAATATTGTCACCATTGTTCAAGACATTGGTGATGCAATCGATAGCCTTTTCCCCATGCTTCCCTTTCACTTTACAGGCTCGTATGTTAGTCTGATGCCCATTTACATTGCGATGGGACTACCGATCACGGCCTTTGTTCTGACTGCTTTTATGCGAGGCATTCCCCAGGATTTAACCGATGCAGCCCGCATTGATGGGGCGTCAGAATTTCGCATCTTCTGGCAGGTCATACTGCCGTTAGTCCGTCCCGCCCTGGCAACCGTGACGGTGTTTAATATGATCCCGATCTGGAACGATTTGTGGTTTCCGTTGATCCTGACTCGTGACGAACCCCAACGGACGGTGACTTATGGGGTGTCTCTGTTGTTTGGGCAGTATCAGACCGACTGGAACGCGATTCTGAGCACACTGTCGCTGGCATCTGTCCCCGTATTGATTCTCTACCTGCTCATGTCTAAGCAGTTTATCAAAGGGCTGACAGCCGGTGCGGTCAAAGGATAAACTCATCCTTTTGGTATTAGCATTCCCGCGATCCTAATTCTCAGATCGCGGGAACTTTTAGTTAGAATTCAGGCTTTCCTGCCCCAACCAGCGTGGAGAGGAAAAAATCAGCCGATCAAGCTGCGTCCACCAGGGGGTCAGTTTCCAGCTCGAGCGCAGGTTCTGGCGCTTCGACCCTGTAATGTAGTCCAATATAGCCCAGGGCACTGAGCGTACCAACAATGCCTGCCAGGAGCCAGACCCATTCAAATCCCATGTATTTACTGATCTGCCCCGCAAGCCACGTGCCGCTGCCGGAAGCAATGGCAAACCCAAAACCCAGCACGGCCATATAGCGCCCGCGCATATCTTCGGGAGCCAGCCGCACAGCAACGGCCTGACCTGTAGGCACAACTAACATTTCGCCGATGGTGATGATCACCATCGCCAGCACAAACATTGCTACCGTCGCTACATAACCGAACATGCTGAAGCCAACAGCATACAACAGAGTCCCTGCCGCGAGTACCAGCATAGAAGGATAGTTACGCTCCCGAAGCCAACGGGTAACGGCAAACTGAAGCAGCACGACCATAATTGCGTTCAAACTCAACAGCAGGCCAAAGCCTTCTGGCTCGATGCCATGCACGTCGTGTAGAAAAACGGCCAGCGTAGTGTTCATCTGGAAGTAGACTAGCCAGACAACAAGCCCCATCAGCATAAAGGCGATGAATACGTGGTCCCTGAGAACCCGGCCATATCCGCCAAAGGTCTGCGCCAATGTTTCCTCTGGCGCGCTATCAGCTTTCTTTTCCGGCTTTGTTTCGCGCAAGAAAACCAGCAGAATAAGCGCGGTTATGAAACTGGTGGCAGCATCCACGCTGAACAGCAGCAAATACGAGACTCCGGCGAGCAGACCGCCGATCATGGGACCAAAGGTGACGGCAAGATTAAACATGATCCGAATGATACCGAAGCCCTCGATCCGTTTTTCCTCCGGCAGAAGGTCAGCCATCATTGCCTGCCACGCGGGACCACCGATGCTGCCTACCACGCCGATAGTCGCAGCCAGAACATAGAGCAGCGCAAAATCGTTAGCAAGCGCAATGCCCAGGTTACCTAGCGCACTGGTGACCAATGCCGACAGCGCCACTGGTTTTCGGCCAAAACGGTCTGTCAGCGCACCGCCAATTGTGCCGCCGATCATACCGGCGACTGAAAATACGGCGAAAATTGTGCCAGCGCGAGCCAGGCTGACATCAAACTTATCTGTCAGAAAGATGGCAAAAAATGGAAAGACCAGCGCATTGCCAACCATGTCGATAAAGGAGGCGCCGACCAGAAGCCAGAACTGACGGGGATATTCCTGATAATAGGTTCGAACACGACTCAGGTCCATAATGTCTTCTCCAAGTGCTGTTACCTGTTTGTGCAATTGCGCAATTGCGAACCTGTGCAATTATAGCACAATTAGAACTGATGTGCAAGAGGCAAAAAAGAGCAGATGTACATCAAACTATCCTGGAAGTGCTCATCCTGTAGAGAAACACTGTATAATTCGAGCGACTTAATGGCTGACCTCGTGAGAAAGTATTGTGGTGGAAAAACCGGTTGTTCATCTGGTATGTAACGCGCAGATTGATCCTGTTTGGAAGTGACCCTGGGAAGAAGGAGCACGCGAAGCAAATTTCGCCTTTCACGCTGCTGCTGATCTGTTGGAAGCCTACCCGGAATTTGTGTTCAATCACAACGAAAGCGTGTTATCTGAATGGGTTGAGGAATACGATCCGACGCTATTTGATCGGATACAGGTGCTGGTCAAGATGGGGCGTTGAAATATCAGCGGCGGCTGGTATTTACAACCGGATGTGAATATTCCCAGCGGCGAAACCCTGGTACGGTGCATCCTGGAAGGGCGGCGCTATGTTGCTGAGAAATTCGGCGTATGCCCTCCGGTGGCCTACAACTTTGATTCCTTCGGACAGGCTGAGAGCCTGCCACAACTGCTGGCTCAGAGTGGTTTCAAACTCTACATTCACTGTTGTCCCGGCCCAAAGCAATTGGATATTCATCACCGTTGTATCGTTGGCGGGGTATGGATGGAACAGAGGTGTTGACAGTGCGCTATTTTACTGCACACCGAGCAGGGAATATACAGTGGAGCGACAGGACGCCATCATGCAGGCCCAGACGGGTATAGCCCTGGCGTGGGCCAGTGGGCAAGATGTCCTGGTTCCCTGGGGCCTGGGCGATCACGGTGGAGGCCCAACCCGTGAGGATTTGGAGAAATTCCGCGTCCTGTTTGCCGAGATGGAAAACCCCCTGGTTGTCAAGAAGATCGTCCTTGACCACTGCCGTATAAATATCGCATTGAGCGGGTCAGAAATAAAAAGAGCGAGGGTATTTGTCCCTCGCCCATTGAATTAAAATAGGCGTTCCAGCCATTTGAGCAACGCATAAATGTGCATCTGAAGCTGCAATCGTTGGAAAAGTTCAACCAGGAAGTCCATACTATCCACTCCTCTTTTGACCAAACAAGATTCATGTAAAGTGTGAACTACCTCGAATCCATACAACAGATTTGTAAGAATCAAATATGAGCATCATCAGAGTTTTTAACCAAACGTTGGAAAAACTCATGCTCATGGCTGTTCCAAAAGATAGGCATTCATGTGCTCGGCCGCTTCTCGCCCCTGGTGGATGGCCCATACAACCAGGGACGCTCCTCGAATCGAGTCGCCCGCTGCAAATACTCCTGGCACACTGGTCATAAAGTGTGAATCAACGGCAATATTCCCGCGCTCATTCAGTCGGACGCCGAGGTCAGTAACCAGCCCGGAATGGACGACGTGTTCAAAGCCCATCGCTAACAGGACCAGTTCGGCCTCCAACTCAAATTCTGATCCCGGCACTTCAGTCATGCCGCTCTTGCCATTGTTGGGCCGCCACTCCACCTGGACTCCCGAAAGCTTGCAGACTCGCCCATTCTCACCTATGAAGCGTTTCGTGAGAATGTTAAAGAGCCGCTCACAGCCTTCTTCGTGAGAACTGGATGTTTTGTACAGTCTCGGCCACTGCGGCCAGGGTTCGTTTTGAGGGCGAGTTCTGGGTGGCGCTGGCAACAGCTCGATCTGGATGATACTTCTGGCTCCCTGGCGGTTTGCTGTGCCAATACAGTCGGAGCCAGTGTCCCCACCGCCGATCACCACCACATGTTTATTAAATGCGCTGATTCGATCATCCTGCGGAATGTCATCGCCGCGAACGAAGCGGTTCTGCTGCTCCAGATACTCCATTGCCAGATAAATGCCATCGAGTTCTCTACCCTCAATTGCCAGATCGCGGGGTTTTCGAGCACCAATGGCAATACATACCGCGTCAAACGAGCCAAGAATCTCTTCGACAGGGATATCTCGACCAATTGCAATGCCTGTCTCGATAATCAGCCCTTCTTCCAGCAGGATATTCACCCGGCGATCAATCACGCTTTTGTCGAGCTTGAAGTCCGGTACGCCAAACCGCAGGTAGCCGCCAACGCTGTCCGCCGCTTCATATAAAACCACCGTATGCCCGGCCTTGTTCAGGGTGTCGGCGCAGGCCAACCCTGCCGGGCCGCTGCCGATCACCGCCGCTCGTTTGCCTGTGCGGTGTCTTGGAGGGCGAGGTCGCACATAACCTTCGGCAAAGGCGCGTTCGATCACTGCCAGTTCATTCTCTCGAATGGTCACCGGTTCATCGTTGATAGACAGCACACACGATGCTTCGCAGGGAGCCGGACACAGTCGCCCAGTAAATTCGGGGAAGTTGTTGGTGGATTGCAGAATTTCGTAAGCCGCCTGCCAGTCTCCCTGGTGAATCTTGTCCTGCCATTCAGGCATCAGATTTTCAACCGGGCAGGCCCAGTGGCAAAACGGTACACCGCAGCTCATACACCGCGAGGCCTGACGCCTGCGTTCATCCTCTGGCAGCAAAAGCTCAACTTCTTCAGAATCGCGAATGCGTTCGTGAACGGGGCGATAGCCACCTTCCACCCGGTGAACTTTCAGAAAACCTTTTGGATCGGCCATTAGTATGCTACTCCCAGTTGTGCTTCGGCTGCGATGTATGAGAGCTGTCGATCAACTTCCTGGAGTTTTTGCTGCTGCAACACTCGCTTATATTCCAGCGGCAGCACGCGAATAAACCTGGGCAGGTATTCATGCCAATGATCTAAAATCGTTTGCGCCAATGGGCTAGAAGTGTAGTCCACATGCTTTTGGAGCCATGTTCGAATGAAATCCTGATCGTCTTGCTCAAGCACCGGACTGAGTTCGACCATGCCTGTGTTGCAGTAGTACGCGAAATCACCGTTCACGTTCAGGACATACGCGATCCCGCCGCTCATGCCTGCCGCGAAATTACGCCCTACGCGGCCCAGCACGATGATCCGGCCCCCAGTCATATACTCGGCGCAGTGGTCGCCTGTACCTTCAACAACAGCATTCACGCCGCTGTTCCGCACGCAAAAACGCTCTCCGGTCATTCCCCGAATAAACGCCTCGCCGCTGGTAGCCCCATACAAAACCGTGTTGCCAATGATAATGTTCTCCTCGGCTTTAAAGGTGCTGCCGGCGGGTGGCACTGCGATCAAGCGTCCTCCCGACAATCCTTTGCCGAAATAATCATTCGCATCGCCTTCAATGCGGAACGTAACGCCCCTGGTGAGAAAGGCCCCAAAACTTTGCCCTGCGCTGCCGTAAAAAGTGCAGTGGATCGTGTCGTCTGGCAGGCCCTCTTCGCCGCAGCGTCGAGCGATCTCGCCGGAGAGCATAGCTCCTACCGTCCGATCCGCGTTGGTAATGGGCATGTTGATGGACACTGGCTCGCCACGATCTAACGCAGGCCGCGCCAACTCGATCAGTTGTTTGTCCAACACATCGTCGATTTTGTGAATCTGCGATTGGGTGCAATAGGTTGCGGTACGGCTCGCCTCTTCTGGACGATAAAGGACAGCCGACAGATCAATAGTTCGGGCTTTCCAGTGTTCGACTTCGCGCACTTCCAACAGATCGGTGCGTCCTATCAAGTCGTCGAACCGCCGGATGCCAAGTTGTGCCATAATCTCGCGGATTTCCTGCGCCATAAAGGTGAAATAGTTGATCAGGTGCTGGGGATGCCCTCTGAATCGTCGTCGGAGTTCGGGGTCTTGGGTCGCCACGCCTACCGGACACGTATTGAGATGACATTTGCGCATCATGACGCAGCCCAGCGTGATCAAGGCCGCCGTTCCAAACGCAAACTCCTCTGCGCCCAGAATACCTGCCAGCACAATATCTCGCCCGGTTTTTAGCTGTCCGTCGGTTTGCAGCCGCACGCGCCCGCGCAGATGATTCAGCACCAAGGTTTGGTGAGCTTCAGCTAATCCCAGCTCAAATGGCAGCCCGGCATGTTTGATCGAACTGATCGGACTCGCTCCAGTTCCACCATCGTAGCCGCTGATCACAATGATATCGGCGTGCGCTTTTGCCACGCCTGCAGCTACTGTTCCCACGCCATGTTCGGATACCAATTTAACGCTGATTCTTGCCTGCGGATTGACATTCTTCAGGTCAAAGATCAGTTGGGCCAGGTCCTCGATAGAGTAAATGTCATGGTGAGGCGGCGGAGAAATCAGCGTGACACCCGGAGTGGAATGCCGAGTCCGAGCGATTACCTGATCTACCTTGTAACCGGGAAGCTGGCCTCCTTCGCCGGGTTTGGCTCCCTGGGCGATTTTGATCTGGAGTTCATCTGCGTTAACCAGATAGTGTGTGGTAACACCAAAACGGCCTGAGGCAACCTGCTTGATCGCACTACGAGTCGATGTGCCATCCGGGCGCGGAATGTATCGTACAGAGTCCTCGCCTCCTTCCCCCGAATTGCTCCGTCCGCCAATCGTGTTCATAGCAATCGCAATGGCTTCATGCACTTCGCGGCTGAGCGAGCCAAAGGACATGGCTCCGGTGGTCATCCGCCTGAAAATTGCTTCGACGGGTTCGACTTCTTCGATAGGGATCGGTGTTTGAGGGACGAATTCGAACATACCGCGAATCACATGCGGAGCCTGATTCTGGCGGTTGACAAGATCGGCGAATTCCCGATATTTACCATAATCCCCCATCTGAGTCGCCCATTGCAGCAGTGAAATGGTTTCGGGATTCCAGGCATGGCGTTCGCCGTGTTTTCGATAGTGATACACCCCGGCAGATTCTAGCATGGGTGGTCTTTCGATATAAGCCCGGCGATGCTGCATCAGAGTCTCCTGCGCAATTTCCGCCAGCCCAATACCTCCAATTCGAGACGCCGTGCCTGTGAAATAGGTATCCACTAAATCCTGACTCAGGCCAACCGCTTCAAAGGTTTGAGCACCGTGATAGCTGCGCAAAGTCGAGATACCTAGCTTGGAAATGATCTTGAGCAGCCCCTTGTTAATCGCCTCAATATAGCGGTTTTCGGCCTCGATGTAGTTTGAGATCGAAGGCAGTCTGCCCTTGCGCAGCAGATCATAGATGATGGCAAAAGCGCCGTAGGGATTGACTGCACTGGCCCCATAGCTGAACAGCAATGCAAAGTGCATGACTTCGCGGGCTTCTGCCGTTTGAATGATCAATGCTGCCCGGGTGCGCTTCTTCACCCGGATCAGGTGATGGTGGACGCAGGCGCACGCCAGCAGCGAGGGAATAGGAGCATAATTGCTGTTAGCTGCCATATCCGACAGGACGATGAAACTGTAGCCCTGATCGATCCTTGCTTCCGCTTCCTGACACAAACTGTCCAATGCTCTCTGTAGACCATCGGTTCCCTCAGTCACCGGGAAAAGCATGTGCAAGGTCGTCAGGCGGAAACCATCAGCATTCCAGTCGCGTATCTTTTCGACATCAGAATTCGAAAATATGGGACGCTTAAACTGAATCATATGGCAGTGCTGAGGTGTTTCGGCCAGCAGGTTACCTTCGGTGCCGATGTAACTGGTCAGCGTCATCACCAGTTCTTCCCGAATCGAGTCAATCGCGGGGTTGGTCACCTGGGCAAAGACCTGTTTGAAGTAGTTAAATAACCGCTGAGGTTTATTCGAGAAGACTGCCAGGGGAGTGTCTGTACCCATCGAACCGGTTGGCTCACGGCCATCGAGCACCATCGGGAGAATCAGGTGTTCGATATCTTCCTGTGTATAGCCGAAAAGCTGCTGGAATTCCTGGAGTTGTTCTTCGGGTAGGGCCACCGGGACAGGTCGGGTCAATGGAATATCCGCCAGCCGGACACGGTACTGCTCCACCCATTGGCGATAGGGTCGTTGGTGGCTGATCCGGTCCTTGATTTCTCGATCCGGGATAATTTGTCCTTCCTCGGTATCGACCAACAGCAGTTTGCCAGGCATCAGGCGGCCCTTATATTCCACCTGTTCAGGTGCGAAGGTTTGCACTCCCACCTCAGATGCCATGACGATCAGACCATCTTTGGTTACCACGTAACGAGACGGGCGCAGACCATTGCGGTCTAGAGTGCCGCCCACATATCGCCCATCGCAGAAAACCATCGAAGCCGGGCCGTCCCAGGGTTCCATGAACGCCGAATGGTATTCATAAAAATACTTCAAATCTTCAGGGATAGGATTGAATTTATTGAATGATTCCGGGATCATCATCATGAGGGCGTGCGGCAGTGAGCGCCCTGCTGCGACAAGCAGTTCCAGCGCATTATCGAAAGAGGCCGAGTCACTTTTCCCCGGTTCGATGATCGGGAAGAGTTTTTCAATGTCTTCGCCAAACAAATCGGACGCAAAGCCCGATTCGCAGGTTTGCATCCAGAGTCGATTGCCTTTGATCGTGTTAATCTCGCCGTTGTGAGCAATCAACCGGAAGGGCTGGGCTAAATCCCAGGTGGGAAAGGTATTCGTGCTAAACCGTGAATGTACCAGGGCAATAGCGCTGGTGAGTCGAGAGTCCTGAAGGTCCTGGAAGTATCCCCTCAAC
>Ga0073934_10007779_pt1 | contig 14671 bp, 13 predicted proteins | sample LarsenN4metaG_FD_76834 | JGI IMG/M metagenome (GOLD analysis project Ga0073934, IMG submission 76834) | Hot spring sediment bacterial and archeal communities from British Columbia, Canada, to study Microbial Dark Matter (Phase II) - Larsen... ...
CTTGGCGTTTCAGCCGTCGGTGCTGCTTTTGGATGAGCCGTTGAGCGCGCTCGACGAACACACCCGGCACGAGTTGTACGGCCTGCTGAAAACGATGCAGGCCCGCACCGGCGTGACCACGCTGCATGTCACGCACTGCCGCGACGAGGCCGCCGCCCTCGCCGACCGGCTGTTCGTGCTGGACGCCGGGCGGATCGTCGAGCAGATTGCGACAAAGTTGGACCGCGTTCCCGTCGAGGGCCGCCCATGACCGTCCGCGTGTGCTATCTGGCCCAAGCCCGTAAGGTCGCCGGCGTGTCGGAAGACACCGTGCCCTGGCGCGAGGGGTTGACGCTGGCCGCATTGCTCGACGAGTTAGCGACCGAGCGCGGCCCGGACCTCCGCCGATTCCTCTTCCGCGACAATGGCACGCTGCACGCCACGCTGCTGCTGACGGTCAACGACCAACCCGTCCCCCGCGGCATGGCGGAATCACACACCTTGAACGCCGGGGACGTGGTGACGATGATCCCGCCGGTGGCGGGGGGGTAACCGCAGGACTCAGGAAGTGACCGTCTTCACCCCGATGGGGGCATACATCCCTGCCCAGGGTCGCGAGCAACGCGAGCGTACCCTGGGATGGCCGCCATGAATCACCCCCTACCCCTTCGGGGTATAAACGGACGTTGCATCCTACATTCGAACACCATTCCGCCCGCCTGATCCGACAGGTTGCCCACCCATGCCCGCCGACCTCCCGCCGCTGACCGACGACGAACGCGCGCGGTACGAGTGGCAGATCTGGTCCGCCGGCGTGGGCGAGGAGGGGCAGCGCAAGCTCAAGGCGGCCAGCGTGCTGGTCTCGCGGATCGGCGGCGTCGGCGGGACCGCGGCGTATTATCTCGCCGCGGCGGGGGTCGGCCGGCTGGTGCTGGCCCACGCGGGGACCATCCGCCCCAGCGACCTGAACCGGCAACTGCTGATGACCACCGACCGCCTGGGCACGTCACGCGTGGAGTCGGCTGTCGAGCGAATCCAGCAGCTCAATCCGCAGGTCGAAGTCGTGCCGATCGCCGAGAACGTCAGCGACGCCAACGCCGCGCGATTGGTCGGCCAGGCCGACATCATCATCGATGCCGCGCCGCGGTTTTCCGAACGGCTGGCGATGAACCGCGAGGCCGTGCGGCAGCGGAAGCCGATGATCGACGCCGCGATGTACGAGTTCGACCTGCAATTGACCACGATCGTGCCCGGCCGGTCGCCCTGCCTGGCGTGTTTGTATCCCGAGGAGCCGCCGCACTGGCGGCGGGAGTTCCCGGTGTTCGGTGCGGTGTCCGGCGTGGTCGGGGCGCTCGCGGCGGTGGAGGCAATCAAGCTGCTCACCGGCGTGGGGGACGTGCTCGCGGGGACGCTGTTGTGCTTCGACCTGCGGACGATGGAACCGCGACGGATTCCCGTCGCCCGCGATCCGCAATGTGCGGTGTGCGGCAACGTGTAGGGGGGGCACAGCCCACCCTATCCAAGCATCTTCTGGATCTACGAGTATGCCCCCCAGCCGCCGGCGATGAGCATGCCGAGCGAGGAGACCAGCAGGAACAGATCCCACAGCGGCGTCGGGGCCAGCCGTTTGTCGGTCTGCCAGTAGCGGAAGTAGAGCGCCGACCCCGCGAGCATCGGCAGCATGATCGCCTGCATGATCCCCGACAGCAGAATGAGCTGCACCGGGTCTTTGGTCACCGTCAGGAAAATGCCCAGGCAGACCAGCGGGAACAGGAACGACAGCACCTTCAGCCAGACGATGTGCGCCCGTTCGTTGTGCCGGGGAACGACGCCGAACAGTTTGAGCGCATCGACGATCGTCCGCGTGTGGCCGGCACTGGCCACCAGGTACGTCGAATACAGCACCGCGATCGCGCCGATCAGGAACAGCCAGCGGGCGTATTCGCCGAACACCGGGACGTACGCGCGGGACAGCGTGGCCACCATCCGCATCCCTTCGGGATCGCGGCCCTCGCGGTTGAGCACGGCGACCCCCATCAGGAAGAACGCCAGCGTGGCGACGGTGTACACCACCAGCGAGCAGAACGCGTCCCATTGCATCACCCGCACCCAGCCGCGGGCCCGGGCCCCCCACGCGGGATCGTCCGATCGCTCGCCGGCGTACTTCGCATACCCCTTTTCGAGGCACCAGTAGGGATACGCGACAAGTTCCGTGGCCCCGACGCCGATGATGCCGAACGTCGCCATCGCCGTGTGAACCGGGTTGATGCCCCCCTCCGCCCGCGGCAGTCCGAACGACAGTCCCTCCACGAACTCGCGCCACGAGATCGCCCAGTGTTCGGTCGTCTGCAACGCGAACACGTTCCCCAGCGTGATGAACGTAAACGCCACGACCATGACGGTCGAGACGTTCTGGATCATCCGATACCGTCCGGCAACCAGCAGCACGGCGGTGATGACGCCCGTCACGCAGGCCCAGAGCTTGTCGTCGCGGGTCCGCGGATCGGCCGGCGTGCCTCCGGCGCGGACTTCCTCCAGAAGCGCCGCGCCCCGCTCGCCGAGTTCGGCCAGATCGCGCTCAATCGATTCCTGGCCCCGGGTTACGCGCCGCTGTTCGGCCTCGGTCAAAGCCGCGAACTTCGTCCCGCCTCCGGCCCGGTCCTCCTCCCAGGCCAGATACCGCTGCAAATCCTTCGTTGCGGGGATCTGCACGGCCTCGGCATAGTCCCCCGTGATGGGGAACGAGATCGCCATCGCCTGGCCCACGCCGCCGACGATCCCGCCGAGCTGGCCCATCGAGGCCAACATCATCACGGCCCAGTACCACAGGATCCAGCTCACGCCGAGCCGCGGGCCGGGCATCTGGTCCAGGGCCGACAGCGTGGTTTCGCCGTGGCTGATGGTGTACCGCCCCAGTTCCACCTGCACGAACACCTTGATGATGCAGCCGATGACGATCAGCCACAGGAGCGCGATGCCGGCCTGCGCGCCGGTCTTCGTCGTGCCGATGAGTTCCCCCGACCCGACGATGCTGCCGGCGATGATCAATCCGGGGCCGAGGCTGCGGACGATGCCCCAGAAATCGCGCGGCGGCTCGCGGACGCCGGACTGCGGTTCGGGGTCTTGCGACGGCGGCAGCGTGTCGTGATCTTCGGGCGTGCCGGGTACGGACATGAACGCGGACTTTCGCAGGGCCGGTCGAACAACGGTGTGCGATGGGTATACCCCTCCGGCGTGCCATCCCGCAACCGCAGGACGCCCGGGGACAGCGGCCCCTGGGCATCTCGCCGTTGCGTTGCCGATTCGTTCCGCCGACACTGCACGCCATGCGGATCGACACGGACCTCTTGCAACGGGCATGGTTTCTGGCGGGGCCGACGGCGTGCGGGAAATCGGCCGTCGCGCTGGAACTCGCCGAACGGATCGGCGGCGAGATCGTCGCGCTCGATTCGATGACGCTGTACCGCGGGATGGACATTGGCACGGCCAAGCCCACGCCGGCGGAACGATCGCGCGTGCCGCATCATCTGTTCGACATTCTCGACCCGCACGAGGAGTTCAGCGTCGCCGAATACCTGACCGCCGCCGAACGGGCGCTGCGGGAGATCGTGTCGCGCGGCCGGACGCCGCTGTTTGTCGGCGGGACAGGGCTGTATCTGCGGTCGCTGCTCCGGGGCGTGTTCGAGGGACCGCCCGCCGACTGGGAACTGCGGCGCCGCTGGATGGCCGAAGCGGAGTCTTCCGGGCCGGAGGGGTTGTATCGTCGGCTCGCGGAGGTCGATTCCATCACCGCGGCGCGGTTGTCGCCGAACGATGTCCGCCGGGTGATTCGGGCTTTGGAGGTCTTCGAGACCACCGGGACGCCGCTGTCGGCGCAGCAGCAGAACCCGCCGCTGCCGCCGGAACAGCGGCCGCCGCATGTGGACTGGCTTTCGCCGCCGCGGGAGTGGCTGCACGAGCGGATCAACCGCCGCGTGGAGGCGATGTTCGCCGCGGGCCTGGTGGACGAAGTCCGCGCGCTGCTGGCCCGGCACCAGCCCCTCAGCCACACGGCCCGGCAGGCGCTAGGCTACAAGGAAGTGATCGACTGGCTGGAGCGCGGCGGCGGCGACGTCGCGGAGGTGATCGCCGAGATCCAGACCCGCACCCGGCAATTCGCCAAGCGGCAACACACCTGGTTCCGCAACCTCGAAGAATGCACCGCCGTGCCGATCACCGGAACGGAAACGCCGGAGCAGATCGCCATCCGATTGGTCTTGGCCCCCGGTCATTGACCGGGGGCCAAGACATGATCCGCGATCCATTCCCGCGCGAGCCGCGTGAACTGTTCGCCGCGGTCGGCGAAGTGACGGAACCAGTCGTAACTTGCGCAACCTGGAGACAGGACAATCACATCGCCGGGTGACGACTGCTCGACGGCCCACGCGAACGCCGTCGGAAAGTCCGGCAGTGGTTCGGAACAGCGCGTGCCTGGTTCCGGATGCAATTGGATGAGCGCGTGCAGCGCGGGGGCTGTCTGACCCATCAGCGCGACCGCCTTCGTCTTTGTGGCGATCGCCGCGGCCATCGCGGACAGGTCCACCCGCTTGTCGTAGCCGCCGGCGAACAGCACGATCGGCTCGACAAAGGCGTCGAGCGCGACCAGCGTCGATTCCGGCGTCGTTGCCAGCGAATCGTTGTAGAACCTCCGCCCGGCCGCTTCGCCGACGAACTGCAATCGATGCGGCAGCGGCTGGTACGTCTCCAGTCCGCGGCGGACATCAACCAACGTGGCCCCGACGGTCATGGCCGCCGTGCTCGCCGCGAGGGCATTGACCAGGTTGTGTCGGCCCGGCAGCTTCAGCCAGCCGCGCAGACATTCTGGATCGACGTCGCCCGGCTGCTCACTCAGGCGGAACCAGCGGACCTGCGCCGCGGTCGGCCAGGTGCAGACGTCGTCATTGTCGGCGTTGAGGACCGCGACGTCATCGGGCGTCTGCCAGCGCAGCAGCGACTGCTTGGCCCGGCGGTATTCGTCCAGCGTGCCGTGCCAGTCCAGATGATTCGGGCTGAAGTTGGTGACCACGGCGACATGCGGCCGCGCCTGCAACCGGTCCAGATCGTGCAGTTGGAAACTGCTCAGTTCGAGGACGACGAAGTCCTCTGGACCGATTTGATCGACCACCGGCAACAGACTGCGGCCGAGGTTGCCCCCCAGCCAACAGGTCCGCCCGGTCTGCCGCAGGATGTTGTGCAGCAGCGCCGTTGTGGTCGATTTGCCGTTGCTCCCCGTCACCGCCAGCACGATGCCCCGCTGATGCTGCCAGAACAGGTTCATCTCGCTGGTGAGCGGCACGCCGCGCTGCTGGCAACGGAGCAGCAACGGATGGTCGCGGCGCACGGCCGGGTTGACGACGACCAACTCGGCGGCGTCGAAGTCGGTTTCGTCGTGGCGGCCCAGCGTCCACTTCGCCACTGGGACGCCGTCCAGCTCGGCGAGCGAATCGGTCCACTGGTCCGCGGAGCGCAGGTCGGTGACGGTGACGATGGCTCCGCGGTCGGCCAGAAATCGCACGGCCCCCAAGCCGCCGCCAAAACTTCCCAGCCCCATCACCGTGACGGCCCGGCCGCGGTAGTCGGTGAAATCATGATCGCGGAGCATGGGGCCAATGTAGCCCTCTCGCTCCGCGAGAGGAAGGCGGGTTTGCTGCCGCGGAGCGAGAGGGCTACAGGGACGCTTGCCGACGTCGTGGACTTCGGATATCTCAGGAAACACGAACCCCGGCACTGTCGCCGGGCCGAACAATTCCTTCCGAATGGCGTTGAACCTCCGATGGCGACGATCGAAACCGAACTGCTGGACCTGAACGCGAAACTGCTGCGGGCGATCGACGCCGGCGATTGGGCGACGTACGCGGCGTTGTGTGACGAGTCGATCTCCTGCTTCGAGCCGGAGGCCTGCGGTCAGGTGATCGTGGGGATGCCGTTCCACAAGTTCTACTTCGACCTGCCGCGGGGCAACTCGCCGAAGCAGTCGACGATGGCCTCGCCGCACGTCCGCGTGCTGGGAGACGCCGCGGTGCTGAGCTACGTCCGCGTGGTGCAGAGGCTGGATGCCGCCGGCAGCCCGGTCTCCGTGGCCGCGATGGAAACCCGCGTGTGGCAGAAGACGTCGGCGGGCTGGAAGCACGTGCACTTCCACCGCTCGCCGGTGTGATGGTAGCCCTCTCGCTCCGCGAGAGGAATTGCCGCTGTCCCTTTTTTCCTGGAATGAGGTCGCTGGTCGGAGACTAATGTTGATTCAAAACCCAAGAGGCTGTTCCTCTCGCGGAGCGAGAGGGCTACGGCAGGAGACGCGGCATGTCCCCAACGCTGTGGCCGCTGCACACGTTTGATCCCCATGCCGACTTCACGATCGTCGAACGCAGGCTGCCGCATTGGCAGCAGGCGGGCGCCGTCTGCTTTCTCACGTTTCGCACGGACGATTCCCTGCCTCAGTCCGTCCTCCGCCGCTGGCATGCCGAGCGGGATGACTGGCTGCGACGGCACGAAATCGACCCGCAGCGGGGCAACTGGCGCGAGTACCTGGAACAACTGCCGCCCCCAGTCCACGACGAATTCATCCGTGTTTTCTCGGAACGCTGGCACCGCCACCTCGACGCAGGACATGGAGCCTGCGTGCTCAGGCAACCGTCGCTGGCCAAGATCGTCGCTGACAGCCTGCTGCACTTCGACGGCGAAAGGTACCTGCTGACCGACTTCGTGGTCATGCCCAACCACGTTCACTTGCTGGGTTCATTCGTCGATGAAGACGGCCTGCTGAGGCAGTGCGAATCCTGGAAGCACGACACGGCCTGCCAGATCAATCGAAAGATTGCGGCGGTCGGGCGTTTTTGGCAGCAGGACGGCTTCGATCATCTCGTGCGCTCGATCGAACATTTCGAGCAGTTCCGCCGCTACATCGCGAACAATCCGCGCAAGGCCGGGTTGAAGCCGGGCGAGTACATCCATTATTCGCGGGCCTTGTAGCCCTGTCGGTCTGCGAGAGGCAAGCCTCTTTGCCTTTTGCCGAGCAGGAAGAGGCTATTCCTCTCGCGGAGCGAGAGGGCGACAATCGCCTTCACCGTCGATCCAAAACTCGCTTCCCCGCCGTGGGCAGCGGTTTCGTTGCCGGGATGCGGCGGTGGACGAGCGCTTCCCGCAGGATCTCCGCGGCCGCGGGGGCGGCGACCACGCCGCCGAAGGCTTCGCCCCCCTGCGACGCCTGGCTGACGACCACCAGCACCATCACTTGCGGATCATCGACCGGCGCGCCGCATACGAACGAGCTCAGATACTGGCCGTGCAGATAGCCGCCGTGCGGCGACAGCCCCTGTGCGGTCCCCGTCTTGCCGAAGACGTCGTAGCCGGGGATCTGCGCCCTGCGGCCGGTGCCGCGACTGACGACCTCCCGCATCGGTCCTTCGACAACCCAGCGGGCCACCTCGGCGGAGACCACCTGCGGCGCGAGATGCCGAAAGTCGTCGCTGCCGCCGTCATCAACAGGCTTGACGATCCGCGGGCGGACCAGCAGCCCGCCGTTGGCCAGCGTGGCGTGCGCGGCGAGCAGTTGCAGCGGCGTGACGGCGATCTCGTGCCCCATCGGGATCGAGCCGGTCGAGTACGACGTCCACTGCGCCAGCGGCCTGAGCACGCCGGGCAGTTCGCCGGGCAGTTCGATGCCGGTCGCGCGGCCGAAACCGAACTGCGTCACCGCCTGGTGCAGTCCGGCGTTGGTCAGGCGTTCGCCGACCTTGGCCATGCCGATGTTGCTCGACTTCACCAGCACGTCGGTCAGGCTGAGCGTGCCATAGGGGTGATGGTCGTGCAGCCAGCGTCGGCCCATGCGGTAACGGCCCCATTCGCAGTCGAACAGGTCGTCCGGCTGAATCGCGCCGCTGTCGAGGCCGTACGCCACGATCATCGGTTTGATCGTCGAGCCGGGTTCGTACATGTCGGCGATCGCCCGGTTCTTCCAGGCTTCGGGGGGGACGTCCGCGGGGTCATTGGGATCGAACGCCGGCCGCGATGCCATCGCCAGCACCGCGCCCGACGGCGGTTCCAGGACGATCGCGCAGCAACTCGCCGGACGCCACTCGGCCATGAGCTTGTCCAGGGTCCGCTCGGCGAACAGTTGAATCACCGAATCCAGCGTGAGCGTCACCGGCGCACCGTCGCGGGGCGGCTGTTGGCCGTCGGTGGCAATGTCGATCACCCGCCCCAAGGCATCGCGGTTGAGCACCCGCCGGCCGGCCGTGCCGCGGAGGACCGCGTCGCAGCTTTCCTCGATGCCCCCGCGGCCGACGCCGTCGATATCCCGCAGTCCCAGCACCTGCGCCGCCAGCCGCCCCTGGGGATAGACCCGGCGGTACTCTTCGCGGAAGCCCCAGATCTCCGACGGCAGGTGGAGATCGCGGACCCGCTGCACCTCGTCCTCGCTCAGCCGGCGGCGGACCCACAGGAAGTGCGCGTCGGACTTGGCACGGAGTTGTTCAAACAGCCGGTCGGCATCCACCGGCAACGCCGCGGCGAGCTGCTCGGCGACGCTCGACGGCTTCGCGATGCGGGACGGTATCAGAAACAGGCTCCGGGCGCGGACCGTGGTGGCGAGCAGCCGGCCCTGGGAGTCGAAGATGTCCCCCGGCCGCGGCGCGATGTCCTCGACGACTTCCCGTTGCCGTTCCGCCCGGTCCCGGAGATCCGCCTGCTGCCAGACTTGCAACTGGATCAGCCGCCCCGCCAGCACCAGCCACGCGAGACCCACCGCCGTGACCAACCGCCCGGCCCGGCGACGAAGAGCGGCGGCGGGGAGGGGTTCGGGCATGAAGTGAAGTGCCATCCTCTTTCGGAGCTGCGACCGTCAGGGAGCGGATTCCCCCGTCGCGCAGAATCCGCTCCCTGACGGTCGCGGCTCTTTGGTCGCAGTCCCATCACTCCCGCGGCGCGGTCCAATTGAGCAGCGGCGTGGCGGTCCGTGCGGGACGCACCGGCTGGGCCAACCGCTCGACCGGCAACCGCCCCGCTTCAAGCGGTTCCAGACTCCGGGCCGGCGTCCCCAGCCGCTGAGCCTCCAGCCGCAGCGCCGACAACCGTTCCTTGAGCACGTCCAGGCGGAACTGCTGCTGTCCGACGCGCCGCCGCAGCGCAAGCGTCTGCTTCTCCAGGCTCGCGCCGCACAGCGAGACCAGGACGGCCAGCGACAGTCCCACGGTGAATCGGAAGAACATAAGCGCTCACAGCATCACGATCAGTCGCTCCGAAACTCATCGTCGCAGCGCCGGCCCGCCCATCACCTGCACCTGGCTGGCATCCGCGGGGAGGCGGAGCTCCACGCCGATCTTGAGGGTGTTGCCGTCTTTGAGGGTCCCCCGGTTCATTTCCAGAATCTGCACCCATCGCGAGGCCCGCCCCAGATGCGCGTACGCGATGCCGCTCAACGTGTCCTCCGCCCCCACGCGGTACATCGGCTGGCCGTCCGACCCGACGAAAAAGCCGGGCGTCTGGTCCGGCCGGTGACGGTCGGCAGCGGTCCCGCCCACGGGTTGCACGCCGGACGTGGCCGGCACGGCGGAAATCGCCGCCGGGTAACGGGCCTCCAATTCGGCCGCCGTCGGCGTGGCAATGGTCGTGCCGGGACGCAGCTTCGACGGATCGGGCACGGTCGCGGCGTTGTGATCGGCGAGCGCCTGGAAGTAGCGGCCCGCGCCGTACAGCTTCTTCGAGATGGTCCAGAAGTTGTCGTTCGGCTCGACAACGTAGGTCGCCCCCGCCGGGTTGAGCGGCGCGGACCGGGCCGACGACGTCGCCACCGGCGGTTCCTCCAGATCGAGCGGCAACGACTGCGGCGGTGCGACTGGGACGCGCTTCGGTTGCGGCGCTGCATTCGACACCGCGGGCAGGGGATCGAAGGGCTCCAGCTCCGCGGCTTGTTCCGTTGCAGCGGGTGGCGAAGGCTGCGCGGGGGCGATCATCAACTGCGGCGGTGGTTCGACAACGTCCAGCGCCGGCGCGCCGCGGACGTCGCCCGCCGGCAGCGGCAACGTCGGAGCACCCGTCGGAGCCGCTGCCTCCGTCGCCGGGACAGCAAACGGATCGGCCAATGAGTCGGCCGGCTCTGCGGCGAACGTCGGCAAGGGCTTCGCCACGGGCGCGGCTTCCGGCGTTGATGACGACGAACTCGACGAGACCGACACCGGATCTCCCAACGCCGGTTCGTCGGCGAACGGATCGGGATCGGTCGCCGCCGGCGACGTCGAAGGCGGCGTGGTCGCCACCGGTTGCGGCGGCTGGGGTTCTGAGGCGAACGGATCGAACGGCTCCGCCGCCTGCGTCGTCACCGGTTGGGCGCGGATCGGTTCGTTGGCGAACGGGTCCGCTTCCACAGGCTGACTCGCGACCGCCGGCGGGATGACGGCCTCGGTCGCCGCGGGCTTCGCGGTCACCGGGGGGGCGAAGAAATCGTCGTCGAGATCCGCGGGCCGTTTATTCGTCGTCGGGGACGACGCCGCGGAAACCACGTTCGCGACGATCGGCGTTGCCTTGAACGGGTCGGCTGGCTCTGTCGTGGGGGCTGTTCGCGACGCGCTCGGTTGCGGTCGCAGTGGCGCGCTCGCCAGCGGCGACATTTCCACGTCCGCGTTGTCCGCCGCGGCCTGCGGGTTCGCCGGCTGCTCGTCCGGCAGACCATCGGCCGCCGCGACGGCGGCGGGGTCGGTGTCGCCGGCGACGAGATCGGCCGGTTTGTGCATCCGCTTGTAGACCAGCACGCCGAACACGCTGGTCAGCACGACCACCAGCAGCAGGCCGAATTTGGTTTGTTGGGACATGGTTTCGATCCTTCGAGAACCAGAGACACCCAAAGAGGGAATTCAGGGATTCCGCCTGGCGATTCTCAACTTTGCCGACCGGCTCCGCGGGTTGACGCGGACCTCCGCCGGCGTGGGCTCGATGGGTTTCGGCGTCCGGTTGTCCCACACCTCGCCGCGGCGGAAGGCGTCTTTGACCAGCCGGTCCTCCAGCGAGTGAAACGTGATCACCGCCAGCAACCCGCCCGGCGTGAGGCAGCGAGGAAACGTGTCATCCAGAGCCCGCGACAACTCGTCCAGTTCCCGGTTGGCCGCAATCCGCAGCGCCTGGAACACGCGCGTCGCGGGGTGCCGGTCGCGGCGGCCCCCCTTCACGGTCTGTTCGACGAGTTGCGACAACCCGGCCGCCGTGCGAATCGGTTGCAGTGCCCGTTGTCGGACGATCGCCGCCGCAATCGCCCGGGCGTGTGGTTCTTCGCCGTAATCGTGAAACAGCGTGGCGAGTTCCGCTTCCGACAGCCGCTGCAGGAGTTGCCACGCCGGTTCGCCCTGCTGCGAGTCGAACCGCAGGTCGAGCAATCCCTCGGCGTGAAAGCTGAATCCGCGATGCCCCGCCGCGAGCTGGTCGGAGGACAGCCCGAGATCGACCAGGATGCGGTCGACCGGCGGCCAGCCGAGTTCCTGCAGCACGACCTCCAGGTCCGCATAACTGCGATGCACCAGGCGGACATTGTCGCCGGCGACAACACCACGGGCCCGATCGAGCATTTCGGGGTCGCGGTCGAGACCCAGCAGCCGGCCGTCGGGTCCGATGGCGTCGAGGATCTTGCGGCTATGCCCCCCGCCGCCGACGGTGCCATCGACGACGGCCAGGCCGGGTGACAACTCCAGCCCGCGCAGCACCTCGCGCAGCAGCACAGGGACGTGAACCGAACGGGGTCCGGACGGAATGGGGACCATGACAGCCAGGGACGAAAGGGACAGACCGGGAACGTTGCTGACAGGAGTCAGCCTGCGGCCGGCCGATCGAACATGGGGAAGCAGTGGAGAGGAAACGACGACCGACCGGCGTTTCCCGCCGCTTCGGCCCGCGCGACTTGTAATTCTTCCGCGCGATCCTGAGAAGCCCAGATCGGCGCTCAAGGCCGGGCCAGACGCTGGCCGCAAAAACGACGCGATCCGCCGAGACGGGGTCTCGGCGGATCGCGTCTGTCGGCGTGAGAGCCATCCGCCCCGAACGGCGTCCGTGCCGTTCAGCTCTCGCCACGTGTGACGAATGACCCAGAACCGTCCCACTGCCGTAGGCTGGTTCCCCAATCGCCGGTGACGTCCTGCCAACCGGCCCGTCCGCATAGCCCGGTAAGCCAGCGGATTTCCTCGGCTCCGATCATCGGCCTGCGCCGTGGTCAAAGCCAGCGTTTTTCCCCTGCAAGTCTCTAACTGATCTGAAAGGCGTTGCGCGCGAGTTGATCGAATTCGGAGGTCAGCCGGGCGGAGAATTCCTCCCAGCTTCTTTTGTCCCACAGTTCGGCATGATCTTGGACGCCCAGCAGGTAGGCCTCATGACTCAGATGGGCATGGTCCGCCAGGCGATCGGGAATCCGAATCCGCCCCTGGCTGTCGAGGTCCACCCGTTCAGCCGACGAGTAAAACATCCGCAAGTAATTCTGGTGATTGGACTTGTCTCCCAATCGCTGGGCGAGGTCGGCAAAGGCCGCGGGGCCGTATAACACCAGAGACCGGTCGGTCCCCGGCGCGACAAACAAAGACCGCAGATCGTTCTCGCCGAAGTCGTCGCGAAGGCGCTTGGGGACGGCCAGCCGCCGCTTGTCATCGAGGGTCCGCAGATAGGTTCCCGTCAGCGGCATGGCCCACCACTTTCCCCCACTGCTCCCCACAGCGGCCCAAAGATACCAACGCCGACCCCTGTTGCAAGCCACTTGAGGGCGGCACCCGGCGAGATCGGACCGCGGCCTGCTCCCTAGTTGCTTGTGCGGCATCGGATTGGAGAATTTTCCGAATTTTTGGAAACGGCCGATTACGACGCGCCGGTCAACAGTGCGCGATACAGCGCGACGTATTTTTCCGCCAACGCCTCCGTCGTAAACGATTCTCGAATCATCTGTTGCGCCTTGGTCCCAAAGGCGGCGGCGCGCGCGGGGGCGTCCGTCAGACGCTGGATCGCCATCCCCAACGAGTGCGGATCGGCAACCGGAACCCGCAGTCCGGTTTCACCTTCGGCAATCAATTCGGCGGTCCCTTCCACGTCGGTGGAGATCACCGGTTTACCCGCCGCCATCGCCTCCAGCACCACGTTGGGCATCCCCTCCCACCGCGAGGAGACGACCAGCCCGAACGCTCCCCGGAGCAATCGGGGAACGTCCTCCCGGCGGCCGAGGAAGCGAATCCGCGATCCGCCGGGTTGAGCCGCCGCCTGTTCCTCCAGCCGAGCACGATCCGGTCCGTCCCCCACGATCACGAACCACGTCTCCGGCAGGGTCCGGTGAACGATCTCCGCCGCCGCCAAAAGGTCTCCGAGCCCCTTCTGCGGCTCCAGGCGGGCGATGGTCAGCCAGACGACGGCCTCGTCCGGCAGCCCGACCTCGCTCCAGCGGATCGGCGTGGCCGTCGCGAACGGTTCCAGATCAACGCCGTTGGGAATGACCACAGTCTTGTGTGGCGGCAGCCCCACCTGCTGCTCGCAGAAGTCGGCCACGCCCCGGCTGACGCAGATGTTTTTCTCGACCAGAAAGTTGGTCCAGCGGTCCACCAGGCCGTAAAACGCGCTGCGCCGCTCGGCGACCCGGATGCCCGACAACCGATGTGGCACCCCCGCCCATGCCCCGGCGACTCGGCCCAGAATGTTCGCGTGGAACAGGAACGACTGCAGAATTGCCGGCCGGAACTCGGCCAGGGCCCGCCGCAATTGCCACACGACCCGCGGCGCATCCCAAAGATGAACGGCGTCGAAGCACTGCACCGGAACGCCGGCGTCCTGCAGCACGGAGACCAGCGGAGCCCACGGTCCCAGGCAGAAGACCCGCGGTTCCCACTCCGTCCGATCCAGGCGGCGGACGAGCTGGACCAGCGTCTTCTCCGCGCCGCCCACGTCCAGCTCGGTGATGCAGAAGGCGATGCGCGTGGAGGGCACGGTGGTGCGATTCCGTAGGGCGTCCGGGACCAGGTCTGAGCACGGGAGCGGGGGAGCACGGGAGAAAAACCGTCGTACTTCGCCTCTCCCCTGCTCCCCCACTTGCTTCACGCGGAAACATCGGCACGCTTCCGCCGTTCCGTCGGTCAGTCTACGATTTCTCCCAGCGATTTGCGGATGGGAATGCGATGCCTGCGTTGGACCGACTGTCGGCCTATGACTACCACCTTCCGACCGAACTCATTGCCCAGGAACCGCTTGCGGACCGTGCGGCGGCCCGGTTGCTGGTCGTGGATCGGTCCGCAGGCCAGATCCAGCATCGGCAAATTCGCGACCTGCCCGGCCTGCTGAACCCCGGCGACTGCCTGGTCCTCAACGACAGCCGGGTCGTTCCCGCCCGGTTACAGGGGTTCCGGACGCAGACCGGCGGCCGCTGGGAGGGGCTGTTCCTCGGCATCAGTCCGGAAGGCGTGTGGCGCGTCATCGGCCAGACCCGCGGGCATCTGCGCACTGGCGAAACCGTGACGATCCCGCATCCCCGTATGACGGCGACGGAATCGGAGGGCGATGAGCTGATCCTCCGTCTGCTCGCCCGCGCCGACGGCGGCGTGTGGCTGATGCAATCCGAGCGCGACGGCGACCCGTTCGCGCTGTTGGACCAGTTCGGCACGGTGCCGTTGCCGCCGTACATTCGCCACGGCCAGGAAGCTGCCGGCGA
>Ga0073934_10007781_pt1 | contig 14670 bp, 10 predicted proteins | sample LarsenN4metaG_FD_76834 | JGI IMG/M metagenome (GOLD analysis project Ga0073934, IMG submission 76834) | Hot spring sediment bacterial and archeal communities from British Columbia, Canada, to study Microbial Dark Matter (Phase II) - Larsen... ...
CACGCAGAGTCCGCTCGGCTTGCCCAAGCTGCGGGTGGTGAAACTGGTTGTGGGCAAGAAGAAGAAGAAAGCTGCAGCGGCTGAGGCAGGCAAGGACGATAAGAAAAAGGCCGCCAAGAAGAAGTAGCCACTGTCCGCTGGTCGGGTCAGGTCGGTACAACGGAGTCTTGTGCGGGCGCTCGTCACAAGTTCCTGCAGCCGAAGCCCCGATCAAAAGGACTCTCGAAACCTGCCCATAACCCGCAGGCAGCCTCGTCAGGCACGCTGAACTTAGAGCCTGTGCGACATGCTTGGATTTGACGGATTGCGGCGAACGGGCAGGATGCCTCGGCAGGTGACGTTTGGTCATTTGGGCGACTTCTGCTGCGCACCAAAAAGAGGTCGCGCATGCTTCGCCATCTCAGGCCCATTGCTGGTTATCCGCTGAAGGCCAAACTTCGGTCCCAAGTCGCGCGATATCTGGCCACGGCGGAAGATGCCGTGGCTTGTCAGCGAGCCTCGTTGGACCGAATCCTCGCCCTCAACGCCGACAGCGACTTTTCCCGAGAGCACCATCTGCGGCCTGGTTTGTCGCTGGCGGACTTCCAGCGGCAAGTCCCCATCGGTGATTTCGAAACCTACCGCCCCTACGTCGAGCGGCTGCGTCACGGCGACACGCACGCCCTGCTCGGACCGCGCAACAAGCTGTTGATGTTCACCCTCAGCAGCGGCACGACCGCGGACTCCAAGTTCATCCCGATCACGAACGAATTCCTGAAGGACTACCGTCGCGGCTGGTCCCTGTGGGGCATTCGCGCGTTTGACGCCCATCCGTCAATCCACCGCCTGGACATCGTTCAACTCAGCAGCGACTACGACCAGTTCCGCACTCCCGGGGGGACCCCCTGCGGTAACATCAGCGGCCTCGTGGGAGCCATGCAGTCGCCGCTGGTCCGCGGGATGTACACGGTGCCGCTTGAAGTCGCCAAGATCAGCGATCCGGATGCCAAGTACTACACTGCGCTGCGACTGTCGATTGCCAACCGACACGTCGGCCTTGTGATGACGGCCAACCCCAGCACGCTCGTGCATCTTGGCAAGATGGTGGACCGCGAACGAGATCGGCTGATCCGGGATATTGCCGATGGGACGCTGGCCGTGGAAGGGGAACTGTCTACCGCAGTACGGAACGCATTAGTGCGACGATGCCGCAGGGATCCGCGCCGCGCCCGCGAGTTGGAGCAACTCGTCGAACGGCACGGCCGGCTGGCCCCGGAACACATCTGGCCCGAACTGGCGCTGGTCGCCGTCTGGACGGGTGGCAGCGCGGGGTCGTATCTCTCGGCGATGCGTCGTTACTTCGGAAACGTTCCCGTCCGCGATCACGGTTTGTCCGCCAGCGAAGGCCGCATGACCATTCCGTTCCAGGATGGCTTGCCGGAGGGCGTGCTCGACGTGGGGACGCACTTCTTCGAGTTCATCCCGGAAGAGGAATACGACAGCGATTCTCCCACGGTGCTGCTGGCCCACGAGCTGGAGGTAGACAGGAACTACTACATTCTGCTGACGACCACCTCGGGACTGTACCGTTACAACATCCGGGATGTGGTCCGCTGCTGCGGATTTCATGGCACAACGCCGCTGCTGGAGTTCCTGCACAAAGGGGCGCACATCTCAAATCTGACAGGCGAGAAAGTCTCGGAATCGCAGGTGGTTGCGGCGGTTCGCAGCTGCCTGCACCGGCTTCGGTTGGATCTGTCTTATTACACGCTGGCCCCGGTGTGGACTGACCCGCCGCATTATCGGTTGCATCTGGAAACGAGCGAATTGCCGCACGAAGCGCTGGGTCGCCAATTGGCCCACGCCATCGACGCCGAACTCGGTCAACTGAATTGTGAATACAGCGAAAAGCGAGTCACCGGGCGTCTGGCGCCGCTGCAACTGCAGGCACTTCCCGACGGCACCTGGCACCGCTTCGCGCGGTCCCGGCAATCGCGGTTGGGGGGCAGCGTGGAACAGTACAAGCACCCCTGCCTGTCGCCCGATCTAAAGTTCAGCGAAACGCTGCTGTCCCGGTTTGCCGCCGCAACGTCAGACGCCATTGACCCTGCGGCGGCATAACTCGGGGCAAGCGGGGGGGACGTCAGTCCCCCCGGTGGTGAATCATTGGCTGCGATTCCCCACCAGTCGTCTGATCTGGCTCCACACGTCTCCAGCAAACAAGTCAACGAGCTTCGCCAGTCCGGCGTCCACCATCTCCTGCCCGGAGACAAAACGCCCCTTCTGGTTCCACGGGGCAATGACTTCGGGAGCGCAACCGAACAGCGCGGCCAGCAAGCGGTCGTGGTCGGCTTCCATCAGTTGAAAGTGCCTGGCCCACTCGGCGGCCTCTTCCAGTCGCACCTGCTCCTCGCTCTGCCACCGCACCGCATGAAACAGCAGCGTGGCATGCGCCGTGACATACCGCTCCGTGCACGCCGCGAACGGCAACAACGCCGCCGAGCTGCATTCCCCGGCGACCACTCCCACGGCCCGCAGACCCCGAAAGCGAATCAGACTGGCCAACGCCAGGCCGATGTACGCGCTGCCGCCGCAGGAATCAAAAAAAATCGTCCCGCGGGTGTTGCGGGGGACTTCCAGCAAGCGGTCGTGCAGTTCCCCTTGTTTGTCGCTCAGCTCGCCGGCAATCACGATCTCCCAGTCCGCATGCACCGGCGCGGGCGGTCCGCCCCACCCCGGCGGCGGATAGGGCCGCAACGGGCGATAATCGTTCGTGTTCTTCTTGCGACGGGCGCGATGCGGTGAGCGCATGAACTGGTAACTCCGGGATGATCCCCCGTTTACCCGCCGGGGGACTCGACGCCAAGAAACGCGCGGCGGTACGATACCCGGATCGCGAAGCCAATCCCAGTCATCATCCTGCCAGAGGACTGCCGCCGTGCTGCATCACCTGTCTGCCAGTGCTGTGATCGGACTTGTACTGACGTCGGCGGTCTGGGGGGCCGACGGTCCGCAGGTGACTGTCACCACGGCACCGGGTCTCGTGGGTATTCGCATCGGCGACCAGCCGTTTGCAGTTTACAATCACAGTCCCGGCCTGGCGAAACCCTATTTCGAACCGCTGCGGGCGCCGGGCAACCACGTCGTCACCGCGCTCGCCCCGTTTGATCACAAGCATCACAAGGGGGTGTGGATCGGCGTCGAACACGTCAACGGCGTGAACTTCTGGGGTGGCAAGTATCAGCAGCAGGATGCCGTCGCCGTCGCTCCCGCCGCCGAACGGATCGAAACAGAAAAAGTCGAAGTCAAACCGGCCGATCATGGGGCAGTCGCGCTGCATATCCAGAACGCCTGGCAGGGTGAGGACGGCAAGGCGATTCTCACCGAAAACACGATCGTCACCACCTATCCCAACCGGCTGATGGTGTTCGCCATCACGCTCACGGCGGCCAACGGACAGGTTAAGTTCGAAGACACCAAGGAAGGTTTCCTGGCCATTCGCGTCGCCCCGACGATGACCGGCAAGTCCGGCGGCGGCGTGATCGTCAATGCGGACGGCGACACCGGCGAGGAACAGTGCTGGGGCAAAACCTCCCCGTGGGTCGATTACTCCGGTCCCGTTGACGGCAAGACGATGGGGGTCGCCCTGTTCGATCACCCCGGCAACTTCCGCAAGTCGCGGTATCACGTGCGGGCCTATGGCTTGTTCGCCATCAGTCCGTTCGGTGAGAAGACCTACTCCAAAGGAAAGTCCGACGCCCCGCAGATCGTGCTGGAGAAAGGGGACAGCATCCACGTGACCTACGGGCTGTACGTTCACGCGGGAGACGCCGCCGCAGGCAAAGTCGCCGAGGCGTATTCGCAGTTCGTCGATTGGACGAAATGACGGTCGGCCTGCGGGGGAGCGCGCTGACAGAGGCGGCCGCGCCCGGTCGTGACTGCGGCGGCTGCACGGCGTGTTGCACGGTGCTGGCCGTCGACGAACTCCGCAAGCCAATGCGGTATGCGTGCCCGCATCAGGCCGCGGATGGCTGCCGCATTTATGCCGACCGTCCCCACGGCTGTCGGCAGTTTCATTGCGTCTGGCTCCGCGGTGGCTTGCCGGCCGAGGAGGACTGGCGACCGGACCGGTTGGGACTGCTGTTCGATCAGTTTGTCCGCGCCACCGACGGTCAGCCGCAACTGACGGCGTTCGAGGTGATCCCCGGCGCGCTTTCCACCGCTGCCGCGAAGCAGTTGTTGCGGCAGATTGTCGATGTCGGCGGACAGGAACTGATGCTGTTCTACCGCGACGGGAGCGTCGCACGGCTGGTGCCGGATGGGCCGGCGACAAATGCCGATTCCGCCGGCCCGCTGCCGACGGTACACTGAGGTTGCCACCGGTCTGTACACCCTGTCGCGGGAGGTTCCGTGTCCACCGCGCTGTCCGACGAACCCGTCGCGGTTGAATCGGCGTCTGGCATCCCGGACGGGATCGTCGAGAATCCGGAACCGGTCCGCGACCGGCGCGTCGCCTGGCCGCTGGCGGGCGTGCTGCTCAGCCTGCTGTTTCATGGCTGGCTGCTGGGGATGCTGTCAGGCCTGCTCATTGAAGAACGCAATCCCTGGGAAACAACGCCGCTTGAAACGCGGTTCGACAATGACTCCCAGCCGACCGAAGAGCCGCTGGAGATTGTCACGTATGAACTCGCCAACCCGGACGACCGCGAGCTGCCGCAGCAGACGACGGTGAACGCGGCGAGCCTCGGGCAGGAGTCCAGTGAGCTGCCGAAGAGCGAACGAGCGCCGCAGCCGCTGACGGATCTCGATCTGACCCGCGCCGCGCGGCCGATGTACGACATTCCGGAAGGGGAGCGGATCAGCGAGCGGCTGGTCGTTCCGGGAACAACGGGCGAGGCGCTGATCCAGCTCGACGCGGCCCTCGACCGGGTGACGTGGGAGATCGCCCGGCATCTGCAGGAGCGGAAAGTGCTGGTGGTCTGGCTGCTGGACGCGTCGCAAAGCCTCAACAATCAGCGGACAGCCATCCAAAAGCGGCTCAAGCGGATTTACGGCGAGCTCGACGCCCTCGAACAGGCCGAGCAGTTCGCCAGGCGGGATCGGCCACTGCTGACGGGAGTCGTGGCGTTCGGCCAGGGGGCCGTGTTCTTGACGAAGGATCCGACCGACGACTTCGCGGAGATCAGCGACGCCTTTGCCGCGCTGCAGAACGATCCGTCGGGCGTTGAGAACGTGTTCTCCTCGATCTCGCTGGTGATGGACCGCTGGTCGAAGTACCGCGTAGAGCAGGGCCGCCGTATCCTGCTGATCACTGTCACCGACGAGGCTGGGGACGACCACGGGCCGCCCCTGGATCTGGCGATCAATCGCTGCCGCCGTTATGGGGCGCAGGCCTACGTGATCGGGCCGGCATCGCCGTTCGGGAAACGCCGCGGCTATGTGCCGTACGTCGCCCCGGAGGACGGCAACACATACCAATTGCCGGTCGATCTGGGACCAGAGAGCATCGTGGTTGAAAACGTCGACCTGCCGTTCTGGTACGACGGCCCGCAGTATGAGAACCTTTCGTCCGGTTACGGCCAATATGCCCTGTCGCGGCTGGTGAGGGAAACCGGCGGCGTCTATTTCCTGACCAACATGACCACGATGGCCGGTCTGGCGACGGTCGGCCGGTTCGATTCGCATTTGATGAAGGCCTTCGAGCCGGACTATCGCTTTGCGTCCCCCCAGGAGTGTCTGGCGGATTTGTCCCGGCATCCGTTGCGGGCGGCGGTGTTTGCGGCGGCCCAGCACAGCCAGACGACAAAACTGCGGGCCTCGGGCACTCCGCAGATGAGCTTCGTCCTGCGTCCGAACAACTTCCGATCGACGCTGTCGGAGGCCCAAAAGTCGGCAGCGATCACGCAACTGGCGGTGGACACCATCTTGTCGAAGATGCCTCCACAGGCCGAGAAGGCCTACGACGCCGAGCCGTCGCTCCGCTGGCGGCTGGCGTTCAGCCTGAACTATGGCCGATTGCTCGCGCAGAAGGTCCGGTCGCTGGAATACAACTCGGCGTTGGCGGAACTGAAGGGCTCGCTGACGGAAACCGACGTCGCACAAAGCGTGAATCGGTTGACGCTGCGGCCGGACCGCGACGTGCATTTTGCCGGGGGGATGCAGAAGGTGGCACGAACGGCGGAGAGGCATCTGCAGCGAGTGATGGCCGAGGCACCGGGCACACCCTGGGCGGTGCTCGCCGCGCGGGAACTCAAGGATGGCTTCGGCATCCGGGTGGTGAAGGGGTACGTCGCCCCCCCGCCGCCGGCCGCCAAGAAGCCAGCGCAACCGGCGACGCCCCAACCGCGGCCGCGGATCATTCCGGAGCCCAAAACGCCCCCGGCCCCGCAGCGTCCCGTCCCGAAAACGCCGCCGCCGCTGCCGAAACTGTGAAAGGCGCCCCAGGGAACTCTCTCTTTGCGGGAAACGCCCCCGCGACTATATTCCGCGGTTCGTGGGACACTGATCCGACCGGCCAAGGATGGTCCGATGCGCAGCATTGCCGTGATGAATCAGAAGGGGGGCGTGGGGAAGACCACGACCAGCGTGAACCTGGCCGCCGGACTGGCGCGGCAGGGAAAAACGGTCTGCCTCATTGACCTCGATCCGCAAAGCCACGCCTCACTGCACCTGGGGGTGGAGGCCGTCGGCCAGACGCCGACGGTGTACCAGGTCTTCTCGCGGAAGGCGGGGCTGGCGGAAGTGGTGCAGCTCGCCGTCGAACGGCTGTGGGTCGCGCCGGCGGAACTCGATCTCGCCGCCACCGAACTGGAACTGGTGGACGCCCCCGGGCGGGAATTGGTCCTGCGGCAGGCGTTCGACGTGTTGCGGCAGTCGCGACAATTCGACTATGTGATCATGGACTGTCCGCCGTCGCTGGGGGTGCTGACGATCAATGCGCTCACCGCGGCACAGGAAGTGTTCATCCCGCTGCAGCCACACTTCTTCGCCCTTCAGGGGTTGTCGAAACTGTTCGAGACGACGGCCCTCGTGAAGCGCCGCCTCAATCGGGAGCTGCGCGTGGGAGGCATTATTCTGTGCCTCTACGAAACCGGCACGCGGCTGGCGGCGGACATCACCGACGACCTGACGCGATTCCTCGAACAGAGCGACCCGCTCGCCCCGTGGAAGCAGGCCCGCATCTTCCAGACCCGCATCCGCCGGAACATCAAGCTGGCGGAGGCCCCGAGCTTCGGGCAGTCGATTTTCGACTACGCCCCCAAGAGCACGGGCGCCGTCGACTACGGCGAACTGGTCGCGGAAGTCCTCGCCGCGGAGCAACCGGCCGCCGCCGCGGCGTGAAGTCGTGCCATCACCGTTCCGGCGTGTACAGCAGCCGGCCGCAGCCGCAGAACATCAGCTTGCCCGAGTTCAGTTCCACCAGCCGCTGTGCCGTGAGCTGCATGTGACAGGCCGTGCAGACTTTGTTCTCCACGGCGGCCAGGGCGTCGGCCCCGAAGCCCTGCACAGCCCGACGGTACTGCGGGACGATGTCGGCCGGCAGAAACTTCTCCGCCTCGGCGACCTGCTGCTCCAGCGCGGCCGCAGCCTCCTTCAGCCCCGGTTCCCGGGCCGCCACGTCCGCCTGCGTCTGCTTGAGCGCCGCTTCCGCCGTCGCCACGTCCTGCTCGGCCTCTTTGACCTCGGCCTGCATCTGGTCGATGCGGGTCAGCGTTTCCAGGATCTCGTCCTCGAGCACACTGTTGGCCATCGTGTCGGCGGCAATCTGGCCCGTGATGATCTCGTATTCGCGGTTCGAGGCGGCGACGTTCAGTTTGGCCCGCAGATCGTTGATCTTGGCCTCGTTGGTCTTCAGCTGCAGGTTCTTCTGGTCGGCGGTCACCTTGAGCTGTTTGAGCTTGTCGCGGCGGGCTTCGAGCTCGGCCCGCCGCTTGTCGACGGCCGATTGTTTGGCGGCGATCTGGCGCGGCCCGCGGGCCAGATCCTCCCGCACGCCGTGCAACTTCAGGTGCAGCTCGTGCAGGGCCTTGATCGCCTGGGAAGAAGCAGACATCCAGCACAACTCCAGACTGCGGAAACTCCTTCCGCCGGGGAACGACGGACGTCCGGAGTATAGCAAATGCAGAACGCCGACCGTCACCGATCGGCGTTCTTTTGGAAAACAGCCAGCGGACCGGGCGATTACTTCATCGCCGCGGCGAGCTGGTCGAGAAAGCCCTTGAGCTGCTTGCTGCGGACCGGGTGCTGCAGCTTGCGGACGGCTTTCGCCTCGATCTGCCGGACCCGTTCGCGGGTCACCTTGAAGATCCGGCCGACCTCTTCCAGCGTGTAGGTGTAGCCGTCCCCCAGGCCGTACCGCAGCTTGATGATCTCCCGCTCGCGGTAGGTCAGGGTCTTGAGCACCGACTCGATTTTGTCCTTGAGCATCTCCTGGGTGGCGGCGTTGACGGGGCTTTCGGTGGCGTCATCCTCGATGAAGTCCCCGAAGTAGCTGTCCTCGCTTTCCCCCACGGGCCGGTCGAGGCTGATCGGATGCCGCGAAATCTTCATCACGCGGCGGGTCTCCTCCAGCGAGACGCCGGCGGCCTCGGCGGTTTCCTCGAGCGTGGGCTCGCGACCCTTCTCCTGCAGCAGCTTCTTCGAGACCTTCCGCAGCTTGGACATGGTCTCGATCATGTGCACCGGAATGCGGATCGTGCGGGCCTGGTCGGCAATGGCCCGCGTGATCGCCTGCCGAATCCACCACGTGGCGTACGTGCTGAACTTGTAGCCGCGGCGGTATTCGTACTTGTCCACCGCCCGCATGAGGCCCGTGTTCCCCTCCTGGATCAGGTCCAGGAAGCTGAGGCCCCGGTTGCGGTATTTCTTGGCGATCGACACCACCAGCCGCAGGTTGCCCCCGGACAGGTCGCGCATCGCCTGCTCGTACGCGGCGAACCGTTCGTGGACGGAGTTCATCCGCTTGCGGAGCGATTCCGGCGTTTCCAGCGTCATCCGCTTCAGGTCGTCGAGCTCTTTCTGCAGGTTGGCCCGCTCCTCCTTGGAGGACTTCAGGCTTTTCATGCTGTTGATCGTCCGCTGCAACTCCGACATCCGCCGCGAAATCTGGTCGAGCTTGCGGAGCGTCGGCTGCAGCCGCTGCGTGCGGACGCTGAGCTCCTCGACGAGCTTGACCATCTTGCGACGGCCGTGGTTGAGGCGCTTTTCGGCGTCGCGGCGCTCGGCCGGCGTGCGGCTGGGATCGACGGACGCCTCGAAATCCTCCTGCGCCTTGCGGCGGAGGTGTTCGAGGGTCTTCAGATTGTGCGGCATCCGGCCCAGGATCTGGTTCTTCTCCAGCCCCTCGGTGACCGACACCTTGATAGTGCGGTCAAACGGCAGTTCGCCGGTGTGCACCTTGGTCAGGATGTCGATGCAGGTCTTGAGCGCGAAGTCCGACTCCAGCAGCTGGTAGCGGAACCGCTTGCGGGTGATTTCGATCTTTTTGGCGAGCGAAATCTCCTGCTCGCGCGTGAGTAGGGGAATCTCTCCCATCTGGGTGAGATACATCCGGACCGGGTCGTCGATCTTCTTCGACTTCTCGTCTCCGCCGGGGTCTTTCGGCTTGGAGGACCGCGACCGGGTCTTGGTGAGCGGCAGCGGAATGTGCATCCGCACCTTTTCGTCGGCCACGATTTCCATGCCCAGCTCTTCCAAAGAGTCGAGCAGGATATCGAGCTTCTCCGGGTTGACCGCCTCGTCGGGCAGGTAGGCGTTCACCTGCGAAAACGTCAGGTAACCCTGCGTCTGCCCCTGTGCGATCAACTCATTGAGCGAATCGTCCATTCGATGCACCGTCCGGTCCTCCCGTTAGACTCTGTTCACGTTGGCACTTGCCGCGCGGCGCGCTGCTGGTGAAAGCTCGACGCCTGCTGCAGGAGATCCCGCAGCTCCGGATCCAGTCCGGCTGCGGCCTCCGGACGGATGGCCAGCCGCCCCCTCCGCTGTTCCTGTCCATCACATTCCCGACGCCACGTCAACTGCGACAGCACCTGCTGCAGCAGTCCCGCCGACGCCCCGTCGGCTTCGCGGCTGCCGCCTTGCGCCGCCTCCTGCGCAAGCAGCCCGGCGATGTTCCGCCCGGCGGCCCGCTCGTCGATCCACACCGCCAGGCTCTTCAGCTGCGGGCATTCCGTCGCCGACAGCAGCCGGTTCAGCTTTGGTTCTTCCCCGTGATCCCACAGGTCGTACGCGATTGCCAGCAGCTCGCGGAGCGGTTCGTTGCGCAGGTCATCGGTTCCAATCTCGCGCCGCACCGTTTCGATTGTATGCGGGGCGGTAAAGAGGATCTCGAACAACTCGGTCTCCAGCAGATCGTCTTTCTTCACACTTCGCTGGAGTGAAACCACCGCCTCCCGCCGCCGGGCCGATTCGTCCGCGGCCGGCGCGTCGCCTGCGAAAGCTTTCCGGCTCGGAGCGCTCGCACGGCCCTGCCGCAATTCCCGCAAGCGCCGTCGCGCGTCCGATTCCGACACCGCCACCCGCTGCGCCAACCGGGCCAGCAGCGCATTTTCCCGGACCGTTCCGGTCAGCCCCGGCACAACCGACAACAGCGCCAGCATCTCGTCGAGCGTCCGCAACCGGCCGTCGATCGAACTGCTGCCGTACTGTTGCTGGCAGTAACGCAATTGATGCTCCCAGGCTTCCGGCGCCTGCTCGATCAGGTTCTCGAAAGCCGACACGCCGTGCGCATCCAGAAATTCGTCAGGGTCTTTGAATCCGCCCGGCAGCGTCACAATCCGCAAATCCAAGTCCAGGGCCAGGAACTTCTCGATCGCCTTGCGGGCCGCATCCTGTCCGGCCTTATCTCCGTCATACACCAGAACCACGCGACGGGCCGACCGCTTCAGCAGCGCGACCTGCGATTCGGTCAGCGCCGTGCCGAGCGTAGCCACTGCGTTGACTACTCCGGCCTGGTGAGCCTTGATGCAGTCCGCGTAGCCTTCCATCACCACGGCCTGACCACTCTTGCGAATGGCGTCCCGCGCATGGTGCAAGGCGAAAATAAGCCGGTTCTTCTGAAAGACCGGCGTGTCCGCAGAATTCAGGTATTTCGCATCTTGAGAATGACGGGTATCTGGAAGGATGCGTGCACCAAACGCCACACAGCGGCCCCGTTCGTCGCAAACGGGAAACATCACCCGATCGACAAACCGATCGTAGTAGCCAGTGCCATAGTCGCTGTCGGTCACCAGATTGGCGCCGAGCAGCGATCCCACGGGGAACTGCCCGCGGTTGCGCTCCTGCAGCCAGTGGCCATCGTCGGGGTGGAAGCCCAGGCGGAACTTCTCGATCGTCTCGGCCCGGAAATTCCGCGAGCGGAGATAATCCCGGGCTCTCTCCCCCTGCAGACTGTGTTGCAGGCAGTGATGAAACTCATTCGCCGCCCAGCCGAGGACGTCATACAGCGGCGTCTTTTCGACCTTCTCGCCGTCGAAACTCCGCTGGGCCGTGGGCACCTCGACACCGGCCCGCCGGGCCAGCATGACGAGCGCTTCGCGGAAGCCGATGTTCTCGTACTTCATCACGAAACTGAAGCAGTCCCCCCCTTCGTTACAGACCCAGCAGCGGTACGTCTGCCGCTCCGGATTCACCTGGAAGGAGGGGTTGTGGTCGTCGTGAAAAGGACACAGCCCCTTGAACAGCCGGCCGCCGCGCTCCGGCCGCAGGGTGAGGCTCTCGCCGATGAGGGCGACGATGTCGGTGCGGGATCGCACCAATTCTTTCACATCGCCCGCCGCTTGCACGCTCACCGCCCGTTCCCAGTGCAGAACAGATTGTCACCAACGCAGTTCAGCAAAACCGCCGCCGTGGGGTCAGACCGCGAGCCATCCCCGGATGCGGAACGTGGGCGGGCCTTGACAAATCTCGTGGTTCCTCGGCATCGCATGGCTTGGAGCTGAGGTCACGTCGCTGCGATTGTAGCGGCGGGACGCTGAACGTCAAGCAGCCAGACGGGAGGTTCGGTCGTCACCTGTAGGCGCAACATGTCTCAAAGACTTAGGTTATTGAAGTAGACCGACGCCGAGCCACGCTCTGGACAGTTTCCGGGCACGTCCCGGCCGACGAGAAAAGACTCAAGTTTCTGTAAAGTTCCCCGACCGCAGAGACATACAGGACACTTGGTTTCCGAGACTCCTGGCATTCGCCCGACGGTCCCTTACATCCATCCCCAAAAAACAATCAGGCCGCGGATCACAGGATCCGCGGCCCGGTCCAAGCCAGCTGATTGGAGGCCGAGTGGGTCAGGAGGCGGTCGACGCCGCCTCGGGCGTGGCATCTGGGGCCGTGGCCGGAGGTTCCGGTGCAGCGGCGACGACCTCGTACAAGGGATTGTTGCCGAATTTGGCAGGGCATTTCGGACACTTGGCTTTTGCAATTCCCTTGCCGTTGAGCCCGCCGATCTTTTCCTTCTTGCGAGCGTCCTCGCTCACCACCAGACCGCAGCCGCTGCAGCGCCAACCCGCCACCTGCAGCTTGAAGCCGGGATCTTTCTGGTAGTACTCGACCCCCAGCAGTTCCCGCACCGGCACATCGCTGTAATGGCATTTCAGCGTATTGTAGCTGTCGGTGAGCGGGACCTCCGTGTTGCCGCCAAAATCAGACATCCCCAGCACCGCTTCAAGCGCCTGCGAAAACTTGCGGAACTGGGACAACGAAAACGTCAGGTAGTCGGTTTGCGTCGCGTCAGGAGATTTCGGCAGCCGCACGGCAATCCGGCCTGCGCCAAACACCGGAATGTTGCCGAACAACGATTCGACATCCGGCGGCGAGGGCTGCCCCATCCCCATTTGAGACAACGCAGACGCGGGAATCAGCCGCTGAGCGGCGACCGCCAGGCTCTCCAACTTGCCGCCTGATTTCAGGTGCTCCTGAGCGGCCTGCCGCACCGAAGGTTTCTTCTTCAGATTGCTGCCGAGAAAGCCTGGGGTTTTGACGAGTGTCAACAGCAGCAGTCCCTCGTCCGAAAACGCCACGTCGACCAGTTGAAAGTCGTTCTTCAGGCTGTCGGCCTTGATGCGGAGTTTCTGGGGCACCACGGTGTGCAGGCACACGTCCTCCATCCAGCCGCGCCACTTGCCGAAGGCGTTCGGATCGGCGGCCGTCGCCACGATTTGGCTTTCCGCCGGCGCGACGTCCTGCTTGGGCTTCGGAGCGACCTTGGGAACAAAGAACGTGGATCCGCACTTGGGACATTTCCCCGCCTTGCCGCGATGCCGCTCCTGAACGCGGACACGACAACCCATCGGGCAATAGACGACGAACGTGCCCTTTTCGCGCAGCTGCTTGCGGACCTGCTGGATGTCCTGTTCTTCGGCCTTGGCGATGCTCAGCAACACTTCGCCGCCGGTCGCCTCGGAATGGGCAACCTCGGCTGATGGCGCCTCGGTTGGCATGGTTGCGGGAGGCGGAGCAGCTGCGGCCGCAGGCGGAGGCGCGCGATCTGCTGCAGAGTCGGTCCCAGTTTCCGCTCCTTCCAGCACGGGAGCGTGGGACGGCTGCCGGGCAGCCGCCTCGTCAGCAATCTCCGGCAGCATAGTGGCCAGCGCGTAGGTATCGTCCGACTTGGGCGTGGCGCTTTGCGATTCTTCCAACTGGACATTTTCGGCCAACTCGAAGTCAAAGTCCTCGTCGGTTGCCGGAAACGCTTCATCCTGCTCCGGCGAAGCCGCAGGCCTGGTGACCTCGAATTTCCACGGTCCGGTCCGCGTGGTCACACTCGGCGCCAGTTCTTTGAGGTCGACGCGCTGCGCCAACGACCGCGTCTGCACCTTGAGCATCTGGTCGTATGCGGCCCGGATCTCGGCGCGGGTGAACTGGCCGCAATTCCAACATCGCACCAGACCCGTACGGTAGGTCTCTCCGCAATGCCGGCAGGTTTCCAGATCGTCCGCAACCAGATGGTCGGTGGGCAGCGCATGCGGCTCGGCCACTCGGCCCGGATCTTCGACAAAACTGTGATTGCAGACGTGGCAATGCGCAGCGTCGCTCAGCACCATCGCATTGCACTGCGGGCATGTGACGATCGAAATGGTCATCGGTCGCGGCCGCTCCCTGGTTGGCACAACGGCGGACGATCACCGGCTCGTTATCGTCGCCGTCGACGGTCGTGTGAAAAAAGAACGAAGACTGCTGGAAGCCTCGTGGCGCCTGACGGATTCTTGACTGTACCAAACGGCAGGGGGCCTGGCAGCCGATAAAATCTCTCTCGAACGGAAATTTGGGGGACCGGGACGATTTCTCCGATCGTTCGGGCGCGACCGCACTTCCGGCACACAAATCCCCCCCCTTCACGGGTCTGTGAGCTGGCAAGTCTAGCACAGGTTTTCCCATCCCTCGGCGTCACCGCCGGTCGCGGGAAACGCCCGCCGGTTAATGAGGTCCGCATGTCCGCGTGTCCATCCGCCGATCAGGCCGGTCTGACGCCGGCCCCCCCCCGCTCCGCCGACGACGTCGGTCGCGCCATTGACGAACTGCTGCGGGCGGCGATTGCCGCCCGGGTCAGTGACATTCACCTGCTGCCGGCCGCCGACGGATTGCAGCTCCTCTGGCGGATGGACGGCGTGTTGCAGAGTCGCGGAGTCTGGCCGTCCCGATGGATGACCAACGTCGTCGCCCGACTCAAGGTGCTGGCCGAACTGCTCACCTACC
>Ga0073934_10007782_pt1 | contig 14668 bp, 6 predicted proteins | sample LarsenN4metaG_FD_76834 | JGI IMG/M metagenome (GOLD analysis project Ga0073934, IMG submission 76834) | Hot spring sediment bacterial and archeal communities from British Columbia, Canada, to study Microbial Dark Matter (Phase II) - Larsen... ...
CCCCACACTCCCCACACTCCCCACACTCCCCACACTCCCCACACTCCCCACACTCCCCACACTCCCCACACTCCCCACACTCCCCACACTCCCCACACTCCCCACACTCCCCACACTCCCCCCGTCCCCTGGTCCCCTAGTCCCCTGGTCCCCCCATCTCCCCGTCCCCCGGTCCCCTGGTCCCCATTGGGTGAGGAATTGGTCTAAAGCGGCTGCCCCGATCGGAGGTGTGGTTTCGGGAATGGTAAATAGGGGTTGTTCACCGGCGAGGGTGAGAAATTCTGGGAGGAGACGCTGTTGCTGGGGGTTGTCGGGGAGGATGCGGTTAACGAAAATACCTTTAAATGGGATACCCAGGGGTTTTAGGGCTTCGCGAAAGCGTTGGGTTTCGGCTAAGCTCATGGGTTCGGCGATCGCCACCAGTGCCAACCCAGCACGTTTGGGATCCTGGAGCAACTCTCTGCCTCCTGCCAAATTTTGCTTCATCCGGTGCAAAAAGTCGTCTCCCTCATCTTCACGATAGCGACCGGTGAAAGATTTACTCACAACCCGATGCTTTTCCTGGAACAGTTCCACCGCCGCCAAGAGATGATCCAGAAAGTCCATCAGGTGCAGCAAATTCAACGCATGACCTGTAGGAGCCATATCCACCACCAGTTTATCCGCCTGCAAATCCCGCAACAGCCGCTGAATTTCCAGTAAACCCATTAATTCATCCAACCCGGGCCAGCTCATATCCCATACCGGGGATAAATCCTGTCCTTCCACAAAGCTGCCTCTTTCCACCAATAGCTGCAGGACTTCTCCATATGCAGCTTGAAATTCCTGGCGCAGTAATGTGGCATCGAGAGCCTGGACGCGCAGGTTAGGTAAATCAGGCAGGGGTTGTGGTGTGGCGGTAACAGACACTTGCAACACGTCGCCGAGGGAGTGGGCCGGGTCAGTCGAAAGAAGCCAAATTTGGGACTGGGGGAACTTGCGAGCGAGGTGGCGAGCAAAACTGCTGGCGATCGTGGTTTTGCCCACGCCGCCTTTGCCGCTGAACATTAGCAATTGAAGTGTTTCAAGTTCCATTTCCATTTCGGGATTGTACCACGGTTGTGCATCACGGGAGAACTAGGGGGGCTTTCTGTGCAGGGGCACGTCTCCCTTGCTCCCCGTCTCCCCGTCTCCCTCTTCCCCTTCTCTCTGGTGCCATTGGATGAAGTGTCATAGTCGGTAGCCTGATATCGGTTTCTAGTTAAGAAAATTTAGATAAGAGGGCAATGGTGATTTGTTGGCAACTGTGAATTTTCTCTCGGGGTGTGGTTGGCCGGATTTCCTTAATCGCGAATGCGGGCTTTCAATCTCTGGGTGAGGAAAACCGGACAAAAAGAAACTGTTTGCGAGTAAAAACTGTCTGTATTTAGAGAGGTAAACTATTCCATGCTGTCAGCGAATAAAATTAAATTTTGGCATCCTTATACCTCTGTTCTCGTTTGGGATGCCAGTCAGGGGGTGCATATGGAAAAGAAGATGTGGCAAACTGTAGCGGCTTGGCTGCTCCTAGGCGCTAGTGCCGGGATGGTTTTTTTGGCGCTGGGTGGTGTGCTACCCACCATCACCTCGGGAAGGGTGGGTGTTTTGGAATATCGCTCGTCATCGCCGCCCTCAGAATGGCAAATTGCGGCTAAGGGTGAGGAGAAGGAAGAGTGTGTATGGTTGGGAGACTGCGAGTAAATGTCACTGGATAATTGATAATTGATAATTGATAATTGCTAATTTTCAATTTTCAATTGGTATGGTAATTTAATAATCAGGGCTATTTTGGCATTTATCAAACTGAAGGCTTCTAGTGAATCAGGCGAGATTTAATTTGTCAATTGTAATTAATTTTTGTGATTTGACTGCCAATTAGGGACTTGAGTAGGAATGGCCCTTAATATTAAGGAATTTTATCAGGTATGCAACCCCAGCAAGACTCTGTTAGTGACGAACCCAGATGATCGGAGGTATTATATAGATTTTGCCTCTGTGCGAGGCGGGAAGATTATTGAGGAATTAAGACGAACTATTGTGCGGCTGTCACCAGATGAGCCCACTTGCCAGTTATTTGCCGGACATATCGGCTGTGGCAAATCTACGGAATTGGTGCGGTTGCAAGCGGAGTTAGCAGCGGCAAATTTCACCTGCATCTACTTTGAATCTTCAGAAGATTTGGAGATGGCGGATGTAGATGTGACCGATATTTTATTGGCGGTAGCGCGGCAGGTGAGCGATAATCTGGAAATGTTGGGGATAGTGTTTCAGCCGGTATATTTCCAGGAGTTGTTTCGGGAGATTGTAGATTTTTTGCAGGTGCCGCTGGATATTCCTGGCGGGGCGGGGTTAGGAATGGGGATTGCCCAAATTATGGTGCAAACTAAGGCGAGTTACCGACTTCGATCGCGCCTGCGCCAGTACCTAGAACCCCGCACGAGTGCTATTTTGGCGGCCATCAATTCGGAATTGATTCGACCGGCAATTGAGCAGCTCAAACGCCAGGGGAGTTTAGGGTTAGTGGTGATTGTGGATAATCTCGATCGGGTGGATACCCGCCTTCTCACCAATGGACGCACCCAGCCAGAACATTTATTTATCGATCGGGGTGAGCAGCTCCGGAAACTCGAATGCCATATAGTCTGGACTATCCCTTTATCCCTAATTTTCTCTGGGGAAATCGAAACCCTGAAAAATCGGCTGGGGGGTGGCGTCAGCCCCAAGGTATTACCAATGGTGCCCGTGCAACAGCGAGATGGCAGTAACTGCCCTGAAGGGATGAACCTGCTGCAACAAATGGTATTAGCCAGAGCTTTTCCCAACCTGGAACCGGAGCAAAGAGAGGAGTTGCTCCTGGAGTTGGTGGATGCGCCAGCAACTCTGGAGCGTCTCTGTCGAGCCAGTGGGGGGCACGTGCGGAATTTGCTCAGTTTGGTTTACCGCTGTTTGCAGCAGCAGGACCCGCCATTTCCCAGAGACTGCATAGAAATGGCCATCCGCGAACGCGCCGCCGAGCTAGCTTTGGCTGTTTCCCCCCAAGACTGGCCACTCTTGCAGTCCGTAAGGGATACTAAAAGTATCAGGGACTCAGCAAACACCTTGACGCTACTGCGGAGTCTGTTTGTGTTTGAGTATCGTGGCGCGGGCGGCGAACGCTGGTTCGATATCAATCCCCTGTTAGCGGAACATCATTTGCTGTGATTTGTCATTGGTCAAATTGATAATTGATAATTGATAATTGATAATTGATAATTAAAAATTTTCAATTATCAATTATCAATTATCAAGTGGAACCGGTTTGTTTGGAACCAAGCCCAACTAAGAACCTGAAACAATTTCCCCCAAACTACTTGACACCTAAACTGACTGAACATATAATTAATAATTGAAATTATCAATTATTAATTAATTATCAATTATAAATTGTCAATTATCAATTCACTAAGGACTAAGGACTAATGACCAATGACAACTCCGAAGATGCCCGGGTAAAAAATGAGCGATCGTTCAAGGCAATTGTGCGATCGCTCCACCTCGGTTCCGGTCAGTTTTCCCTTTTACTGCTGCGTTGTAACTACGCCAAAGTGCGCCACCAAGTAGCAGAGCGTTTGCGGCGAGAAAGTCCAGTCAAGATTTTAGAACTTAATCTCCCCCAGTCGTTGGAAACTCTGTACCACACGATCGCGCAGCATGTGCAGCAGGAGAGGTCAGGCGTTGCTGGCTTAATGATATTTGGTCTGGAGTCGGTGCAACACCTGGAGCGCATTCTCTCTTCCACCAACCAAGTGCGGGAAAACTACCGGAACGAGTTTCCCTTCCCGCTGCTGCTGTGGGTGACAGATGATGTGCTGCGGATTTTGATGCGGCGGGCGCCTGATTTCGAGAGTTGGGCCACCAACTCGGAATTTGTCCCCAGTACCGAGGAGCTAATTGCTCATTTAGAAGAAAGTGCCACCGCTGTATTTAATGCGGTCATTTCTTCTCATAGTGACAGAGCCACGATGGGGAAAAATTTTTATATCCCTAACCGAGATATCTTGGGAAGTACGGCGACTTATGAGCTAGAGTCGGCTTGTCGGGACTTGCGGCGGCGAGCAGTGGAGTTAAGCCCACAGCTCAAAGCGAAAGTAGAATTCCTGCGGGGTCGGGATGACTATGCAGACGATCGTCTGGATGAAGCCGTGGCTAAATACCAGTCCAGTCTGGCTTATTGGCAACAAGAGGATGCTCACAAGACGCCATCTCCTGATGGTGACACTTGGCAGGGAGTATTACTATTTCACCTGGGTTTATGTTGCGATCGGCGGGCGCAGTTGCAGCGCAAAGCTCGCCGCCAGCATTGGCAGGAAATGCGCCAATATCTAGAACAGTGCGTGGAGATTTTGGAAGCCGCAGATCGTCCCGATTTAGTCGCCCGATTCATTGGTGTTTTAGGGGCAACTCTGGAGTGTCTAGAAGACTGGGAAGCCTTATCCGCATTAGCCACCAAGTCATTAAAGCTCGATGAAGAATATGGCTACTTTCATAATTTAGCGCGAGATTACGGCTTTCTAGCAGAAGTTGCCCTGCACCAGTCACAGTGGGATTCTGCCCGCCACTGGGCAGTTAAAGCCTTGGCGAGTTTGGCGGGGGGGGAAAGCGCACCCCAATTGTATTTACTATTGGCAAGGGCGCTTTTTCCCTTGAATCAGCAGGAATTAGCCCTGGAAAATCTCGAAACGGCTCGCCGCCAAAGTGAGCCTGAATATGACTTGCAGTTACACCTGCGCATCCTCAGAACTCTGCGGGATTTTTACTTCCAGCGGGGTGATTATGCTAGTGCTTTTCAAATCAAGCAAGAACAGCGCTCCATAGAAGCCCAATTTGGTTTGCGTGCCTTTATTGGCGCTGGGAGGCTGCAGTCCATGCGCTACACCGTAAATCCGGCTTCGTCCCAAGGTATAGGCGATTCTAATTCTCCACAATCGCCTTTAGAAACCGGGGGTATGCTGAAAACTTCTGGAGAAAGTCGGTTTTTGTCCTTGGAAATTGTGGCGTCGGGGCGACAACGAGACCTTGACTGTTTAATTGGGCGTTTGGGGCGGGATGACTATAAGCTGACGGTGATTCATGGCCCATCGGGGGTGGGTAAGAGTTCCTTGGTGAATGCTGGTTTGGTTCCAGCTCTGAAGCAGCAGGGAATTGGCGATCGTCTTTGTGTCCCCGTCGTTGTGCAAGTTTATACAGACTGGATTACCACTACAGCTCTGAACCTCTCCCCTGTACCCTCCTCCCCATCGTTCCTCATCCCCAATGGGTCGGGTTTTGGGATTGACCGCATTCTCCACATTCTGCGCCAGAATGGCGAGCGCAACCAGCTTACTGTGTTGATTTTTGACCAATTTGAGGAATTTTTCTTCGCCAACCCCCAGCCTCAAAAGCAGCAGGAATTTTACGAATTTTTGCGCCACTGTATGAATGTCCCTTATGTGAAAATCATCATTTCCCTGCGGGAAGATTATTTGCACTATCTGCTGGTGGGGGAGCGTTTGGGCATTATGGAGGAATTCGGCCAAGACATTCTCTGTAAAGAGATTCGCTATTACTTGGGTAACTTCACTCGGGAAGATGCCCGCATGGCGATTAAAAAATTGACCGATCGCTCCCAGTTTTACCTCCAACCAGAATTAATCGATGAATTAGTCAATGGGCTATCTCAGGATTTGGATTCAGTGCGTCCGATTGAACTGCAACTGGTTGGTGCCCAGCTCCAAGCCGAAAAGATTACAACTTTGGAAGAATACCGCCAATCTGGTCCCAAAGAAAGGCTGATTGAAAAATTTCTCGAAGAAGTGATTAAAGACTGCGGCCCAGAGAACGAATATTATGCCCGCATATTATTGTATTTTTTGACAGAAGAAAACGGAGTTAGACCCCTCAAGACTAAGGCTGATTTAATCGTTAACCTAGACACTCACAATTCTGAGCAAATTAACCTAATTTTACATATTCTAGTGGCTTCTGGTTTGGTTTATTTAATTCCAGATTTTCCAGCCAATCGATATCAATTAGTTCACGATTATTTAGTCAATTTTATTCGCCAGCAAGAACAGGTAAAAAATCGAGCCGAATTGAAGGCTCTCCGAGCGGAGAACCAACAGTTGCAAAAAGAGAAAAAGCTCCTGGGCCAATTGGCAGAAGCGAAAGAAAAAGAGCAGCAAATTGAATCGCGGCTGAATAAATCCCTCAGAATCGCCCTGGGTAGTGCCACGGTCAGCCTGATGCTGGGTGTGGCCATGTTTGCTGGGGTGGGAGTCTTATGGCAGCGTGCGGAAAGGGAAAGTATGAAGGCGGAAAGTGCGGCGCGGAGCGCGGAAATAGAACGGCAAAAGGCGGCTACTGCGGAAATCGAAGCGCTTTCCTCGGCATCGCGGGCTTTTATGCTATCGCAAAATCAGTTGCAGGCATTGGTGGCTAGTGTCAAAGCTGCCAGAAAAATTCCGGCCAATAACCTGCTATCGGAAATCAAAAGCGAAGCAGTTCACAGACTTTACCAGGCTGCTTACAAAGTGGCGGAAAAAAACCGGTTAGAAAACCACAATAACAGTGTTTTAGGGGTGGTGTTTTCGCCGGATGGCCAGCTTATCGCTACGGCTAGTGCGGATAAAACTGTGAAAATCTGGAATCCCCAGGGGCGAGAATTGGCGACTCTGGCGACACATCAGGATGGGGTGAATGGGGTGGCTTTTTCTCCCGATAGCAAGATGGTGGCGTCTGCTAGTTGGGATAAGACGGTGAAAATCTGGCGCGTTTCCAGAAACCGGGTGGAGGCTGCAGGGGGGAGCGAGGTGGCAACTTTGGCGGGACATACCGATCGGGTGATTAGTGTCGCCTGGAGTCCTGATGGCCAATATATTGCTACCGCTAGCGGTGATAATACGGTGAAAATCTGGCGGGTTGCCAGAAACCAGGTTTCTACAACTCCTGCCACAGAAACTTGGTTGATTTCCGAGGTCCGCACCCTCACGGGTCATCAGGATTGGGTTCTGGATGTTCATTTCAGCCCCAATGGCCAAACGATCGCTTCCGCCAGTCGTGATGGCACGGTGAAGTTGTGGCGGCTTGATGGCAGAATTATCAATACCATCGATGCCCACAATGACGGAGTTTTGGCGGTAACATTCAGTCCCGATGGCAAAAATATCGCCACTGGCGGCGCTGACAGCACGGCGAAAATTTGGGACAGTAATGGCAACTGGGTAACAACTTTAAAGGGAAATGAAGATTGGGTGCGGGATGTCAACTTCAGTCCCGACGGCAGTTTACTCGCTACGGCTTCCAAGGATAACACGATCCGCCTCTGGCGTCGGGATGGTGTTTTTATTCGGGTGCTGCGCGGACATCGAGACCAGGTATTTAGCGTCAATTTTTCCGCCGACGGTAAGACGATCGCCTCCGCCAGCAAAGATAACAGTGTCAAACTCTGGACTACCGCCAGCCGAGATTTACCGGGTATCCGCACTCACCAGGCGGGGGTTTTAGCCGTCAGTTTCAGTCCCAATGGCAGTTTGCTCGCTACCGCCAGCAAGGATAAAACGGCCAAAATCTTTCCCTCCCACTGTGTTGGGAACGAGGTCTCTGGGTCTCCTAGTCCAGAAGTCTCCGAGTCTCCCCATCTCCGAGTCCCCCCGGTCCGTGAGCGAAGCCGAACCGCGTCTGCGAGTCTCCGAGTCTCCGAGTCTCCCCCTCCCCCAGTCTCCCCGTCTCCCAGTCCCCCCCTGCCACCATGTGGGCAGCCGATCGCGCTCACGGGTCACGCGGACTGGGTGACTGGGTTGGGTTGGAGTCCCGATGGGAAGTTCTTGGCTACCGCCAGCCGGGATAAAACTGTGAAAATCTGGAAAACTGATGGGACTTTGGCGGGCACTTTGACCGGTCACGCCGATCGGGTTAATAGTGTCACTTGGAGTCCCGATGGCCATTTGGTGGCTACTTCTAGTGAGGATAATACTGTCAAACTCTGGCAAGTTGACGGCACTTTGCGACAAAATATGACTCCGGGGAAGAAACCGATAAATAATGTCAGTTTTTCACCCCACGGGGAAGTTATCGCGATTTCCAGCGCTGATGGCACGGTGCAAATCTGGCGCCGGGAGGCAATTTCTGCGCCACCGCATGAGATGCTTAATTATCAGTATCAGCAAACTATCCTCGCCCACCAACAGCCGGTGTGGACTGTCACGTTTAGCCCAGACGGGAGTTTAATTGCTACTGCTAGTGCAGATAATACGGTAAAAATTTGGAACCGCAACGGCCAACGTTTACAAACTTTAGAAGGTCATATCGGCCCGGTGAATTGGGTGGCTTTTAGCCCCGATGGGAAAACTTTGGCCAGTGCTAGTGATGATAATACGGTGAAGCTGTGGAGTAGTGCCACTGGTAAAGTCCTGGGGGCACTTGAGGGTCACACTGATAAAGTGTTTAATCTCAATTGGCGTCCTGACGGCAAATTTATTGCTTCTGCTAGCGATGATGAAACTGTGCTGTTATGGAATCTGGATGCAGCAGATTTAGAGCGGGTGGGCTGTGTTTGGTTGCAAGATTATCTGCAAAACAATGTGAATGTCAAACCAGGGGAGAGAACCCTCTGCACTGAGCGTAATTCCTAGATTTATGGTTAATTTCTTGGAGAAGAAACCGGGTTTCTTGCCTAGATGCTTCGTCTAGGTACGAGGCGACTGGTCTAGAAACCCGGTTTCTGGGGGTCACAAAAGACCAAGGACGTAATCTCGACAACAGACTTTGAGGGTTAGATGTGCTAATTTCTTGGAGAAGAAACCGGGTTTCTTGCCTAGATGCTTCGTCTAGGTACGAGGCTGCTCATCTAGAAACCCGGTTTCTGGGGGTAACAAATGACAAAGGACTAATGACAGATATATGTATCGATTCCAGGTCAATGCAGCCACGCAAGCGGGAGAATCTATCGGTGTCGTGGGTTCGACGCCGGAGTTGGGAATGTGGGATGTGACACAGTGCATACCCCTGCACACCAGTGGCGATCGCTACCCCATATGGTGGGTAGATATCCACATCAGTCAGGAAACCGCTGTCACTAATCAAAAATTAGAGTACAAGTATGTGCTACTGGGGGCCGATGGTAGTGTCAAATGGGAAACCAACGGACGTAACCGCTGGGTGCCGATCGAATTGGACAATGATTTAGGCACGATCGTCGTCGATGATGGCGCCTTCGGCAATGTGCCCACTTCTCCTTACGGATACTTCGAGTCCCCTGTGCCTCAAATGCCCCTCACTCGTGGGGTTCAGGGGCTGAAAATCGCCGTCATCGGCAGTTCCGTGGCGATGGGGTGCAACGCTTGGCTGCTCCAGGGTTGGGCCTGGGATCTACAGCAAGAACTGAATCAGAAATATGGCCATATCCTGGTCAACCTCTCGGAATTGGGGGCCGATGTCACCCGGACGATTAACCGGTTTAGTCAAACAGTGGCTCCGCAAAAACCTGATGTGGTCATTATTGCCCTATCTCTGGGGAATGAGGGTTTGGCTTACTGTCCCCCCTACCAGCGGCGAGCCGTGCAGCGGCGGTTTGAAAGTGGTTTGCAGCAACTGGTGAAAATGACCCAGGAATTGGGAGCCCGTCCGATTTTGGGGGCGGTGTACCCCCACGGGGATTATAGCTCGGAGCATAATTGGCTGCTGCGGGATACTCATAACCGCATGCTGAGCTGGGGTGTGCCAGTTTTGAATTGGCTGGATGCGGTGGATGATGGCGGCGGACGCTGGAAACCGGGGACTGCTTCTGATGTGGCTCACCCGAATATGGAAGGTCATCGCTTGATGTATGAGGCGATCGATATCCGTCTGTTCCAAATGACCCATGACCAATTCGCCACGGCCAAACCGGTTTCTACTCCACATAACGGCTTACAAATTTACCGGGATAAACAGGGTTTTGCTGTCTTGGCGGTCTTGGCAGAAAAGAGTTTGCGGGTGATTAATCAGTCTCAATATACTTACACAATTACTCCTGATTGGCACAGCCTGCAAGCGGCAATTCAGCGCAAAGCTCGTTTGATGCCCGGTATCTATATCGCCAAAAATGCTTCGGCGGGGACGTTACCTTTCTTTTCTGTGCGTTCCGATGGCACGATTGAAACGGCGGTGGATATCTCCCCTGGTGCTGACTTGGAATACAGTGCGGCTTTTAATTTCTTTTCCCCCCATGTTTCGCAAATTTTGTTTTATGACGGGTCTTTGGGCATTCTCAAGGAAAAGGAAAATTTCATCCGGGTGATTAATGAAACTGAACATGAATACAATATCCATCCTATGTGGAAGGAGGTGCGCGGCGCCCTGAAAGCCATGCCTGCTGGGGTTTATGAGGATGCGATCCATCCCGATGTCCCCTTCCGCACGATGATGATTGGCGCGGAGGGATTGGAAAGTCGCGTCAAAGTCCCGCCGAAATCTTCGGTGCTGTTTGAATATAAATGCAAGTTATCGGATATTAGCCGCGTGGCGATTTTGCCCATAGGCGATCGTTGTGCCCCCCGGATGCTGCTATATAAGATGCAGTATGATGGGCCGGCTTTTCCTTTCGATTTAACCCGCAGCAGCAATCTTGGGGATGTGATTGATATCATTGACAAAGATTTTGCTGATATGTGGAATCCCGATCTTTTGCGGTATGAACCATCAGATAACCGGTTGTATCATAAGAAGTGGTCTGGTTTATCTTTTGGCCATGAAGTGGAGGACACCGACCAACCGCGTCAGAATATGTCTCCTATCTATGAGCGGATGCGCGATCGTTACAGCGCCCGCGCCCATCGCTTCCTCTGGACCCTGCGCCATTGCGATGAGGTGCTGTTCATCCGCACTGGTGGGACAACTCGCGGTTATGTCCTAGAGCTGGTGAAGATGCTAGAATCAAAACTGCAGGGTAAACCATTCCGCGTGTTGCTGATTTCCCCGCAATCTTCCGCTGAGTTTGCCGATATTCCTCATATTCTGCATTACGATCGCGAGTTCAACCCCGATAAAATGTACGCCGACGCCGGACATTGGATGCACTGCACCGAAGTGATGCGAGAAATCCTTGATGAACTCGGTATCTCCAGTAAAAACCTCTTTTGGTGTCCCCCCAACCCCCCCAAGGATAAGCCGTAAACTGATGTACCAGGGACATCCCCCCAATCCCCCTTTTGAAGCTATGCGTTACTCACATCTTCTAGAAGGAACAGCCTGTAAGGGTTTGGGGGGCTGGACAAAACATGTTCTGGGGGGTGGAGTTATACCAATTTGAAAAATTATTGCTCCAGTTACGGGATGGATTTGGGTATGAGTAGGGGCGAACCAAGAGTGGTCGCCCCTTAACCCTACTGTTGCCTGAATTTTTGTAAATGGTATGACTCGCTTAACTGACGCAAAGGGCGACAGGTGAGGAGTTGATTCATACTCTCAGTATAGCTAGAATTGGGATTATGGCATCGAGGCCAAAGGGCGATCGGTGTTGCTGCTTGCAAAATGGCTTTGACTAAAACCTGGAACTGCTCAGAGGCGGTGGGACAAGTCAGCTTTAAGCCAATTTTCTGGGTTAATTGGTGGGGCAGTTGCCTAGAGTTTAAGCTGTCGAGGTCTTCTAGGCTCTCAAAACTTTCTAAAGGGGGATGTTGATCTAAAATCTGGCTGACTTTACCCCAGTTTTCATACCACTGATTGAGGTAATTGTCAAGATAATTGAGATTTAATCGTTCGAGCGATCGCACTCTCAGTCCATACCTCATTCCCCAACAAGTTTCACTATCAAGGGGGTCAAATTCTAATTGCCACTGGTCAACTTCGGTACTGAGAAACTCTTTGGGCAAAAACACTTCAATGTTTAAATGATACCGCTTGCCTCTCAGCAACTTTAAGGCTTTTATCAGGGATTTATTTAACCATTTCTGAATCTCCGACTGATTACAAGTTAACCCATCTTCCCCAATTTCATCTAACAGCGGTTTAAACGCGGCATTCGGGTCATTTGGGATTAAGGAATTATCCTCAACTAGCCAAGCGTTGACGATGACTTGCTCAGACTTCTTCTGAGACTCCACAGTGACCAGCACATAAGACTCTAATGGCTGGGGTAAATTATTGGCTTCTCTCTGGGATGTCTGATTTTCCAATAGTTTTAAGAATTTATCTAAGTATTGATACCGTAAAATCTGGGTAAAGCTGCTGAGTTCAGAGGGAGAAGAATTATCCTCTAAAATAGCATCGTTTGGTAATGCAGTCTGGGCAAATTCTACGACATCTTTCCCATAACCACTCTCCTGCAATATCTGAAAAATTTGTCGCGATACTCCCTCAAACTCAACGGATTTTATATCTCCAAACATCCCAGGAATGGGTATGATTATCGATGATTTTAATATGGCTTTGATTTCTTCAATCCCTTGATTAGCTTGGTCAACCCCTGCTTGAAGTTCTTCAAGCTGCAAGGGAATGGTTTGTAAAATTTCTCGAATACTGCGATAACTTGACTCAAGCCTTGCAGAAATCTCTCTCAGGGTCTGCCGTTGTTCTTCTTGGGTTCCCTCAAGTTGACGCTGTAGGTCATCAAAATGTTTTTGGATTTTGAAAAACTCTCGAATCTGATGAACTTGACTAACTTCGCCGTCATTGCCGAGTTTCAGCAATTGGCTTAAAACACTTTGAAATTGAGTATTTTGCTGCTCATTTAACCGGGCTAAATCAAGCCGCAACCCGGTCAGCAAATCAAGCATTAAACCCGCGAAAGCCTGACCATCTTCTGCAAAATCTTCCTTGAGGGTTTGACGGAAGGCTTGAGGAAATTCATCATAAAGTAGTTTGGAAACTGTGGCAAAAACTCCATCAGGAAACGCAAATCCTCCACCGGGACAGGCTGCCATATTCAGTCTGGAAAAAATATCTTGCCAATCTTCCTCTTCCAGGGGCAGGATTTTATCATCAGTTGGGATGAAGATATCTGGCAGTTTTCCCTCACTGAGTTCTGGATATCTTTCCGATTCTCCTGTGTCTTCGTCTAGCCAGAGACTCCATAAATCCACCCATTTTTTAGGGGTAATTTTGGCAATTTTCAGGAGATTATTGCAGGTTTTGCTATCTTGCTTAAACTTAGGAACAGCTTTATCGGTAATAATGGCCGCGATCGCTTTTCCAACGGCTTCAATCAAATCGTGGTTTTTTAAAGAAACCCCAGGATGTCCGGTGGTGGCAGCCCCTATCTCATTTGCAACGTTTCCTGCTAGAACTGATCCAATAGCCTTGCAAGTTTCTCCTAAAAACACTGGAACCTCTGGATATAAGACTAACCCCACTACACCCAAGGCCGGGGGGAATGTGCAGGCTGCCACATAGAGGGTTCCAAATACTCCTAGCCGATAGAGAGTTTTTTTGACCGCCATATTTCGCTCCGTCTAACTGATGGACTTATTTTATAAGATTTAGACTCCCGCTGTAATTCATGCCACCCTCCCGAAGGAATCAATACCTATCCGTAGAGTTGTTCTAATCACCCAAGATAACGGGCAATCGCAAACCCACTTAACAAAAGAAGTATCACTCACAACAATCCAAAAAACTCTTGATTTGATGACGATTAGCCAGGGTTCCATCGAACGCAGCCTGACCCTCCCCACTCGGACAGGCGAGGAGTTGTTGAATCAGAGAGAGATAAGTCTGCACTCTTTGTTCATCCATAGCCACACACCGGGTAGGGGACACTATCCCGATTTTACCCCATCCCCGCAACGCAGAAACCGGGTTCCTTTCTTAAATTTTGGTTAAGAACCAGAGATATTGATAGAAACCCGGTTTCTTTGAAACCCCAAAAATCATAAATTGTTTAGCGTCTCAGTTTCATCCTCAGAAACCGCTTGCAAAACATTGTGATCCAGAGATTCATTAACCCAGTATTGAGATTTTGTCATCATTGCATCCAAGAGGGGTTTCACCTGGGGGATAATCCGGTTTTGTTTCGCTAAAATCAAAATCCATAAAGTGCCAATTACATTCAATCCTAACTCTTGCGCCACTTTTCTGGCTCTTCTTTCATCCAATACAACTCTGGTTTTTTGTTCGCTAAATGCTAAAGCGATCGCCTCCCTTTCTCCAGCATCTAATTCTAAAGGGATAGATTCTGGCATCTCCTCCACTGGCTTAACTTTAAGCCAACCTGCCTTAATCCCATTAACAATGGTTTACGAGTTAGGAAATCCTGCCTCAACGGTTTCCGAGTAAACCGCTTGGGGAATGACTATCTCCGTAAACAGATATTTTAAGCTGTCTAATCGACTAATACTGGCAAAGTTAATCAACGGTGTAGCATTACAAATGATTTTCACTATCCCACAACCCTGATTTAATGTCTTGGATGTCCTCTGCTAAATCATCTTGGTCGTATTGCCGAACTACATGATTTTCACCCAACAATTTTTGAAATTCCCACACAGAATAATTCAACAAACGACGTGCTTGCCCAAAGGTAAATATATTGTTTTCCAGAAGTGTTGAATGTCAATAAAAAAGTGGTAAAAATAGCCACAATTATGTTATAATGAGAGCCGCAGATAAAAAAAAAGGAGTTTAAGCATGACTAAATATTCATTCTCCATGATTCTCA
>Ga0073934_10007783_pt1 | contig 14665 bp, 11 predicted proteins | sample LarsenN4metaG_FD_76834 | JGI IMG/M metagenome (GOLD analysis project Ga0073934, IMG submission 76834) | Hot spring sediment bacterial and archeal communities from British Columbia, Canada, to study Microbial Dark Matter (Phase II) - Larsen... ...
AGGGGAATCGGTTTCCCCTTGGTGGGGCTGGCTGCGAGGGCGAAGGCGGTGGGCTCAGCCTCGCCGACGCTGCCCGTCGCCGGAGAGGACGGTGGCGGGACCGAACTGGTCGAATTCGCCGATTTCAGCGACTGCTGGTGCCAGACGAAATAGCCGGTCCCTCCGGCGGCGGCGAGAACCACCACCCCGATCGCAAGATTGATCCACCGTCGCCGGGCATTCTGTCGGCGGATTTGCTGCAGACGGCCGACGCCGGTGACCTCGGCGGGAACCACCACCGGGACGCCGGGGACCGCCCTTTGGGCGACCGGCTCCACCGTGCCCGCAGCAGGTGCATCGGGAATCCACCGCGCAGCGGCGCCCATTGGCGGGGACGGCTCATCCGCCAGTTCGAGGGACGCGTCCGCAGGCTCCTCCAACACGAACGAGTGGCTGCATTTTGGACATTTCCCCCTGCGGCCCAGCAAGTTGCGGTCGCGAATCTTGAGCGCCGAGCCGCATGCAGGACAGGGAATGTTGATGGTCGACATCGGCGGAGACCCCAGGGAGCAGATCTGCGGTCCTCGGGCAGGGCGCAAAACTCTCTGTCTGCTCATCTTATGCCGAACAGAGGGACGTGCCAAGCCGCTGGTTGGGCTGTCGGCCAGGCCGTCAATGGGCTTCTGCCAGTTCCGAGCGGAACCGGTATCCAACTCCGCGGACTGTCTCGATGAGCTCCGCGCGGTTGTCCAGTTTCTGCCGCAGGGACCGGATATGCACATCGATGGTCCGCTCCAGGGCGTTGGCATCTTCGCCTCGGCAGCGGTCCATGAGCTCATTGCGCCCGAAGGGGCGACCCGGTTGCCGGGCCAGCGTCCACAGCAGTTTGAACTCGGTCGGTGTCAGCCGCAGGTCCTGTCCATCCGCCCGGGCCACGTGGTTGATCCGGTCAATCTCGATGCCGTGGGCGCTGATGACGTCCTTGGCCTGCTCCGCTGCCGTATTGCGACGCAACAGCGCTTTGACGCGATGGATCAGCGGTTTGATCTTGAACGGCTTGGTGACATAGTCGTCGGCGCCCATGTTGAAGCCGACGATCTCGTCCACTTCCTCGCTGCGGGCGGTCAGCATCAGAATGCGCGTGTTCTGAGTTTTGGGATCGCTGCGGAGCACGCGACAGACTTCGTAGCCTTCAACGACCGGCAGCATCAGATCCAGCAGAACGAGGTCGGGGGCGTTTTGCCTGGCCTGCTGGAGGCCGTCCTGGCCGTCATGGGCGGTCGCCACCTCGAAGCCCTCTTTTTCGAGGTTGTAGGCCAGGACCTCGGCAATCGAGCGTTCGTCTTCGATGATCAGAATCCGGGGTTTGGCCATGGTCGCCTGACGGGTCGGAATACGGATGCCGGCGGAAGGACGCTCCCTCCGCGACGGAAACTGCGCGGTGTCTGCCAACGACCTCATTCCATCGACAACCTACGACGCCGCCTTCTGGCTGCCTCCGCCAGGACCGGACGCCGCCATCTCCCCGTGGTCCCGGTTGCGGTGGCGGATGATCTCCCCCTGCACCAGGTACACCACGTCCTCAGCGATGTTCGTGGCGTGATCGGCGATCCGCTCGATCTGGCGCGACGCCGAGAACAGGTGAATCCCGGCATCCACCAGATCGGGGCGGCGCTTCATCAATTCCGTCAACTCGGCGATGATCCTGCGATTGAGCTCGTCCACCGCTTCGTCCTGCTGACAGACGCTGCGGGCCAGACGCACATCAAGATGCACATAGGCGTCGATGCTTTGATGCAGCATGTCGAGCGCCCGGCGGGACATCTCCTGCAGCGACTCGGGCACCGCCAGCTCCGGCGAGGAAATGATGCCCAGGGCCCGTTGGGCGATGCTGACGCCCAGGTCGGCGACGCGCTCCAGCTCGGCGCTGATTTTCATCACCGTCGTGATTCGCCGCAGATCAATGGCCACGGGCTGGTGCAGTGCCAGAAGCTTGAGACACTCCTCTTCGATTTCCACATCCAGCCCGTCGATCACGTCGTCCTGCGCGACGATCTCACGGGAGCGGTCATACTCCGGGCGGTGCAGGGCATCCACGGCGGAGTGGATCATGTCCTCCACGCGGGCGCACATCGTCAGCAGCAATCGGTGCAGCGTGTCAAGGTCGCGGACGAGATGCATGGACATGGTCAATCTCCTTCCCTGGCCTCTTCCAGTCGGCCAAACTCGGACAACAGCCTTCCTGGCGGGTCCCCTAGCCGAATCGGCCCGTGATGTAGTCTTCCGTTTCCTTCTGCGCCGGATTCGTGAACAACTGCTTGGTCCGGCCGACCTCCACCAGTCGGCCGAGGCAGAAAAACGCCGTGTATTCGCTGATGCGGGCGGCCTGCTGCATGTTGTGCGTGACGATGATGATGGTGTAGTTCTGCTTGAGCTCGAAGATCAGGTCTTCGATCCGCGCCGTTGAAGCCGGATCCAGCGCCGAGGCCGGCTCGTCCATCAACAGCACTTCCGGGTTCGTGGCCAAAGCCCGGGCGATGCACAGCCGCTGCTGCTGACCGCCGGACAAGGCCAGCGCCGAGTCCTTCAAACGATCCTTCACCTCGTTCCACAACGCCGCCTGCTTGAGGCTCCGCTCCACGATCTCGCGAAGCAGCGGCAAGTTCTTCTGGCCCGCGATTCGTGGGCCGAACGCAACGTTGTCGAAGATGGACTTGGGAAACGGCGTGGACTTCTGAAACACCATGCCCACCCGTTTCCGCAAGGCGACGACGTCGACGTCCGGCGCATAGACGTCCACGTTGTCGAGCAGCACCTTCCCGGTGACCTTGGTCCCCTCGATGATGTCGTTCATGCGGTTCAGCGACCGCAGGTAGGTGCTTTTGCCGCAGCCGGACGGTCCGATCAGCGCCGTGACCGACCGCTCGGGAACCGTCAGCGAGATATTGTGCAGCGCCTGATGGCTGCCGTAGAAGAAACTCATGTCCCGGGTTTCAAACTTCGTCTGCTCGGAGGCCGGCGTCGCCGAACCGCTCGCCCCCACGACCACCTGCGGGAGCATCGCAGTCGCATCGGCGGGGCTCGAAACTGGTTTGGCCATCGTCATCGAAGCCTGCATTACCATCGGATCTTCTGTTGAAACCGTTGACGCAAATAGATCGCCACGCCGTTCATGGCGATCAACACGGCCAGCAGGACTGCAATTCCCGCTGCCGACACGTAATCCCGGAGGTCGCGGCTGTTGTCGTTGACCCAAGTGTAAATCTGAAGCGGGATGGCTGTGAAGCCGTCGAACGGCGCCTGCAGCAGTTTGTCGGGGTGCGACAACAAATCGCCGATGCCCTGGATCCGGCCCGGGACGAAGTCGACATGACTGGCCGCGCCCAGCACCGCGAGCGGGGCGGTTTCGCCGAGCGCCCGAGACAGCGACAGAATCACGCCGGTGAGAATCCCGGGGAGCGCGGCGGGCAGGATCTGATATCGAATCGTCTGCCACTTCGTCGCCCCCAGCGCCAGAGACGCATGTCTCAGCGATGCCGGCACCGCCCGCAGCGCCTCCTGCGAGGCGATAATCACCACGGGCAGACTCAGCAAGGACAACGTGAGCGCCCCGGACATCACCACCGTGCCCAGCGGCAGATTGAATCGCACCGCACCGAATCCCAGATCCAATTCGTACGTCTGCGGGCGATCCAGCAGTCCAAAGAACCGGATGAACACGGTGTAACCCAGGATGCCGTAGACCACCGACGGCACACCGGCCAGATTCGCAATGTTGAGCTGAATCTGCCGGGTGAGCCAGTTCGGCTTGGCGTACTCTTCGAGATACACCGCCGCGCCAACGCCCACGGGCACGGTCATCAGCCCGGTCAGCCCGATCAGCCAGAAGCTCCCCCAGAACCCGCCCAGGATTCCGGCTCGAGTGGCGTCGTAATCGTTGGGACTCGTCAGGAATTGCCAGTCCAGCCAGTTCCAGGCCCGGGCGGTCAGGGCGATCAGCAGCACGGCAAGAATCAGCACCGAGCCCCAGGCGGCCAAGCGGCAGGCCCATTCGAAGATCAGTCCCAACCGGTGCCGGCTGGCCAATCGCTCCGAGTAATGCTCCGGGGTGCCGGTCATTGATAGACCTCCCGGAACCGGCGGAGAATCATCTGCGAGATGATGTTCAGCGTCAGCGTGATGGCGAACAGCACCAGAGCGACGGCATAGATGCTGGTTTCCAGCGTGGAACCCGGAGGAATGTCTCCCTTCATCACGTTGACGATGTACGCGGTCATCGTCTGGATCTGCGACAGGGGATTCAGCGTCAACTGCGCCTGTTGTCCGGAGGCAATCGCGACGGCCATCGTCTCGCCGATTCCCCGCGACAGCGCCAGGATGAACGACGCCAGGATGCCCGACAGCGCCGACGGCACGACGATTCGAGCGCTGACGTCGAACCGCGTCGACCCCAGCGCGTAGCCGGCCTCGCGCAGGCTTTGTGGCACCGCCCGCAGCACATCCTCGCTCAACGAGCAGACCATCGGCATGATCATGATCCCCACGACAATGCCGCCGCTCAATGCGTTGAACGTATCGACGCCAAAGCCCAGCAGGTCCTGGAAGAACGGCTGCAGCACGTAGGGTGTGATGAACTTCAGGGCAAAATACCCGTAGACGATCGTCGGCACGCCGGCCAGCAGCTCCAGGACCGGCTTGAGGATCGCCCGGGTCCGTGGGGCGGCATACTCGCTGAGATAGATCGCCGCCAAGAGTCCGATCGGCAGACCGACCAACCCCGACAAGACGGTGATCTGCAGCGTCCCCAGCGCCAAGGGCAGAATGCCGTAATGCTGCTGGCCGGCCCCTTCGAACTCCGGCGTCCAGCGGGTTTCTGTCAGAAACTCGCGCAGCGACACCTGCTGGAAAAACGCCTTGTGCGGCGGCAGGCCGTAGACCGCCTCGCTGAGCAGCACCAGGATGATGGCCAGCGTGGTGACCACTGACAGCGCCGCACAGCCGAACAGGACATAGCGGATCAACCGCTCGCGCACCGTCTGCCACGTAACCTGTCGGGCCAGCGATCCCGGCCCGACCGGCGTGGACGGCGGATGGTCCGATGCCGAAGTCACGCGGTCTGCACTCCGTTCGAGCGTTCGCAGTTCACGCGGCCACAGATCTCAGTGGTCGGCCACGGACGCCGAGGCCAAAGCAGCCTCCAGCCGCTCCCGCGACTGCGCCAGTTGGTCGGCCGGCAGTTTGATGTACTTCTTCTTCTCGACCAGCGACTGCCCCTCGTCGCTCAGGTAGAACTGGACAAAACCGGCGACTTCCGGCCGCTTCAGCTCCTCCTGGTTGACATAGATGAACAGCGGCCGGCTGAGGGGCGTGTAGCTCCCGTTCTCGATCGTTTCCGGCCCAGGGGCCACACAGGTGGCCTTGTCGCCGTGCGTAATGGCGAGCGCCTTCAACTGGTCCTGGTTTTCGGCGTAGTACGCAAAACCGAAGAAGCCCATCGCGTATTTGTCGCCGGCAACCCCCTCGACCAGCACGTTGTCGTTTTCGCTCTGGGAGAAATCGGTGCGGCACTGCCGCGACTTGCCGTTGATCGCCTCGGTGAAGTAGTCGAACGTTCCGGACTGCGTTCCGGCACCGAACAGCTTGATCGGCTCGTTGGGCCACGCCGGATCGACGTCGCTCCACTTCTGGACGGTGCTGTCCTTATCCCAGATCTTCCTGAGTTGTTCGGTCGTGATGCAGGAGACCCAGTCGTTCTGGGGATTCACGACGACGGACAAGCCGTCGATGGCGACAGCGAGTTCGACGTATTCGATGCCCTTTTCTTTGCAGGCCGCGATTTCTGATTCCGTGATGGGCCGGGAGGCGTCGCAGATGACCGCGCGGCGGCCGATGAAGGTCTTAAATCCGGCCGTCGTGCCGCTCTCGCCCACGGAGATGCTCACGTTCTCGTGCGCCCGCTTGTATTCGACGGCCATCGCTTGCGTGACCGGATAAACCGTGCTTGAACCGTCAATCTCAATGGTTGACAGGCCAGTCTCTGCGGAGCTTGAGCCCGCCTCGGAACCTGCGGAAGCGCCGTCGCCTGATGTTGGCACAGGCTTGATGCAACCGGACACGACGACGGCCCAGAGGCTGGCAACCAGACCAGCCGCGAGCAGCCGAATCGGCAACGGGGCAAACTTCATGGGGCATCCTTGTAAATGACCGATGTGCCCGCATATGGGGTGGGCACGCGACGTCCAGAACAGTATCGCGGAATTATTAAGATTGCGACCGCCCGATTATGAAGATTTGGTTCAGATGCGACATCGCCTGTCAGCCACAAGCTGTTTTCAAGCAACGAGAAACCGCACGATCGCCCGGATCGGGGCAGTTGAACACTTGCCTCGCCAGCGGCCAGTGTGACAATGGCCGGGTGGACGGCCCCAGCGTCGCGGGAATGCAATCGGGCCGCGCCCGACAACCAACAAGCCATACACGGAGGGTCAAGAACATGGGTCGGAGTTGGCTGGGCTGCGGCCTGGGATATCTGGCCGGCCTGTTGATTTGGTCGGCGACGGTCCCCGTCGTCTTCGCCCAGCAGTTTGTGGAACGGGTGTTCCGTGACTCGGAGGGCGAGCACAAATACCAAGTCTTTGTCCCGGCCGGTTATTCCCCCAACCGACCTGTTCCGACCATTCTCTTCCTGCACGGCGCCGGAGAGCGCGGCCGCGATGGCGTGCTTCCCACGCAAGTTGGCCTGGGGCCCTATGCCAAAGCGCGGGGAGCCTCCTTTCCTTTCCTGACGGTGTTTCCCCAGGCCGAGGACATGGACGGCCGGTTACTGACCCCCTGGACCGCGGGGCAACCGGATGCGGAAAGGGCCTTGAAGATTCTCAGCGAAGTCCAACAGAACTTCGCGGTCGACTCCCGCCGGGTGGTCCTGGTCGGCTGGTCGATGGGTGGGTACGGAGCCTGGAGTCTTGGGGCCGCCCATCCCGAGAAGTGGTCGGCGGTTGTTGCAATTTCAGGCGGGGGCAATCCCTCGGAGGTCGCTTCCCTGAAACAGACGCCGGTCTGGGCCTTTCATGGAGCGCAGGATCGTCTGGTCCCCGTCGAGCGATCGCGAGAAATGGTCGCAGCCCTGAGATCTGCGGACGGCCGCGTCGCCTACAACGAGTTTCCCAAGGCCGGGCACGACATTTTCGCCGAAACCTTTGGCAACGACGGCCTGATCGCTTGGATGCTCGACCCACAGCGGGCGCCCGCGGAGCTGTCCAAAACTTCGCGTCCCCTCAAGGTAGAGCCACCCCCGTTCGTTCCGGCGCTCGACATGCCGCAAGCGCTGGGACTTCGGCTCGGCAACGACGCGTTGGCGATTCTCTCGCGGGCCATCCCACAAATGGTGCCGCCCAACATGCTGTCGGGGCGATTGAACGACATGTACGACTCCACGCAAGCGCAGGGCCGCAGTTTCTCAGTGCAGTTTTCCGGGATCAGCTATTCCGGGGCGTTGGAGCAGGTGCAGATTCAGGCGAGCGGCAACGACCGGGTGCTGCTGTTTCTGGGGGTGAGAAACGTCACGCTGGCCATCGGCGGAACGTATATCAACGGCGCTCGCCATTCGGCTGCGACGGGACCGATTTACATCGGCATCGGCCACAACCAGCCGGTTTGGCTCGTGATTGAGGTGGCTCCGTATGTGGAGAACCGCCGCCTGCGTCTGCGGCACATCAGGTCCCGGTTCACGATTCCGCCCGAGAGTTATTACGTGACGCAGCCAGCGGGGGTTTCGGTCCAGGGGCTGGGGATGACACGGGAACGCGTCGTCAGCAGCCTGGTCAGCGGGCTGTATGGTGCACGTTACCGGGTGGAGAACGAAGTCACGGCGATCGCGCCCAACATCGTCCGTCAAATGGAAGAGCAGTTGGTCTTCACCGATCCCAGCCCGATTGTCGCCGGATTCTGGCCGCTGCCGGTCTATCAACTGCGCGTCAGGGCTTATCCGGAAGCGGTCTCATCAGATGCTCATGGCATTTCGCTCGTCCTGGGGCTCACCGCGAGCGCCTTCGTGCCGGCCGGCCAGCCGCCGCGCCAAGTCCAGTCGACGCCAGCCGGAGTGACGCTGACCAAGTTGCCGACGGGAACGTCGCTGGATGTGGCTCTGTCTCCCACTGTGCTGAGCCCCATGTCGGACCTGTTGATTGATGCGGGCGTGGCCCGGATCAACGTACTCGATATTCCAGAGCCTTCGTTTGCCCGCCTGTCGGATCGCGCGGTGGTGACGGAGTTTCTGCCGGATCGGGAGCGGTTCTCGCCAGATACCGAAGTGCGGACGGAGCTTGTGTTGACCAGGCCGATTGTGATCGAGCCGGGAGAGTCCTCAAACGCCTCCGAGGTGCCTCTGGCGTTTCGTCTGCCTGGCGTCACAATCGCCGTCTCGATCCGGGAGCCGGGCGATCAGACTCGCTGGCAGCCTTACGCGCGGTTCCACGTGCAGTTGGAAAACCAGGTCAGTGCAGCGCTCCACAAACCAAGCCATGAGCGTCGTGTCCTTGCGCTGGATTGGGGGAGTGGGGCCCGCGTGACCGGGACCGCATCGTTCGCCGAGGGGGTCAGTCCAGTGAAGGATGCCATCGACCTCGAGCGGTTTTTGACCGTGTTCCGCGAGAGCTGGGACCGCTGGACCGCCAGCGGCCCGGCGGTTTCGACCTCGGTCCCCGATCTGGAATTCGCCGGGACGCCGCTTCGCGCCCAGACGTTGACCGGTGACGCCGGGGTCCTGTCAGCGACGTTCTCCCTGCCGACGATCAAACTGACCAACCTCAGCGACGAGGATTTTGTGTACGAAACGCGGGGCCCGACGACGGCGTGGGGTGGCCCGTACACGCTCCGTCCCGGGTCGTCCCAAGAGTACTCCGTGCCCTACCCGATGATTTACCGGCGACGGGGGGATGGCCGGGCCGAGGAGTACACGCTGGATCCCGGTACCCACTCAGAATTCCGGACGCCGTTGCGGGGCGGGCCGCCGCAACTGTTTACCGCACGGGAGACGGCCGACTGATCCCGGCCGGGGGGTAGGGTCGGCTCCAGGCTCAAGTCCAAGTCGGCGGACCGGTTCGGTGGCGGGGCGTCTCCGGGAACCGCATTTTGAACGGAGCCGGTCCGGGGGCCGATTCAATCCTTGATTCCCCCCCCACCGGCAGTCAGAATGCTGAGGACGATCATTCCAAATCTCCACACTGACCCCGTGACTCGCCGGGCGCTCGCCACGGTCGAGAGGGGGATGGTTTCCGGCGTTTCATCGGGAAGTGACCACACATGAAGTTCCTGGACGGACAGACGGTCGGCATTGACCTGGGCACCACCTACTCCGCGATTGCCCGGGTCACCGATCAGGGCAAGCCCGAATCGATCCTGAATGCCGACGGGCGGAACATCACGCCATCGGTTGTGCTGCTGAGTGAAGACGGTTCGGTCGTGGTCGGCCCCTCCTTCGAGCGGACCTCGCAGGAGTCCCCCGATCACATCGTCGAAGCCGTCAAGCGGCAGATGGGGAACAAGAACTTCTTCGTGGTCTATCAGAACAAGAAACTCACGCCGGAATTCATCTCGGCGCTGATTCTGAAGAAGCTGAAGCAGGACGCCGAGAAGCGGATCGGCCCCATCGCCAATGCGGTGATCACCGTTCCCTACTATTTCAACGACATTCGCCGCAAGGCGACGCAGGATGCCGGTCGAATCGCCGGGCTGAACGTGGTGGACATCATCAACGAGCCGACTGCCGCCACGCTGGCCTACGCCTGGATGAAGGGGGAGCTTGGCCGCACCGACATTCAGCAGGACGCCAAGACGATCCTGGTGTACGACCTGGGTGGCGGCACGTTCGACGTCACCGTGGTCCGCTACACGCCCACGCAGTTCCGCGTCCTGGCGACCGACGGCGACGTGATGCTGGGAGGCATCGACTGGACGCGGCGGATCGTGGACCACGTCGCCGAGCAGTTCCAGCGGAAATTCGGCGACGACCCGCGCGAAGATGCGGAAACCATCCGCAATTTCACCGTGGAATGCGAGGATGCCAAGCGGGCGCTGAGCACCAAGACGCAGGTGCCGCTGAACGTCTATCACAAGGGCAAGACGCTCTCCCTGGCGCTGACCCGCACCGATTTTGAACGGATGACCGGCGACCTGTTGCAGCGGACGCAGGATACGACGGAGCTGGTGCTGCAGCAGGCCAAGGTGGACCCGCAGTCGCTGACCGAAGTGGTACTCGTCGGCGGTTCAACCTACATGCCTGCGGTCGAAAAGATGCTCACCGAGGTGTGCGGTCGCAAGCCCTCCCGTGAGCTGAAGCCCGAAGAGGCCGTCGCCCAGGGAGCCGCCATCCATGCCGCCATCCTGGAGGCCCGCGAGAACCGCGGTTCGAGCAAGATCGGCCAGGCGGTGATCAACCGGCTGAAGGCGGTGCAGATGTCGGACATCAACTCGCACTCCCTGGGTGTGAAGGTCTCCGATCCGGAGCAGCGGACGCGGAAGATCAATCACATCATGATCCCCAAGAACTCTCCGGTGCCGTGCAGCTTCTCGCAGCGGTTCGCCACGAACTCCGCCAACCAGAAGACCATTCACGTCTACATTCTGGAGGGGGACGCGCAGGATCCCGAGGCCTGCTCACAGATCGGCGATTTCCGCATCCTCGATCTGCCTCCAAACCTGCCGGCGGGCTCCCCCGTGGAAGTGACCTACAGCTACGATGCCAACGGGCGGATTCACGCCTCGGCGAAGGAACTGACCGGCAACCGGGTGGCGACCACGGAAATCGTCCGCGACATGGGGCTGACCGAACAGAACGTCGACGCCTTCGAGACGCTGGCGGCGTCGTATCAGGTCGAGTAGATCCCGTCGGGGAGTGAGGGAGAAGGGGAGCCGGGGAGAACGAAGGCGCCCTGGGGTCGTGCATGGCTCTCCCCTTCTCCCCCTCTCCCCTGCTCGACTCCGCCCGTGAGGATCACTCCGTGAAACTCGACGTCTACAAGGAATGGCTCGGCATCCCCGAGGGACCGCGGCCTCCGGATCATTATGCGCTCTTGCGGCTGGTGCAGTTCGACGACGACGTCGACCGCATTCGCAAGAACTACAAAAAACTCAACAGCCACGTCCGCAAATACGCAACCGGCCAATACTCCAACGAGTCGCAGGAGCTGCTCAACGAACTCGCGAAGGCGATGCTCTGCCTGACCGACGCGGAACGCAAACGCGAGTACGATGCCGGCCTGGGCCGTGAGTTCGACGACGAAGCCTCCAGCGGCACCGCGACGCTTCTGGGGAACCTGCAGCGGGAAGGGGTCATTTCCTCGGCTCAGGCCAACGAGGCCAAAAGCCACGCCGAACGAACCGGCCTCTCGCTTCGCGACGCAGTCGTGCAACTGAAACTGGCGAATCAGGAACAGGCCACGCGGGCGTATGCCTCGGAACTGGGGCTGGCCTACGTCGACATCGCCGACATGATTCCGGACGAGACGGCGCTCGACACGCTCCCCAAGAGCGTCGTCCGCCGCTTCACCTGTCTGCCGCTGTTCGTCGACGGCGACCGCGTGCTCGTGGCGTGCGCCTCGGAGCCCAGCCACGAACTCGAAGAGGAGATCCGTCTGCGTTTCGGCGCGGCGATGCGGCCGGTTTTGTCCACGCCGCAGGCCATCAAGGCGGGCATCGACCAGTATTACGCCGCCGGGTTGCGAAAGGAGAATGCCCCGCCGCCGAAGAAGGCCACGGCGACCAACAAGATCGCCGAGGTGGTGACCAAAAAGAAACCGGTCTCGCAGATGACCGATGCCGAAAAGGCCGAACGGTTCCAGATGGGCATCGTGCTCATCTGCGTGACGTTCGTGATCCTGGGGAACCTCGACGCCTGGGTGCTGTACAACATCGTCTGGAAGCTGTTCATGCCGAGCTGGTTCCCGTTCGTCGCGACAATCGTGCTCGGCGGCCCAATCATGTTCCTGATCTATCAGAGCTACATCCGCAAACGCTGACGTGAACTACACGTTCCTTGCACCGCAGCAAATCCTGTTCGGTTGGGGACGTCGGTCCGAAGTGGGCCGGGTCGCCGCGGCGTGGGGTCATCGCGCGTGGCTGCTGTCGGGCAGCCGGACGCTCGAGCGGGCCGGCCTGGTCGAGCAGATCGCCGAGCACTTGTTTGCCGCGGGGCTGACCGTCGAACGGGCCAAGGCGCCCGGTCGGGAACCGGAGGTCGCGGACGTCGACCGGCTCGCCGACGAGTGGACGCAGCGGGGCATGGGAGACGGCGACGTGATCGTCGCTGTCGGCGGCGGGTCGACGATCGACCTCGCCAAGGCCGTCGCGGCGATGGTGACCAATCCGCAGGGGCCGTCGGTCATCGACTTTCTCGAAGGGGTCGGCCGCGGGTTGCAGATTCTCGTCTCGCCGATTCCGCTGATTGCCGTTCCCACCACGGCCGGCACAGGAACCGAAGCGACCAAGAACGCCGTGATCTCATCGTACAAGCCGCCGTTCAAGAAGAGCCTGCGGTCCGACCGGATGGTCCCGATAGCGGTGGTGGTCGATCCCGAACTGACGGTCAGCGTTCCGGCGGATGTGACGGCGCACACGGGCATGGATGCAATCACGCAGTTGATCGAGAGCTACATCTCGCGGAAGGCGGCCCCGATTCCTCAGGCGCTGTGTCTCGAAGGGTTGCGATTGGCGGCGCCGGCGATTGTCAAAGCCTGCCGCGACGGGACGAACCGCTGGGCCCGCGAATCGATGGCTCACGCCGCGCTGCTGTCCGGCATGGCGCTGGCGAATTCGGGACTCGGACTCGCACACGGCGTGGCGGCCGCACTGGGTGTGCATTGTCTGCAGCCCCATGGCCTGGCCTGCGCGGTGATGCTCCCCGCGGCACTGCGGTTCAACCTCTCTGCCTGTCGCGAACAGTATGCCGGCCTGGCGAACCTGCTGTGGCCGCAGTCCTACACCTCTCGTGAGGCCGCGGCGGAGGCTTTTGTCGAACGCATTTCCGAACTGTGTCAGTCCGTCGGCATCCCCCAGCGGCTGCGCGAGCTGGGCGTGTTGCGGGAGCAGATTCCGCTCCTCGTGCCGGCGTCGCATGGAAACAGCTTGAGCGGCAATCCGCGCGACATCTCCGATGACGAGCTTCGCGACTTGCTGGAGGCACTCTGGTGATCCTTGCCGCTGGCTTGACCCCCGCCTGGCAGCAGATTCTGGCATTCCGCCGGTTGCGGTTGGGTGAAGTCAACCGGGCCGAGGAGGTCATTGGCTGTGCGTCGGGCAAGGTCCTCAACGTCGGTTGCGCGCTGCATCATCTCGGAACGGCGTCGCACACACTGTCTCCGGCTGGCGGAACAACAGGCGAGATGCTTCGGACCGACCTGGCCGTGCTTGGCGTTCCTGCGACCTGGATTGAAACCCAGTCTTCGATCCGGATCTGCACGACGCTGCTGGATCGCAGCACGGGCCAGACGACCGAACTGGTGGAGAACTCGGCGCCGCTGTCGGCCATGGAGCTCGACGCCTATCGCGCAAAGTTCGTTGAATTGGCCGCGCGGGCGAGGCTGATCGTCATCAGCGGTTCATTGCCGCCCGGTGCACCCGCCGACTTCTTTGCGAGCCTGCTCACGGAAGTCACGGTCCCGGTCCTGCTGGACCTTCGTGGTCCAGAACTGCTTGCCTGTCTGCCGCGCAGGCCGTGGCTGGTCAAACCGAATCGCGAAGAATTGGCGCTGACGATTGGCAACCCACTGGCCACGGATGACGAGTTATTGACGGCAATGCACGAGCTTCGCGCCAAGGGGGCCGAATACGTTGTTGTCAGCGACGGACCGCACGCCGTCTGGGCTGCGGGGCCGAATGGCGTGGATTGCCTCACTCCGCCGCGTGTCAGCGTGGTGAATCCGATCGGCTGCGGCGACTGCCTGGCTGCGGGGCTGGCAGTGGCCTGGTCCGAAGGGCGTTCGTGGGCGGACACGCTGCACTTCGGGCTGGCGACCGCCGCAGAGAACGCAAGGCATCTGCTGCCGGCTCGGTTCGCACGGGGGAGTGGCTGGTAGGCGTCCGGCATCAAGGCGGTGGGCATCGTCTGGAACCCGGCGGCTCGACGACGGCGGTCGATCGCCCCTGACGAATTCCCCGACTGTCCGAGAAATCTCCGCCAGCGGCCCCAGATTTGCCCTTGCCGCCGGCCGCGAATTGGGAAAGGATACTCTTGCGGGTCGGGCAGACGTTGTCCGACGGACTGGAAGCCCGCGAGGTGTCCGGCCCTGGCGGACCGGTCGAAGCGGGGTGGCCTTATCAGGAAGGAGGTGGTCTAGTGGATTCTGACAGTAAACGCCAGCAAAGTGGTGGTATCGTCTGACAGACAGTCGACGGGCTGTCCTCAGACAGCTACTGTCTCATCCGCGGATCGCTTTCGATCCCGACGATGAGTGAAATCTCCGGCCCGGTGCTGCGTCGCAGTGCCGGGCCGGAGTCGTTTTGCGGAGCAGCGCCGCGCACTACCCACCGGCGTTTCCCTCCGGTACGCTGGGTGCCATCCTGATTCGGATCTCACCACCGGAGCCATCCCCATGCCCGCCGTCCACACTCTGGCGATGCTGATTGCCGCCTCCGCTGCCGACCTTCCCGCCAATGACGCCGTTCAGCCGGTCAAGCTGCTGGAAGTTCATGC
>Ga0073934_10007784_pt1 | contig 14663 bp, 11 predicted proteins | sample LarsenN4metaG_FD_76834 | JGI IMG/M metagenome (GOLD analysis project Ga0073934, IMG submission 76834) | Hot spring sediment bacterial and archeal communities from British Columbia, Canada, to study Microbial Dark Matter (Phase II) - Larsen... ...
AACTGCCCCGGCTTGCCGCCGCGCGCGTCGTCGATCCGCTGACGGTCGAGATTGTCACCGCCGAGCCGATGCCCCTGTTTCCGCGCTATGCCACCATGTTTCTGGTCCCCGACATGAAGGCGCTGGATGCCCTGGGCATCGAGGCGTTCGCCAAGCAGCCCGTCGGGACCGGTCCCTACAGACTCGACCGCTGGGCGCCGGGCCGGGCCAGCTTCTCGGCTTTCGCCGGGTCGTGGCGCGCGCCCAAAATGCCGAAGCTCGAAATCGTTGCTCTGCCGGAAACCACCGCGCGCATGCAAGCCGTGTTGTCCGACCAAATCGACATTGCGACCTTCCTGGGCCCCGAGGAATACGAGGCGCTCAAGGCCGCCGGCCATCAGGCCGTCGCCGTGGCCGACGACACCGTCAACGGCATCGCGCTGGTGACCAACCGCGAGGGCTCGCCCTTTAAGGACGTGCGCGTCCGCCGCGCCCTGAACCACGCCGTCAACCGCCCGCCGATGCTCGAGGCGATTTTTGCGGGTCTTGCCAAACCCGCGAACCAGCCCGCCACGCGCGGCGAATTCGGCTACAACCCCGACCTGCCGCAATACGATTACGACCCCGCCAAGGCCAAGGCGATGCTGGCCGAGGCGGGATATGCCGAGGGCTTCAGGTTCACGATGGAGACCACCAGCATCTCCAACGTGCAGCTTGCCTATGTGCAGCAGGTTGCCGCCGATCTGGCCAAGATCGGCGTGACCATGGACATCCGCCCCATCGCCGCGCCGCAGTACCTCAAGAATTTGTTTATGACTGGCGAATATGCCGAGGCCTTCACCATGCCCTGGACCGGGGTGCCGGTGGGCGACATTCTACGCGGCATCGAGATGCATTCCTGCGCCCACAACGTGCCGTGGACGTGCGACCCCGGCATCATGCCGCTGATCGAGCGGATCAAGAACGAGTGGGACGAACCGACCTCAGAGAAGTTACGCCGCGAGCTCATGGCGTATTATCACGCCGAAGCGCCCGCGATCTTCGTCTACGAAAGCGTTACCTTCGCCGGCGTGCGCAAGGGCGTGACCGGCTACGAAGACATGTTCGGCTTCATCCCCTTCGAACGCATCGTCATCGGGCCGTAGTCCAGGCCGCTACCGCGACCGCAGCAGGCCGGTGGTGAAGGCTGCCTCGCCCGCCGGCCCGATGCCCTCGTACAGGCATTGGTACAGCCGCCGCACGTAGGTGCGCCGCTCCTCGCGCATCCTCTCGGCAAACTCCGGCGGCGCCTTGAACGTTTCGATCATCTCCGGCGTGACCTTGCCGTGGGTGGCCAGCAGATGCTCGGTCACCATTTGCCGGTCGCGCACGATCCACAGCTCCGCACCCAGCTGCAGCACGATCTCCAGCAGGTGATCGATCATCGGGTCCTTGAAATAATGGGGGTGGCCGCGCTCGTAGCCCGGCAGGTCCTTCACGTAATCCAAGCCCTCGCTGAGGCGCTTGGCGCGTTCTTCGGGCGGCAGCTTGTTCATCGACACGGCATTCGATCCTGCGGTTTGAATGGTCTTATGAATATTACCTTTAGCACCTTTCGCCGCTGCGGTGGAATTGTCTTGCGCGCGAGACCGGGGCCGATAGTCTCGCCGCCCGCCGCAAGGACCGCCGCCATGTCGACCGCCGCATTGCCCCGCCTGCGCCTCAAACCCGGCGCGCACAAGCGCCTGAAATCAGGCCACCCGTGGATTTATTCCAACGAGGTGGCGATGGACGCCGCCGTCAAAGGCCTGGCCGCCGGAACGGCGGTGACGGTGGAAGACGCTGGCGGCACGCCCCTGTGCACCGCCCATTTCAACCCTAAGCCCTTGATCAGCGCCCGCATCCTCGACCCCCGGCCCGATGTGGTGATCGACCCCGCCTGGTTCGGCGAGCGGCTGGGCGCGGCCCTGCGCCTGCGCCAACGCCTGGTCGATGGTCCGTTCCACCGCTGGGTTCACGCCGAGGGCGACGGTCTGCCGGGCCTCGTCATCGACCGTTTCGGCGAGGTCGCGGTGATTCAACCCAATACCGCGGGCATGGATCGGGCGCTGCCCGACATCGCCGCGGCGATCGAAGCCCTGGCCGGCCCGATCATGATCGTGGTGCGGGGCGATTCCGCCTTCCGCGCGCTCGAAGGCTTCGGCGAGCGGACATATGTGTTCCGGGGCACGGTCTCCCCGCCGCTCGAAGTGCGCGAGGGCGGTCTCGTCTTCTTCGCCGATCCGTTGGGCGGGCAGAAGACCGGCTGGTTCTACGACCAGCGCGACAACCGCGCCTTTCTGGCCGGGTTCGCCAAGGCGGCCCGCGTGCTCGATCTCTACACTCACACCGGCGGCTTTGCGATACGCGCCGCCGCCGCCGGAGCGACGCGGGTGGTGGGCGTCGATGGCTCCGCTGCGGCGCTGGAGCTTGCGGCCAAGGCCGCCGCCGCCAACGGGGTCGCGGGCAATTGCGCGTTTGAGCGCGCCGACGTGTTCGATTTTCTTACCGCCGCCGCGGCGCGCAAGGACAAGTACGACGTAGTCATCGCCGATCCGCCGGCCTTCGTGAAATCGCGCAAGGACCTGAAGCCCGGCCTGCAGGGCTACCGCAAACTCGCGCGCCTGTGTGCTCAACTGACTGCCAAGGGCGGTATTCTGTTCGTTGCGTCATGCAGCCATAACGCGCCGGTGGCCGAGTTTACCGAGGCCGTGGCGCGGGGCATTGGCGATGCCGGCCGCCGCGGGCGGATTCTGCGCACCTCTGGCGCCGGTGCCGACCATCCGGTCCATCTGCAACTGCCCGAAAGCGCCTATCTCAAGGCGCTGACCGTCGCGCTCGATTAATCTTTAGCGGCGATGGCCAGCAGACCCGGTACGTCGGCGTTCTTCTCGCGCCGGAATGAGCCCGGCGTGAGCCCCATCACCGTCAGACCGGCAGCGATCAGGCATCGCGTTACATATGAGGGGCTGTGACTGAAGCGTTGATCGGCGCCGAGCATGAAGTCGACGGCCTCCTCGGCCTGAACCGTGAGGGCCAGGACGCCGCCGGCGGCCAAAGCGCCCGCTGCGGCCCGCAGCACCGGCGCCAAGTCGCCCACGTATACCAGAACGTCGGCGGCAAGGATCAGGTCGAGCGCCCCGCGCTCGCGCGTCAACGCCGCGGTTAAATCTGCCTTGTGCAGGCGGTCATAGATCGTCTTGCGCTTGGCCTCGGCCAGCATCCCCGCCGAGATGTCGACGCCTTCGAGCGTTACGACGATGTCCCGTACGGCCGCGCCCATCAGACCCGTGCCGCAGCCGAGGTCCAGGCACCTGCGGTATCGCCGCCCGGGCCAGGTCGCCGCCAGCGCGGCGCGGATGTGCCGCGGCGCGCTGTAGCCCAGCCCTTCGACCAGCGCCTTGTCGAAGCGCGGGGCGTATTGGTCGAATAGTCGCTCCACGTAGGCCGGTGCCAGCTCTGCAGTCCGGGGCGTGGCCCCCAAGAGCGCGAGTTTCGTGCCCGCGCCCATCGAGTCGGCTGGGTCCAGGTCCAGGTACGCGGCGAAGGCCGCCGCCGCTTCGTCCGGCGCGCCCGCCAGCATCAGCGCCTCACCCAGACTGAAGCGGCGGCGGCCTTCGCCGAGCGAGGTCGATGGCTTGGCGGATCAGATCGGCGGCCGCGGCGTAATCGCCGCGTTCGGCGAACTGGCGGGCGAATTCGAACCGCCGGTCGGCCAGCGCATCGCCAGAAGTCGAAGTCATGGCGGCATCTATAGCCTGTGGCCGGGAAATTCACATCTCCGTCATTGCATTGCCCGGGCCGAGGCTTTAGGGAACGCCGGAATTTTCGCAAGCCTGCAGCGAGGATCCGGTGTCCGTCCGTCAGCCCGCCGAGTGGGACAAACATGAATGCGTCTGGTCCGCCTGGCCCAGCCACGCCGAACTCTGGCTCGATGATCTTGAGCCGGCGCGGGCCGAAGTGGCGGCGCTGTTCAAGGCCATCGCCGACGTGGACCCCGCCAGCGGCAAGCCCCGGGGCGAGGCGCTGAAGATTCTCGCCTGTGGCGCGGAGGCCGTCGCCTCGGCCAAGGCCGCGCTGGCCGGCACCGGGGCCGAGGTCATTCCCGCCGCCTTCGGCGACACCTGGCTGCGCGACACCGCCCCCATCTTCGTGCGCAACGGCGATCGGCTTGAGGCGGCCTGCTTCCGCTTCAACGGGTGGGGCGGCAAGTACGTGCTCGAGGGCGACGACGGCGTCGCGGCTTTCGTCGCGGCCCGGGCCCGACTCACCACCCATCTGAACGACTGGGTGCTTGAGGGCGGCTCGATTGATGTCGACGGCCAGGGCACGGCGCTGACCACGCGGCAATGCCTGCTCAACCCCAACCGCAATCCCGCGCTGTCCCAGGCCGACATCGAAGCCCGCCTCAAGGCCGGGCTCGGCATCAAAAAGTTGATCTGGCTCGGCGACGGCCTCCTGAACGATCACACCGACGGGCACATCGACAACATCGCTCGTTTCATCGCGCCGGGCGTGGTGGCGTGCATGGAGCCTTCGGGTGCCGACGACCCCAACAGCGAGGCGCTGCGCGCCATCATCGCCGAGCTGAAGACTGCCACCGACGTGCACGGCCGCAAGCTCGAGGTGTACACCGTGCCCTCGCCGGGTCTCGTCGCCGACGAGGAGGGCGAGCCCATTCCCGCCAGCTTCATGAATTTCTACATCGCCAACACCACCGTCATCGTGCCGGTCTACGGTACCCGGTACGACGATGCGGCGGTGGCGTCACTGGCTGGCTTGTTCCCGGGGCGCCGCGTCGTGGCCTCGCGCGCCGACCACATCCTCACCGGCGGCGGCTCATTTCATTGCATCACGCAGCAGCAGCCTCTGGTATAAAGGCGCCATGAGCACCGTCACCGTCGCGGCCCTGCAGTGCGCCTACACCGGCGACATGGCCGAGAACATCGAACGCGTCGCCGGCCTGATCGTCGAGGCGGCCAAGAAGGGCGCGCAGATTGTCCTGCCGAGCGAGCTGTTGCAGGGCTACTACTTCTGCCGGGAAGAGGCTGAGCACCATTTCGACGCCGCCTATCCGGTCGCCGAGCATCCGGTCGTGAAGCGCTACACCGTGCTCGCCCGGCAGCTCGGCATCGTCATTCCCGCCTCGATCTTCGAACGCGACGGGCAGGTCTATTACAACAGCCTCGCCATGATCGACGCCGACGGTGCGGTGCTCGGCGTCTACCGCAAGAGCCACATCCCCGACGGCCCCGGCTACGAAGAGAAGTTCTACTTCCGCCCCGGCAACACCGGCTTCAAGGTCTGGACGACGAAATTCGCCAAGGTCGGGGTGGGGATCTGCTGGGACCAGTGGTTTCCCGAATGCGCGCGCGCCATGATGCTGATGGGCGCCGAGCTGTTGTTCTATCCCACCGCGATCGGTTCCGAGCCCCAAAACCCCGACCTCGACACCAAAGACCTGTGGCAGCGCGCCATGATCGGCCATGCGGTATCGAATGTCGTGCCGGTGATCGCCGCCAACCGCATCGGCAACGAGCACGGTCAGGTGTTCTACGGCAGCTCGTTCATCGCCGACCACCGCGGCGAGAAGGTGGCCGAGTTCGGCCGCACCGAGACTGGCGTGTTGACCGCGCGCTTCGACCTTGACGAAATCCGCAGGAATCGGGCGGCGTTCGGCTTCTTCCGCGACCGCCGGCCCGAGCTGTACGGCATCCTGACCGAGCGATAAGCCGCCGGTCAGGCTTTGCCGCGCTTCCTGTTGTACTTGGTCTTGGCGGCGTATTTCTCCACGTCCTCCATGACGCGCAGCAGGTTGCCGCCCCAGATCTTCTCGATCTGATCCTCGGTGTAGCCGCGTTTGACCAACTCCAGCGTGACGTTGAAGGTCTCGCGCGCGCTGTCCCAGCCCAGGATGCCGCCGCCGCCGTTGAAGTCCGACGCGATACCGACGTGGTCGATGCCGATCAGCTTCACGGTGTAGTCGATGTGGTCCACCAAGTCCTTCACCCCGGCCTTGGGGTATTTCAGTTCGATCTCGTCGGCCTTGGCACGATAGATCTTGAGCTGGTCGGGCGACAGCTTGCCCAGGTCGGCGAAGTCCTTGATGCCCATCTCGGCCCACAGCGCCTGGGTGGCCGCGGTTTTCTCTTTGGGCACGGCGCGCAGGTAGGTGTCGAAAGCCACCATCTGCGCCACGCCGTTGTTCTTCTTGATCGCCAGCAGTTCCTCGTCGCTGAGGTTGCGCGGGTGGTTGAACACGCCCTTGACGCCGGAGTGCGAGGCGATCACCGGGGCTTTGGATGCCGCGATGATATCCAGCGCCGTCTGCTTTCCGGCGTGCGAGATATCATTCATGATGCCAAGTTCGTTGCAGCGCTTCACCGCCGCCTTGCCCAGTGCCGACAGCCCGCCATGCAGCGGCTTGGGCTCGGTCAGTTCGCGCGTCAGCGCCATGGAGGAGTCGCCCAGCTGGTTATGACCGATGTGGGTATGGCCGAAGTAACGCGCGCCGTAATCGTAGAACACGTCCAGCAGGTCCAGGCTCTCGCCCATCGGGTAGCCGTTCTCGATACCGATCAGCACCACCTTCTTGCCCGCGGCGGCGATGCGCCGCACGTCGGCGGCGGTGCGCGCCAGCTCCCACTGGTCGGGGTACATCTGGCCGGTGACCTTGTGGATGGCGCTGAACTTGATCATCGCGTCCGACAGCGCCTTGGCGTAGCCCTGAACCCCGAGGTCGCCCTGGCCGACGAAGACGATCAGGAAGGTGGCGTCCAGGCCGCCCTCGATCTGGGTGGGCAGGTGCACCTGCTGGCCGCGCGGCCCCGGTTTCATCGGGTCGTAGGCCTCGCTGCCGTAGTTGGGCGGAATGTCGACGTGGGTGTCGACAGTGATGACGCGCTCGTGGATACCGCGCGCCCGGGCGATCAGTTCGGCGTCGGTCTCCGCGCGCGCCGCGACGCTCAAGAGCACGGTGCCGGCCAGCAGCGCGGCGGTCAGCTTGGTCATGATCCCTCTCCTCGATGTCCGGTTGGAGTTTGGCTAAACGCCGAAGGCGAGAAAGATGCGGTCCACCGCCAGCGTCGGGGTCAGGCGGCCCTCGGCCACGTCGGCCTCCAGCGCCGGGATCAGCGCCTGGACCTTGGGGTCGGCCTTGAGCCGGCCCAGCAGCCGGTCGTCGACCATGGCCCACATCCAGCGGATCAGCTGCGCGCGCCGTCTGGCCGCCCATTCGCCCGAGGCCATGGTCAGGGCCTTATGGGTGCCGATGCCCTCCCACACGGTGTCGAGTCCGCGGTTCTCCAGTGCGCTCACACAGACGACCGGCGGCTGCCAGGTCGGCGAGGCGGGCGTGATGATGCGCAGGGCGTGGCTGTAGTCGGCGGCGGTGGCCTGCGCGCGCCTGATGTTGTCGCCGTCGGCTTTGGTGATCGCGATCATGTCGGCCACTTCCAGCACGCCTTTTTTGATGCCCTGCAGTTCATCGCCGCCACCGGCGATCATCAGCACCAGGAAGAAATCGACCATCTCCGAAACGGTGATCTCGCTCTGGCCCACCCCGACGGTCTCGACCAGGATCACGTCGAATCCGGCCGCCTCGCATACCAGAATTGCCTCGCGCGTCGCCCGCGCCACGCCGCCCAGCGTGCCGCCCGTGGGCGAGGGACGGATGTAGGCGTTGGGGTCCACCGCCAGCCGCGCCATGCGCGTCTTGTCGCCCAGGATGGACCCGCCGGTGCGCGAGCTGGTCGGGTCCACCGCCAGCACGGCGACCTTGTGGCCGGCGGCCGTCAGCATCGTGCCGAAGACGTCGATGAACGTGCTCTTGCCCGCACCGGGCAGGCCGCTGATGCCAATGCGTTGTGACTTGCCGGTGCGCGGCAGCAGTTTCACCAGCATCTCCTGGGCTTGGCGCTGGTGATCGGGCTTGAGCGACTCGATCAGGGTGATGGCGCGTGCCAGGACCGCGCGATCGCCGGAAAGAACGCCGGTGACATAATTATCGGGCGTTACTGCGCTCGCGCGTGATCCGGGCGTGGCCTCGGCCGGCACGGCGGTTCAGGCTCCGTGCCCCAAGGCCCTGCCGAGCTTGGTCAACAGGTCGCTGGCCGCCTCGGAGATGACGGTGCCCGGCGGGAAGATGGCCGCGGCCCCGGCCTTATAAAGAGCGTCGAAGTCCTGCGGTGGGATGACGCCGCCCACCACCACCATGATGTCCTCGCGGCCCAGTTTCTTCAGTTCGGCCTTCAGCGCCGGCACTAACGTCAGATGCCCCGCCGCCAGCGAGCTTGCGCCGATGATGTGCACGTCATTTTCCACCGCTTGCTTGGCGGCCTCGGCCGGGGTCTGGAACAGGGGGCCGATGTCGACGTCGAAGCCCAGGTCGGCGAACGCGGTGGCGATCACCTTCTGGCCGCGGTCATGGCCGTCCTGGCCCATCTTGGCGACGAGAATGCGCGGCCGGCGGCCTTCCTTCTCGGCGAACGCGGCCACCTGAGCCTGAACCTTCCTAATCTGGTCGGAGTGCGCGCCCACTTCTTTGCGATAGACCCCGGAGATGGACTTGATCTCGGCGACATGGCGGCCGAACACCTTCTCCAGGGCCGCCGTCATTTCACCCACCGTTGCTTTAGAACGCGCCGCGTCCACCGACAACGCCAAAAGGTTGCCGGTGCCGGTCCGGGCCGCCTCGGTCAGGGCGTTCAGCGCCGCCTCGACTTTGGCCGGGTCGCGCTCGGCCTTCAGGCGCTTCAGTTTCTCGATCTGTGCGGCGCGCACCGCGGTGTTGTCCACCTTGAGCACGTCGATCTTTTCGGTGCCGGCGGGCCGGAACTTGTTGACGCCTACCACCGTCTGCCGGCCCGAGTCGATGCGCGCCTGGGTGCGCGCGGCCGCCTCCTCGATGCGCAGCTTGGGAATGCCCGCCTCGATGGCCTTGGCCATTCCGCCCAGGCCCTCGATCTCCTGGATATGGCCCCAGGCTCGCTTGGCCAGATCGTGGGTTAGGCGTTCGACGTAGTGGCTGCCGCCCCAGGGGTCGACCGAGCGCGTGGTGCCGGTCTCCTGCTGGATGAACAACTGGGTGTTCCGCGCGATGCGCGCCGAGAAGTCCGTCGGCAACGCCAGGGCCTCGTCCAGGGCGTTGGTATGCAGCGACTGGGTGTGGCCTTGCGTCGCCGCCATGGCCTCGATGCAGGTGCGCACCACGTTGTTGAACACGTCCTGGGCCGTCAGGCTCCAGCCCGAGGTCTGGCAATGGGTGCGCAAGGAGAGCGACCGGTTATCCTTCGGCGCGAAGGGCATGATCAGCTTGGCCCACAACAGGCGCGCGGCGCGCATCTTGGCCACTTCCATGAAGTAGTTCATGCCGATGGCCCAGAAGAAGCTGAGTCGTGGAGCGAAGGCGTCGATGTCCAACCCCGCTTTGAGGCCCGCGCGCACGTACTCGACTCCGTCCGCCAACGTGTAGGCCAGTTCCAAGTCGGCGGTCGCGCCGGCCTCCTGCATGTGATAGCCCGAGATGGAGATCGAGTTGAACTTCGGCATCTCCCTCGAGGTGTAGGCGAAGATGTCCGAGATAATCCTCATGCTCGGCGCCGGCGGGAAGATGTAGGTGTTGCGCACCATGAACTCTTTCAGAATGTCGTTCTGAATGGTGCCCGACAGCTGCGCCGGCTTTACGCCCTGTTCCTCGGCGGCGGCGATGTACAGCGCCATGATCGGCAGTACCGCGCCGTTCATGGTCATCGATACGCTCATCTGGTCCAAGGGAATGCCGTCGAACAGCGTGCGCATGTCGTAGATGGAATCGATCGCCACGCCGGCCATGCCGACGTCGCCTACCACGCGTGGATGATCGCTGTCGTAGCCGCGATGGGTGGCGAGGTCGAACGCGATCGACAGTCCCTTCTGCCCGGCGGCCAGGTTGCGGCGGTAGAAGGCGTTGGAATCCTCAGCCGTGGAGAAGCCCGCGTACTGGCGGATGGTCCACGGCTGGGTGACGTACATGGCGGCATAGGGCCCTCGCAGGTACGGCGGCAGCCCGGGTCGCGTGTCGAGGAAGTCCAGCCGCTCCGTGTCGGCGGCGGTGTAAAGCGGCTTGACGGCGATGGCCTCGGGCGTGGGCCAGGCGATCTCCCGCAAGGGCTTGCCGGCGGCGCGCTCGGCGGCGGCCTGCCATTCCGCCAGCGTCAGCGCGCCGGAATTGGCGCTCGAGGCCAGGGCCACGTCGGTGAAGTCGGGGATTTTGGCTGCGGACATTTTGTTCATGGCGGTCACCCCGCTGCCAGCTTGTCGTGGGCGGTGCTCAAGGTCGCCAGCACGTCGCAGCCCACGTAGATGAAGTCGTCGACGCCCGCGGCCTTCAGCTCATTCTCCGCCGCGCCGGTCCGCCCGGCAAGGTACACCGTCGCCGCGCCCGCCGCCTTCAGCGCCTTGGCCACGGCGACGGCTTTGTCGGCGTAGACCGCATCGGACGAGGCGATGACGGCGAAAGCCGCGCCGGTCCGGGCGAACTCCTGCGCGATGGCGGCGGCCTCGTCGCCGCCCGCGCCCATCACGGCCTCGATGCCGCCCGCCTCGAAGAAGTTCTTGGCGTAGGTCGCCCGCGCCGTGAAGTCGGCGACGCGGCCGATGTTGGCCACGAAGATTTTCGGATAGCCGCCGTAGGCGGCCTTGAAGGCGTCGGCCCGGTCGCGCAGGCGCTCGAACCCGTCGGCGAGGCGCATCTGCGGCAGCGGGCCGATGCTGATCGGCTTGCCCGCCAGCGCCTGGGCCATGGCCGGCACGTTGGCGCCGCCCGCAACCGCGGCCACCAGGGCGCGCATCAGCGCCCCGTCGCCGGGCGCGGGCAGGGGCGGCACGCGGCCGACGGGCCCCGGGTCGCGGCCTTTCAGCGCCGCCGTCAGGTCGGGGCGCTCGGCGGTCACCGCCTCCTCGTGAAGGTGGGGGAACTCGCTGACCCCCGTCAGGGCGTCCTTGCGCCGCGCCAAGTTCTTGGCGCGCTCTTGCCGGACGGCCGCGATCTTATGCGCCACAACGCCGCTCATCAGTGCCGCAGCCATGCCGCCGTCGCGTTCGATCTCCTGGAAGAAAACCCAGGCCGCCTCGGCTAGAGTCTCGGTCAGCGTCTCAAACAGGAACGCCCCGCCCGCCGGGTCGATCACCTTGTTGGTGCCGGCCTCTTCCTGAAGGATCAGTTGGGTGTTGCGCGCGATGCGCCGGCCCAACTCGCGCGGGTAGCCGAGCACGCTGTCAAAGGGCAGCACGCTGACGGCGTCGGCCCCGGCGATGCCTGCGCCGAAACAGGCCACGGTGGCACGCAGCATGTTCACCCACGGATCGCGCCGGCTCATCATGCGCGGCGCGGTCATGGCGGTGATCGGCGCCGTGCGCCGCTCGGGGGCGCCGCCGCAGGCTTCGGCAATGCGGCCCCATAGCCGGCGCGCGGCACGAATTTTGGCCACGGTCATGAACAGATCGGCGTCGGCCGCCAGGGTGAAGGCCATTTGGGAACAGGCCGCGTCGATGTCGAGGCCCGCCCGGGCCAGCGCGCGCAGATACTCCACCGCCGTGGCCATGACGCAGCCCAGCTCCTGGGCCTCGCCCGCGCCGGCCGAGTGGTAGACGATGGACTTGGCATTGAGCGCGCGGGCGTGCGGATAGGTTCTGGCCACGTGGACCGCGGTGTCGGCCATGCGCGCCAGCACCATCGGCATCTCGACGATCAGCCTGCCCGAGGCCGCCAGACTTGCCAGCGGATCGGCGCCGAAGTTGCCGCGCACCTGCTCGGGCGTCACGCCGCGCGCGGTCAGCACGTGCATGAACGCCGCCGACAGCGGCAGCGACGGGCCGCTCGGCTCCAGCACGATGGGCGCCATGTCCAGATACACGCCCTTCAGCGCCGTCTCGAAATCCTTGATCGAGCGCACGGCCGTGCCGTTCTCGCCCGCGGGGTCGACCTTCAGCACGATCGAACTGGCGCCGCCCTCCAAATCCTCGAGGATGTGCCGGTTGACGACCTCGGGGTCCGGGTGGCCGTGGATCTGGCGGATGTCCCAACCGCTCTGCGAGGTGCCCAACGGCGTGGCGCCGCGGGTGTAGGGGGCGCCGCCGGGCAGGCCCGGCTCGGCCTTCAGGTCGGCCCGGGTGTACAGCGGCTTGATCGCCAAGCCGTCGTAGGTGCGGCTGACCAGTTTCTTCTCGAACGACGCACCCGCCAGCACCTTGTCGATCAGCTTCAGCCACGCCTCGTCGGTCGCGGCCGGGAACTCGGACGCCAGGGGCAGAATCTCGTCGTCGGGGAAACGGTCGGCGGCCACGTGGCACCCTCCGTCGGGCTCGGGAAACAACACCGGGTCAGGGTGTTCTTAGAGCCCGGCCGCAGGCCCGTCAAACCTCGAAACATGCGCCGGCGCGGGCTGCACGGCTAGCGCGCGGCCGCCTTCTCCACCGCTCTCCATACCCGCAGGAAGTTACCGCTCCACAGCTTGCCGATGTCGCGTTCGGCGTAGCCCAGCTTCACCAGCTCCCTGGTCAGGTTGGGGGCCTCGGCGGCGGTTTTGTAGCCCGTCACGCCACCGCCGTGCTCCATGTCGGTGGCGACGCAGACATGGTCAATGCCGATGGTCTTCACCGCGGCGTCGATGGCGGCGGCCAGATCGACGACGGAGGCGCCCGCACCGGCCCAGCGGTCGCGGTAAGCGGCCATTTCCTTTTGAAACGCGGGCATCTGTTCTTTCGATAGTCTGCTGCCCGCCTCGGTGAAGGTTTTCAGCCCGAAACTTTTTTCAATGCGGGCGAGATCGCCCTGCTGTTCCGTCGTCGGGTTTTTGAGATAGCTGGGGAACGCGACGACGCACACTGCGCCGCCCTTGGCCGCGATGAGCCTCATCTCCTCGTCGCTGAGATTGCGCCCCGTGTCGACGATCTTCTTCACGCCCACGTGCGAGGCCACCACCGGCGCCCGGGAAAGCTCTACCGCCTGCCGCAGCGCTTGGCTGCTGATCTGCGCAACATCGACGATGATTCCCAGCCGGTTCATCTCGGCGATCGCGCGCCGGCCCAAGGGCGTCAATCCGCCGTTCTGGTCGGGCGTATCGCCGTAGCGCTCTTGGGGCCGATTGCTGTCGGCGAACTGGTTGTTGCCGGCATGGGTAAAGGCGATCATGCGCAAGCCGCGGTCGTACAACTCCGGCAGACGCGAGAGGTCCTCGCCCAGGCCATAGGCATTGACCATGGAGATGACGGCGAAATGCTTACTGCGCCTGACGATGCGCGGCACGTCGTCGGCCCGGCGCGCCAGTTCGATGCGTTCGGGGTAGGCCGCCAGCATCCTCTCGATGGCGGCCAGCTTCGCGTCTGTCTCGGCGCGGGCCTTGGCGTAATTCTCGGGCGTCAGGGTGTTCTGCAGCACGCCCAGCACGAACGCTGCGCCGTCCAGCCGACCGGCGTCCATCTTTGGCAGGTCGACCTGCATCTTGGTCTCGCGGCCCGCGTCCTTCTCGCCCGTCATGAAGTCGGGCGGAATATCCATCTCGGCGTCGAAGGTGATGACGCGCTCGTGGATGGCGAGGGCCCGGGCGTCGGGGTCGGCCGGCTGCGGCGCGACACACGCGGCCGGCAGCAGAGCCGCCACGGCGATTGCAGCCCATCGATAGATCATTGCCTGCACCCCCACGGCTGTCTTTCGATGCCCGGCATGCTATCGCGCGCCGCCGGCCCGGTCGACCGCGCCCAGGCGTTCCCATGTGCGGCATGGCCGTGATGCGGAAAGGTTATGCTGTTTTCCGTTCCCGTCAGTCCCGTTTCGGTCTTCAATCGGCTATGCCCAGCTTCGACCGACCGACCGACGCCGCCATCGCCCCGTCCGCCTGGGTGCTGCGCTTCGCCGCGCTGATCCGTCCCGGCGGCCATGTGCTCGACGTGGCGGCGGGGCACGGGCGACACACCCGGGCGCTGCGCGCCCTGGGCTTCGCGGTGACGGCCATCGATGTCGACGTGTCGGGCATGGCGGACTTGAAAGGCGATGCAGGCGTGCAGGTGATCGCAGCGGACTTGGAAACTGGCGCCTGGCCTTTGACCGGGCAGGCGTTTGATGCCCTCGTCGTGACGAACTACCTGCACCGTCCTCACTTTCCTCATTATGTCGCTGCCCTGGCGGAGGAGGGGGTGCTGATCGTCGAGACCTTCGCTCAGGGCAACGAACGCCTAGGCCGGCCGCGCAACCCCGATTTTCTCCTGCGTCCCGGCGAGCTGTTCGCGGCGTTCTCGGGCGCGCTGCAGGTCGTCGCCTACGAGCACGGGGCCGAGCACGAGCCGCGCCCCGCCGTTCGCCAGCGGCTCTGTGCAGTCAAAGGCGGCACGCCGGTGCTACTGCCATGAGACGCTGGGCGCTTCTCGGCCTGGCGGTTCTGGCCGCATCTGCGGCGTCCGCGGCGCCGAGCGACCGGCTGCGCGTAGCCGTGCCTACGCCCTCGCTCAGCCTCGGCCATCCCTACATGCGCGATGCCGGCTCGGGCACCAAGCCGGTGATCTTCGATGCCCTGACCGAGATGACGCGCGAGGGGCAGCTCAAACCCGCCCTGGCGCTGTCCTGGTCGCTGGAAAGCCCGCTGGTGTGGCGCTTCCGCTTGCGCCCCGGCGTCGTGTTCCAGAACGGCGAG
>Ga0073934_10007785_pt1 | contig 14662 bp, 11 predicted proteins | sample LarsenN4metaG_FD_76834 | JGI IMG/M metagenome (GOLD analysis project Ga0073934, IMG submission 76834) | Hot spring sediment bacterial and archeal communities from British Columbia, Canada, to study Microbial Dark Matter (Phase II) - Larsen... ...
CCCCAGCTGATCAGCAGGCCGATCACGACGATCTGCGGCACAGCCATGACCACGCACGCGAGTCGCGCTGCTCGCGTCACACCGAGCTGAACGGGCAGCGAGCGCAGGCCGAGACGCGTGTCACCCTCGACCGACTTGAAGTCGTTGAGGGTCATGATGCCGTGCGCGCCGAAACTGTAGAGAGCCGCCGAGATGAGGATGCGCCAGTCGGGCAGCGTGCCGAGCATGACGGTCGCACCCGTGAACCACGGCAGGCCTTCGTAGCAGGCCGCGACCGCCGTATTCCCCCACCAGCCGTTCTGCTTCAGGCGCAGAGGTGGCGCCGAGTAGATCCAGGCGAGGACGAGCCCGAACGCGGCGGCGACCAGCACGATCGGTCCGAGCAACGCGGCGACGACGAGGGAAAGCGCCGTCCAGACAATGGCGATGTAAAGGCCCCAGCGTCCGGGGATGCGCCCGGAGGGGATGGGCCGATTGGGTTCATTGATGGCATCGACGTGGCGGTCGAACCAGTCGTTCACGGCCTGACTCGTGCCGCAGACGAGTGGGCCACAGAGCGCAATTCCGGCCGCTACCAGTCCCCACTGACCCGAGAGCGGAACCCCGGCCGAGACGACGCCGCAACCGAAGGCCCACATGGGGGCGAACCAGGTAATCGGCTTCAACAGCTCGACGACCGCGAGGGGTGCTGGACGGCTATCGATCGAGGTGGCGGGGCGATCCATACCCCGACGGTAAGATTGACAGATAAAGATGTCAATCTAGACTTACACTCCCAGCTTCGGACGTGAAGACCAGCCCGGAATCATTGGGTTTGCAGAGCCAACCGCGGGTCGCGAAGACGATGATCGCGCGTCATTGTCCGATGGCTCGGGGGGCAGACACCAGGCGCCGATCAACTCCGCGCAGCGCTCCCGCGAGAGCGGCTTCGCGGCGACGTCGTCCATGCCGGCGTCCAGAGCTTCCGCGCGGTCTGCCGCGACATCGGTCGTCAACCCGATGATGATGGTGTCGCCGAGCCGCTGGTCCCGGCGGGCTGCCTGGGTCGCCGCGATCCCGTCCATGGCCGGCATGTCGATGTCCATGAAAACGATGTCGAAGGGGCGCGCACGCATCGCGGCCAGTGCCTCGCGGCCGTTGGCGACCGTGACCACGGCCGCTCCCGCACGCCGCAGGATTTCGGACGCGACCGTCCGGTGGACTTCGGAATCGTCCGCCACGAGAATACTGACGGCTGGCGTCGATCCCTGCCTCGCCGTCGCAGTCGGCGCCGCCTGGTCGCGCGACACCGATTTGGCACTGGCCAGCAGACTGTCGACTTCGCGAGCAAACGCACGCGCCGTATCCAATCGGCTTCGCTGCGCGAGCGGCAGCGGTTCGGCGGCCATCAGATCGAGGCAATTCGACAGGGCCGTGACGGACGATCGCGTCTCGGCATCCATCGACGCTGCCAATCGCCGCTCGGCCGAGAGCTGCCGCTCGGCGTCTGCCAGCTTTCTCGACATCCTGCGGCGCATGAGCATGACACCACCTGCCGATGTGATCGCGCCGCCCGCGACAGCCATGAGGATCGCGAGGGCGAGCGCATCCCGCGCTGCCGCATCCGATGGCCCGACCAGTTCGGACGCCGTGCCATGCGCGTCCCAATAGTGCGTCACGAATAAAGCTGCGGCCTGCACAAAGCCAGCACCGGCGATCGCCACCGAGCCGATGCTCATGCGGCTGAGCAGAGCCGCAGTGGCCGATGTCGACATGGCAACGGCCGCCCAGATCACGGTCGCCACGAAATCATGAGGCGGCTCGACCAGTATCATGGTCCCGAGCACGTGCGTCGCCGCGCCGGTTCCCAACCCGATGACGGCGCCTCCCAGGGCGTGCAACCACTCGGCCTCGCTGCGCGTCAGCAGGGCCACCCCGGCCGTGGCCGCTGCAATGGCAATGATCAGTGACGCGACCAACGGCTCGAACCAGGTCGACGCCAGTTCCAACTCAGCGGCATGCGAGAGGAGAAGAAGAGCCTCGGTCGCCCACAGAGCGATCCCGAGCAGGGAGCCGGCTACCGCCTCCCTCACCGGGCTCGCGAGACCGGCGCGGACCGCGAATGCGAAAGCCGTCGTGCTCCCGAGCATGGCCACGAGCGCGGCAGCCACGACGAGGACGGCGTCATGGTTCTCGAAAGCCGTGGTCGTAACGCCCTGGAACATTCCGCTCCCTGCAAAACGGCCGCCGGGCGGATCGACAGACCGACCCGACCGCTCCGTCCACGCGCTGCGGCTCCCCCGAGACCGCGCATCTGTCCGTCGTTGCCGACCGACAGAACACCGATTATCACGCTCATCGTTGATACTGCTTTGCCAATATGTTGTCGATTACAGGAGGCCGATGTCGCGACCATCCGCGATTGAAACCTTTATCGATCGTTGAGGTCCGTCCGCGGATGACACAAAACGACGAACCCCGCGAGGTAACTCGCAGGGCTCGCTTCAAATCATCCTGGTGAGCGATACTTTCCGCCTCCAGGATATCGTATGGGCGGCATCGGCATATCGATCGTCCGCGGCCAGCGTCGGGTGTGGCTTGGATAATTATCCGACCTCTCCTCTTCGCGATCCCTGCGGACGGCACGGGCGATACCGATGCCGAGGGCGATCGCCGCTTCGATCTGCGCCGGATCGATCTTCCGCTTGGGTACGTAGGTCTCGCGCAAGGCGGGCGGACGCGACGGGCGCGGCGAATTGTAGGTCGGCGGATCGCTCGGCGGCTGGCGCGTCGACGGAGGCGTCGGCGCTTTCGGCGTCGTGCGCGTCGGAACAGCACTCGCCAGGATCGCTTCCTTGGTCAGGGTCGGATTGGGATCCACTCCCGGCGGGTTGGCGACAAACGGAAACGCGGTGTCGAAGTCGAGCGCCTGGCGGCCGGGAAGCTGGGCCCAGCGCGCCGGCTGAGAAAGCTCGCCGCGCGGCGAGACCCGGAGGATCTGGCCCGGCCGGTCGAGCATCCGGCACGTCCCCTGATCATTGCAGGCGCGGATCGCACCTTCCATCAAGAGGATCCACATGCCGGAGTCGTCGTCGATATAGACGTCGAAGATCGTACCTCGAACGGTCAGCGCGGCAGTTGGCGTTCTGATGCGGTAGGAGTTCTTCGCGGCAACGCCTGTTACGAAACGGAACGTGCCCTTGACGAGATCGAAGACGATATCTCCGCGGCCGCGCTCGCCGTTGTAGACAAACTTGTCGAGCAGCAGACGCGAGCCTGGACCGAGGGCCAGCTTGGTCTTGTCTTCGAGGACAATCTCGCCGACCGAATTGGAGCCGACTTCGACGGTCTCGTCCTGATGGACCGCATCGCCGCGCCCCAAATCGCGCACGTCGCGTTCGAATTCGGCGCGCACCTCGTTGACCACTTTGACCGCCTCGCCGATGCGCGGCGTCTTGGCGGCCAATGCCGGGCTCGCCAGGAGCCCGAGAACGACACAGATCGATATCTTCGATGCTCGCAGCATGTCACGCGCTCCCTCTCGATCGGGCGAGGCCCGGAGCCGTCCGGCACCTGCCGGTCGGCTTTGTCGAGAGTGGCGCGTCTGCGGTAGTTCCGCTGTTCCCGAGGGAACGAGGCGTCAGCCGACGGCGATCAGCGCGTCTTCGTCCCGGACGATCTGCTCGAGGTTTTCGAGGACGCTGGAGGCGCGCAAAGCTGCAGCGTCGATGCTGCCCAGTCCGGCGAGCGTCGACAGAATGGCGTCGCTGCGGTCGTTCTGGCCGACGTAAGCCATCGACCAGTCCGGGAAGCTGCGCGCCGAGATCGGCTCGAACTCCAAGACCGAAACGTCGCTGTGGCGCGGGTCACGCTGGATGCGCTCGAACGTATCGGAGACGGCGGCGAGGCGGCCCTCCAACACTTGCGCGAAACAACCAGCGTTGAACATCAGGGCGCCGGTGATGCCGGCCGAGAAATTCCGGCGGCGCGAGACGGCGAGAATGCGCTGGACTTCAGCGGCAATCTCTTCGGTCGTGCCGATCATCTCGTTACGGCTCAAGTAGACGAGGCGGTGCAATGTCTGGCTCATGCGGAAGCCTCCGAGCAATCGTTTTCGAGCAACAAAGCGGTGAGCGAGTCGGCGGCCAATGGACGGCCGAGGGCGAAGCCCTGGACGTCGGTGCAGCCGATACCGGCGAGCGCGGCCAGATGGGCGAATTCCTCGACCCCCTCTGCAGTCGTCTCGAATCCGAGCGTATGGCCGAGCATCGTCACCGCCCGCACGATCGCGGCGGCGCTCGGGTTCGTGATCATGTCCATCACGAAGGAGCGGTCGATCTTGATGCGATCGAAGGGAAAGCTGCGGAGATGCCCGAGCGAGGAGCAGCCCGTGCCGAAGTCGTCCATGGCGATGCGGACGCCGAGCGCCTTCAGTCGGCCGAGCACGGCAAGCACCGTCTCGGGATTGCCGAAAAGCGCCGTCTCGGTGATTTCGATCTCGAGCCGGTTCGCGGGCAACCCCGACCGCGACAGCGCCGTCGCGACGCGATCGACGAGCCCGGGCGCCAGTTGTGCCGGTGAGACATTCACGGCGACCGTCATCGGCGCCGGCCACTGGGCGGCGGTCTGACACGCCGTCCGGATGACCCAATCGCCGATGCCGACGACGAGGCCCGTTTCCTCCGCCAGCGGTATGAAGTCGTTCGGTTCCATCCGGCCGTGCGTGGGATGATTCCACCGAAGCAGTGCTTCGAACCCGCGGAGACGGCGCCCGGCGAGCGTGAATTGCGGCTGATATTCGAGGACAAACTGGCGGAGCGCCACGGCGCGCCGCATGTCCATTTCGAGCTGGCGGCGGGCCTGCGCCTCCTGCTCCATGTCGGTACTGAAGAGGCGATAGCAGCCACGACCGGCGGCCTTGGCGCGGTAGAGGGCGAGGTCGGCGCGGCGCAGTAATTGGTCGCCATCGCCCTCGCCCGCCGGATCTCCGGCCTCCCGGGTGGCGATGCCGACGCTCGCGCCGATGTTCACGAGGTGGCCGTCGATCAAGTAAGCCCGGCCGACGAGATCGACGAGCCGCGTCGCGATCGCGCGGGCGCCTTCGATACTCGCATCCGTGTGCTGAAGAATGGCGAATTCGTCGCCACCGAGGCGGACGATGAGGTCGGAAGTCCGGATCACCGAGCGCATGCGCTCGACGACCTTGCACAGGAGTTGGTCGCCGACCGGATGGCCGAGCGTATCGTTGACGGCCTTGAACCGGTCTAGGTCGACGAGGAGCAGAGCGACCGGAACCGCACCGCAGTTGGCGAGCGCCTGGTGCAGCCAGCGCCGATCCGGCAGACCTGTCAGCGGATCATGGTGACGGCTCGCTTCACCAATTTTCCCCGCGTCCGATGCACCTCCGGCAGCTCCGGACGGTTCGATGTCGACCAGCAGGCCGTGACTCATGCGCGAACTCCCATGGGAGCCGCGACTATGATCAACGTTCGTAAATTCTCGGTTGCGAGAAGCCGCGACAACTCGTCAGCGTTGCATCGATCGGCGCGCAGCCGCTGTTGCAGTTGCATCGATGCGGGGTGGCTCGCCCACGATCACCACACCGTAGGCCTCCCGGGCGTGCGCCACGCTAATCTTCTCATCCACGACGTCCGCGAGGACCAAAGCCGGATCGCGCTCCACGGGTGGGCCGTATCCACCGCCTGACGCCATCTCGTGGAAGAAGACGTCGCCCTTCTCCAGCATGATCGGCTCAGTCACCAGCACGGGCAGTTCGCGTGTGCCCTTGGCGGTGATCAAGTGGTTGACGGGTGCCCGGCCAGGATTGCCGCCAAACAGGCCGTGCGGTGGGAAGGCTCGTTTGTCGGTGCGGAGAGAAAACACGCCCTTGTCGGCCAGAAATTCGTAAACGCGCGTCAACGAATGGCCGCCGCGGTGCCGGCCCGCCCCCCCGTGTCGGCGACGATGCCGTAGCGCTGAATGCGCAGCGGATAATTGGCCTCGATCATCTCGATCGGCACGTTGGACTGGTTGGCCCCCATGTGCGGCACGCCTTCCTGCCCGTCGTGATCGGCGGCGCCGCCCCAGTTGCCCATGAAGGTCTCGGCGAAGACGAACGCTTTGCCGTTCACGTAGCCGCCGAAGCTCGGCAGCGTCGAACCGCCCGAACCGTCGGCGGCCACGCGCTCGGGGACCGCCTGGGCGAGCGCGCCGAAGACGCAGTCGATCGTCCGGTACCCGGTGATGCCGCGGGCCCCGGTCGGGGCCGGATGGACCGAGTTGACGACCGTTCCTTTCGGCGCCGTGACATGGACGGCTCGGGTGAAGCCGTGGCAGTTCGGAACGTCCGCGCGCATCACCGACCGAAGGGCGGTGTAAACGCAGGCCTTGGTGAAGGGGATCGGCGTATTGATGCCGCCCGGCACCTGCGGAGACGATCCGGTGAAGTCGGCGTAAACGCTGTCGCCCTTCACCGTGAGCTGGACCTGGATCACCACAGGCGTCGGGTTGTTGCCGAGCCCATCGATGTGATCGGTGAAGCGGTAAACCCCGTCGGGAATGTCACTGATCTCCGCGCGGGTCAGGCGCTCCGTGTAATCGTGGAGTTCCTCGATGTAGCGGTTGACCTCGTCGATGCCGTAGCGGGCCACGACCTCCAGGAAGCCACGTCTGGCGGCGACGCAGGCGGACATCTGCGCCCGCAGATCTCCCAGGACTTCGTCGGGAACGCGCACGTTGAGCCCGATCACTTCCCAGAGGATCTCGTTGTGGGTGCCGCGGTCGACGAGCTTCACGAACGGGAGCCGCAGGCCTTCCTGGTAGATTTCATAGGCCGAGAGCGCATTGCTGCCGGGAACGATTCCCCCGACGTCGGCATGATGGGCGACCGTCGTCGCCCACGCCACGATCCGGCCGTCGTGAAAGATCGGCTCGACGATGTAGATATCGGGCAAGTGCTGACCGGCCGCGGCATAGGGATCGTTGCCGATGAAGATGTCGCCGGGATGGGTGTTGCCCTTGTAGCGCTCGATCAGATGCTCCATGGCATCGAAGAAGCTGCCAAGATGCATCGGCGTCGTCACGCCCTGAGCGAGCGTTCTCCCCGCGGCGTCACAGAGCGCCGTCGAGTAGTCCATCGAATCTCGGACGATCGGCGAGTGAGCCGTCCGCATCAGGATCAATGCCATCTCGTCGGCGATCGTGTCGAACGCGTTGCGCAGGACTTCGAGGCGGACGGGATCGATGTTGGCGCGGGTCGCGGTCATGGGCGGCTCCCGAGATCGATGATGATGTTGCCGGCATCGTCGACGTGTGCCGCGCAGTCGGGCGGGACGAGCGTCGTGCCCTCGTATTCCTCGATGATCAGCGGACCCGGGCGTGGCTTGCGGCCGAGGTGGCGTCGGTCGATCACGGGCGTTTCCAGCCGGCCGTAACCATCGCCGAAGTAGGCAAGCCGTTTGCCTTCCGGCTGGGTCGCAGCGGCTCCGTCCGGCACGATCCGCTTGGCGCCGCCGGATTCAATCGAGCCCGTCACGCGGAGTGTCACGATCTCGATCGGCTTTCCGGCAAGGCGATAGCCGTAGGTGCGCTCGTGCTCGGCTTCGAACGCCGCTGTTGCCGCGGCCACATCGGCCGGATCGAGCGGCACCGTCAGCTCGAAGGCCTGCCCGGCATAGCGGAGATCCGCGCGGCGCTTGATCCTCATGCGGTCGAGCGGAACGTCAAGTTCGCCAGCGACATCCCTTTCGAGGCGACGGTAGATCGTTTCGAGATCGTCGGGTTTGGTCTCCGCGATGCGCCGCAGAAAGGCGGCGGACGCATCAGTCTCGACGTCTGCGAACAGGAGGCCGATGGCGCTGTAGACACCCGCTCCAGGCGGTACGATCACACAGCCGATACCGAGCGACCGCGCGAGGGCTGCCGCAAAGACGCCGCCATTGCCGCCGAAGGCGAACAGCGTGAACTCACGAGGGTCGCGGCCGCGGTAAGTCGTGACCGTCTTCACGGCGCGCGTCATGACGGTGGTGACGACCTCGTGGATGCCGTAAGCGGCCTTGTCCATCGCGAGCCCGAGCGGTGCTGCGACGACACGCTCGATGGCCGCGCGGGAAGCTTCCGCATCGATCGGCACCGTCCCGCCGGCGAGTGCCTCGGGATTGAGGTAGCCGAGTACGACGTTCGCGTCGGTGATCGTCGGCTCGGTACCGCCGAGCTTGTAACAGGCGGGTCCCGGCACGGCGCCGGCGCTGTGCGGCCCGACCTTCAGCGAGCCGGCGCGATCGATCCAAACGATGCTGCCGCCGCCGGCACCGACTTCCGAGATGTCGATGACCGGAAGTTTCAGTGCGTAGCCGCCGCCTTTGACGAGCCGGCTTGACAGCGAGATGCCGCCTCCCACCTCGTATTCGTCCGTTCGCGTCAGCTCGCCGTTCTCGACGAGCGACGCCTTGGTGGTGGTGCCGCCCATGTCGAACGAGATGATGTTCTTGTAGCCCTGGCTCGCCGCCGAGTGGCGTGCGCCGATGACGCCCGCGGCCGGGCCGCACTCCACGATCTGGGCCGGCTTGCGGATCGCGGTGCCGACGTCGACGATGCCGCCCGCCGACTGCATCATCCGAACCCGCTTCGGCAATCCGCGAGCCGACAGCTGATCGAGCAGACGCTGGAGGTAGGCGCGCATCGGCGGCCCGACCAGCGCGTTGATGACGGTCGTGCTCGTCCGCTCGTACTCGCGGATCTCCGGCAGGATATCGACCGAGAGCGAGAGGAAGGCATTCGGGAAGGCCGCGCGTAGCCGCTCGCCGACGCGGCGCTCATGGTCGGGGTTGGCGTAGGAGTGGAGGAAACAGACGGCGATTGCCGAGACATCGGCGCGACGCAGCTTTTCGATCACAGCGTCGACGGACCTTTCGTCGAGCGGCGTGATGACGTCACCGCGCGGACCCATGCGTTCCGTCACTTCGAGCCTCAACCGGCGCGGCACCAGCACCGGCGGCTTGATGAACATGGGCCGGTAGAGCTGCGGTACGCGGATGCGGCGCATCTCGAGCACGTCGCGGAAGCCGGCTGTGGTGACGAGAGCCGTCGGCGCGCCGCGGTTTTCCAGGATCGCGTTGGTCGCCACGGTGCAGGCGTGCAGCACTTCGCCGACGTCGGCGGGCTTCAGCGTTTCCGCCTCGATCAGCTGCAGAAGGCCTTCGATGACGCCGCGCGCGAGATCGTCCGGCGTCGAAGGAACCTTCCGCGTGGCGAGACGGCCGGCGTCCGTCACGAGCGCGATGTCGGTGAACGTTCCGCCGATGTCGGCCGCGATGCGAACGGTCATGGTGCGGTCTCCTGGCGACAGTCTCCCGATCGTCTACTTCCCGGCTCCGAGCACGAGGTCCGGGATGATCAGCACGTGAGGGGATGAAGGTGATCACGACGAGCGCCACGACGAGCGGTACGAGCAGCGGCAAGACGGCGATGCAAATGCGCTCGAACGGCACGCCCGATAGCCGCGTCACGATGAACAAGGCGACCCCGACGGGCGGCGTAACGATGCCGATCAACAGCCCGTAGACGACGATCAGGCCGAAATGGACGCGGTCGATCTGGAAGTGATCGACGAGCGGGATGAGGATCGGGATGAGGATGACCATCGCCGGAATCGGCTCGAGGATGGTCCCCAAAACGAGGAAGAAGATCACGACCAGGCCGAGAAAGACCCACTTGTTGTCCGTGATCGTCAGGACTGCCGCCGCGAGGTTTTGCGGCACCTGATCGAATGCGATGAGCCAGCTCATGACCGTCGACACGCCGATGATCATCATCACGGCGGAGGTCAGCAGGGCCGTATCGACGAAGGCGGTCCACAGTCCTTCCCACGTCAATGACCGATAGGCGACGCCGAGGATCAGGACATAGGTGCAAGCGACGACGCCCGCCTCGATGGGCGTCGCGAACCCGGAAATGATCGAACCGATGATGATGACCGGCGCCATGAGCGCCCAGGTGCCGTCGAATGCAGCCCACAAGACTTCTTTCAACGGCGGCCGCTCGGACAGCGGATCGTTGTAGCGAACCGCGATGAGGCGATTGTAGACCATCAGGGCTGCAACGATCATGACGCCCGGTCCGATGCCGGCGAGGAACATGCGCTCGACCGAAACCGACGCCGAGAAGGCGTAGATCAGCAGCGGCACCGACGGCCACATGGTCGGTCCGATCACCGATGACGCGACGGTGAGCGCGCATGAGAAGTCGGCCGGATATCCGCGCTCGCGCATCGCCTTGATGACGAGGTTGCCGATGCCGGCGACGTCAGCCACCGCCGAACCGGTGATGCCGCCGAAGAACAGCGAGCCGATGACGTTCACCTGCGCAAGCCCGGCGCGCAGGTGCCCGACAAGCGCGTTGGCGAGCCGGAAAATCTTGTCCGTGACCCCGATGGTGTTCATCAGGTTTCCGGCCAGCACGAAGAAGGGAATGGCGAGCAGGGCCGGCGCGTCGACACCCTCGAGGATCTGCTGGGGGAACAGGTAGAGTGTGTTGAGGCTGCCGGCGAAGCCCGCGTACCACATGCCTGCGAGGCTCGCGACGCCGAGTGCCAGGATCACCGGTACGCCGATGAGCATCAGGGCCGTGAACAGTCCGAATATGATCAGAGCGACCATCGGGGCAACTCGGCCTCACTGCTCGGGGGCGGAACCGCCGGTGTGGTCATGATCCTGATGGCGTCGACCATCATGTCGATAGCGATCAGGAGGGCTGAGGCGATCAGTGGGATCGATAGCGCGTAGCGCTCGAGGCCAATGAAATCCATGACACCGACTTGGCGTGCAAGGATCTGCGGGGTCTCGACGACGATGAGCCCCATCATCAGCACGCCGCAGAGATCGATGAAGAGCCGCGTGGCACGCCGCGCCGACGGCGGCATCATGTCGATGAAGTACTCGACCGTGATGTCGAGGCGGCGGCGATAGAGCACGTAGAAGGCCAGAAAGACGGACCAGATCAGCAGCGTCCCGGTCCACGGCCAGACCCAGATGATGCCTCGGCCATAGAAGTTCCGCACCAGGAGGTTGGCGACGTTGATCGCCAACATCGCGGCGAGGGCACCGCAGGCGAGGGCGAGAAACAGGCGCTCGAACAGTGCGAGCACCTTGTCGACGGCAGCGAGAGGCCCCTTCAGGGGAGCGGGAGGCGGCGCTCCGCCTCCCGAGGTGTGGTTGTTGCCGCTCACACTATTTCGCTTTCGTCGCGGCGACCGCCTCGAGGAACCCCTTGGGCATCCGGCCCTCCTTGTTCTCGGTGGCGTAGAGCTGGGCCGTGCGATCGACGAACGGCTTGATGTCGATCTCGTGGTACTTGGCGCCGCGCTCCTTGAGGAGCTTCACCACGTCCTCGGCCGCCTGCTTCATGAGCTGCTGGCTGTACTCACCCGCTTCCTTATGGGCACGCAGCACCGCCTGCTGAAGCTCGGGTGAGAGACCTTTGAACGCCTGCGCGTTCATCATGTAGGCGATTTCCTGCCAGAACTCGTTGGTGCGCGTGACGTTCGGGGCCACCTCGAAGAAGCGCATGCTTTCGACGAGTGCAACGGGGCTCGTCACACCTTCGACGACGCCGCTCTTGATCGCCTCGTATGTTTCCGTCCAGCCGAGAAGGCGGGTTTCGGCGCCGAGGTTGTTCCACACCGCCGTGGCAAGCTGATCCGGGTACATACGGATCTTGAGGCCCTTTAGCTCGTCGAGATTGGTGATCGGACGCTTCGTCACCAGCACCCGGTAGGGACCGCGCACGACATCGGTCAGATTACCGAGCGGCATCACGCCGGCTTTTTTCTCGACGTCGTCGAGCCACCCTTTCACCATCGGTGAGGTGTTGACGAAGCGGACCCAGTGGTCACGATCGTCGAAGAGAAACGACGCCGACATCCACTTGATGTCGGGGACCCACTTCTGCAGGAAGAACGCGTTCTCGCAGTAGATCTGGATGGTGCCGAGTTGGAGCTGCTCAAGGACGGCGGCCTCCTTGCCGAGCTGCTCGCTCGGGAAAACCGCCACCTTCAGCTTGCCGCCGGAATACTGCCCGACGAGGTCGGCGAAGCGCTGGTGAACTTTGCCTTCGGGGCTGTCCGCCGGCATTTTATGCGTCAATCGCCAGGTCTGTGCCGCAGCTGGCGCGACCAGCATCACGACGGCTGCCAAGACCGCCAAAAGGCGGCTCGTGATTTTTGCTAATCTCGACGTCATCGCACGTTCTCCCTGTTACGCAGGTCGTCAGTCACCGGCCGTTGCGCGTCACGGTCGGCCCCACCCACCGCCACCCGGTGTCTCGACCATGACGATCTCGCCATCGCCGAGCGTGAAGGTCGCTTTCCCCGGCTGCTCGTGCCGTGTGCCGTCCTTGTCGGTGGTGGAATTCTTGCCGCGCGCGCCGTCGGCGCCGCCGTGCAGGCCGTAGGGCGCGAAGATGCGCCGCTCCGTCGACAGCGTGACGCGCGCTTCGTGGCCGATCACGCGCAAGGCGCGGCGCACGCCATGACCGCCGCGATTCTGGCCGGGACCGCCGGAGCCCTCGCGCAACTCATAGGCCTCGACGAGCAGAGGGTAGGTGATCTCGAGCGACTCGATAGGTGTATTCATGGTGTTCGTCATGTTGCATTGAACACCATCCTGGCCGGGGCCCATGGGCCGCCCGCCCTGCCCGCCGGCGATCGTCTCGATGTAGGTGTAGAGCTGTCCGTTGCGCGGATCGCGCCCGCCGACGCTGATCAGGTTCATCGTGCCCTGGCTTGCCGCCGGGATGCGCTCGGGCGCGATCTGGGCGAACGCTTTCAGCACCGTATCCGCCACGCGATGCGTCGTCTCCGTATTGCCGGCGCAGACGGCGGCCGGCATCTGCGCGTCCAGAAAGCTGCCCGGCGGGATCTTGATGTCGATCGGCCGGAAGGTCCCGGCGTTCACGGGAATGGTCGGGTCGGCGAGGATTTTCACCGCAAAGAACACGGCGGAGTGCGTCATCGGCGCGACGGCATTGATGTTGCCGCGACGCTGCGGCGCGGATCCTTCGAAGTCGAGCGCCAGGCGATCGCCGGCGACCGTCACCTTCACCTTCACTGGGACAGGTTCGGGATCTGTGCCGTCCTCGTCGAGGCGATCCTCGGCCAGATAAACGCCCGGCTTCAGCTCGGCGATGCGTCGGCGCATGCGTCGCTCCGCGTAATCCAGAATGGCAGCGAAGCCGTCGACGATCGTGTCGACGCCATAGCGCTGGACCATTTCGACGACACGCCGCTCGCCGATCTTGAGCGCCGCCACCTGCGCATTGAGATCGCCCCGCCGTTCGGCCGGGGTGCGCACGTTCGAAAGGATCAGCCGCAAAACGTCCTCGACGAGCTCGCCTTTGCGGAAGAGCTTGACGGGTGGAATGATGAGGCCTTCCTGGAAGATCTCCCGCGACTTGGCCGGCATCGAGCCCGGCTCCATCCCTCCGACGTCGGAGTGGTGTGCGCGGGTCGCCACGTAGCCGACGTGGCGGCCGGCGGCGTAGATGGCGCTGATGACGGTGATGTCCGGCAGGTGACCGCCGCCGGGGAACGGGTCGTTGACGATGACGACGTCGCCTTCGTCGAGGTGGCCGACGGCAGCGATCGTCGGCTCGACCGCGCGCAGCATGGAGCCGAGGTGGACGGGCACGTGCTCGGCCTGGGCGACGAGCTGCGCCTTGGCATCGAAGACGGCGCAGGAGGCATCCATGCGCTCTTTGATGTTCGGCGAGAACGACGTCAGCTTGAGGACTGCACCCATCTCCTGGGCCGTCGCCTCGAGCGCGTTGCGCAGAACTTCGAGGGTGATCGGATCGATCGCGGACGCGCTCACGAGACCTCCAGCAGCAGGCTTCCCGATGCGTGCACGGTGGCAACGTCGCCCGGATAAAGAACGGTCGTCGCCGAAACTTCGTCGATGATGGCCGGGCCCGCGATGCGGTTGCCGGCGAGCAGAGCTTCGCGCCGCCAAAGCTCGGCTGAATGCCAAGCACCGCCGCCGCCCGGGCCTTCGTAGTAGACTTGGCGCGTACCGGCGGCCGCCTCCTTCGGCGGAGTTGCCGTTCCCAGCGGCAGTGTCGGCAGTCGTGGGGCATCGATTAGACCGATGGCGGTCACGCCGAAGCCCACGATCTCGACGGGGACGGCCGGATCGGCATGGCCGTAGCGGGCGCGGTGGGCCTCGTGGAAACTCGCCGCAACGCCAGCCCAGCCGGGAGGATCGACCGTCGACAAGGGCACGGTCAGCTCGTAGCTCTGGCCGAGGTAGCGGAGCTGGACGTGGACCTCGACGCGCTGCTTCGCCAGCGGCACGAGATCTTCCTCGAGCATCGCGCGGCCGCTTGCCTGGAGCCGCTCGACGATCGCGGCGGCGCGGTCGTACGGAAAAGCCGCCAACGGACCGATGTGGGTCTCCATCAGGTCGTGGCGCAGATCCGACACGAGCATCCCGAGTGCGCAGAGGATGCCGGGGGTCGGCGGTACGAGAATACGATTCATTCCGAGTTCGCGGGCGACCGGCGTGCCATGCATCGGACCGGCGCCGCCGAACGGGACGAGCGTGAAGACACGCGGATCATACCCGCGCTCCACCGAGACGACGCGGATACCGCGCACGATGTTGGAATTCGCCACACGGAGAATACCCGCGGC
>Ga0073934_10007786_pt1 | contig 14660 bp, 12 predicted proteins | sample LarsenN4metaG_FD_76834 | JGI IMG/M metagenome (GOLD analysis project Ga0073934, IMG submission 76834) | Hot spring sediment bacterial and archeal communities from British Columbia, Canada, to study Microbial Dark Matter (Phase II) - Larsen... ...
AACGTTCGCACCAGATCGCGCGCGTGCTGGCCGCGCTGGAAAATGGCCAGATCCAGCCGAGCGACTTCGACGCCGATCGCCGCCAGCGTTTTGCCATGCGCGCGGACCGAAGTTTGCGCGACCGCGTGGTGACAGCGCTTAACGCGGAGATCGAGACCGATCGTCGCCAGGTGGTTGAGGCGTTTGCCGATGTGTTGACGCTGCCGGCCGACACGGAACATGGCGCGATCGTATTTCGCGACAAGTGCGCTGTCTGTCACCGGCTAGGTACCTTAGGCTTTGCCGTGGGCGCTGATCTGGCCGCCTTGACGGACAAATCGCCGCGGGCCCTATTGACGGCGATCCTCGATCCCAACCGCGCGCTGGAAGCCAAATTCGTCAGCTACACCGCGCAGACCAAGGACGGCCTGACGCACACCGGCATGCTGGTCGAGGAATCAGGCGCCAGCATCACGCTCTTGGGCCAAGAGGACAAACGCACGGTCATCCCCCGCGGCGAACTGGAGGCCTGCGAATCGACCGGTAAATCGCTCATGCCGGAAGGCCTGGAGAAAGACCTCTCCAAGCAGGATCTGGCGGACGTGATGGCGTTCGTCGCCAACCTACCGACGCCGCGCCAGGAGTTCCCAGGGAACGCGCCGGAGGTGGTGCAGGCGGACGAAAACGGCGCTTTCAAGCTCACCGCCGTCCGCGCCGAAGTGTATGGTCCGACGCTCATTTTCGAGTCCGGCCATCAGAATCTCGGCTTCTGGAGCAGCGAGGCCGATCGCGCGGTCTGGAACCTGCGCGTCGAACGGCCGGCCCGATACCGCGTCTGGCTCCACTACGCCTGCCATCGCGACACGGCCGGCAACCCGTTTGTCGTGCAGTGCGGCGAACAGCGCCTGGCGTCGATCGTGAAAGGCACCGGCACCTGGGACTACTATCGCCGCGTGGACGTGGGAGAACTCCAGCTCGCGGCGGGCGACCATCGCCTCACGCTTCGCTCCGACGGACCCATCGCCGGCCACCTGATGGATCTCTACGAGTTGAGCCTGGAGCCGGTTGAGTGAACGCGCGAAACGCAGAGTCTCCCGATTTATCTGGGCCACCATGCGTCGACGCGACGCGTAAGCTCTTGCGGATCGGTGAACAGTAGCGCCCGTTTATCCTCAATGCCCTCAAGCGCAGTCCCAAACCGCGCGTCCTCCAATGACTCTCCATTCCGCACGCCGCGAATCGCGATGCCGAGGACTTGCGCGGGATACTTGCGGGCGAGTTTCCCATAAATCTCCGGATCGGCCTCCCCGCTGTCGCCGATCAGGAGGAAGCGGCGTTCGGGGAATTGCCGCAAGAGCCGCTCGATCGCCGGCGTCTTGACCTTCGCGGAGTTGGCCAGCAGGTTCCTCCAGGAGTCATCCCAGATGCGAAACGATTTCATGTCCCACGTGCCGGGCGGGTATTTTTCCAGGCGCACGAATTGTTCGAGCGGCGCGTAGAGTTGCCAAGGGCTGGCCGAGACGTAGTGAAACGTCGCCCCGCGTTCGGCGAGGGCCTGGTAGACCTGCGGCATGCCTTCGACGGCCACGAACGGCCGGGCGAACGTGTTACGTAGCAGCTCGACCTTATCGAGCACGTTCGATTGCTTGATCGTGTCGTCGATGTCGGAGATGATCGACACTCCCTCGGACGGGATCAGGTACACCTGCCCGGTGAACTTGCGATCGTCCGTGCGCCTAAGTTCGACTTCGGCCTCCACCTCATGCGTATCCGCGGGAACGTTGTCTTTCGGAATCGAGAACTTGCCGAAAAAATGGCCGTTGGCCGCGGACCGATCGCAACGCACGACGACGCCGGGGATGCGCACGTCGACGCGTTTGCCGCCTTCGTTATCGGCCAGGAACGGCAGCGCGCGGCTCTTCAGCAGATCGCGGTCCCACTCGATCAAATCGAGTTTCGCCGCCTCTTCCAGCGACTCGATCACCTCGCTGCGCCATTCGGAATCCTCTTCCGGCTCGAAGATCCAGCCATGCACTTCGCCGACCCACGTCTGCCGCCGCGAATCGAACCGGGCGCAAGTGGGAAACAAGATCACGTGTTCATCGGCGCGCACTTGTGCTGGGAACAGCATGGCAGCGGCGAGCAGCAGAGGCGAGAGCATGTTTTAAATGGTATGCTTGGCGAATGATGGATTCGGAAAACCCTTACGCCTCGCCGCTTTCTCTCGGAGCCGCGCCGACGTCGCCCGTACGCGATCGGAGCGTGCCGAAGCATCCGTGGTTCAGTCGACTCTTGCTCATCGGTCTGTTGTTGAACGTCGTCCTCGCCGCGGCAATGATCGCGCTCACCATGTACGCGGGCTGGGTGGGAACTCGGCAACCGGGACAGGATCCGCCGATGTCGCTGATCTTGGCCCTGGGATTTACCATGATGGGCGTCGCCGCCTATTGGCCGATTTCGTCGCTGGCGATGCTCGTCTATTCAATCACCGTCGACCGCGGCACGCCCTGGTGGCTGCTCAAGTCGATCGTCTCCGGCACGATGTTGCTCTTGTGGCTCTCGTGCTGCCTGGCCGGAGTGGTTTTCGGATAAGGCCGTTAACCGTTTCCCTTCCGCTTCGCGCCTGGGATTTCCTCGGCCAGGAAGTCGAGGAAATCGTCGTCGTCGGCGCCGGTCGTGGGCGGCGGGGCGTCGGACAGCACGGGGCTGATATTACCGCTGGAGTCGTGCAGCGGAATGTCCAGCTCGAAATCGAGCACTTCGTCGGCGGCCAGTTCTTGCGGATTCGGCTGCTTCGCCGCCGCAGGTGGCGAGGTTTCGGCGGTGATTTCGAGCAGTTCCTCGTCGGAGAACTCGAACGACTCCGGCGTGGGGCCGGACGCTGGCGCCACGGTCGGATTGGCCGGCGCTGGCGCCGGGGCTTCGAGCGCCGGTGCGGCGTATGGCTCGACCGGGGCGATTTTCGACTTCTTCGAGAACGGCCACCAGCCGCGCTTCTTGACGGGAGCTTCCGTCGCGGCGTCAACTGCTTCCAACACCGCGGCCGGCTCGGGGGTTGCCTCCGTCGAGACGACGGCCGCTGGCTCGGCGGGGGCCTCAGGCGTCGCCGCCTTGGATTTGCGACCCAGACGGAATAGGCCGCGCTTCGACTTCGTCTCTGGAGGCGATGCCGCGTCTTCGAGGGCCACCTCGGTGGCCGGCTCTAGAATCACCGTCCTCTCGTGCGATACGTGCTGCGTTCGCCTGATATCGACCACCGGCTCCTCGGCCGCCACGTCGGCATCCGCGTCGAATTCGACCGATTCCATAATCACCGTTTCAGCACCGATCACCTCGGCCGCGAGCGGCTCGGCGGGAACATCCGCCTCAGCGGACGGTGCGGCCGGCGCGTCGGCTGGCGATTCCTTAACGGCCTCTTTTGCGGCCTTCCGCTTTCGTCCAAACGGCCACAGGCCGCGCTTTTTCTTGACGACTGGCGCCGGCGGTTCGACGGGCGCGGCCGCTTCCGGTACTTCGAAGCGGAGTTCCTCGACTTCCTCAATGACGGTTTCCGCCCCCAAGGCCGGATTCGGCGGCATGTTGGCGGCCAGTTCGTTAAGGTCGACGTCGGCTGGTTCGCCGCTCCTCGGCTCCTCGGCCGCCAGCCAGTCGAGTTCATCAGCCGGCGGCGCAACCGACGTTTCCGTTGGCGTCTCAACCGCGAACGACTCGGGGGACGGTTCGTCGAAGGACAATTCCGGTTCGTCCGCCGGGGCCGCCGCTGCTGCGTCGACAGACGCCGTCTCCTCCGCCAACATTTCGAGGAAGTCGTCGTCTGTTGCGGCGGCGGGCGATCGCGTCGTTGCTGGGGGGGCGGGCGCTTGTTCTATCGGCGCTGCGACGGTCTCCTCCGCCATCATGGCCAGGAAATCGTCGTCATCGGCGGAGGCAGTCTTGGCGGCGGGACCAGGCTCGACGTGCGGCGCCGGGGCAGCCTCTCCGACCGCGGTTTCTTCGGCCATCATCGACAGGAAGTCATCATCATCCGGCGGCGCTGCCGCTGAGGGCGCCGGCTCGGCAGCGGTCGGCGCGATTTCGTTGTCCGCTTCCGCGGCGATCGCGAAACCCAACTGGTCGTCATCCTCGACGCTGGGCGCTTCGAATACTGGTTCGCTGACTGGCGGCGCCAGTTCAACGTCCGGTTCGGGATCGGTCGCTTCCGCCGAAAGCTCGAAATCATCGTCGCTCGAGAGGTCGGGCGCGGGCTCCGATTCCTCCACCGCTGGCGACGACACTACCGGCTCATCAGCGGGTAAGTTCAGGTGGAAGTCGTCCTCGGACGACAAATCGACCAAGGGCGCAGTGGTCGCGGCTGCCGGCAATTCGTCGACGGCCGCCTGCTGCGCGACTCGGGGGAGGTCGACGACGGTTTGCGCCATTTCGGGACCGACTTCCGGCTCGTCAGGGCGGACGGCGTCATCGGCCGCAGGCTTGGCCGGAGCGGCGAGGTGGTTATAGACCACCTGAAACGTCAACGGCCCGATCGCCAGTTCCGCGCCGTGCTCCAGGCAGGCGCCCTGAACCTGGTCGCCGTTGACGAAAGTCCCATTCAAGGAGCCAAGATCGCGGACATGGACCTTGCCTTGCTCTTCGTATAGCTCGCAGTGTTGCCGGCTAACCGTGTGATGGTCGATGACGATGCTCGACTTACGGCTGCGGCCGACGGTGGTCGGGAGTCTTAACCGGATTTCTTCGCGGTTGGCCTTGCCTCCCACGACGACTAGTTTGGCGAGCATGAGGGGAACCCTCGTCGGAAAGCCTGGCGTGGCGAGGCACTCCGCCCCCTTTGGCAACCGTCCAGCCGCCGTGCCGATCGGTTTTGCGTATGTCGTGCGGGCCGATTGGCCCGATTGTTCCGTTTTGCATCGCAAACCCTTACTATAGCTAGGGAAACGTGGTCCTTCAACAACCCGTTGTGCGACGATTGCAACGGTTTTTTGGCCTTTGCGCGTGCGGAGCGCGAACCATGGCGAACCGATTTGACTCTCATCCTGGCGGCACGAACTGTCGCCTTGTGCCGAGTACCCTTGCATCCGTTCACGGCAGTTCTATAATCGCGAAAGTCTTTGCGCCGTGCAGTTTCGAGTCGCGCACCACGCGTGAACTTCAGCCGGCGTCTGGCGAGCACACGCGGGTGTAGCTCAGTTGGTAGAGCGTCACGTTGCCAACGTGGCTGTCGTGGGTTCGAGTCCCATCACCCGCTCTGGTTTTCCAGGATTCATGGTCCAGGCGGCTCGTTTGTCCAGGACAAGCGGGCCGCCTGTGCCGCTTTTTGCCGGTGGGAATGGGTGAATCATGGCGGATGAAAGCGCGGACGACGCGGGCGCGGTGGCGATTGAAGCGGGAGAGGAAGCCAAAGAGCGCCTCAATCTCGACGTGAAAATCGAGAAGACCGGCGCTTGCCAGCGGCACATCACGGTTACGATTCCGCGCGACGACATCGACAAGTACTACGACGCCGCCTACAGCGACTTGATGGCGAAAGCGTCGATCCCCGGATTCCGCTCGGGTCGCGCTCCGCGGAAGTTGGTCGAGAGCCGCTTCAAGAAGGAAATCACCGACCAGATCAAGGGGTCGCTGTTGATGGACAGCATGACCCAGGCCACGGACGACAACGAACTGGCCGCCATCAGCGAACCGGACATCGATCCGGTGGCCATCCAAGTGCCCGACGAAGGGCCGATGGTCTACGAGTTCAATCTTGAGGTTCGGCCGGAGTTCGACGTGCCCAACTGGAAGGGGCTGAGGATTGAACGACCCATCCGGGAGTTCACGGACGCTGACGTCGAACGGCAGCTCAGGACGATTTTGGAGCGTCACGGACGTCTGGTGCCGCACGACGGTCCGGCCGAAGCCGGCGACTACATTTCGACGAAGCTGACCTTCAAGGACGGCGACCAGGAAATCAGCCATAGCGACGAGGAAGTCATTCGCATCCGCAAGGTGCTGAGCTTCCGCGACGGCAAGATCGAAGGCTTTGACAAGCTGATGAAGGGAGTCAAGGCCGGCGAAACCCGCACAGGCAAGGCGAAATTGACCGACGACGCCCCGAATGCGGCCCTCCGCGGCAAGACGATCGACGCGGTGTTCGAGGTCCACGAAGTGAAGCGTCTGGAAGTGCCTGAAATGACTCAAGACTTCCTCAAGACGGCCGGGGATTTTGGCAGCGAAGACGAGCTCCGCGAAGCGATTAAGCGAAACCTGGCGCGTCAATTGGAATTCCATCAGCAGCGTCGGGCCCGCGAGCAGGTGTTGGCGGCGCTCACCGTGCACGCTGACTGGGAACTGCCCCCCGATTTGTTGCGGCGCCAATGGGGACGCGAATTGAACCGCATGGTGCTGGAGCTGCGCCGCAGCGGCTTCTCGGATGAGCAGATCTTGGCCCACGAAAACGAACTGCGGCAAAACGCCCGGGCCGCCACGGCGCGGCTCTTGAAGGAGCACTTCATCCTGGAACGAATCGCCGAGGATGAGAAGATCGAGGATCTGCCCGAGGACTACGAGAACGAAATCGCGCTGATCGCCATGCAAAGCGGTGAATCGCCGCGCCGGGTGCGCGCCCAGTTGCAGAAACAAGGGCTGATGGACACGCTCCGAAACCAAATCATCGAGCGGAAAGTGATCGACCTGGTGCTCAAGTCGGCCACGTTCAACGAAGTTCCGTACAAGACGGACAGCGAAGACGCTGAGGCCCTGGAACACGCGGCGGGCGGCGGCGACGAGGACGAGGTGATCCCGGAGGCCAAGTACTCGGCCGGTCCGGAATCGACCCTGCCGGATGCCGACAAGAGCCGGGGTTAGGGCAAAATAGGCAGTTCGCGCAGCGTTTTGAGTGGGCCAGTCGCCCCTGGTCCAAGCTGAGCTTCCCCGTTTGCGCCGCCATGCTAACATTCACCTGGAGGTGGCGGGGCCCGCCCGCGGTGATCGGCCAAGAGAGCCGCTCGTCGAGCGGTGATTCATGCCCTATCGTCCCTCCTCACGATTCACACTCGAGATCGAGTCCCATGAGCGGAAGCTATCGACCGGGGTCGTTTGACCCGCAGGCGGCGTATCGCGACTATCAGCGCCAGCGCGCGATGACGCTGGGCGATTTGCTGTTGGAAAACCGGGTGATCTTGCTGCAGGGCGAGATTCACGACGGCAATGCCAACGAACTGGTGATGAAGCTCCTGTATCTGCAGAGCGAAAACCGCCGCAAGGACATTCACTTCTATATCAACTCGCCCGGCGGCAGCGTGAGCGCGACGCTGGCCATCTACGACACGATGCAGATTCTGTCGTGCGCCGTGGCCACGTACTGCGTGGGTTTGGCCGCGAGCGGTGGGGCGGTGCTGTTGGCGGGGGGCGCCAAGGGCAAACGTTTTGCCTTGCCACACGCCAAGGTGATGATCCACCAACCCTATGGCCAGGTGGGCGGGCAGGTCTCCGACATCGAAATTCAGGCCGACGAAATCATCAAGACACGCCAAGTGTTGAACGAGATTCTGTCGAGCCACACCGGCCAGCCGATCGAGCGGATCGCCAAGGACACCGATCGCGATCGTTATCTCACCGCGACGCAGGCCAAGGAGTACGGGCTGGTCGACGAGATTCTCACCAAGCAGCCGGTCACCGAAGACGACAAAGAAGAATAAGGCCCATTTACATGCCACTGATTCCGTTCGTGATTGAGAAGAGCGGCCGTGAAGAACGGGCGATGGATATCTACAGTCGCCTGCTCAAGGACCGCATCGTGTTCCTGGGGACGGGCGTCAACGACGAGGTCGCCAATTCGATCGTCGCCCAATTGCTGTTCCTGCAGTCGGAAGACCCGAAGGCGGACATCCATCTGTATATCAATTCGCCGGGCGGCAGCGTGAGCGCGGGCCTGGCGATCTACGACACAATGCAGTTCATCAACTGCGACGTGGCCACTTACTGCATCGGGCAAGCCGCGTCGATGGGGGCCGTGCTGCTCACCGCCGGCGCGGCCGGCAAGCGCTTCGCGCTGCCGAACGCCCGGATCATGATCCACCAGCCGCTGGCCGGCATGGAAGGCACGGCCGAGGAGATCATGATTCACGCCAAGGAATTCAAGAAGGTCAAGGAAAAGCTGAACCGCATCCTGCTCAAGCACACCGGCCACCCGCTGGAGAAGATCGAACAGGACACGGACCGCGACCGCTTCATGTCGAGTATGGAAGCCCAAGAGTACGGGCTAATCGACAAGGTGATCGAACGGATTGGAACGCAGGCGCCGAAGGAGTAAGGGGAAGGAGAAAAGGAGTAAAGGAGTAGACGAGACAAGAAGTTTGACCGCCTGGCTTCTTTCCTGAGCTATTCTTTTCTCCCATACTCCTTTACTCCTTTACTCCTCCCTCCGCATGAAACACGGATGTTTCATTGCCGTCGCTGTTTTTGCGCTCGCCGCGCCCGGGTGCCGGAATGCGCACAATCACCAGTTGCTGCATCGCGAGATGCGGCTGCTGGAAGATCAAATCTACGCGTTGGAGGAGGAGAACCACTACCTCGCGGCGCAGTTAGCCTCCGCGCGTCGCGAAAACGAAAGCCTGCGCGACGAGTTGGGCGGCGGGGAAGCGGGAAGCTCGCTGCCCAGTCCCCGGAACGGAGCGCCGCGGGGACCGAGTGTCGAACTGCCTGACTTGCCGCGCGACCGGGATACGGAGAGCGAGGCGCCATCCTTCACGCCCGGCGGTGAAGAGCCGAGCGATGCTCCACCGTTCAACCCTGGGGTCGAGCCCATCCCAGCGCCCGACGCCGAGGGAGCGATCGAGGATCCCAACGTCAACGACGTCACGTTCCATCGCCTATTGACGGGCGGCTACGACATCGACGGCCAGCCGGGGGACGACGGACTCAGCGTGGTGCTTGAACCGCGCAACCCGCGCGGCGAGCTGGTGCGCACGCCGGGCGACGTCGAGATCGCGCTCATTGATCCCAATCGCGGTGACGGCGGTCGCGTGGCGCAGTGGAAGTTCACGGCCGCGGAGTTGGCCGAATACTGGGAACGCCGCGCGGTGGGGGAGGGTTTCTTTCTCGAACTTCCCTGGCCGAACCGCGCTCCGGACAGCCGGCAATTGGAGCTGATCGCCACGTATCGCACGCCGCGCGGCAAGCGGCTGATCGCGGAGCGCAGGGTGGCGATCGATCCGCCAGGAGGACGCTTCGCCGACTGGGAGGCGGCTAACGAGCGGGAACCAGCAGCCCGCCGCGCGTCGAGCGAGCAGGTTGTGCCGCGGCGCCAACTACGTCCCGGAGCGGAATGGTCGCCGCACCGCTAGTGTTCTGCTGCAGCCGAGGTCTGTGACCTCGGCCACAGAAGTGGCGGCGCGCGGCTGCCGGGTCAGCCGGCGCGCACGCGATCGGTGAGATACCGCAAGATATCGCGTACGGAGACCACGCCGTGCAGGCGGCCGTCGCGCAGGATCGGCACGTGGCGAAAATGACCCACGTCCATTTTGTGGAGGGCAAAGACCAATTTGTCCTGCGCATCGAGCGTTTCGGGCGAGTCGGTCATGAACTCACGCACCGGGCGTTGTCGGCAGCGCTCGATGGCGTCGCCGATGCGCATCAGGGCGTCACGCTCGCTAAAGATACCGACGACTTCCTCGCCCCTGAGGATGACGACACAGCCCACGCGTTCACGCACCAGCAATTCGATGACTTCGCCCACGCTGGTCGCTTCATCCACCGCCAAGGGCCGCGTCCGCACCAGCGTGCCGACCCGATCCTGAAACAGCGCATCCTCGACGCCCGGCGCCCGTCGCGGCTTGCTCAGATGCTCCAGCGACTGCGAGCAATCATCGCAAACATCCGCGCCGTCGATGTTTTCCGCGCCGCAGAAAGGGCAGAGAGTCATGGCGCAACCTTGAAGGCAAATGATGAATGATGCATGTTGAATGATGAATTGACGGAGGCCAGCTCGGAGACTTTATTCATCACTCTGCATTCATCATTCATCATTCCGCATTTCTCTAATTCACCGTCCACGTATCGCCGGCGTTGAATAGCGTCGCCAGGTCGCCTTCGCGTTTGGCTTTGGCGTCGCGGATTTGGGCGTTGACCAGGGTATCGTAGGAGGGGCGTTCCACGTCTCGGAAGACGCCGATCGGTTCCGGGAACTCGGGGTGCGTCATCCGGCTCAGCAAGTACGCCAAGGTCGGCTCGGCCGATTTCTCGTCGTGGAATAAGAGGTCGTCCTCGCTGATCCCCTTGCCCAGCTCGACCACTTCGGGGTCCATGCCGTTGAGGCGGATGCCCTTGTTGCGGTCCTTGCCGAAAATGAGCGGCTTGCCGTGTTCGATTTCAATCGTCGTATCGGCCTTGGTGCTGCGATCCGTCGCGTAGTCAAACGCGCCGTCGTTGAACACGTTGCAGTTTTGATAAACCTCGACGAACGACACGCCGCGATGCTCCGCCGCCCTCTTGAGCACCATGCCTAGGTGCTTGATGTGGACGTCAATCGACCGCGCCACGAAGGTGGCTTCGCAGCCGATGGCGATCGACAGCGGGTGCAGCGGATTCTCCACGGACCCGTAGGGCGTGCTCTTGGTCACCTTGCCGAGCGGCGAAGTGGGCGAGTACTGCCCTTTGGTGAGCCCGTAGATGCGGTTATTGAACAGCACGATGTTAATGTCGAGGTTCCGCCGGATGGCATGCATCAGGTGATTGCCGCCGATCGAAAGGGCGTCGCCGTCGCCGGTGATGACCCACACCGACAGTTCCGGCCGCGTGAGCTTCAGGCCGGTCGCCACGGCCGGGGCGCGGCCGTGGATGGAATGGATGCCGTACGTGTTCATGTAGTACGGGAAGCGGCTGGAGCAGCCGATGCCCGAGATGAACACGGTGTTCTCGCGCGGTACGCCCAGCGTGGGGAGCACCTTCTTCATTTGCGCGAGGATGCTGTAATCGCCGCAGCCGGGACACCAGCGGACTTCTTGATCGCTGGCGAAATCGGCGGCCTGTAAAACCGGCAAGGAGCCGGACGCTGGTTGGGTATCTGTGCTCATGGATGTGCGATGAATCTCAGTATGCGCCCGACGGCGCGGCTACTTCAACAGTTCCTGAATCTTGCTCACGACCTCCGCGACCGTGAACGGCTTGCCTTGCACCTTGTTCAAACCAATGGCGTCCACCAGGAAATGATGGCGCACGAGGATCAGCAGTTGCCCCTTGTTCAATTCGGGGACCAGCACCTTTTTGAAGCGCTTGACGACCTGCCCCAAGTTGCGCGGGAACGGATTCAGATATCGCAGATGGGCATGCGCGACGGAGCCGCCCTGACGACGGGCTTGGGCCACGGCCGTGGCGCACGCCCCAAATGTCCCGCCCCAGCTCAGCACCAGCACGTCCCCCATTTCGGGACCATCGACCTCCTGCAGCGGAATGTCGTTCGCCACGCCGGCCACTTTCGCGGCGCGGGTGTCGACCATGTGCTGGTGGTTGATCGGATCGTAGCTGACGTTGCCGGTGATGTCCTGCTTTTCCAAACCGCCGATGCGGTGCATCAGGCCGGGCGTGCCCGGCAGCGCCCAGGGCCGGGATAGGCGCTCGTTGCGGGCGTAAGGATGAAACTCTTGCCCGTTGTCCGACGTGGTCGGGTGCTTGATTTCGAGCTTGGGCAAATCCTCGACATTCGGAATCCGCCACGGTTCGGCGCCATTGGCGATGTAGCCGTCGCTCAACAGCATGACCGGCGTCATGAACCGCGCCGCGATCCGCCAGGCTTCCTGAGCGCAGTCAAAGCAATCGGCCGGACTGCGGGCGGCGATCACCGGCATCGGACACTCGCCGTTGCGACCGAACATGGCCTGCAATAAATCCGCCTGTTCGGTCTTGGTCGGCAGGCCGGTGCTGGGGCCGCCGCGCTGCACGTTAATGATCAGCATCGGCAGTTCGGTCATCACGGCCAGGCCCATGCCCTCTTGCTTGAGCGCGATGCCGGGTCCGCTGGAGGTGGTGATCGCCATCGCTCCGCCGAATGCGGCGCCGATCGCGGAAGTTACCGCCGCGATTTCGTCTTCCGCTTGAAATGTGCGGACGCCGAAGTTCTTGTAGCGCGACAGGTCGTGCAGGATGTCGCTGGCGGGCGTAATCGGATAGCTGCCCAGGAACAGTTCCTTGCCGCTTTGCTTGGCGGCAGTCACCAGTCCGATCGCCAAGGCCTGATTACCCGTGATATTGCGGTACTTGCCCGGCTTGAGCTTGGCCGGCGCCACGCGGTACTGGCTATGCAGGGCGTCGGTCGTTTCGCCGTAGTTGAAGCCGGCCGTCAACGCTCGGCGGTTGGCCTCCGCGATTTCCGGCCGCTTGCCGAACTTGTCTTCGATATAGCGGAGCGTCGGATCGAGCGAGCGGTCGTAGAGCCAGAACACCAACCCCATCGCGTAGAAGTTGCGGCAGCGGTCGGCCTCCTTGAGCCCCAGGTTGAGCGACTCCACCGCCAGGCGATTCAATTTCGTCATGTCGACGGAGAAGAGCTGGTAGCCTTCCAGGCTGCCGTCTTCCAGCGGATTCGACGCGTAGCCGGCCTGCTTGAGTCCTTTTTCATCAAAAGCTTCGCTGTTGACGATCAAAATGCCGCCCGGAACCAGGTCCTGCAGGTTCGTCACCAGCGCGGCCGGGTTCATCGCCACCAGGGCGTCGACCTGGTCGCCGGGCGTGAAGATCTCTTCGCTGGCGAAGTGAATCTGAAAGCCGCTGACGCCGGCCTTAGTGCCGCGCGGGGCGCGGATTTCGGCCGGGAAGTCCGGAAACGTGGCGACGTCGTTGCCGGCCAACGCGGAGGTGTTGGTGAATTGCGTGCCAGCCAACTGCATGCCGTCGCCGGAATCGCCGCAAAAGCGGACCGTGGCGGACGGGATCTCACTGATTTCTTTGGCAACCATCGAGGTCGCGGACATGTCTCGTGCTGTTCCTTCGCAGGTGCTGCGATACAAGCGGGGGGTGGGGCTAGGAAGGCGAAGGCGCCGCGTTACGGTCCTTCGCGTTCCGACAATAAAGGTTGGGGTCTGGGGGGCAGGTTGTATACCAATCGCGGAAAAAACTGCACCAGGTAGTGGACAATGCCGGAAACGGTCAACACGCCGATCGCCGCGCCTGCGGCGTTCACCACGGGCAGCCGACGATAGCCTCCTTTATTCATCAAGCGGATGGCGGCCGCAATCGTCGTTTCGCGCGGGATCGTCACGCAATAACCGCTGATTACAGATTCTACGCTCACGTCCCAGTCCGTCGTCTGGGACATCAGTTTAAGCATGTCCCGTTCCGTGAGAATGCCGATCACCTTGGCTTCGTGGCAAACAAGCACGCCACCTGCCCGGTGGTCTCGCATGAGCTGGACCGCCTCGCGCACCGACGCGCTGGGGCTCACCACCAGGGGATCTTCCCAGGGAGCTTTTTCGATCGTCTCGACCTTCAACTGGCCGGCGATGTCCATCAGTCCAAACGGTCCGACTTCGAGCGGCGGACGCGACCACAGACTCGGATGCGAAGCGCCCAACAGGCAAGCCAACAGAGGGAAAATAACGTGGCCGACCATCGCCGGACAACAGGTCCGACCAGGCGAAGTCTTGCCCCGAATTCTGAGCACTCCCCTCGGCACTTCGGCCGCCCGTGAACATGTAGAACTGTACCACGGACCAGACGCCGGATAAACGGCAAATCTTCCGAAAACCACTCTATTTAATGCGGAATCGCGTAGCTTCGCTTGCGGAGTCGCGAAGTTCAGACGCTACGACTTGCCAACCCCAGCAGTTAAGTCGAGAGGCGCGTCAGCGAGATTTTGAGTCGCCGAAAGGCCACAGCTTGCCTAGCGCCTCGCGCTGTACCAGGGTCATTTGCGCGATCCCCCGTTTGGCGAGTTTGAGCAAGCTGGCCAACTCATCGTCCGAGAACGTGGCTTCCTCCCCCGTCCCCTGGACTTCGACGAACCGCCCAGCTCCGGTCATGACCACGTTCATGTCCACCGACGCCGCCACGTCCTCGCGATAATCCAGGTCGCAGACGGGCTTTCCGTCGACGATTCCCACGCTGATCGCGGCTACGCTGTCGGTGATGGGGTACTTGCCTGGATCGGGGAGCAGCTTCTGGAAGGTGCCCACGGCGTCCACCAAGGCGATCAAGGCCCCCGAGATGCTCAACGTGCGCGTCCCGCCGTCGGCTTCCAGGACATCGCAATCGACCGTGATCATCCGCTCCCCCAGGGCGTCCAAGTCGACCACCGCCCGCAGCGCGCGGCCAATCAACCGCTGGATTTCGGTCGTGCGGCCGTCGACCTTAGAGCGTTCCCGGGCCTTCCTTGGACTCGTGCTCCCGGGCAACATGCTGTACTCGGCGGTCACCCAGCCGCGCCCCTGGCCAGCCATCCAGGGGGGGACCTTGGCGTCCACGCTGGCGGTGCAAAGCACCGTGGTGCGGCCGGCTTGGATCAACACGCTCCCCGGGGCGGAACGCGTGTAACGCCGCTTGACGCGGATGGGACGCAACTCGTGCGGGGCTCTGGAATCGTGTCGCATGGAAGTACTACTCTGATGCACGCCACGTAGCGAGTAAGCCCAGGGCAGGCCCTCAAAATCTACACTATCCCTCGAGTCACCGAAGGCCTGCCCTGGGCTTTAGCGCGCTCGATAGAGTTAGCAAAT
>Ga0073934_10007787_pt1 | contig 14652 bp, 10 predicted proteins | sample LarsenN4metaG_FD_76834 | JGI IMG/M metagenome (GOLD analysis project Ga0073934, IMG submission 76834) | Hot spring sediment bacterial and archeal communities from British Columbia, Canada, to study Microbial Dark Matter (Phase II) - Larsen... ...
CACGAGCGCCTGCGCCAGGGGTTCCTTGCCATCGCGTCCGCCGAACCGCAGCGCTGCCTCGTCGTCGACGCCGCGCAGCCGCCGGAGGTCATCGCAGATCAGGTCTGGCAGGCGGTCGTTGCCCGCTTCGGACCGGAGCTCGGCTGATGGCCCGTCGTGCCGCCGTCCAGGAGACCGAGGCGCCCCACGAGGCCGATCGGCTGGCGCCGTTTCCCCATCCGCGCGACACGCGCCGCCTCGTCGGTCACGTGGCAGCGGCGGAAGAACTCGCCGGCGACCACGCGGCCGGCCGGCTCCATCATGGCTGGCTGATCGGTGGGCTCGAAGGCATCGGCAAAGCGACGCTCGCCTATCACTTCGCGACGTGGTTGCTCGCACGGCCGGACGAGCGCGGCGCATCCGCATCGCTTGACGTTCCGCCTGAGGCCCAGGCTGCGCGCCAGATCCGCGCCCAATCCCACCCGGGCCTTCTCGTCGTGCGCCGTCCCTTCGATCCGAAGGCGAAACGACTGGCGAGCGTCGTCACCGTCGACGAAGTCCGCCGGCTTCGCTCCTTCCTCGGTCACACCTCGGCCGGCGACGGCTGGCGCGTCGTCATCGTCGATCCGGCCGAAGATTTGAACCCATCGGCCGCCAACGCGCTTTTGAAGTCGCTGGAGGAGCCGCCTCCGCGCACGGTCTTCCTGCTATTGGCCGCCGAGCCGGGACGTCTGCTGCCGACCATCCGCTCGCGCTGCCGAACGCTGACACTGCAGCCACTCTCGCGCGAGGAACTCTGGGAAGCCGCGGGCCAGGCGATGACGGCGGCCGAGGTCGAGCCGCCGCTCGCCGAAGAGCGCGAGCGGCTGACCATGCTGGCATCCGGCAGCGTCCGCCGGTTCCTGCATCTGGCCGTCAGCGGCGGCCTCGAACTCGAGGCGGCCGTGCGCCGCGCCCTCGGCCTGCTGCCGAAGGTCGACTGGAACGCGGTCCACACCCTCGCGGACGACCTTTCCGGCGCCGCCAACGAAGACCGTTTCGAGCAATTCTACGAGCTGCTGACCGGCTTGATCGCCCGTCTCGTGCGGATTCGAGGCGGTCGTGACGGCGATCCCGCGGAGCGCGAACTCGCGACCCGCCTCATTGCCGAGGGCGCGCTTGCCACCTGGGCGGAGCTGTGGGAAACGATCTGCCACGACAAGGCCGAAGCGCAAGCCCTCAACCTCGACCGGAAGACGTTGGTCCTCGGCACCTTCGCCCGGCTCGAAGCCGCGGCACGGCGTTGACGCCGCCGCGGAGGCCGCCCGCCCATCGCCGATCCACGTGACGGGGCGAGCCGGCGGCCCGTGGCCCGACCATCAGAGGACGCGATGCCCGAGCGCCGCAAATTCTACATCACGACGGCGATTTCCTATCCCAACGGAGCGCCCCACATCGGCCACGCCTACGAAGCGATCGCCACCGATGCCATCGCGCGATTCGAGCGGCTCGACGGCCAGGACGTGTATTTCCTGACCGGTACGGACGAGCACGGCCTCAAGATGAAGCAGACGGCCGTGAAGGAGGGCATTTCACCCCGCGCGCTCGCCGATCGCAACGCCGCGCGTTTCCAGGACATGGTCCGCGCTCTGGGCCTGTCTCACGACAACTTTATCCGCACCAGTGAGGAGCGCCACTACCGCTCGTGCGAGGAGCTGTGGCGCCGCATGGAGGCTGCCGGCGACATCTATCTTTCCGGATACGCCGGATGGTATTCCGTACGCGACGAAGCGTTCTACGCCGAGGGCGAGACCAAGGTGCGCGACGACGGCGTTCGGATTGGTCCGCAAGGCACGCCCGTCGAGTGGACCGAGGAGCAAACCTATTTTTTCCGCCTCTCGAAGTATCAGGATCGTCTTCTCGCGCACTACGAGGCGAACCCCGACTTCATTCTGCCGCCGGAACGTCGCAACGAAGTCGTGAGCTTCGTGAAGCAGGGGCTCGAGGATCTGTCGATCTCCCGTACGACTCTCGACTGGGGCATTCCCGTGCCGGGCGCTCCGAAGCACGTGATGTACGTCTGGGTCGATGCGCTGAACAATTATACGACGGGCGTCGGATTCCCCGATGCCACGAGCCCCCTCTGGCACTACTGGCCCGCGGACGTGCATGTCATCGGCAAGGACATCGTGCGCTTCCACGCCGTCTATTGGCCGGCGTTCCTGATGTCGGCTGGCCTCCCGGTGCCGGGTCGCGTGTTCGCTCACGGATTTCTCTACAACCGCGGTGAGAAGATGTCGAAGTCGGTCGGCAACGTCGTCGACCCGTTCGACCTCGTCTCAGCCTACGGCGTCGATGCTGTGCGCTACTTCTTCCTGCGCGAGGTCGCCTTCGGCCAGGACGGGAGCTACAGCCACGAAGCGATCGTCAATCGGATGAATGCCGACCTCGCCAACGATCTCGGCAATCTGGCGCAGCGTTCGCTGTCGATGATCGCCAAGAACTGCGACGGGCGGATTCCCGAACCCGGCGAATTCACCGAGGCCGACCGCATCATTCTCGCCGCTGCCGACGGCCTCTATGCGACGTCGCGCACGGCCATGGACCGCCAAGGCATCAAGCCGTGGCTCGACGCGGTCTGGACCGTCGTGGCGGATGCCAACCGCTACTTCGCGGCCGAAGAGCCGTGGGCGAAGCGCAAGACCGACTTCAAGCGCATGGAGACGATCCTCTACGTGACGGCCGAGGTCGTGCGTCAGGTCGCGCTCCTCGCCCAGCCGGCGATGCCGGCGTCCGCCGCTCGCCTGCTCGATCTCTTGGCGCAGTCGGATGACCAGCGCTCGTTCCGAGCACTCGGACCCGCCGGGCGCCTCGTCGCAGGCCTCGCTGTGCCGGCGCCGACCGGCGTGTTCCCCCGTTATGTCGACCCGGCCGAGGCTGCCGCCGACGGCAAAGCGGAGAAGCCTGCCAAGGGTGCGAAGAAGGGCGCTTGATGCTCGTCGACCATCATTGCCACCTCGACTTCCCGGATCTCGCCGCCGACCTCGACGGCGTGATCCGCAGAAGCCGCGCGGCCGGCGTCGGCCTGCTGGTGACGATCTCGACGCGCGTTCGCCAGTTTGAAACCTACAGGCGCATCGCGGAAGCCTATGACGACGTGTTCTTCACGGTCGGCACGCATCCCCACAACGCACACGAGGAACTCGACGTCGATCCAGACGACATCGCTCGGCTCTCTGAACATCCGAAGGTGGTCGCGATCGGGGAAGCGGGGCTCGACTACTATTACGACAAGAGTCCGCGTGACGCGCAGGCGGAGGGTTTTCGGCGGCACATCGCCGTCGCACGGGCGACGGGCCTGCCTCTGGAGATCCACACGCGCGATGCGGAAGAGGACACCGCTCGCATCCTCGAAGACGAAACGGCGAAGGGGGCGTTTCCCGCGCTGCTGCACTGCTACACGGGATCGGCCGAACTCGCACGACGCGCCCTTGCGCTCGGGCTCTATGTGTCGTTCTCGGGCGTCGTGACGTTCAAGAAGTCGGACGCGCTGCGTGCCGTGGCTGCCGAGGTGCCGCTCGACCGGCTGCTTGTCGAGACCGATGCGCCGTTCCTCGCACCGGATCCTTTTCGCGGCAAACGCAACGAGCCTGCGTACGTCACGCACACAGCGGCTGCACTCGCCCGCGTCAAGGGCGTGACACCGGAGGAACTGGCGCGCGCCACGACAGAGAACTTTTTCCGTCTGTTCAATAAAGCGCCGAGACCTACCTCCAGTTGAGCCTTTTCGGCCACGACCCGAGCGGCCGTCGCGCCATCGTTGGGGCCATTCCCTGGACCGGCGGTTAGAATCGGGCGCATCCCTCCCATGGCAACATGAGGGGGACTGACAATGCTGAAGTGGCTGCTCGTGGGCTTCATGGCCCTGGCATTCCCGGCCGTTGCGTCGGCCGAAACGTTCGCGATCCCGTCCAAAAATCCGGTTGCGACGGTCAGCTTTCCGGACAGCTGGACGGTCGAAACGCTCGATACCGGCGTCGAAGCGGAATCGAAGGACGGCACGCTCTACATCGCCATCGAGGCGCACGAACTCGTCGACATCAAAGCGGCCGTGATGGAGACGATCGAGTACCTCCAGGAACACAAAGTGACGGTCGACCCGACCTCCGAGCGCAAGGAGGACTTCAAGATCGGCGACCTGCCGGCGACCGAGTTCTCCTGGCGCGGCAAGGACGAAGATGGGCCCGCCAACATCAGCCTCACGGTCGTCGGTCTGCCGTCCGAGAAGCTGCTCCTCATCACCTACTGGGCGACGCCGGAGGCCGAGGTGAAGCACCAGGACGCCCTGACCAAGATCGTCGGCAGCATCCAGGCGACGCGCCGCTGAACGAGACCGCCGAGGAAAGCGAACCGCGTCGTACGTCGGCGCGGGCGCTTCCTCGCGGGCCGGGCGACTTCCGCTCCTAAGGTCGGCTTGGCTCGAGGCGGGCCACCAGGGCAATATGCCGCGCGCAGGCCCGCGCAGGCGTTCGTTAGACCGACCACATGATGAAGCTGACGATCCTCGGTTGCGGCTCCTCGGCCGGCGTGCCGCGCCTGCCGTTCGATTGGGGCCGCTGCGATCCGAGCAACCCGCGTAACCGACGCCGCCGTTGCGCGGCGCTCGTCCAGCGGCGCGGCCGTCAGGGCACGACGACGGTTCTCGTCGACACCGGGCCCGATATCCGCGAGCAGCTTCTTTCGGTCCGCGTGCCCGCGATCGACGGTGTCGTCTTCACCCACGACCATGCGGACCATACGCACGGCATCGACGATCTCCGGATGTTGGCCTACGCCATGAAGCGGCGCGTGCCGGCCTGGATGGACGAGCAGACGCGCGCGAGCCTCATCTCGCGCTTTGCCTACTGCTTCATTTCACCCGAAGGGTCCAGTTACCCGCCCATCCTCACGGCGCACGACATCCGTCCGCCCGAGCCGATCGCCATTGAAGGGCCGGGCGGCAAGCTCCATGCGGTGCCGGTCATCCAGGAGCACGGCGAAATCCGCTCGCTCGGCTTCCGTTTCGGCAACCTCGCCTATTCGCCGGATATCAGTGGCTTGTCGGAGGAGTCGATCGACTTGCTCCAGGGTCTCGACGTCTGGATCGTTGACGCGCTCCGCGATGTGCCTCACCCGAGCCACTTCACCGTCAAGCAGGCGCTGCAGTGGATCGAACGGCTGAAGCCGAAGCGGGCCGTGCTGACGCATCTGCACATCGACCTCGACTACGACGAGCTGAAGCGGCGCCTGCCGGCGCACGTCGAGCCAGCCTACGACGGCATGGAAATCGAGTTCGATTGACGGGTACGCCTTAGGCCCGCTCGACGACGTCCACGGCGACCTCCAGGGTGTGACCACCCGCAGCGACGATGACGCCGTCGATCGGCGAGACGTCGGCATAGTCGCGACCGAAGGCGATAGGGATGTGGTCGCCCCCTGCGATCATCGCGTTGGTCGGGTCGAGCCCTTGCCAGCCAGCCTCGGGACCGCACCAGACTGCCACCCAGGCATGCATCGCATCCGCTCCTTCGAGCCGGGGGCGCCCCGGCGGCGGCGTGGTGCGCAGATAGCCGCTGACATAGCCCGCAGGAAGTCCGAGCCACCGCAGCCCCGCGATCATCACGTGTGCGAAGTCCTGGCAGACGCCTCGCTTCAACTCGAAGGCCTGGCGCGTCGGTGTGGTGACGTCCGTCGCCGTCGGGTCGTAAGCAAACTCCGACTTGATCCGCCGCATGAGATCCAGTCCGCCCGCGAGAACCGGGCGCCCGGGGCGAAAGCTCTGGGCCGCCCAGATGCCGATCGTGGCGTCGATGGGCACCAGCCGGCTGGCGAAGAGGAAGTGGACGGGCGAACGGGCGCCGAGATCGTGCGCCGTGTAAGCCGTCTCCCGCACGTCCTCCCACGCCGGCGTCGCTGCCGGATCGAGCGGCGCCTCGGGGTGCACCGTGACGGCCGCATCGGCGACGATGTCGAGGGTCGCGTGCGGATCTTCGAGCGCGATGTCGAGGACCCCGTTGCCGAAGAAATCGACGCGCTCGCTGCGCTCCTCCGGCGCCGGATCGATGGTCAGGCGCTGGCTCTCGACCTCCACCGGGCCGCTCGTCACCGGCGTCAGACGGACGATGTGGCGCGCGAACGGCACCACGCCCGCGTACGTATACCGCGAGGTCTGGCGGATGGCGTAGCGAAGGGGCGGGCTCATGGCGTGATCCGGATCGGCTGGCGGTGCGTGAACCAGCTCTGCGAGATGTCGTTCGAGACCTGCATCAGCCGGTTCTCGAACCCGATGATGGTCTCGTTGGTGATCGTCTGCGGCGTCTCTCGCGCGAACTCTGCGGCCAGCAGCGCGAGGGTCTGATGGGCAGGCGAGGGGCGATCGTCCGGCGGCAGCCCCGGCAGCTTGCCCAGATGCTCACGCATGCGGAAGATCTGGAAGGCGAGCGAGCGTGGGTTGTTGTCGTCGAACAGGACGAGATCCATCACTGGCGCTCGCGCCGAGCCCATCATGTAGCGCGTGCGATAGGTGATCTGGCTGTCGGCGATCTCGAGCAGCGCATCGAGCCGATCCGGCTCGTCCGCCGCTCCGGCGAGCTGGCGCACCGTCCGCGAGATCGCGATGCCACGCTCGATCCGACGGCCGAGCCTCAGGAAGCGCCAGCCGATGATGCGGCTCATGTTCTCGAGTTCGAGGCCGGCAAGCGCGGCGAGCGACCGGAGCACCGTCGTGCTCGTCTCGCCCGCGAGCGACGCGTCGGGCGCTTGGCCAGCTGAGCTGACCGTGGTGACCAGATCGTCGAGGATGCGCCAGGCATCGGGTGGGAACCGGTCGCGGATGACGGCGGCCGCGGCCCGTGCGGACCCGAGCAGGCTGCGGACCGAGCCCATTTGCGACCCGAACAGAGCCTGGACGATCGTCTCGCCGGTCGCCAGGCCCGCGGCCGTGCCGGGATTCGCCGCTGCGCCCCATTTCCAGAGCAGGTCGCTCAGAGCCTCGATATCGCCACCTCGGCCGTCGGGCCGTTCGGCGACACGCGAGGCGAGCGCACGCACGACCCGTAACGTCGCCTCGGACCGTTCCAGATAGCGTGCGAGCCAGAAGAGATTGTCGGCGGCCCGCGCCGGCGGTGCGCCGGTCACACGCCGCAGCGCGACGTCGTCGGTCGACGGCAACAGCGTGGTGCGCGCAACGGGGGCGTCGCTCAACACCCAGACGTCGGCCGAGCGGCCACCCCTCTGCATGCTGACGGCCCGGTTGTCGCGGGCGTCCCCGATGAGGCCGAGCCCACCCGGCATGACCGTCCAGCCGTCTTCCGTCGCTGCGACGAAGACCCGGAGCATGAAGGGCCGCGGTTCGAGCCGCTCGCCCGTCCAGACCGGTGTCGTCGAAAGTTGCACGACCTCTTGCCCGACGAAGTCGATCCCCCGCCGGATGATGGCTTCGGCGATGGCGGCCCGCCGCGGCGGCGCAAGGCTCGCGACCGGGACGGCGCCCTCGTTCAATAGTCCGTTCACGCGATGCCCGAGCGCGGGCGCGATCACGAGATCTTCGAAGTGCTCCAGAACAAAGTCTCGCTCGCGCGCCTGGCCGCACCACCACGTGGCGACGTTCGGCAGCGTCAACGGTGTCCCGTCGACCGCCTCGGCGAGGGCGGGCAAGAACCCGAGCAGCGCTGGGGCTTCTGCAAGACCGCTGCCGATCGCGTTGGCGACGGTGACATTGCCCGCGCGCACCGCGTCGACGAGGCCCGGTACGCCGAGCTGGCTGCGCGTGTCGAGCTCGAGCGGATCGACCCAATCGCTGTCGACACGCCGCCAGACGACATTGACGGGCCTCAGGCCACCGATGGTGCGCAGATAGAGGCGACGGTCCCGCACTGTGAGATCCTGGCCCTCGACCAGCGGGAACCCGAGATAGCGGGCGAGATAAGCGTGCTCGAAATAGACCTCATTGAGAGGTCCCGGCGTGAGTACGCAGACCCCGGCATCGTCGGCCTCGCGGAACGAGCGTAGCCGTGCGCGGAAGGCGTCGAAGAAGCCGGCCAGTCGTTCGACGCGGAAGGCGCGGTAGATGTCCGGAATGGCGCGCGACAGGGCGATCCGGTTCTCGACCGCGTAGCCGGCGCCCGAAGGCGCCTGCGTCCGCTCGCGGATGACCCACCACGCGCCGTCCGGCCCGCGGCCCAGATCGACGGCGTAAAGCGCGATGTGCCTGCCGTGCGCCGGGGGGACGCCCACGAGGGGCCGGAGAAATTCCGGATTGCCTGCGATCACTGCAGCCGGCAGATGGCCGTCGCGCACGAGCGTCTGCGCGCCGTACGCATCGGCAACGATGCGCTCGATGAGATTGACCCGTTCGAGCACGCCCGCGGTGATGACGCTCCAGTCGCGCGGTGTCAGCAGCAGCGGCAGGTGGCTCAGCGGCCATGGACGGTCGGCCGCCTGCTGATCGTCGTAGACGCGATAGAAGACGCCCGACGCGGTGAGGTGGCGATCGGCGGCAGCGAAGGCGGCTGCCATCCCTTCCCGGCCGAGCGTGGCGAGACGCTGCAGGAGCGCGGCCCAGTGAGGGCGGGGCTGTCCATTCGCGTCGAGCAGTTCGTCGTGCACGCCGGGCAGCGGCCGATAGCCGGAGATCAGCGCGGCGAGCGCTGGGTCCTCCGACGGCCGTGCCGGACCTGCCGACTGCATGTTCAGGACCTCCGTGGCGGCCGGCGCAAATCGAGCGTCAGCGGATAGTCGGCGGAGGGTTCCTCCGTCGGGATGTCGAAGAACCCGGGCGTGTGACCGTGGTCCTGGAAGCGCGCGAGGCGCCGGGCTTCGGCTTCGTAGGCGTTCACGGGGAAGGTCTCGTAATTGCGGCCGCCGGGGTGGGCCACATGATAAACGCAGCCACCGAGCGAACGGTTGCTCCAACGGTCGAGGATGTCGAACGTGAGCGGCGCGTGCACGGGAATGGTCGGATGCATGCCGGAGGAAGGCTGCCAAGCTTTGAAGCGAACGCCCGCGATGTAGGAGCCGGAGACGCCGGACGGCGTCATCGGCACCCGGCGCCCGTTGCAGGTGACGACATGGCGCTTCGGATTGAGCCCGTCGCAGCGGACTTCGAGGCGTTCGACCGAGCTGTCGACATAACGCACGGTCCCGCCCACCGCGCCTTCCTCGCCCATGACGTGCCAGGGTTCCAGCGCCTGACGCAGTTCGAGGCGGACGCCGGCGTGCTCGACGGAGCCGTAGAACGGAAAGCGGAATTCGCGCTGCGCTTCGAACCAGACGGGATCGAAGCGGTAGCCGGCACGCCCGAGGCCGTCGAGCACGCCGAGGAAGTCCTGCCAGCAGAAATGCGAAAGCATGAAGCGGTCGTGGAGCGCCGTGCCCCAGCGAACGAGTTCGCCCGATTGCGGCTCGCGCCAGAACCACGAGATCAGCGCGCGAAGCAGCAGTTGCTGCGCGAGGCTCATGCGCGCGTCCGGCGGCATTTCGAACGAGCGGAATTCGACGAGGCCCAGCCGTCCCGTCGGCCCGTCGGGTGAATAGAGCTTATCGATGCAGATTTCCGAACGATGCGTGTTGCCGGTCGAATCGATCAGCAAATTGCGGAACAGCCGATCGACCAGCCAGGCCGGCAGCCCGGGACCATTGGCGAGCGCCGGTACGTTGGCGAGTGCGATCTCCAGTTCATACAGGCTTTCATGGCGCGCCTCGTCGATGCGCGGTGCCTGGCTGGTCGGCCCGATGAAGAGCCCCGAGAAGAGGTAGGACAGCGACGGATGCCGCTGCCAGAACGTGACGAGGCTCGCCAACAGGTCGGGACGACGGAGGAACGGGCTGTCGATCGGCGTCGCCCCACCGACGACGACGTGATTTCCGCCGCCGGTCCCGGTGTGCCGGCCGTCGACCATGAACTTGTCGGTACCGAGCCGTGCGAGCCGCGCCTCATCGTAGAGGCCGGTGGTGATGTCGACTGCTTCGCGCCACGTCCGCGCCGGATGGACGTTGACCTCGATCACGCCCGGATCGGGCGTCACCTTGATGACGCCGAGGCGCCAGTCCGGCGGCGGCGTGTAGCCTTCGATGTGCACGGGTACGCCGAGATCTTCCGCCGTCGCCTCGATGGCGGCGAGCAGCTCGAGGTAGTCTTCGAGATCGCCGACCGGCGGCATGAACACGCAAAGCTTTCCGTCGCGCATCTCGATCGCCATGGCCGTGCGGACGGAGGCGCCCTCGATTTCGCTCTCGGAAAGCTGGATGCCGCGCCACGGATTGTCGCCGATCCGCTGGTAGACCTGCCGATAGCTGTCGGGGTCCGGCAGCTCCGGTCGCTCCGCAAACGGATCGGTTGGAACGATGTGCGGATAGGCGATCGGCGGCAACCAGGGGAGGGAGGCCAGCGGCAAACGGAGGCCGACCGGCGAGTCGCCAGGGACGAGATACAGGCGGCCACGCCGTAGGCGCCACTTCTCGCTTACCCAGCCGCGGCCTGCCCGGCTGTTCCAGCGCTGCAGGGGCAGCACGAAGCCCGCGGGACGAGCGAGGCCGCGGTCGAAGACACGGGAGAAGCGGGCGCGCTCCTCCGCGTCGTCGAGCTTGGCGTCGTGCGGATCGACGTTGTCCGGAAGCTGAGCTTCCTTCAGGAGCCAGTGGCCGGCGTCTTCGTAAGCCGGTTGAACGAACGAAGCATCGAGACCGAGCCGGCGCGCGATGCCACCGCCCACGGCTTGCGCCGTCTCGACGGGCGCCGTGCCAGCGGACGCTTCGCGCGCGATGAGATCGGGGTTGCGCCAGATCGGCTTCCCGTCACGCCGCCAGTAGAGCGAGAACGTCCAGCGCGGCAGGCTTTCGCCCGGGTACCATTTGCCCTGGCCGTAATGCAGCATGCCGCCCGGCGCGAACCTGTCGCGCAGCCGGCGAATGAGATCGTCGGCGCGGATACGCTTGGTCGGCCCGACGGCGGCCGTATTCCACTCCGCTGACTGGTAATCGTCGATCGACACGAACGTCGGCTCGCCGCCCATGGTGAGCCGCACATCGTTGCGGGCGAGGTCGCCGTCCACTTGATCGCCGAGCGCCAGGAGCCCGGTCCAGGCTTCCTCCGAGAACGGCAGCGTCACGCGCGGATGCTCGGCGACACGCGCGATCCGCATGTCGAAGCCGAACTCGACCTTGGCGTGATCGACGAGCCCGGTGATCGGCGCCGCTGACGCGTAGTGCGGCGTCGCCGCGACCGGGAGGTGCCCTTCCCCGCAGAAGAGGCCCGACGTCGGATCGAGGCCGATCCATCCGGCGCCCGGGATGTAGACCTCGGCCCAGGCGTGCAGATCGGTGAAGTCGTGATCGGTGCCCGACGGCCCGTCGAGCGACTTCACGTCGGGCTTCAGCTGGATGAGATAGCCGGAGACGAAGCGCGCGGCGAGGCCGAGGTGGCGCAGCACCTGCACGAGCAGCCAGCCGGTGTCGCGGCAGGAGCCGGCCGCCGTTTCGAGCGTCTCTTCGGGCGTCTGCACGCCCGGCTCCATGCGAATGACGTAGCGGATTTCCTGCGACAGGCGCTGATTGAGCTCGACCAGGAAATCGACGGTGTTCCGGCTCTTGCGCGGGATCGTGCGCAAGAACTTCGTGAGCAGCGGCCCGGCCGGCTCCGGATTGCGGTAGGCGGCGAGGTCGAGGGTCAGTTCGTCTGCATAGGCGAACGGGAAGTTGTCGGCATAGGGCTCGACGAAGAAGTCGAAAGGATTGAAGACGGCAATCTCGGCCAGCAGATCGACCGTGATTGTGAACTCGGTCGTCTTCTCGGGAAAGACGTAGCGGGCGATCCAGTTGGCGTGGGCGTCCTGCTGCCAGTTGACGAAGTGGGTCTCGGGCGTGACTTTCAGCGAGTAGCTCGGCACCTTCACCCGGCAGTGCGGCGCCGGCCGCAGCCGGATAAGCTGGGGCCCGAGGCTCACCGGCCGGTCGTACGTATACCGCGTGACGTGGTGAAGGCTGGTCAGGATCGCCATGCGCAAGCTACTTTCCGGTGCGGGCCGATTCGACCGGCCGTCCTCCCAGTTTGGCATGCTGGGTCCGGTTCACATAGCCCTCGGCGGGGCGGTTCGAGCCCCGGAGTGACCGTGCCGCGTCAGTGGTCTTCCGCCTGCACGCCCTTTGGGCGGATCGCCGTCAGTCTAGGCAACACGGGGCGTTGACCTTGTCGGCCGGGCGCCGGGCCGCCGGGGCCGAAACGTGCTAACAGGCAGCCGTCGCATCTCATGGGGGCGAGCATGAAGTTCCTGGTCACCGGGGGCGCGGGTTTCATCGGATCGGCCGTCTGCCGGCATATCGTCCGGGATACCGCCCATTCCGTCGTTAACCTCGACAAACTGACGTATGCCGCAAATCTCGGCTCGGTCGCCCCCGTCGCCGACGATCCCCGTTATACGTTCGTGCGGCTCGATATCTGCGACCGCGCCGGGGTCGACGCCGTGCTTGCCCGCGAGCAGCCGGACGCCATCCTGCATCTCGCCGCCGAAAGCCACGTCGATCGCTCGATCACGGGACCTGCCGATTTCATCACGACGAACGTGGTCGGCACCTACACGCTCCTCGAAGCCGCCAGGGCGTATTGGTCGGCGCTGCCGGCCGAGCGTCGGGACGCCTTCCGCTTCCTGCACGTCTCCACGGACGAGGTTTACGGCAGCCTGGGCGACACCGGCTTCTTCCTCGAAACGACCGCTTACGACCCGAGCTCACCGTACTCGGCGAGTAAGGCGGCCTCCGATCACTTGGCGACGGCCTGGCACCGCACCTACGGCCTGCCCGTCGTCATCTCCAACTGCTCGAACAATTACGGCCCGTATCATTTCCCCGAGAAGCTCATCCCTCTGATGATCACCAATGCGCTGGTCGGGCGCGAGCTGCCGGTCTACGGCACCGGCCGCAACGTGCGCGACTGGCTCTACGTCGAGGACCACGCCCGGGCGCTCCTGACGATCGTAACGAAGGGTCGGATCGGCGAGAGCTACAACGTCGGCGGACGGGCGGAGAAGGCGAACCTCGACGTCGTGCATGCCATCTGCGACCGCCTCGACCAGAAGGCCCCTCGCAAAGACGGACGCTCGCATCGGGAAGCCATCCGCTTCGTCACCGACCGTCCGGGCCACGACTTCCGCTACGCGATCGACCCGTCGAAGCTCGAAACCGAGCTGGGATGGCGTTCGGCAGAGACGTTCGAAACGGGCATCGAGCGGACGGTCGACTGGTATCTCGCCAACGAAGCCTGGTGGCGGCCGCTGCGCGAGAAGACCTATGACGGCCAGCGGCTCGGCCTGGTGGCGACGCCGGCCACGGCCGGCAAGGCGGGCTGATGACCGCCATTCTCGTCATCGGCGAGACGGGCCAACTCGCCCGCGCCCTCGCCCGGCAGGGGACCATCGCCGGTCAGCCGCTCCGCTTCGCCGGTCGCAGCGTCCTCGGTCCGCTCGGTCGCGACGGCCTCGATGCCCTTTTCGAAGCGGGTGACATCGCGGCGGTCATCAACGCGGCCGCCTACACTGCGGTCGACAAGGCCGAAGGTGATCGCGCCGCGGCCGAGGCGCTGAACGTCGACCTGCCGGCGGCGCTCGCACGGCAATGCGGAGCCCGAGCTATCCCGCTCGTTCACGTCTCGACCGACTACGTCTTCGACGGGTCATCCACACGGCCCTGCCGCACGGACGATCCGATCGCGCCGCTCGGTGTCTACGGCGCCACGAAAGCGGCCGGCGAAGCCGCCATCCGTGAAGCCCACGACCGCCACGTTATCGTCCGCACGGCCTGGGTCTACAGCGAAGACGGGCACAACTTCGCCAAGACGATGCTGAGGCTGGGCCGGGAGCGCGAAGAAGTCCGCGTCGTCGCCGACCAGCGCGGCACGCCGACCTACGCAGGGATGCTCGCAGAGGCGATCGCACGGATCACCGAACGCGCGATTTCGAGCCCCGGGGCGACCCCGTGGGGCACCTATCACGTGACCGGAAGCGGCGAGACGACCTGGCACGGGTTCGCCGCCGCGGTTTTTGCGGAGGCCGCCCGCGCCGGCTTGAAAGTGCCCCGCCTCGCGCCCATCGGCACGGCGGACTATCCGACGCCCGCGCGCCGGCCGGCCTACTCGGTGCTCGATTGCAGCGCGGCCGTCGACGCATTCGGCCTCAACCTGCCGCCCTGGCAGGAGACCCTCGCCGAAGCCTTTCCCCGGATTGCCGCCGCCGCGTGACCCGCAGGGCTGGCCTGCATCCCCATGCTGCGGCGCCCATGACGGTTGAGCGACCGCGCCGATGATGGCAGTTTCGCTGGCCGACACGATAAGAGCCGAAAAGTGAGACGCTCCGGGCGTCCGACGGCCAACCAGGGGGATGCGGACGGATGGCCGTGGAAGAGCCTCACATCGCACTTTCCGTTCGACCGGGCGACGAGGTCAAAACGACGACCTGCTATATGTGCGCGTGCCGCTGCGGGATCAAAGTCTACCTCAAGAACGGCAAGGTCCGTTACATCGAGGGCAACCGCGACCATCCGGTCAACAAGGGCGTGCTGTGCGGCAAAGGCTCGGCCGGTATCATGCAACACTATTCTCCGGCGCGGCTCTCGGCGCCGATGAAGCGCGTCGGCCCGCGCGGCTCGGGTGAGTTCGAGGAGATCTCC